>OCTA010001983.1_pt1 | contig 18791 bp, 17 predicted proteins | sample 1538991 | NCBI WGS metagenome assembly OCTA01 (sample SAMEA3539302, study PRJEB22396) | soil metagenome | biome: tundra; feature: field; material: soil | place: USA | collected 2010-05 | depth 0.15 m | reverse complement strand
TGTGCTGGTTCGACCAGGCGCTCAGCGCCTTCCACGGCGCCCCCCGCCCGGTGCGGGGGTTGGGGCTGCTGCCGTATTCCAACTGCGTCCACTACGACGCCGAGCCCGCCCGGCGCGCGGAGTATCACCGCGCGGTGGCCGACGGCATGCGCGGCGGCTTCGCAGCCGACGACGGCGTTGCGCTGCACTTCCGCGGCACGCATCTGGATCATGTCGTCAGCTCGCGCCCGGACGGCAGCGCCTATGAGGTGCAGCTCGACGGCCGGCGGGTCCTGGAGAGGCGCCTGGACGTCTCCTACCTGGGGACGCCCGGCGCCGGACGGCGCGAGCCGGCTCCCGGCTGCGCCGCGCACACGCCCGCGCGCGCGGCGCAGGAGCCCGTCGCAGCATGAGCGCCAGGCCCGCCGTCCCGGTCGATGAGCGGCTGATCTTCGCCATGGGCGGCGGCGGCTTCACGATGGAGCCCAACAACCCGCTGCTGGACGACTTCGTGCTGTCGCTCGCCCGCGCCAAGGAGCCGCGCATCCTGTTCCTGCCGACCGCCTCCGGCGACACCACCGCACAGATCAACGCTTTCAAGGCACGCTTCGCCCACCGCACCTGCGCACCCGAGCACGTCTCGCTGTTCCGCCTGCGCGAGACCACGCGCTCGCTGCAGGAGATCGTCTTCGAGCAGGACATCGTCTACGTCGGGGGCGGCTCCATGCGCAACCTGCTCGCCATCTGGCAGGCCCACGGCCTCGACAAGCTGCTGCTGGAGGCGTGGGAGGCGGGCATCGTGCTCGCCGGCCTCAGCGCCGGCGCCATGTGCTGGTTTCAGGCCGGCGTCACGCGGTCGAGCGGGCCTCCCGAGACGCTGGCCGGGCTGGGCCTGCTGGAAGGCTCGCTCACCGTGCACGCCGACGGCGAGCCCGAGCGCCTGCCCGTCTGGCTGGCCAACGTGCGCAGCGGCGCGCTGCCCGGCGGCTGGGCGCTGGACGACGGCGTCGGGCTGCTGTTCCGGGGCAAGCGCCTGGAGCGGGTCGTCAGCTCGCGCCCGGGCGCCGGCGCGCAGCGCGTGGACGCGATCGAAGGCGAGCTCGTGCGCAACCGCCTGGAGCCCGAGCTGCTGCTCGGCGACCAGCCCTCCAGGGCGCTCGGCGGGCTGGACGAGGCCGTCGAGGAGCTGCGACGCGTGCACCGCCTGCGCCGCGGGATGGGCAGGGGCCGCGGCTGAGCGGCGGACACGCACGGCTCCCCCCACTGGACGCTCCCGGCGCGCGCGCGAGACATTGAGCCCCCGGCTGAGCCCCCGGCGCGCACCGCTCGCCGCCGCGGCGCCGGATCGATCGAATGTCGATCATGGTCGCCCCGCTCAAAGATTCGAGCATCTCCTGCCGATTGGGAGAGGATGGGAGAACGGGTGCATGGCATGCTCGTCCGCGAGCCGGTGGGTGGACGCGGCATCTTCGTGCGCCGTTTACCGAACGGTTACTGCCGCTTGACGGGCGCTGGTTACGTTGTCTGCTCCCCACCACCGGAGGCCGATCATGCCGCAGACTGAGCAGCTAACGATCCGACAGACCCGCACCGGCTACTGGAGCGTGCAGCGCGGGGCGGTTCATCTCGCGGGGGCAATGACACGTAAGGGAGCGGAAGCCGAGCGCGAGCTGCTCAGACGGCTGAGCGCGCGCAGCCCCAGACGCGCCGCGCGCGATCCCCGCGCCGGCGCCGTCAGGTACTAGGTGTCCTGCCCACGGAGGTTGTGAACGCGGCTGATGGGTGGCTGGTTGCCGATCCCTGATCCACCAGCGAGGAGACACCAATGATCATCACCACCATGAACGACCTGCCGGGGTACGAGATCGAAGAGGTGCTCGGCGAGTCCTTCGGGCTGACTGTCCGCGCCCGCAACGTCGGCTCACAGATCGGGGCAACGTTGAAGTCGCTGGTGGGCGGCGAGCTGAAGGGTATGACCAAGATGCTCGCCGAAGGGCGCGTGCACGCCCAGGAACGCCTGGTCGAAGCGGCCGAAGCCAAAGGCGCCAACGCGATTATCGCGTTCCGCTTCGACACGTCCGAGCTCGGGACGACCTGGACAGAGATCTGCGCGTACGGCACGGCTGTTCGGGCCAGCAAGCGCTAGGAGCGAGAGCAGCGCCTACACCAGGGGCTGAGGTTCGAGTGCGCTTCTTGTCCTGTCGTGAGCCGAAGGTGTAGGTCATTCCGTGCAAACGTCCAGTGCATCATGGTGAACGGGATTGAAACGATGCTGCCGATGGGCGCGCGGTCACGCAGGGCTTACCAAGACCCGGCTGCGCTCATCAGCAACATTTCGTGAAAGCGACCTCAGGCGGCGGCTGACACGCCTAACTGGACTGGGTTGCAGCGTCCTGCCACCTCTTGAGGCTGCGGCATACGGCTAGGCAGATCCACCACGGAAGATCCTTGTCCTTGCCTCTCACGAGCTTGAACCCGAAGGTTCCGTCGGGACGTTGGACCTTCTTCAACCGGTCCAGCGCAGCATGGATCGTCGGAGCGCCCGCGCCGTCATCGGCGAGATCGAAGCCAGCTATGCCGAGCTTGTCGGGGCCAGGCGCTTCGAGGACGCCGTCCAGACGCTCAACGAGCTCCTCGACGGGCTCGATTCGCGCCAAGGTGCGAGCGAACGCTGAGCACCGGCGTCGACAATGACGGAGGGGGAGAGATTCGAACTCTCGGTACGCCAATCAGGCGCACAACGGTTTTCGAGACCGCCGCATTCAACCGCTCTGCCACCCCTCCAAGGGGGACCGACCCAAGGCTAGATGATCCACGCCCGCCAGGGCCGGGCGGGATTGCGCCGTGCCCCCGATAGGGCCCCGACCGCCGGGGCCCCTCCCGGCGCGTGGCCAGGCCCGCTACCGGCGCGCGGCGAAGAACGCGCTGAGCAGCGCCCCGCACTCCTGGCCGAGCAGACCGCCGGCCACCTCCGGGCGATGGTTCAGGCGGGGCTCGCCGAGCACGTCCAGGACGCTCCCACAGGCTCCCGCCTTTGGGTCGCTGGCCCCGTAGATCACGCGCGGCACGCGCGCCAGCACGATCGCCCCCGCGCACATCGCGCAGGGCTCCAGCGTGACGTAGAGGACAGAGTCGAGCACGCGCCAGCTGCCGAGCGCACGAGCGGCCTCGCGCAGGGCGAGGATCTCGGCGTGCGCGGTGGGGTCCTGGCGCAGCTCGCGCTCGTTGCAGCCCGCCCCCAGCAGCTCCTCCTCGCTCACGAGCACCGCGCCAATCGGCACATCCCCGTGTTCCAATGCATGCTCGGCCTCGCGCAGGGCAAGGCGCATGAAGTGCTCATCGCGTGGGAGAAAGGTCTCGCTCATATCTCTCGCCCGCGGCGTCTGCGACAGTGCCTCGCCGCCGCATTCGCCCCGGCACATCATCATTACCCAAAGCCAATGCCCTCCCGCCCCGGTCGCCCACGCTCCCATCTGCCCGCGCGCCGGGCCTGCATCCTGCTGGCGAGCTGCATGGTGCTGGGCGGCGCCTGGGTGGGCGCCGCCTCCGCCCTCGCGGCCAGTCCGGGCGGCTACGCGCCCGAGGAGATCGTCGTCAGGTACGCCGCCGCCGCGGGCGCCGTGGCCGCGCGCGCCACAGCCGGCTCAGCCCCGGCGCTCCTCGCCGCGCACACGCGGCTGCTGCGCCTGGCCAGAGGTCAGAGCCTCGCCTCCGCCCTGCGGCGCCTGCGCGGCCAGCGCGGCGTGCAGTGGGCGGTGCCCGACTACTTCGCCCACGCCTCTGGCGCGCTGATCCCCAACGACCCGGGCACGGGAGGCGCGACGGGAGACTGGCAGCAGCTGCAATGGAACTTCATGGGAGCGAACAGCGTCAACGCGCCCGAAGCATGGGGCAATGTGGCAGCGGACGGCGCCCCCGGCGGCAAAGGCGTGACGGTGGCGGTGCTGGACACGGGCGTCGCCTACGCCAACCGTGGCCCGTTCAGGCGTTCACCCGACTTCAGCCGCTTCGAGTTCGTGCAGGGCTATGACTTCGTGGCCCACAACCGCTACCCCAACGACCGCAACGGCCACGGGACGTTCGTTGCGGCGACCATCGCCGAGGCCACCAACAACAGCTACGGGCTCACCGGTCTGGCGTTCGCCGCCCACATCATGCCCGTGCGCGTCCTCGACACCCACGGCGAAGGCGAAGCGTCGACGATCGCCGAAGGTGTGCTGTTCGCCGTCAGGCAGGGCGCGCAGGTGATCAACCTCAGCCTCGAGTTCTCACCCGGCGTCACCGCCTCGGACATACCCGAGCTGATCGAAGCCATCCGCTACGCCCACCGCCATCGCGTGCTGGTGGTGGCCGCGGCGGGCAACGAGGGCCACACGGCGATCGCCTACCCCGCGCGCGGACCCGACGTGATCTCCGTCGGTGCCACCACCGAACACGGCTGCCTGGCCGCCTATTCGAACGACGGCGCCGGACTCCCCCTGGTCGCGCCCGGGGGCGGCGCCGACGCGAGCCTTCCGGGCGATCCCAACTGCCACCCGGAACTGCCCTCCGGGCGCGACATCTTCCAGGTGACCTTCAGCGGCAGCTCGCCACGGCGCTTCGGTATCCCGTCCGGCTATGAAGGGACCTCGATGGCAACCCCCCACGTCGCGGCGACCGCCGCGCTGATCATCGCCAGCGGCGTGCTCGGGCGCCATCCGACGCCCGCCCAGCTGACCGCGCGCATGCGGGCCACCGCGCGCAAACTCGGCGGCGGGGGCGACGAACGCCTGTACGGCGCCGGCCTTCTCGACGCGGCAGCGGCCACCGCGGCCGGCGGCCCCGGAGCCGCCGCAGGGTAGCCTGCGAGCCGTGTCCGACACGGCCGCGCAGCCCTCCGTGGCACCCGCCAGCTGCGATCTTGCCGTCATCGGCGGCGGCATCGTGGGACTGGCGGTAGCGCGCGAGCTGATCAGGCGCCACCCGCGGACGTCGGTGTGCGTGCTTGAGCGCGAGGCCGAGATCGGCACCCATCAGACGGGCCACAACTCGGGCGTGATCCACGCCGGCGTCTACTACGCCCCGGGGTCTCTGAAGGCGCGGCTGTGCGTGGAGGGCGCGCGCGAGATGTACGAGTACTGCGCGCAGCGCGACATCCCCGGCAACCGCTGCGGCAAGGTGATAGTCGCGAGCGACGCCTGCGAGCTGAAGCGGCTAGACGAGCTCGAGCGCAGAGGCAAGGCCAACGGGGTGCCCGGCCTGCGCCGGATCGACGCGGCCGGCATCGAGGAGATCGAGCCCCACGCGCGCGGGATCGCCGGGCTGCATTCGCCGGGCACCGGCATCGCGGACTTCTCCGCCGTGGCGCGGGCCTACGCCCACGACATCCTCGAGGCCGGCGGCGCGGTGGCCACCGGCTGCGACGTCACGGCAGTGGCCGTCGGCCTGCGCTCGCTGCGCCTGGCCCATTCGCAGGGCACGACCGACGTCGGCAATGCCCTCTTCTGCGCGGGCGCGTGGGCCGATCGCCTGGCGGTGGCCGCCGGCGCCGACCCCGACCCGCGCATCGTGCCGTTTCGCGGCGCCTACCTGCGCCTCGTCCCCGAGCGTCGCCACCTCGTGCGCTCGCTGATCTACCCTGTGCCCGATCCTTCCCTGCCCTTTCTCGGCGTCCACCTGACCAAGCACATCGACGGCGACGTCCTGATCGGGCCCACGGCGCTGATCGCAGGCGCCCGCGATGCCTACCGACTCTCGACGGTGCGCCGCAGGGATCTGCTCGACACATTGCGCTGGCCCGGAACGTGGCGGATGCTCGCCCACTGGTGGGCGCCGGGGGTGACCGAGCTACGTCATGCGGCGCTGCGCTCGGCGTTCGTCCGCGCGGCCGCCCGCTACGTGCCGGACCTTGAGGTCAAGGATGTGCAGCCGTCGTTCGCGGGCGTGCGCGCCCAGGCCGTCGGCCGCGACGGCCGGCTGGTCGACGACTTCGTGTTCTCGCGCACCGAGCGGGCGCTGCACGTGCGCAACGCGCCCTCGCCGGCCGCCACCTCCTCGCTCGCGATCGCGCGCCACGTCGCCGACCTGGCCGAGCGGGAGCTCGGACTGGGCTAGGCGCCGGCCAGCAGGCGCGCCACGACGTCAGCGACGCCCTCGCGCGCGGTCGGGAATCGCGGCTGCCAGCCGAGCTCCCCGCAGAGCGCTCCGCCGATGAAGCCGCTGGCGCCGGTGACGAGTACCCGCATGCTCGCGTGAGCCTATCCCGTTGTGCACGGCGCTCGTTGGCGCGGATAGCGCCCTACATCTCGAACGCGGTGCGCCCGCCGCTGTCCACGAGCTCCTGCAGCTGCTCGCGACCGTCGCCGATCACCGGACCGCCGTGGGCGAGCAGCAGATGGACGAAGTCGTGCTCCGCCAGCAGCCGCGCGCACGCCGCCAGCAGCCCGCGCTTGGTGACAGGCGGGTCGTCCATGAGCGAGTCCGGGACGAAGCCGAGCGCCCCGTCCTGTCCATGCGGACCGCCGCGCACGACGCCGTCGGCGAGCACCACCGCCGCCTTCTCCGGCAGGAGCAGCGCCGTGTCGTCGTGGCAGATCGCGTCGAGCTCACAGGCCACCGCGCCGCCCGGCAGCCGGTCGCCGATGTCGAAGCCCTCGACGGCCTGCCCGTGGGAGAACTCGTGCAGGCCCAGACGGTTGCAGTACACGCTGCAGCCGTAGCGCTCGGCGAAGCGAGCGGACTCGCGGTAGTGGTGGCGGTTGGACAGCAGGACCGCGGTGGGTGGCGTCGAGCGAGCGGCGAACCACTCGAGCCCCTCCTCGACGGGCACGAGGGGGTCGAACAGGACGCCGGACTCCTCGAGCCAGTAGGAGGACACCTCGACCCGGATCTTCGGATGCGGCGTCGTCCAGTGGAAGACTCCCGGCAGTACCTCGCGCATATCGGCACCCTACTCGTCGACGTGGCGGCTCTCCCTCGCGCCCGGCTGCCGCGCTCGCGCCGCGCGGTCGATCACGGACGCCAGCTCGGTGCGAAAGCGCTCCTCACCGAAGCGCCTGGCGTTCTCACGGGCCTGCTCGGCGTCCAGCCGCAGTCCCTCGAAGCGCTCGATCGCCTCGGCCAGCGCGCTGACGCTCTGCTCGCCGAACAGCACGCCGGTGCGTCCGTCGAGCACCGACTCCCCCGCTCCGCCGACCGCATAGGCGATCACCGGCATTCCGGCCGCCTGCGTCTCCACGGGCACGATGCCGAAGTCCTCCTCGCCGGGGAACAGCAGCGCGCGCGCGCCGCTGAGCAGCGCGTCGCGCTGGGCATCGGTGACCTTGCCGAGGAGCTCCGTGCCCTCACCTGCCATCGCGCGGACCGTATCCAGGCCCCTGCCCGCACCCGCCACCTTGAGCCTGCGCCCGAGGCGTGCGCACGCGGCGACGGCGAGGTCGACGCGCTTGTAGGGAACCACCCGGCCGAACACGAGGTAGAAGTCCTGCGGCGAGCGCTCCAGGCCGAGGAAGTGATCGACGTCGATGGGCGGGTTAACGACCTCAGCCGAGCGGCCGTAGTAGCGGGCGATGCGCTCGGCCACGTGGCGCGAGTTGGCCACGAACACGTCCGGCCCGGCCGCGCCCGCGAGGTCCTGCCGCCGCAGCCAGCTGAGCAGCGGCGGAAGCAGCGGGCGCGCCAGGCGGCTCACCTGCTCGCCCTCGAGGAAGCCCTCCTCCCAGGCGTAGCGCATGGGTGTGTGGCAGTAGCAGACGTGCAGCGCGCCGGGCGGCGTGCGCACGTTCTTGGCGCAGGCATGGCTGCTGGAGAGCACCAGGTCGAAGCTCGAGAGGTCGAAGGAGCGGAACGCGCCGTTCATCAGCGGCAGCAGCTTGGGGTAGTGGCGCACGGCGCCCGGAAGCCGGCTCAGGTAGGAAGCATGCACCGGGCGCTCTTTGATCTGAGCCGGCCACGGCGCCGCGTCGTATATCGAGGTGAACAGCTCGGCCTGCGGGAACATCTCCAGCAGCTGGAGCACGACCTGCTCGGAGCCGCCGGGAATCGTGAGCCAGTCGTGCACGACGGCCACGCGCCGAAAGCGCTCACGGAGCTCGTCGAGCAGGGCGTCGCTCATCCCTTCACCGCCCTCATGCGCCCGCGCCCGCGCCAGCGTGGGGTCCGTCCGCGCGCTCGACTGGCGGCGCGGGCGCGCGGCTGCGTGCGACCGCACCGACGAGCTCCTCCCAGTCGGCGGCGTACGGCGCGATGCGCGCGGCCAGCCGTTCGAGATCGGACCAGCCGTCCTCGGCCTCCCACCCCCAGTGCAGGACCAGCGGCGTCCACAGCCCGGCAGCCTGCGCGATCATGCGCTCCACGGCCTGCAGGACCTCGCCGCCACGTCCATAGAGCGGAGCGTAGGAAGGCAGATAGACGGCCTCGCCTCGCCACTGGGGGGTGCTGTGGAAGCCCATCAGCCCGATCGACTCCGGCCCCCCGCACACGACTGCGAAACGGCGTGCGAGCGCGGCGAACTGCTCCGCGTCGAAGCGGTTGTAAGGCGGAACGAAGACCTGCGGGCGGATCTCGTGCCGGGCGAGCTCCTCGAGCGCCTCGTCGAGCAGGCCCTCGAGCTGCCCGGTCGTCAATCCGCATAGCTCCGAATGCCGGCGCGGAGAGGCGAAGCGCGTGCGATGGTCGAGTCCGTGCATGCCGAGGGCCACGCGCTCGGCATGGAGGCGCCGCAGCATCTCCAGCTCCTCCTCGCTCAGGGCCCGCGAGCCCCGCGCGACAGGCGAGAGCGGCTCGTGGCTGACCCGTGGCAGAACGGCAACCAGGTAGGTCACGCCGGCGCTGCTCATGATGTCGTGGAAGCGCGCGAACTGCGCCACGCCAAAGCGCTCGGGATCGTCCCCGGCCATGTAGTGGGGAAACTCGTCCACGCGCACGAGAAAGCGCGGCGGCGCACCGCTCCGGGCTCCAAGAGCTGCGCGACGGGCCGCCAGCAGCGGCTTCGCCACGGCGGACTCGAAGCGAAGGCCCCCAAGCCTGTAGCGAACCTGCTGCATCAGGCGGACCGCGCGGGGGGGCACGCGGCGCACGACGGTTGCTCTCCGCACCGCGCCCGCCGCGAGCGCACCGACCTCGAGGGAGCCGGACTGGAGCTCGGCGTCGAACAGCAGACGAGCCGTTCGCGTCTGCTCCTGCAGGCGCGCGGCGGTCCGGCCCTCGGGATTCGAGACATCGCCGTCCACGGCCGCGAGACTACCCAGTTCTGGGTCCCGCGACGCATGCCGTGCCCGCGTGTGCCGCCTTGGGCGGCGGACGCGCGCTCCACGCCACGAGCCTGGGATCATGCCCGCGATGACCGACCGTCCACGCATCGAGGGCCGCGACATCGTCTGCGTCGGATTCGCCGACTGGGACACGGACCTCCAGACCAACCAGCACCACCTCATGAAGCGGCTCGCGCACCAGAACCGGGTGCTGTTCGTCGAGTCGCTCGGCTTGCGCCGCCCGCAGCTGGCGGGGCGGGACCTCAAGCGAATCGCAGGGCGCCTGCGCAACGGACTGCGCGGACCGCGGCAGACCGACGGGCTGCACGTCCTCTCCCCGCTCGTGCTGCCGCTGCACTCGAGCACCGCAGCGCGCGCCCTGAACCGGCGCCTGCTGCCTCTGCTCGTGCGGCGTGCGACCCGGAAGCTCGGCATGCGCCGGCCGATCCTGTGGGCGTATGTGCCGCAGGCGGAGGCACTGCTCGATGCGCTCGACCCGGAGCTCGTGATCTACCATTGCGTCGATGACATCGCCGCCCAGCCCGGGATCGACGCGGCCAGCTTCAGGGCAGCGGAGGCGCGCTTTGCCAGGCGCGCCGACCTAGTGCTGGCAAGCGCTCCCGGCCTCGCCGAGCGACTTCGCACGGTCTCAGACAACGTGTTGTACGCGCCCAACGTCGCCGACACGGATATGTTCGCCGGCGCGTTGCGCGACGGCCCGGTCGATCCCGCGCTGGCCGACCTGCCGCGGCCGCGGATCGTGTTCATCGGCGCGGTGGTCTCAACCAAGCTCGACATGGGCCTGCTGGTGGCGCTTGCCAGAGCCAGGCGCGACTGGTCATTCGCGCTCGTCGGCCCGGTCGGGCCCGGGGACCCGAGCACCGACGTGTCGATGCTCGCGGCGGAGCCGAACGTGCACCTGCTCGGGCGCCGTGCCTACGAGCAGCTTCCGAGCGTGTTGCGGGGGGCCGACGCCGGGCTGATCCCGTATGCGCGCAACGAGCTCACGGACAGCATCTTCCCGATGAAGGTGTACGAGTACATGGCGGCCGGGCTGCCCGTGGTCGCGACGCCCCTGCCCTCGCTCTCGGAGATCGGGGGGATCGCCACTGCCTCAGACCCGGAGGGCATCGCGAAGCTGCTCGAGGAGTCGCTCGCCAGCGACACCCCGCAGCGCAGGGCCGAGTGCTCGCGTGCCGCCTCGGCGCACTCGTGGGACCGGCGCGTGGAGGAGATCGCCGCTGCGATCGACGTCCTGTGAAGGATCTGCTCGTCACAGTTCACACCCCCGTGCTGCGCTCCGGCCACGTCATGCGGACATATGGCATCGCCCGGGCGCTCGCCGCACACGGCGGACTGACGCTGCTGTATGTCAACTTCGACGCACCCGAACCCGACAGCGCCTTCCAGGAGATCCCCGGAATCGAGCTGCACGGGGTCACCCCCTCGCGCGGAGTCAGGCGGCTTCTCGCCTACGCGGGCGCACGACTCGCCGGCGTCCCGGACGCACTCGCGCGTGGAGTGTCGAGCGAGCTGGGCAGCGCCGCCCTGCATTTGGCCGAAAGGCCGGGGTGTGGACGTGTGATCGCCGACGGGCCGGTCGCGGCGGCCACGCTCGCGCGCCTCGCACGCCGTCGCCCGATCATCTACAACGCCCACAACCTCGAGTCCGGCTTCCGCCATCAGATCGACAAACGGCGGTTCGGCGGCGCGCAGACGCTGCGCAGGTTCGAGCGCAGGCTCCTCGCCAGCGCAACCGAGTCCTGGATGGTCAGCGAGGCCGACATCGCCGGGGCGCGCGAGCTGTGCCCCACCGCGCGCCTGCGCTACGTCCCCAATGTGATCGACCTGGCGCGGATCACGCCCGTGTCCCTGCCCCAGCCCGAGCGGCGCGTGATCTTCGTCGCGAGCTTCTTCTACACGCCCAACCGCAATGGCCTGAGCTTCCTGCTCGACGAGGTCTTTCCCAGGGTTTGGGCCGAGCTTCCCGACACCCGGCTGACGCTGGTCGGAGCGGGCCTGCAGGAGCTGCCGGGCGCCGACCCGCGCGTGGAGCCGCTCGGCTTCGTCGAGGATCTCGGCGCGGCCTACGCAAGCGCCTCCTGCGCCGTAGTGCCCCTGCTTCAGGGGGGAGGCACGCCGCTGAAGTTCATCGAGGCGCTCGCCTACGGCCTGCCCGTCGTGGCCACTCCGCGCGCGGCCGCCGGCCTCGCGGTCAGCGATGGACGCGACTGCCTGATCGCCGAGGGCGCCGAGCAGTTCGCGCAGGCGCTCATCCGCATCCTGCGCGACGGTGGCGTGGAGCTCGGACGACGCGGCCGCGAGCTGGTCGCCGGGCGCTACTCGATCGAGGCGCTCAGCGAGCTGCTCGCGGTGGGGACGCCGTCAGCTGGCAGCTGACCCGCGCTGGGCACCGAGATGTGAGGGGGTGATCCACTTCAGCGAGAAGCCCCTTTCTCTCAGGTAGTTGCGGATCTCCCCCGGCGCGTGCTTCTGGCCGCGCGACTCCAGCAGAGCAAAGTGGACCTCGCAGAGCACCGTGCGGCACGCGGGGTCGCGCAAGGTGGCATCGAGTCCACGCAGCACCTCGGGCTCGAACCCCTCGACATCGATCTTCAGGACGCTTGGCACCGGGAGATCCCTTGCTTGACGGAGCGCGTCGCCCGGGTAGACGGTGAGCTCAACCGTCCGCGGCGTGTCGTCCCGCGTCGGGAGGAACGTATGGATCGTTCCCTCCGGGTCATCGCCGAGATGCATCGGCAGTCGAGCCTCGACCTCACCCAGACCGACGTTCAGGATCTTGACGTTGTCGCACGCATCCGTCCTCGCGCGGAGAGCCTCGAAGCACGAGGGAACCGGCTCAAACGCGACCACGTGACCTTGCGGACCGACCAGGTCGCTGAACAGGCGAGCGAACTGGCCGACGTTGGCCCCCACGTCCCAGACGGTGTCGCCCTCGTGAACGGCCGCCTGGAGGAACGCCATGACCTTGGGCTCGTAGCCGGCCTCCCCCTGGCGTTTGACCTGAAGCTGATGGAGCAGTCGCGTGAGCCCGACTCGGCGCGCCATCGATCGCGCCTCGGTCTTTGCCGTCATCCACGCTTGCACTGACGCAATCCTACACGCGCCCGGCGCCCATCCATGTGTCCATGACTCTGCCATCTGCTCACCCACCTCGACGCTCGACCCGAAAGATCAGATGCAGGCATCAAGGTGACACGACCCCACCCCCGATAAAGGCACACCCGTCGCGAGGCGGGCTCGCAAAGCCAGGGATCTCACGCAGACAGCCCGGCCACCGAAGGAGCTTGAAGCATGTCGACCCACCTCTCACCCCGCCGTCAGACGCTGCGCTGGATCGTCCTCGCGTGCCTGACTCTGCTGGCCGGTGCCGTCGCACTGGCCCAGCCTCTGGCAGCCGACGCGCACGCCGCTCGCACTGCCAAAGCGGCTCGGGCCATCCCGCGCTCGCTGAGCCTCGCCGCCACGCGCAGCACCCGGGCAGACCGGGCGCTCGTCGCCGACGCCAAGGCCCTGCGGCGGTGCCTGAGCTGGCATCCGAAGCGATGCGGCGCCGAGCGGCGCACCGTTCAGCAGGCAGGCAGCAGATTGGCATGGGCCAGGCGCCGGCTGGCAACGGCCGCTCGCTCGACCGGCAGATCAGCGAGCGCGAGTCGCACATCGACGCTGCGGGCGCCCAAGCTCAGCGTCTCCCGCCAGACACTGACTTGGACGCGAATCGCTCGTGTCGGCAGCTACGTCATCGAAGGCAGAGTGCCCGGGCAGGCCGCTCAGTTTGCGGTGATCAACGGCACCTCGGTGACGCCGCCGCCCGTCCCGGGCGCAACCGCCGCCTACAGGGCTCGCACAGCCGTCAGGGGGTCGAGCTGGTCCGCGCAGGCGTCGATCGCATTCCCGGCCCCGACCGGGACGGTCGGCAACCCGCCGGCCGAATCGACGCCGCCGAGCGAAACGGCCGGCAACCCGCCGAGCCAAACGGTCAACACGCAGGCCGCGCCGGCGCTCTCGGCTTCCGGACAGAGCCTGACCTGGAACCAGGTGGGCGGCGTGAGCACCTATGTGCTCATGCAGCGGGTGGCGGGCCAAGGCGAACAGTACTCAGCCGTCAGCGGGACCTCCTTCACGCCCACGCCGGTGCCCGGCGCAACCGTCTATTACAGCGTCCGGACCGCCGTCAACGGCAGCGCCTGGGCGTCTGAAGTGGCGATCGCCTTCCCGCAGGCCAAATCGACGCCACCGAGCACCCCGCCCGTGACCGAAGGCAGCGCAAGCGGCTCGACCTTCACGGAACCGTTCGTGAAGGGCTTCAGCGGCGTCGACATCAACGGCTGGGGCGAACCCGCAGTCGCCCAGATCGGCGAAGAGGTCCACAACGCGGGAGCCGGATGGCTGCGCGCAGAAGTGAACTGGGCGGAAATCATGCCCTCCCCGGGCGTCTACCGCTGGGCGAGGTTCGACAAGTACGTGCACGACGCGCTGGCCCAGCACCTGCAGGTCCTGCCGATCCTCACCGAAGCCCCATCGTGGACCTCGCCGAGCGACGCCACAGCCTATGCATCGTTCGTGGCGGCCGCCGTGGCTCGCTATGGCCCCGGCACCGAAGCGAACATGCAGTGGTTCGAGCTCTGGAACGAGCCCTACTTCCCCCAGTCGTGGTCCGGCCATACGCCTGAACCGAAGGCCTATGCCCGCGACGTGCAAGCCGCCGCTCTGGCTGCCAGAGAAGTCGCGCCCTCGGTCAAGCTGCTGCTGGCAGCTGACTATCAGGACTCCGAACAGGCCGGCGGGACAGCCCCGTGGCAGACACATTGGATCGACGACATGTTTGCCGCCGTCCCCGCCCTGGGCAGCTTGATCAACGGCGTGGCTGTCCACCCCTATGGCGATGACCCGGCCCTGCCCCTGGCGCAAGCCGGAGGATGGAAGGACGCCAGCGGCGAATGGGCCTTCCAGCGGATCGACACGATCCGCGCGAAGTTCCAGGCTCACGGCGTCAACGTCCCCTTCTGGATCACCGAGGAGGGTTGGTCGACGTGGCAGATGAGCGAAGCGGCCCAGGCCAAGAGCTACTCCGACCTGATCGCCCAGGTCGCGGCGCGTCCGTGGATCAGGGCGCTGTTCTCCTTCTGCCTGCGTGAGCTGGAAGAACACCCGACCAACAACCAGGCTGGGTTCGGTCTGCTGAAGTTCGGCACCTGGCAGCCGAAGCCCGCCTATTACGCCCTCAAGAGCGGGTTCGCGGCCCTCAGCTGACAGGTCCCCCAGGCGCAGGAGGCCCCCTCGGGCACCGGCGGGGGCCTCTTCTGTGCCCGCCTGTGCAGGCGCTAGGATCTCTCCAGCGATGATCGCCCTCAACCGTCGGTACGTCTTTGTTGGGGGGGCGGCCCTGCTGGGTCTGGCAGGCGGCGTGATCGTGGCCCGCAAGCCCAGCGATGCGGTGCTGCTGTGCGTCTGTCTCGTGGCGATCCTCGGGCTGGCCATGCTTGGGGAGCGAGCCTTCCCGTGGGCGATCGTGATCGTCTCAGTCGCGCCGTGGTACCCGTTCATAGCGGAGAAAGCCGAACCGCCGATCGTGCGCCAGAAGGTTCTGTGCGCGGCCGTGGCGGCCGCGCCCCTGGTGCCCTGGCTGTGGTCGCTGGCCGTCCGTGGGCGCAGGACGCGTCCCAGTCGCGCCACGCTGCTGATGGGATTGCTGTTCGCGGGCTTTGCGATCCTCATCTACTCGAGCCTCGGCAGCATCTCCGATCTGATCGAAGCCGAGATCGTCGGCTTCCTCTTCCTCGGCGTCACGTTCCTGTGTGCCAGGCGCTTTGGCGGTGACAACCGCTGGCTCGCCGCCGCGTTCGGTGGACTGCTCGTACTGGCGCTGCTGGGCCTCTACGCCTACCTCAAAGCACCCTCCAACAGGGTCGGGTACTTCGTCGGCTACCCGATCACCTATGGCGCACTCGTCGTCGGACTGCTTCCCGCCGGCCTGCTGTTCGCCTACCACCGCTCGCGGCTGCTCGCCGCCGCGGTGGCCGGTGCCGGCGCGGCGCTGCTGATCCTCAGCGAATCGCGGAGCTCGTGGATCGCGGTGGTGGTGCTCATCATGGTCGCCGCGCTGCTGCAGGCCAGAGCCGGCAACATGCGGGGACTCGGGGCGATCGTTGCGGTACTCGTCCTGCTGGTAGCCCTCATTCTGGGCACGGGCTCCCTGCACCACATCGTCGAACAGAGGCTCAACCCCAACGTCGCGACCAGCGAGTCGGTGACCCATCGCGAGTGGAGCTATGGCTTTGCGCTCAAAGCGATCGGCGAAAAGCCCTTCTTCGGCGCGGGAGCCCCGGGCTACTCGGGGCGCGAAGCCGCCAACAAGACGAGCATCGGAGCGATCGACAACGGCTACTTGTCGATCTCCGTGGACATGGGTCTGATCGGGCTCCTCGCGGCGCTGATCCCGATCGCCGTCGGGCTCTGGGTGCTGGGGCGATGTCTGCGCCTTGGGGTCACGCCGCGGTATGAGCTGGCGCTGGCGCTGGGCATCCTCGGCATGGCCGTCGTGACCATCTTCTACGACAGCTTCTACTGGCCCCAGATCGACCTGGTGCTGGCTGCCATGGGAGGCGTGCTCTCGACCCGGGTCGCGGGCATCACCAAGCCGGCGGCCGAGCCGGATGTGGTGCGGCAGGGCGCGATCAAGCAGCGGGGGATGCCGGCCGTGAGGCTGGCGCCCTGACTTCTACCTACGGGCGCCCCGACCCGAAGACCCCGGTCAGGGGGCGATCGCCGGTGGAGCTTCGGCGGCGCGGCTGCCGATCGGGCTCGTCGTAGTAGTAGCTGCTCGAGATCGTGAGTTTCACGTCGGTCACCACGAGCCCGAAGACGCGCCGGCCGCTCTGTGCCAGCAAGTGGTTTGCCGCCCGGACGCGGTCGCGCCGGCTGAATCCGGCTCGTCCGACCATGATCGCCCCGTCGACCTCGGGGAGCCTGAGCAACACGCGCGTGTCGGCTACCGGCAGCAGCGGGGACGAGTCCACGATCACGATGTCCGCAAGCTCCCCGGCGGCCGCTAGGACCTCTCCCATGCGCCCCATGCTGAGCAGATCCGCGGAGTTGGGCGGGATCGTTCCGCTGGGAAGGACCGCGAGACCCGGCTCGTCGTCGATCGGGATCAAGAGATCGGGAAGCTCGGCATCGGAGATCAGCAGATCCGACAGGCCCTTCGCGCCCCTGCGAATCCCAAGCTGAGCGGCGGCCGTCGGGCGGCGCATGTCCGCCTCCAGCAGTATCACCCGGTGATCGACGGCTGCGAGCGCCCTGGCGAGGTTGACCGCGACGGTGCTCTTGCCCTCGCTTTCATCCGCGCTCGTGATCAGGAAGCAGCGGGCGAGCCCACTGGCGTCGACGAAGCGCAGGCCCTCCCGCAGCATGCGGAACGACTCGCCTACCGGACCCGCGAGCTGCTGCTCGCTCGTCAGGTTGGGCTGCATGTGAGGAATGGCGGCCAGCACGGGATAGTCGGGACACACGCGCGCGAAATCGTCGAGCGTCTTCAGTCGGCGGTCGAGGAAATCGACCAGCAGCGCCAATCCACTGCCGAGGAGCAGTCCGACGACCAGCCCCAGGAGCGCGTCGCGCTTCGGCTTGGGAGACACGGGAGTGGAGTCTGGCTGGGCGCGCGCTATCACCTCGGCGTCGCCGGTCTGCAGCGATCGCAGCACGCAGAGCTGGCGCTGGCTTTCGGCAAGCTTGGCCGCCTCCGCCGGAGGGGCTGTCGAGAGCGATTGATTCACCAGCGCTTCGGCCTGTGCGACCGTGGCGCGGTCGGTTTGGCGGCGGTAGATTGTGTAGCCTTCGGCGAACGCGTTGGCGACCGCCGCGGCTTCGCGGGGGCTCGCGCGAGTGGCCTTGACGGTGGCGATGTCAGCGTCCGCGCTCGGCGTGACCGAGACCGATCCCACCAGCGAGCTGACCGGTTCCTTGGTCTTCAGCAGGCTAGCGGCCTCCGCCGCCACGTTGAGCGAGGTCACCACGTCGACACTCGTCTGGGTCGTGCGCTGCGGTTCCTGCTGGCCGGTCGAGAACAGGTTGTTCCCAAACAGGGCCTGCGCGAAGCCGGGGTCGCGGAACAGAAGCTCGGCCGAGGCTGAGTACTGCTTGGCGGACCGCAGCGACATGGCCGTGGCGACCACAACGCTGAGCACGACCACGACCACGACCAGCAGCTTTCGCCGCCAGAGGACCGACAGCAACTCGAACGGCGAAACGGTCGGAGCCGAGGGGGTGTCGGATGCGGGCTCGAGATCGGGCAGGGCTATGTCACCTCGTTCGATGATATCCACCTATCGACAGGACGAGTGGCAGACCTTAGGGTCAGAGCGGCTCCAAAGTGAGTCATGGACGACTCCCCTGCGGGCGCGCCCGCAGGGCCGCGCGGGCGTCCAAGACGAAGCTCTCCTGTGCATCCAGGTAGGGGCCTATCCTGAACTGCTGCGCGCGCTCGTAGGCGCGTCCCACGCGCGCGGCTGTCTGCTCGGCTTCCTTCAGTGTCCGGGCAAGCGCCGCCGCCGCCGCACCTGCGTTCCCGGGCTCGAACAGCAGCGCGTGCTCCTCGCCGTGCATGCCCTCGCCGATCCCGCCGATGTCGGAGGCGACGAGCGGCACGCGGGCCAGGGCGCCCTCGATCGTGACAAGCGGAAACGGCTCGCGCCATATCGACGGCACGATCATCGCGCTCGCCGCGGCGAGCAGAGCCGCGGCCTGCTCGGGCGCGGTCGGGCCGTGCCAGCTGATCGCGCCGGCTACGCCGAGACGCTCCGCCAAGCCCCGCATCTGGGCGCCGTAGTCCTCGTCCTCCGGGCCGACCACGCGCAGGGTGGCATGGAGGCCGTGCTCGGCGCGCAACAGCGCCAGGGCCTCGATCGCCACCGCCACTCCCTTGTAGGGCGTGACCCGGCCGAGGAATACGATCTCCGGCTCCTCCGCCGGCCGGCGGAGGAGCTCCGCATAGAGGTCGCCGTAGCGCGGGACCGAGTGGCCGACCCGCTCGAGCACCGGCTCGACGAAAGGGGGCACCTCCACCATGCGCCTTATTGCCTCCGAGTTCCACGAGATCGCGGTGCGCAGCGACGCCTGCGGATCCAGGCGCAGCGACGGCAGCCGGTTGAGCGCGCGGCAGCCCGCGGCCCATGCCGCACGCGCCGGGTCACGCGCTCCGGGCAGCAGCTCCCGCAGGAACTGGTCGCGCACGAAGATGCGCCCGAACCAGTGCTCGCAGACGCGGAATGCAAGCGGAACGCCACTGTCGGCCAGTACGCGCAGAGCCGACTGGGGGATCGAGGATCCGTTCCATCCATAGACGAGATCGGGACCCCAATCGAGCGCACGGCGCGCGCAGGACACGGCGCGAAGGGAGGCGAGCGGCGCGCGCAGCGCCCCTCGCGCGTCGGGCGTAAGACGTGCCAGCTCCCGCCTCACGTCGCCGCGGTCCCCGGCGCCCGGGCCCTCCTTGTCGCTGGTGAGCACCAGCACCTCGTGGCGCTCACGCAGGCGCTCGACGACAGCGGAGCACTCGACCTC
>OCTA010001981.1_pt1 | contig 18807 bp, 18 predicted proteins | sample 1538991 | NCBI WGS metagenome assembly OCTA01 (sample SAMEA3539302, study PRJEB22396) | soil metagenome | biome: tundra; feature: field; material: soil | place: USA | collected 2010-05 | depth 0.15 m | reverse complement strand
AGATTGGTCAGTGACTGGAGTTCAGACGTGTGCTCTTCCGATCTGCTCGACGGCAAGGAACGCCTGCTCAACAGCCGCATGCTCGTCATCGCCGACGCCGCCAAGCCGCTGGTCATCGCCGGGATCATGGGCGGGGCCAACGCGGAGGTCGACGACACCACCACCGACCTCGTGCTCGAAGTCGCCTACTTCAAGCCCTCGTTCATCCGCTGGACCTCGCGCAAGCTGGGCCTCGCCACCGACAGCTCCTACCGCTACGAACGCGGCGTGGATCCGCACACGCTGCTGGAGGACGCGCACCGCGCCATCGACCTCATCCTCGAGACCGCGGGCGGGCAGGTCGTGGGGCCGTGCTGCAAGGTGGGCGAAGACCGGCCGTGGAATACCGAGATCACCCTCACCCCGGCCTACGTGCGCCGCCAGCTCGGTTTTGACGTGGCCGACGGCGAGATGAAAGCCGCCCTCGCCGCGCTCGAACTGCCCGTCGTCCGGGACGAACTGACCGCCGACGGACAGCCGCAATGGACGGTGTCGGTTCCCAGTTGGCGCAGCGATCTCGATCGTCCCATCGATCTGGTGGAAGAAATCCTGCGTCTGCATGGCACCGATCGCATTCCGCCGAGCCCGGTGAACGCCCCCGGCCTGTTGGGCGACGATGATCCCGTGGTGATTTTCAACCGCCGGGCGACCGACTATCTCGTGGGCCAGCATTTCCACGAATGTGTCAACTATACCCTGCGTTCGGCGACGGAGATCGGTCAGTGGATGTCCGCCACCGCGGTCCAGGAACTGGCGCTGGCGAATCCATTCGTCGAAGACCAGTCGCACCTTCGCTCGTCGCTGCTGATCGGGCTGCTCCAGTCGCTCAAGCTCAACCAATCGCGCGGCACCGGGGTCACCCGCCTGTGCGAGATCGGACGGATCTTTGTGGAAAGCAACGGTCAGGTCTACGAATGCGCCGCCGCCGGGTTCGTGGAGGTTCAGACCAGGGAGAGTGCGCGGCAATGGCTCAAGCGTGCGCCCGCCGATTTCTACACCGCGAAGAACCGGGTGCAGGTCCTGGCCACCCATGCGGGAGTGGAGCTGTCGGCGTTCCCCGGCGCACCCGTCTCGGGCGCCTACTTCGGGTGGCAGGAGGGTCATTCCGCCGCCATGGGCGACCTGCCGACGCACGGCTTCGAGGCGCGGTTCGGACTGATGAATCTCGCCATGGTCCGTTCGCTCGGCATTGACGGTCAGGTCGTCGCCGGTCTCTTCGTCATCCTGCCCGGGAAACTCGCGGCGAAAGGCGGGCCGCGGCGTTTTCAGGATTTCAGCCAGTATCCCCCGGCGTTACGGGACATCGCCCTGGTGGTCGATGCGGCCGCTCCGGCCGAAGACGTGCGCCGGAAGCTGGCCCGAGCCGCGCAATCCGCGGTCGGCGGGTCATTCGCCGTCGAACGGGTCGCCGTCTTCGATGTCTACCAGGGCAAGGGTCTGCCCGAGGGGAAGAAAAGCCTCGCCTTCTCCCTCATCCTCCGGGCAGCCGACCGCACGCTCACCGACCCGGAGGTCAACGCGGCGTTCGCCAAGATCCAGCAGGACATCGCCGCCGACGGCACGATCAGCGTGCGAGCGTAGGCGCCGACAACGATTCTGCCATGTTCGCTTCCACCAAGATCGACATCGATTACGTGGCGAACCTCGCCCGGCTCGCACTCACCGAGGCCGAAAAGGAAATGTTTTCGCGCCAACTCGGGGATGTCCTCCGCTACATCGAAAAACTGAGTGCGGTGGACGTGTCCCAGGTCGAGCCGACCGCGCATGCGTTCCCGGTTGCGAACGTCTGGGCGGAGGACGTGCCCCAGCCGGGTCTGCCGGTGGAGGCGGCGCTCAAGAACGCGCCCGCCCAACGCGACAACATGATCGTGGTGCCGGTGGTGGTGGAATGATCCCGGAGAGTAGCGAGTGGTGAGTAGCGAGTAGCGAGCATGGCGGAGAAATCCCAATCCTTTCGCGATGTTCTCGACTGGCAAAAGGCGCATGCGTTTGCTTTGGCTGTTTATCGTTGCACCGAGGCTTTCCCCAAGCACGAGCTGTTCGCTCTCACCTCGCAACTTCGCCGCGCCGGCGCCAGCATCCCTTCGAACTTTGTCGAAGGTTTCCGTAAGCGCACCAAGCCCGACAAGCTCCGTTTCTACAATATTGCCCAAGGTTCTGCCGATGAATGGCTCTACCAGTTGATCCTGGCCCACGATCTCCAATACGCCGATACCACATCGCTTCCAGCGGACCTCGACGAAGTCTCTCGCCTCCTTCAAGGCTATATCAACGGGCTCGAACGCAACAGTTCCTGATCTACCCGCTGCTCGCTACCCGCTACTGTCCCCGTGTCCTCCGAATTGATCTACCAACCCGCCACGGAACTCGCCGCGTTGCTTGAAGCGCGCCGGATTTCATCGGTCGAACTCACGCAGGCGTTCATCGACCGCACGCGCGCCGTCGACGATCGCGTCAAGGCCTTCAACTCCTTTGACGAGGCCGATGCCCTGGCCCAAGCCCGGGCCTCCGATGCGCGCCGTGCCGCCGGCCAGGCGAGGGGAGCGCTCGAGGGCATCCCGGTGGGTTTGAAAGACGTCATCGCCGTGGCCGGTCAGCCGCTGACCTGTTCCAGCCGGATGCTGGCGGATTTCGTTTCTCCTTATGACGCGACGGTCACCGGCCGGCTCCGGAGCGCCGGGGCGATCCTGTGGGGTCGTCTGAACATGGATGAATTCGCCATGGGTTCGTCGACGGAGAACTCGGCCTTTCAGACCACGTCCAATCCGTGGGATCTTGAACGGGTGCCTGGCGGCAGCTCCGGAGGGCCGGCTGCCGCGCTCGCCGCCGGCGAAGCACCGCTGGCGCTCGGTTCCGACACCGGTGGCTCCATCCGCCAGCCGGCGTCGCTTTGCGGCGTGGTGGGTCTCAAGCCGACGTACGGCCTGGTTTCCCGTTACGGGCTCGTGGCGTTTGCGTCGTCGCTCGACCAGATCGGACCGCTCGCGCGCACGGTCGAGGACGCGGCGCTGCTGCTCGGCGTCATCGGCGGACACGATCCGCTCGATTCCACCTCCTATCCCGCGGCGATCCCGGACTATCGAGCCGAGTTAAGAAAGACTCATGGTCCCTGGAAGCTTGGCGTGCCGAAGGAGTATTTCGGACCGGGACTCGATGCCGAGGTCGGCGACGCGGTGCGGACGGCGATCGAGTTCTACCGGGGCTCCGGTTGCGAGATCCGGGAGGTCTCATTGCCGGTGGCGGCGGACTACGCGATCGCGACGTACTACATCATCGCCACGGCGGAGGCGTCGTCGAATCTCGCGCGCTACGACGGCGTGCGTTACGGCCATCGGTCGAAAGATGCGTCCGACGCGATCGATCTCTACTTCAAATCGCGCGCGGAGGGCTTTGGCCCCGAGGTGAAGCGCCGGATCATCCTCGGGACGTACGTGCTGAGCAGCGGCTACTATGACGCCTTTTATCTGCGGGCCCAAAAGGTCCGCACGCTCATCCGGCAGGATTTTCTGAACGCCTACCGGGAAGTCGACGCGCTGCTCGCGCCAGTGGCACCGACGGCCGCGTTTAAGAAAGGGGAGAAGTCATCGGATCCGCTCGCGATGTACCTGAGCGACATTTACACCATCAGCCTCAACCTCGCCGGCCTGCCCGGCATCTCGATCCCTTGCGGGTTCACGCGCGGCGGCCTGCCCATCGGTCTGCAAATCATCGGCCAGCCCTTCCAGGAGGCCGGCCTGCTCGCGATCGCCCGCGCCTACGAGCAGGCGCATGTGTGGCACGAGAAACATCCAAGGCTGTGAAAATTTTTGCGTGCGGAATTTAGAATTTAGGAGTCAGAATCCAGTATGAATCGACCGACAGCAAAAAGCTTTACCGATCTGATAGTCTGGCAGAAAGCCCACGCATTCGTTCTCACCGTCTACCGAACGACGGAATCCTTCCCTCGATCGGAGGTCTATGGCTTGAGCTCACAGTTCCGGCGCGCGGCGACCTCAATCGCGGCGAATATCGCCGAAGGGTTCAAGAAACGCGGGGCGGCCGACAAGCTCCGTTTCTACAACATCGCCCAAGGCTCCTTGGAGGAGTGCCAATACTACCTGATCCTCGCCCGCGATCTTGGTTATGCGGATACAATCGCCATGCATCCGCAGTTGGACGAGGTCGCCAAGATACTCGAAAGTTATAGCTCCGCTGTTCTGGCTTCTAGCTCCTAACTCCTGGCTCCTGACTCCTGCATCCCACTACTCGCTACTTCAGATGCCCTACGAAGCCGTCATCGGTCTTGAGGTCCACGTGCAGGTCAAGACCCGCTCGAAGATGTTCACGCGCGTCGCCGCGGGCTACGGCGAACCGCCGAACACCTTGACCGACCCGGTGGTGCTCGCGCTGCCGGGCGTGCTGCCGGTGATGAACAAGGCCGCCCTCGACCGCATCGTCAAAGTCGGCCTGATGCTCGGCTGCGAGATCGCTCCGGTCTGCAAATGGGACCGCAAAAACTATTTTTATCCCGACAGCCCGAAGAACTATCAGATATCCCAGTACGATCAACCGATCTGCCGGGGCGGAGCGCTCGAGATCGAACTGCCCGGTGCGTCGCGCAATCTCCTGGGCGAACACCAGCGGATTGCCCTCACGCGCATCCACCTCGAAGAAGACGTCGGCAAGCTCAACCACACCGGCCGCGAATCGCTGATCGACTTTAATCGGGCGGGAACGCCGTTGATGGAGATCGTCTCCGAACCCGCCCTGCACAGCGCGGAGGAGGCATCCGCTTATCTCACCGCGCTCCGAACCGTGATGATTTACGGCGGCATCTCGGACTGCGATATGGAGAAGGGCCAGATGCGCTGCGATGCCAACGTCTCCATCCGCCCGGCCGGGACCACGGCGCTCGGCACGAAGGTCGAGCTCAAGAACCTCAACTCGATCTCGTTCGTGCGCGACGGCATTGCCCAGGAGATCAAGCGGCAGATCGCGGTCCTCGAGTCCGGCGGCACCCTCGTGCAGGAGACGCGCGACTATGACGGCCAGACCGGGACGTCGCAGTCGCTTCGTTCGAAGGAGATGGCGCACGACTACCGCTACTTTCCCGATCCCGACCTCATGCCCGTGAACGTCGACGAGGCGTGGAAGGCGGGCATCCGTGCCGAGTGTCCTGAACTGCCCTTCGACAAACAGCGGCGGTTCTTCGAAGCGTACCAACTACCCTATACGATCACCGCGGTGCTCATCCCGGACCGCGGGCTCTGCGACTATTTCGAAGAAACGGCCACGCTTTCCGGCAAGCCTCAAGCCGTCGGGAATTGGATCGCGAACGACCTGCTGCGGGAACTTGGGGCCGCGAAGGCGACACTGGGCGAATGCCGGGTGCGTCCGGCGCACATCGCCGGATTGGTGAAGCTTGTCGAGGAGGGCGTCATCTCCAGCAGCATCGCCAGGGAGGTTTTCGTCGAGATGTTTCAGAGCGGCGAATTGCCGGTGGCGATTGTCGGGCGCAAGGGACTGAAACAGTCGACCGACGTGGCCGAGCTGGAGCGGTGGTGCGCCGACGCGATCGCGGCCAATCCGAAATCTGTGGCGGATTTCAAGGGCGGGAAGGAGAACGCGATCAACGCGATGAAGGGGTTCGTGATGAAGCAGTCGAAAGGCAACGCCAACCCCCGGCTCGTGGACGAGATTCTTCGCGGGAAGCTGGCGCAGTGACGGGCGGCGCCAGCCCGTGACGGTTTGGGTGGGCGCGGCCGGGCTCGCGTCAGCGCGCCTTTTCCGCGGCCATCTCGGCGGCGTAGTTCGGGTTCTTCCAGCGGAACGACAAGGTGCCCATGTTCTTTCCGAGCGGATTCGGCTTCTCGTACAGGACGTCCTTGAGAATCCACGTCCCCTTCGCGGCCTTCTGCTCGGGCGTCATGATCGAGAGCTGGATGCTGCGGCCCGGGGCGATGGGTGAAAGGTCGCTATAGCCGGAATCGGCGGTGGCGCCGGCGAGCGCCTTTCCGTCCCCAGCGAAATACACGACCGTGCCCATCAATGCACTGATGGGCACGTCGGAGACGTTCGTGACCTTGAGGGTGAAAGTCGGCGCGATCGGGCTGATGCTCCGCGAAAGGGAGGTCACCTCGACCGGCGCCTTGCCGGCTTTGATGAGTTGTTCGATGGGCGTCGTGGCGACGGCTGGCTCGCCATCATCTTTGCCGCAGCCGGCAAGGCCGGCGAGCATTGGGATGACCAGGAGTGCGAGGAGGGAACGGTGGGGTTTCATGGGGGGTATGGGACGGGCTTCCCAGGGTGGGGAAACGCAAAACGTCGCGCCGGCATCCCCGGCAACCGTGGTGGACCCGGGGTTCTGTCGGAACCTGTCGGCGGCGTCTGGTCCGCAAGATTGGTGACCGGCGGGCGAAAAATCAAGAGTGGGGCTGGGGAAACAGCGCGTTGAAAAGCCGGATGGATCAATGCCCTCTGGATACGAGCGGCGGGATTTGGCGCCGCGTCCGCTTACATCTCCTGCGATTTTCGCCAACACCGCGGCGGAGGGCGGGATCATCGCCGAAGCCACGACCGGGACCGAAAGATATGCGAGCCAGGGGCACGCCCGCGCGGCGGGAGCCACTCTTTTTTGTTCCCACGGTTGACTGCGGCGGACGATGAAGGCTTTCTAGGGAGAAGCGGAAAGGAAGCTTCATGAAACGAATCAGCATTATTGGCAGTGGCAATGTCGGCACCAACACGGCCTTTTTCATCGCGGAAACGCGGACCGCCGAAGTTTTGTTGGTGGACATCAAGGAGGGCGTGGCCGCAGGCAAGGCGCTCGATTTGATGGAGGCAGGCCCGGTGCGCGGGTATGCCACCTCGATCCGCGGCACCGTCCGGATCGACGACATCGCCGGCAGCGACGTCGTGATCATCGCCGCGGGGATTACCCGGAAACCCGGGCAACAGCGCGAGGATGTCTACCGGAAAAATGCGCCGATTGTGCGCGCGATCGCCCGGGACATCCGGCGCCTCGCTCCCGGCGCGCTGGTGATCAACATCGCGGAGCCGATCGACTTGCTGACGCTGCTCGTCCAGGAAACGCTCGGGGCGGAGCGGTTCAAGGTCATGGGTGTCGGCGGCCTGCTTAGTTCGACCCGGATCCGCTTTCTGGTGAGCCAGGCGCTGGAGGTCTCGCCCCGCGAGGTCACCGGTCTGATCATCGGGCCGCATCACGCCAGCATGGTTTTCCTGCGCGACACGATCCGCGTGTCCGGCATCCCGGCGGAGACGCTGCTGGGCAAGGCGCGACTGGGGGAACTGATCGAGGAGGCGCGCAATGCGGGCGACACCATCCTCCAATTGGCCCAGCGTTCCAGTTCGTTCTACGCCTCGTCCGCGGCGGCCGCAGCGCTCGTCGAAGCCATCGTCTGCAACACGAAGGCGCTGCTCCCGGTGTCGGTTCGCTGCGAGGGCGAATATGGGGTGAAGGGACTGGCGATCGGCGTCCCCGCGTACGTGGGCGAGCAGGGCGTGACTGGCATTGTCCAACTCAAACTTTCCGACGCCGACCGGGACGCGTTCGACAAAGCAGCCGCGGCCCTCAAGACCGCGCATGACAACATCGTTGCCGGGGCGGCAAAAGGAGGCCATCATGTCGAAGAACAAGGTTAGCATCATCGGGGCGGGCAATGTCGGCGCGACGGCGACTTACTACATCGCCGAGAAAGTCATCGCCGACCTGGTCATGGTGGACGTCGCCGGAGGCATGACCCAGGCCAAGGCGGTGGATTTTCTCCACGCCGGGCCGTTGCGCGGCTACGACGTCTCCATCTCGATCGTGGGCACGGACGATTTCGCGCAGATCGCGGACAGCAACGTCGTGGTGATCACCGCCGGGCTGCCGCGAAAGCCGGGCATGGACCGGATGGATTTGCTGAAGGTGAATGCGGGCATCGTGAAGCAGGCGGCGCGGGCCATCGTGGAACACGCGCCGAACGCCATCGTCATCGTGGTGTCGAACCCATTGGACATCATGTGTCATGTCGCCCTGCGGTCGACGGGCTTTGCGCTCCGGCACGTCGTCGGGATGGCGGGCATTCTCGACTCGACCCGCTTCCGCTATTTTGTGGCCGAGCAGCTCGGGTGCGCGTTGTCGTCGGTGCATGCGATGGTGCTGGGCGGTCACGGCGACCAGATGGTGCCGCTGCCGCGTCTGACGACGGTCGGCGGCGTGCCGATCACGCAACTGATGGACGCCCCGACGATCGCGCGGTTGGTGGACCGGACCCGGAAGGGCGGGGCGGAGATCGTGGCGCTGCTCAAGACCGGTTCGGCCTACTACGCACCCGCGGCATCGGTGGCGGATATGGTCGAGTCCGTGATCACGGACCGGAAGCATCTGGCGCCCTGCGCCGCCTACCTGCGGGGCGAGTACGGCATCGACGATCTGTTTATCGGCGTGCCGACGATCCTGGGGAAGAACGGTGTCGAGCGCATTATTGAGCTGGAGCTGCTGGACGACGAGCGGGCTCAGTTACACGCCAGCGCAGTTGCCGTCCGCAAGGGCGTCGACGAGCTCAATACCTTCTTCAAGCCGACCTAGTCTGCACAATTCGCAGCACGGGAATACCTCGCAACCCGAATCGTGGCGCCGGTTTTAGGCCGGCCCCACTTTGCGGGACGTTCCGGCGATTGAAAATCGCAACATAATACTGTGCAGTGCCTTGGCATACATGGATGAGGAAAGCCGCATGGCTGGATTGACATCTTGGCCAAAACTGACTGACTGGTCAGTCAGTAAATGAGCCAGGAGAAGAAACAGCGAATCATGCAGGCGGCGGAAGAGGTTTTCCGCACCCGCCAATTCCATGAGGTTACGCTCGATGAAGTGGCCCGGGTCGCCAATGTTGGCAAAGGGACCATCTACCTCTATTTTTCCGACAAGGAGGACCTGTTTTTCCAGACGGCGGTGGCCGGATTTGACGGCATGTGCGAGCTGCTGCGAGCCGACGCCACCGGCGAGATTCCGTTTCGCGACGGACTGTTGCGAATGTGCATGACAATCAGCGGATTCTTCCGGGAACGGCGCCCCCTTTTTCGTCTGATTCTCGCCCAGGGTGAGCACGCGCTGGAGTGCGGCGGCAGCATGCGCCAGCGCTGGCTCGAACGGCGCAAGAATATGGCCGAAACCACGGCAGCGATCATCGCGCAGGGCATCGCCGCCGGTGACATCCGGTCGGACATTCCAGCCGAGGTGCTGGCGGAATATCTCCTCGGGATGTTGCGGACGCGGGCGTGGGAGCTGGAGGATCGGCCTGAAGAGCAACGCACGCATGAAGCCATGGTGGAGCTTTTCATCAGCGGGGCGGCCGGCGCGCGAACGCCCTCCTGAAAACGCATTTTCTTTCCATTCGATGACCACAACCGAACAACCTGCTTCCACACCATCCCAGGCGGCAAACTGCCGCCGGGCCGCCGAGGAGGATTTGCGGCCGTCAGCCCGTCCTTGGCATCGTAGTCGCAAGGTTCTCGCGGGCGTGGGAGTATTGGCGGCGATCGCCGCCGGTGTCTCCGGATACTGGTTCTTCTTCCTGCGAGGCATCGTTGCCACCGACGATGCCCGATTCGCCGGGCACTTGGTGGATCTGGCTCCGGAAATCAACGGAACCATCGTTGCGGTCCCGGTGCATGAAGGACAGTTCGTCCGGCAGGGGGCGATCGTGTTCCAACTTGACCCGGCGCTCCTCGCATCGGCGTTGCAGCAGGCGGAAGCCGCCCTCGGCTCGGCCCGCGCGAATTTGACGTCCAGCGAGGCGAAATGTGCCAAGGCCGTGAATGGCAGCCGCCCGGAGGAGATCAAGGCGGCGGAATCGGTCGCCCGGCGGCTGCAGAACGAGGAGGACCTGGCGCGGCTGAACTTCGAACGCGTGCAGGCGCTCTTCAAGCAAGCCACGCTGTCGCAGGACGATCTTGACCGCGCGCGAACCGCCCTCGAGTCGGCCCGCCAGAGCCGGGAATACGCCGTGCAGACCCTGAGCCTGTCGCAGCAGGGCTCCCGCAAGGAGGACGTGGACGTGGCGAAGGCGGAGGTGGAACTCGCGCGGAGCCAGGTCAACGAGGCCAGCTCGGCCGTGGACAGTGCGCGCAGCAACCTGGCGCGATGCACGGTCAAGGCGCCTTTCGACGGATGGGTGGTGCGTCGTTGGCTGGAACCCGGCGCCATGCCGCTCGCGGCCCAGCCGGTGGTCAGCATGTTCGACCCGGCGACGCTCCGGGTGGACGCCAATATCGAGGAGAAGGATCTTCACGACGTCGCCGTGGGCGATGACGTGGAAATCACGGTGGACGCCTATCCGTCGCTCCGGCTCAAGGGCAAGGTGACGGAGATCCTGCGGGCCACCAATTCGGAGTTCAGCCTGATACCGGCCGAGGGCGTTTCCGGCACCTTCATCAAGGTCACGCAGCGCGTGCCGCTGCGAATCCAGGTGGCGGCGCCGCCGGGCCTCTCCTTGGGTCCGGGATTGTCCGTCGACGTGAGGGTTCGCTGCGGGTCGGCCGCGGCGCATCAGCCCGTCCCGGGAATCGCCCATGGGTAGCGGGGACGACAGGGACCTCCGGGGCAACCGGTGGGCCGTGCTGGGGATCATCATGATGGGTACTTTCATGGCGATTCTGGACTCCAGCATCGTCAATGTGGCGCTGCCGCACATGATGGCCACGTTCGGGGTCGACCGCGACAAGATCGAATGGGTCTCGACGGGTTTCATGCTGACCTCGGCGGTGGTGATGCCGCTCGTCGGCTGGCTCACCAGTCGGATCAGTTACAAGGCGCTTTACCTCGGCAGCCTGGCCGTTTTCACGGTGGCCAGCTTGCTGTGTGCCATGGCTTGGAGCTATGAATCCCTCATTGCCGCGCGCGTGTTGCAGGCGTTGGGTGGCGGCGCCATCCAGCCGATCGGCATGGCGATCGTGGCCGAGCTGTTCGACCCGCACGAGCGCGGGCGGGCGTTGGGCATCTGGGGCACCGGCATCATGGCCGGCCCCGCCCTTGGGCCGACGCTGGGTGGCTATCTCACGGATGCGTTCAGTTGGCGGACCATCTTCTCGGTCAACCTGCCGTTCGGCGTGCTCACCCTGATTGCCGGCATGATCATCATGCGGCCGCTTCGGGCCCGCGGAGCCAGACGGCCGTTTGACCTGGCGGGTTTCACGTTCCTGTCGATGGCGCTCGTGGCTGGCCTGACCGCTTTGTCCAACGGGCAAGAGAAAGGCTGGCATTCGGATTACATCCATATCTGCGAAGCGATTGCGGTGGTGGGGCTGGTCATGTTCATCGCGATCGAGCAGGCGGTGGAACATCCCTTGTTGGATCTGCGGCTGTTCCTCATCCGCAATTACCTGTTGAGCATCCTGCTGGCCGTCTTTCGCGCGGTGGGACTGTTCGGCAGCGTCTTCCTCTTCCCGATTTTTCTCCAGACCCTGATGGGTTACACGCCCGTGCACGCCGGTCTTTGGATGCTCCCCAATGCCCTGGCCGTGGGCGTGACCATGCCGATCGCCGGGCGGCTGGCGGACCGCTACAGCCCCGCGGTTCTGACGGGCCTCGGTTGCGTCATGGTCGGGAGTTCGCTGATTCTGTTCGGGCAACTGGACCCGATGTCCGACTGGACGATGCTCGTGCTGCCGCAGCTCGTGCGGGGAGCTGGTCTGGCATTGATGATGGCGCCGCTGATGGCCGCCGCGCTGAACGCCGTGCCACGGCACGAGCTGCCGATGGCGAGCAGCTTCCTGAACGTCTCGCAGAATGTCGGCGGATCGCTGGGTATCGCCCTGCTGAACAACTTTGTGACCAACTCGATTCACATCCATGCCGTGCGGCTCGGCGAAGTGTTTCCGGTGGAGTCGCAGGGCTTCACGGCCCGCTTGGGATTGCGCTCCCTGAACCTGGTATTTCGCCACGAACAGGGCATCCTCGCCACGCCCCAGATCAAGGTGGCGTTCGCCGCCGCGCGCGGCATCGCGCGCAAGGCCCAGGTGCTGGGCTTCGAAAATGGATTCGTCTTTGGGGGTCTGATCCTGCTGGCCGGCATTCCCCTCTGCCTGCTCCTTAAACCTTCGGCCCACCACGTGCGGCCCGAGGAGCACGCGGAGGAATCGCTCGAAGCCGAGCTGCTGGCGGAGTAAGGATGACAGGGGCGCTGCGCCCGTCTGAAGAACGCAGGGGCGCAGTCTTGCTGCGCCCTCCGAAAATTCCATTGCCGATGCGGCGGCGGCATGCCCGTGGTCCCGAGCGTGGCAATCTCTCCGCCTTCGGAGGCTGCACGCCGGAAGCGGATCAGCCGATATCGCGTGACGCGATACTGGGTCTCTCCCGATGAGGGATCGACCCGCTTGACGCGCTGTATCCGCCGGGTAGCCTGCTGTCATGAAATATGGCGTGACACTCGTGGAGTCTGACGAGGGCTGGGCGGTGTGGTGTGACAGCCTTCCGGGGTGTTGCTCGCAGGGTGCGACGAAGGAGGAAGCGCTCGCCAATGTTCGCGAAGCGATCGCCGAGTATCTTGCGGCCAAGTCCGAGGAGATTCGCGGGGACGCAAGTGTGCGTTCAGTGCAACGGGAAGAAGTGATGGTTTGAAGTTATGCCCAAGCTTCCCGGCATCGGGCAGAAGGAAGCGGTCCGGGTGCTGGAGAAACGCGGCTTTCGCATTGTGCGGCAGGGAAAGCATATCACCCTGTCCAACGGCGCGGTAATGGTACAAGTACCGCGGCATGACCCAATCAATGCCTACACCATGGGCTACATCGCCAAGGTGGCGGGCCTCACCCCCGAGCAGTTCCGCGAACTGCTCTGAGCCGAGTCGGCGTCCGTCCGTCCGGAGGAATCGCTCGAAGCCGAGCTGCTGGCGGAGTAGGGAAGGAACGAACCGCTCGCACGCGGTCGATCGCTTTCGGTGGCGCGCGTTGTTCCGTCGGCCGACCAGCCGGTGTAGGAGCCTGCTTGCCCGTTCGACAGGCTCAGGGTCCCGAGCTTGTCGAGGGACAGGCGATTCTTACATCTGAATCGCGAGCAAACTCGTTCCTACATTTTACATGATTACGGCGCGTCCAACATCGATCAAGACACCTGGCCTTGCGCGAACAGGGCGTCCGGGCCGGCCAGGCTGAAAGCGGTGATCGGTCCTCTGGTTTCGAGGCGCACGTCCACTCCTTCCGCGTCGGGCGGTATCTCCTTCAAGAACTGGATTTGCACCATCTCGGGTCGCCGTGGGAGTCCGCCCCGGGCCAGGGCCGTCTGTAGGATGTCGAAATACGTCGTGTTGTTGACGTGACCGTTCCCGTCGACGTCCGAATACCGCACGGACGCCCGGCAGGCCGCGGGCGATCCGGCGCCCGGCGGGACCAGCTTGAGCTTCTCGAGTCCCGCCATGAAGACCTCGCCGGGCCGGCTGGGAAAAGCCCGGGCGAGATCCTCCGGAACGCGGATCAGCGACTTGGTCTTGAGATTGACGTACAGCCACAACGAGGAGGCCGACGCCAGCAATTCGTCGCCGCAGTAGACCCGGAAATCCCGGTAACCCTTGAAGGTTCGGATGCCGCTGGACCAGGTCACCACGCGCACCGGTTCCTCATACCGCGGATACCGGTGGATCGCCGCCGCCATGCGGTTCAAGACCCAGGACTCACCCCGGGTCGCCATGGCCCGCGTGCCGGCATCGAACTGATCCGCATGTTTGATCGCGGCCTCCTGGAGCAGCTTGAACAGACCCGGGAGCAGCAGCACCTCGTCGCGATCGACGTCTCCGTAAGCAACCGTGGTATGCAGAGTCAGCTCGTCGTTCATCATGAGAAGGCGCAGTGTCACCCTGCGTAATTCATGGAGACGCGACGCCCTCGTCGCGTTGTGCTCGTATTCCCTCGATGGGGGCGTCGAGGCTCCAGGTGGCAGGGCGGACGGGGTGTAGCTGCGAGCGCCAGCCCCTCGACACGCTCGGGGCCCTGAGCCCGTCGAACGGGCGAGCGGCCGTCCGTCCCCAGATCCACTCGCTGGCGCTCGCGGCCACAAGGCAACCGCTGTCTCCTGGGTCACGCTGCATGATCTCGCCTCAGAACGCGGCGTTGCCCGGCGTCCGGGCGAACGGAATGACGTCGCGGATGTTGGAGACGCCGGTGACAAACATCAGCATGCGCTCAAAACCCATGCCGAATCCGGCATGCGGGACCGTGCCGTAGCGGCGCAGGTCCAGATACCAGCCATAATCCTTCGGATCGAGGTGATGACGGGCCAGGCTGTTCTGCAGCACCTCGAGCCGTTCCTCACGCTGACTGCCGCCGATGATCTCGCCGATCCCCGGGACGAGGACGTCCATCGCCGTCACCGTGCGGTCGTCATCGTTCAGCCGCATATAGAACGGTTTGATCTCCTTCGGATAGTTGTAGACCGTCGTCGGACATTTGAAATGCTGCTCCGTGAGGTAGCGCTCGTGTTCCGACTGGAGGTTGGTGCCGTACGCGACGGGGTATTCGAACGTGTGGCCGCTCTTGACGAGCAACTCGACCGCTTCCGTGTAGCTGACCCGCTGGAATGGCCGCTCGCTCACGAAATCGAGCCGCTCGAGCAACCCCTTGTCCACAAACTTGGCGAAGAGCTCCAAGTCCTCCGCGCAATGGGTGCGCACGTCGCGAATCAGGTATTTCACGAATTCCTCGGCCAGCTCCATGTTTCCCGGGAGGTCGCAGAACGCCATCTCCGGCTCGATCATCCAGAATTCGCTGGCATGACGCGAGGTGTTGGAATTCTCCGCGCGAAAGGTCGGTCCGAAGGTGTAGACCTTGGAGAGGGCGCAGGCGAACGCCTCCGCCTCGAGCTGGCCGCTGACCGTGAGATAGGTGGGGCGGGAAAAAAAATCCCGGGCGGAGTCGATTTCGCCATCGTCGCGCTTGGGCGGATTCTTTAGATCGAGCGTGGTGACGCGGAACAGTTCGCCGGCGCCTTCGCAGTCGCTGCCCGTGATGATCGGGGTGTGGACATAGGCGAATCCTCGTTCCTGAAAGAATTGGTGGATGGCATAGGCCAGCCGGCTGCGGACGCGAAAGACGCAGCCGAACAGGTTCGAGCGGGGACGCAGGTGGGCGATCTCGCGCAGGAATTCCGGGGTGTGCCCTTTTTTCTGAAGCGGATAGCTGGCATCGGCGGTGCCGATGATCTCGACCGCCCCGGCCTTGACCTCCCATTTTTGACCCTGACCCTGCGAGGCCACCAACTGACCCCGCACGCTGACGGAGGCGCCGGTGGTGAGGCGCTGGAGATCGGCGTAGTTGGGCAGCGCGGCGTCCGCGATCACCTGCAGGTTCTTGAGGCAGGAGCCGTCATTGAGTTCGAGGAACGAAAACGTCTTCGCGTCGCGGCGGGTCCGGATCCAGCCCCGGACGAGGAGATCATCGCGCGGCGACGGACTCGCCAGCGCTTCTTTGACGGAGGTCGTATTCAGCATGCCGCCGAACATAGCGGCCGGATCCCGTGCGCCAAAACAAAACTGGCAGGCGCGACTCCATCCCGCCTGAATGGCTGCGCTTTCCGCCACGTCAGGCTTGCCGACAGCCGCATTGGTTGCACCTTGGAGGCCATGTTACGGCGTGCCTTTTGCGTGTTCTGCCTCCTGTTGGTGACACGGGTCTGGAGCGCGGAGCCGAGCCTTTTCCTCATCTCCCTCGACGGTTTTCGCTGGGACTACCTCGCACAATATGCCGCCGAGACGCCGCATTTGCGCGCCCTGGCGGCGGAGGGCGTGCGCGCCGAGCGCATGATCTCGTGCTTTCCCACGCTGACGTTTCCCAATCACTACTCAATCGTCACCGGGCTGCGGCCCGAGGATCACGGAATCGTCAACAATACGTTTTTTGATCCGGTCCGGAATGCGAGATTCAACTACAAGAAACATGAGTGCGCGATCGACGGACGCTGGTGGGGCGGCGAACCCGTCTGGATCACCGCGGTCAAACAAGGGAGGCGCAGCGCCTGCCTGTTCTGGCCCGGCTCCGAGGCCGTGATCGGGGGTTTCGGGCCGACTTACCACCGGACGTTCGACGGCAGCCTGACCAGCGCCCAAAGGGTCGACGGGCTGCTCGCGTGGCTCGATCTCCCCCCCGACCGGCGCCCCAGCTTCTGCACACTCTATCTGGACGTGGTTGACCATGCGGGCCACGACTTCGGTCCGGATTCGCCCGAGACCGCCGCCGCGGTGCGCGACGTCGATGCCGCTGTCGGCCGCCTGCTGGATGGACTCGCAGCACGCGGCCAGCGCGCGGCCGCTGACATCGTCATCATTTCCGACCACGGCATGGCGGCGATCACGGACCGCCACGTGGTTTTTCTGGATGACTTGATCCCGTTGTCAGGAATCCAGATTGAGTGTCTCGGAACACAGGCTGGACTGCGCGCGACGACCGATTCGCCCGCGGCTTTGCTGGCCCGGCTTCGGCCCCTGCTCCCGGACCACCTGCATGCCTATGTGCGTGAGGAAGTGCCGGAACGATTTCACTATCGCAACAACCCGCGCATTCCTCCGGTGCTGATCTTCGCGGACGAAGGATGGGAGATCTCGACTCATGCCAGCGCGGAGAAGCGAACGAAGCCGGAGAGGGGAGATCACGGCTATGACAACCAACTGATCTCGATGGGGGCCACGTTCATCGCGTGGGGTCCGGCGTTCCGGCACGGTCTGGTGATCCCGCCGTTCGAAAACATCGAAATCTACGATCTCCTGTGCGCCGTGCTCCACCTGAAACCGGCGCCGAATGACGGCGACGATCGTCTGGCCCGCGCCGTCCTGGCAGTTTCGCCGGCGCCGTGATTTTTGCGGGTCCGCGAGGGTCGAGGTGCGAATTCGAAGGGCAACCCAACCCGTGCCGCCAGTCCAGAATCGGCACCGCATTGCACGATCCCCATGGTTCCCGCGGCGGATTGCCGAGCGACCCGCGACGCGCTTCCTTCGCCGGGACTTCGGAGCCCAATGGTCGTCGCGTCCCGAAAAAATACTTGGGTTACCGGACGCTGGAGGCGGACGATAGATCCAATTCGGCCGCCTTCTTCTGGCAGTCGGGACACACGCCGAAGAATTCGACCAAGTGCGTCACCTGCTCGTAGCCGCGCTCGCGCAGAAGCCGCTCGGTGTTCTCCGTGAAGGACGCGTCGATGCGTTCCACCTTTCCGCAACTCTTACAAATGATGTGGTGGTGATGCGAGTCGTCCAGATTGATTTCGTAGAGTCCGGTGCCGTTGTGGAAAAAGCAGCGGCGCACCAACCCCAGTTCTTCAAAGACGGCCAGACAACGGTAAACGGTCACCAGATCGCACGCGTCATTCGCCAAATCCTGGTGGAGCTGTTCGATGCTCGCCGGTTGGCCCCGCCGGATGAGGGCCTCAATAATCGCGACCCGGGGTTGGGTGATCCGCAGACCAGCTGACTTGAGCCGCGCGCACGCCAGATCGAGCGGGCTTCCTGCACGGCTGAAATCGCTGACGTTCCCCAGCGGATGATTCGAGGGTGTAGAAGCAATCATTTGCAGTTAGGTTAGCTCAGCCAGCGTTGTTGTGCGAGCACGATGTTCACTTTGTGGCGATTTTCCTGCGCGGCGTCTCCGCGGACCCCCTTCGCCCGAGCCAAATTTAAGCGCGGATTGACTAGGACCTTGGCGGATTGTTCTGCGGAAGGCCAGCGATTTGGGACAAAAAAGCTGGCGTTCCAAGGCAGGACCCGCCAAGAGCCGGTAACAGCCTACCGGGCTGTATTGCAGCATTTGCAGCGGGCCGGTGGCGATGTTACCTCTTCGGACACACCACGATGCAAGACCTCGATTTCGCCGAAATTGTGGATCTGATCTGCAAGGAAGACACGCGCTACGACAAGAAGGCCTATGCTTTTGTCCGGCACGGTCTCGACCATACCGTCAAGGGCCTCAAGAAAAGTGATCCGGCGCGCGCCCAACAATCGCAGCACGTTTCCGGTCGCGAACTACTCGAGGGGCTGCGCGTTCACGCGCTCGATCAGTTCGGTCCGCTCGCCAAGACCGTGCTCGAATCCTGGGGCGTGCATCGGTGTGCGGATTTTGGAGAGATCGTCTTCAGTCTGATCGAGTACCGGGTCTTCAGCAAGACTGAGAGCGACCGCCGCGAGGATTTCGCCGATATCTATCAATTCGACGAGGCCTTCGTGAAGCCGTTCCGTCCGGCGGACAAGGACCGGCCGGGCCCCTCCACCAAGGCCGTGGGATCCGTGTGACGGGACCTCCGCCCCCGGCGCCTTTTCCTATTGTTCATGCATTCATTTGAAACCGACTGCTCGTTGCTCGACCGCTTTTGGCGCGTCCCACCCGAACGCCTGATTTTGCCCAACGGTCTCACCGTCTTGCTGCAACCCGACCGCTCGGCCCCCATCGCGTCGGTTCAAGTCTGGGTGAAGACCGGCAGCATGCACGAGGGATCCTATCTCGGCGCCGGCCTGTCGCATTTTCTGGAGCACATGTTGTTCAAGGGCACGGAGCGCCGCGCGGGCCGCGAGCTCTCGCTGACCATCCAGGCCCACGGCGGGCACATCAACGCGTACACGACGTTCGATCGCACGGTCTATTACGTGGATCTGCCCGCGGAGCACACGGCCGTCGCGATCGATGTCCTCGCGGACGCCGTGCTGCATTCCACGCTGCCGGCCGGGGAGGTGACGCGGGAACGCGAGGTCATCCTGCGGGAGATCGACATGGGCCAGGACGATCCGGATCACCGCCTGGGCGAGGCCCTGTTCG
>OCTA010001978.1_pt1 | contig 18811 bp, 18 predicted proteins | sample 1538991 | NCBI WGS metagenome assembly OCTA01 (sample SAMEA3539302, study PRJEB22396) | soil metagenome | biome: tundra; feature: field; material: soil | place: USA | collected 2010-05 | depth 0.15 m | reverse complement strand
CGAGATTGGTCAGTGACTGGAGTTCAGACGTGTGCTCTTCCGATCTACGTTGCCCGGCTTCAGGTCGCGATGCACCATTCCCCGGCGGTGCGCCGCATCGAGCGCGCCGGCGATCTGAATCGCAATCTGCAACGCTTCTTCGATCGGGATGGGGCCCTTGCGCAGCCGCGCTTCGAGGCTCTCGCCTTCGAGATACTCCATCACCAGAAACTCAACCGTGCCCTCGCGCCCGATGTCGTACAGCGCGCAGATGTGGGGATGATTCAGGCTGGAGATGGCCCGCGCTTCGCGCTCGAAGCGCTCAGTGAAGTGGCCCGTGCATATCTTAATCGCGACAGTCCGGTCCAGGCGGGTGTCGCGCGCGCGAAAGACCTCGCCCATCCCCCCGGCACCCAGCGGGGCGACGATCTCATAGGGCCCCAACCGCGTGTTTGCCGCTAATGGCATGGAATGGGAATCATACATCACAAGGCTCGGCGAAGACTCGTCGACCGACGCTCGTAAGGCGGTGTTAGGGAAACCGAATCAACTTCTTGCGTGAAGCTCAATGCGGAGACGATCCTCCGAACTGCCTGCAATGTCTTATCGGTAACTTCGATTCTCAATTGACGCCAAGGCCAATGCACTCATCGAGCATGGGTTGAGCCTCGTTCAGGAGGATCGGTCCTGAAAAACGCCGTAGGAACATGTGATTCTGTCCCGGAGCGTTCTTCGATTTAGGTGAAGTCGCCATTTGGGAGAACCACGCGACTAGTGGGTCGAAGTGCCGGCAATGTCGGCTTCTCGGCAAGTTCAATGCTCAGTTGCCGACAGTCCATCCCAATTAGCCCCTTAGTCAGTACCAGGTCACTGCGTTGACTCGGTCCTGAACCTCGACCGTGCCAGCCGGCCGAATGCTGGCGTCGGAGAGTTTACTCGCTGGTTACCTCAGCCGCTATGGCTTCGGCCGCCTCCTGGGTGGTGGCGTTTCCGCCCAGGTCCGGGGTGCGCGGTCCCTTGCCGGCCAGGACCGAGCAGAAGGCACGTTCGACGGCCAGCGCCGCCTCGGGCTCTCCCAAATGGTCCAGCATCATGGCTCCGGACCAGATCTGGGCGACCGGGTTGGCAATTCCCTTCCCGGCGATGTCTGGCGCGGACCCATGGACCGGCTCAAACATGGACGGGTACTCGCGCTCTGGATTCAGGTTGGCGGAGGGCGCCAGCCCGATCGAACCCACCACCGCGGCGCCCAGGTCCGAGAGAATGTCCCCGAAGAGGTTGGAACCGACCACCACGTCGAACCATTCCGGATGGGCCACAAAGTGCGCAGCCAGGATGTCGATGTGATACTGGTCGATCCGGCAATCGGGAAACTGCCGGGCGATCTTGGCGAACCGCTCGTCCCAGAACGGCATGGTAAAGACGATGCCGTTCGATTTGGTGGCGGACGTGACGTGACGCCTCCGCTTCTGCGCCAACTCGAAGGCAAAGCGGATGACCCGGTCGCAACCCTTGCCAGTGAAGATGGTCTCCTGAATGGCGACCTCGGCGTCGGTGCCCCGGTACATCCGTCCGCCCACCTCGGAGTACTCGCCCTCGTTGTTTTCACGGACGATGCAGAAGTCGATGTCTCCGGCCCGATGCTTCTTCAAGGGCGTTTCTACGCCCTCCAGAAGCCGCGCCGGCCGCAGGTTCACATACTGCTGAAAGGTCCGGCGGATCGGGATGAGCAGGCCCCAGAGCGAAACATGGTCGGGAACGCCGGGGTAGCCCACGGCGCCGAGGTAGATCGAGTCGAACCCGCGCAGTTGGTCCAGGCCGTCTTCGGGCATCATGCGGCCCGTTTTGGCGTAGGTTTCGCAGCTCCAGTCGAAGTGCGTCCAGGCAAACTCGATGCCGAACTTTCGGCCCGCAGCTTCGAGCACCCGCAGGCCCTCGGGAACCACTTCGCGGCCAATGCCGTCGCCCTCAATTACCGCAATTCTGTATCGCTTCAAGGTTCGCTCCCAGTCATTTCGATTGGCTTATTCGATCGATGGCAAGGCGAGGTTCTGGCGCAGCGTACTCGCATCCAGTTCCCTCTCCCATCGCGCCACCACCAGCGTCGCCACGCCGTTGCCTACCATGTTCACCACTGCGCGAAACATGCTTAGAAAGCGGTCGATCCCAAGGATGATCGCCATGCCGGCGACGGGGATCGAGGGCACGACCATCAATGTGCCCACCAGGGCGACGAAGGCCGCACCCTGGACCCCGCTCGCGCCTTTCGAGGTCAGGATGGCGACGGCAAACAGCGTCAACTGCTGCCGGAGCGAGAGGTGGGTATTCGTTGCCTGGGCAACGAACAACGCAGCCAACGTCATATAGAGGCTGGTGCCGTCGGTGTTGAAGGTGTACCCAGTGGGCACCACCAGCCCGACCAGGCCTTCGGAACACCCCAGCTTTTCCAGCTTCTCCATCAAAGTAGGCAGCGCGGTCTCGGAAGAACTCGTCGCGAGCACCAGCAGAATCTCTTCCTTGATGTAGGAGAGAAAGCGCGTGATGCGAAAGCCGCACACCCGGGCAACGCTGCCGAGCACCAGGAAGACGAACACGATGGCGGTCACGTAGAACGTGAGGATCAGCTTGGCCAGCGGTCCCAGCGAGGAGATGCCATACTTGCCGATGGTGAACGCCATGGCGCCGAACGCGCCGATGGGAGCAAAGCGCATCACGATGTTGACCACGCTGAACACCGCGGCGGTCATCGCCTCAATGGATTGCGTGACCGGCTGGCATCGCGGGCCGCCAATCGAAAGCGCGAAGCCAAAGAGGATGGCGACGAACAGGACCTCGAGGATGTCTCCCTTGGCGAAGGCATCCACCACGGTGGTGGGGATGATGTGCAGCAAAAAATCGCTGGTGGTCTGATAGCTCGACTGGTTGGTGTAGGTCGACACGCTCTTTGCGTCCAGGCTCGCGGGGTTGATGTTGAGTCCAGCTCCCGGGTGCACTGTGTTTCCCACCAACAGCCCGATCAGTAGCGCCAGGGTGGAGATGACCTCGAAGTAAAGCAGCGCCTTGCCGCCAACCCGCCCAACCTTCTTGAGGCTCTTCATCCCGGCGATGCCCGACACCACGGTGCAGAAGATGACCAGCGTGATGATCATCGAGATGAGCTTGATAAACGCGTCGCCGAGCGGCTTCAACGCGACGCCGGTTTTGGGCCGGACAAAACCCACCACCACCGCGAGCAGGATCGCGACCAGCACCTGCGCCCACAGACTCTTGTAGAGCGGCTGCTTTGTCGATTCGCTCTGCCTGGTTGCCACGTTCTCTGCTGTCATCGACTTGGAATCCTGCCGGTTGGCTTAGCGGGGCGCTTAAGCACACGCGCGCTGCGGAGCGATTGGGATGAAGTTCAAGGTTCAGTCTGACTGGCCGGACATTCCCCACCATCATAGCGCCCGGCGCCTGATAACCCGCACATGTCGATAATTGGAATGGCGGTCACAGCCGGCTCTCAATCGTCACTGTAGAATGTTGCGCATGGAAACAATCCAGTACACCCTGCCGCAGAGCCGTATCCCTAAGGTCTGGTACAACATCGTCGCCGATCTTCCCAGGCCCATGGCGCCCGTGCTGCATCCGGGCACGTTGAAACCGATTGGCCCCGACGATCTCGCTCCGCTCTTTCCCATGAGCCTGATCATGCAGGAGGTCAGCACCGAGCGGGAGATCGAGATCCCCGATCCGGTGCGGCAGGTGTACGCACAGTGGCGGCCATCCCCGCTCTTTCGCGCGCGCCGACTGGAAAAGGCGCTGGATACGACGGCAAAGATTTACTACAAGTACGAGGGCGTGAGCCCGGCCGGCTCGCACAAGCCGAACACCGCCGTCGCGCAGGCGTACTACAACAAGATGGATGGCACCAAGCGCCTCGCGACCGAGACCGGCGCGGGCCAGTGGGGTTCGGCGCTGGCGATGGCGTGCGCGTTCTTCGGGCTGGAGTGCAAGGTCTACATGGTGCGCGTCAGCTACGACCAGAAGCCGTACCGCCGCGCATTGATGGAGGCCTTCGGCGCATCCGTCACCGCCAGCCCCAGCATCGAGACGGAGACTGGCCGCGCCATTCTGTCGGAGCATCCCGACTCCAACGGTTCGCTGGGCATCGCCATCTCCGAGGCGGTGGAGATTGCCGCAAAGGACCCGCAGACCAAGTACGCGCTGGGCAGCGTGCTGAACCACGTGCTGCTGCACCAGACCGTCATCGGGCAGGAGGCGATCGAGCAGATGGCGCTGGCGGGCGATGATCCCGACATCATCGTTGGCTGCACCGGCGGCGGATCGAACTTCGCCGGCCTGGTGATGCCGTATCTCGGCCGCAAGCTCAAGGGCCAGTGCCACGCGCGCGTGGTCGCCGTCGAGCCCGCCGCCTGCCCCAGCTTGACCAAGGGCCGCTTCACGTACGATTTTGGCGACACCGGACATCTGACGCCGCTGGTGAAGATGCATACGCTGGGCAGCACGTTCATCCCGCCGGGAATTCACGCGGGCGGCCTGCGCTACCACGGCATGGCTCCGCTGGTCTCGCACTGCATGGACCTGGGCTTGATCGAGGCCAGCGCGGTGCAGCAATTGGACGCATTTGCCGCGGGGATTCAATTTGCGCGCGCCGAAGGCATCATTCCTGCGCCCGAAGCCAACCACGCTATCGCCGGAGCGATCTACGAAGCTCTGCGGGCAAAGCAAGAAGGATCGTCGCCCACGATTCTCTTCATCCTCTCCGGCCATGGCCACTTCGACATGCAGTCGTACCTCAACTACCAGGCGGGCATGCTCGAGAACTACGACTATCCGGCCGAGGAGATCGCGATGGCATTGGCGGGTTTGCCCATGGTGCCGTGAGCAATCCTGGCTGCGCTCGAGACCATCGCAACAGGAGACGCACCGCATGAAGCAGATTGTCGCTGTGGTCTTTGGATTCGCCCTGATGGGCAACGCGGCGCTGTTCGTTCCGCAGGCGCTGGCGATTTGGCGGAAGAAGAGCGGCGAGGGCATCTCGCTCATCACCTTCGGCGGATTCAACCTGCTGCAGGTGATCGCGATCGTTCACGGGGTCTACCAGCACGACCTCGCGCTGATTGTGGGCATGGTTGCGAGCCTCATCACCTGCGGCGCGGTCACATTGCTGACCATCGTGTACCGAGTGGGGCGCACACGCTCTCAAGCCGCGACCTCTTGAAGCTAACCCATCGAGCGCCATCCTTCGGAAAAGCAGGCCTATTTTGCGGACGCGTTCAGTTTGGCGAGGACGCCCTTCAGCGCATCCAGCTTCTGTCCGGCTTCGCCCAGCTTTCCCTCCGCCGTAAGGCGCTGGTAATCGGCAAAATCTTTCCCGGCCTCTGCGATCAGCGCCTTCTGGTTTTCTGCCAAAGGCGGTGCTCCCTTTGTTGTTGCCGGTGCGGCCTGCGGCGTGCCGACTTGCGGCGTCTCCGACGATGTGACTGCCGGGGCCTCGCCGCCGTAGAGCGACGTCAGCGCCGCCTGAAATGTGGGGCCGTAGGCCAGCTTGTCCTGCAGCGCGAGCACCACCAGGCGCAACTCCGGCATGGCGCTGGTCTGCGACTGCAGGAAGATCGGCTCGGCATACAGCAGCGCCTTGCCGGATGGAATGACGAGCAGGCTTCCGCGCACCACATGCGAGCCTTGCTGGTTCCATAACGTCAACTGCGATGAAAGCTCCGCGTTCTGGTCGATGCGCGACTCGATCTGTTGCGGGCCATCCACCACCCTACCCTTCGGGAAGTCGTAGACCACGGATTCTCCGTAGTTCGCGCCGTCGCAGCGGCCGGCAATCCAACCAATCAGATTGGGGCGATTGGCCGGCGTGAACGGAAGGATCTCCACGAACTCCGCGCCCGTCTCTCCCGGCAGCTTCATCAGGACGAAGTTCGGCTGCATGGCCTGCTTGGCCTGGTCGCCGTTCGCGCTCGAGCCGGTTTCGGTAGCCACCGTCCACAGGTCCTCGCGATTGAAGAAGACCTGCGGATTCGTCATGTGGTACAGGTCGTAGACTTCAGCCTGCAGCTTGAACAACAGCTCGGGATAGCGCACGTGCTTGCGCAGGTCGGCGGGCATGGTGGCGACATCCTTGAACAGGCTCGGGAAGATGCTGCGATACGCCGCGAGGATCGGGTCCTCCTTGTCGAACACATAGAACGTCGTGGTCCCGTTGTACGCGTCGATCACTACCTTGACGCTGTTCCGCATGTAGTTCAGCGAGTTGTCGCCCAGCGAGTAATGGGTCGAATACGGATAGCTGTCCGAAGTTGTAAACGCATCCATCATCCAGAAGAGCCGGCCATCGTCGCCCACCACGATGTATGGGTCCTGATCGAACGTGAGGAACGGAGCCAGCGCGGTGACGCGGTCGCGCACATTGCGCAGCATCAACAAGCGGCTCTGCGCGTTCACGTCGTCGCTGAACGGCAGCTTGCCAAGATCGTCGCGGTCGTAGGCGATCAGGATGCGCCGCAGAAACCCGCCCAGCACAATGCCGCCGGTGCCCTGGTACGACGTCAGGCTGTTCGTCTGCCCTTGCGGATAGTCGAACTCCTGCTGCTTCGTCTTCACGTATACGTCGGTGTTGGTCATCTCGCCGAAGTAAACTTCGGGGCGTGTCACGCTTAAGCTTGGCACCGTGCTTTGGACCGGCATATTGCTCAGGATCAGCGTGGGCAGGCCTTCGGGCGTGAATCCGTTCACCGGGTTCATGGTGATGCCGTAACCATGCGTGTAAATCAGCTTCTCGTTGATCCAGTTCCGGCTGCTTTCCGGCAACTTGTCCACGTTCAGCTCTCGCGTCGCCAGCATTACCTCGCGCGTCGTTCCATCGATCGCATAGCGATCGATGTCGATGTCGGGAAAGTCGTAGTAGGTGCGAATTTCCTGCACCTGGCGCAGGGTGTCCTGCAGAGCGTGCCAGTCCCACAAGCGGATGTTCTGCAGCGTGGCCTGATTGTTCGCTGGATCGGTTGCGTCGACGGTGGTCTCGGCCGGGAACTCGTGCTGCGCGAACTTGTCCAGCCCGAATGCCTGCCGCGTCATCCCGATGTTGTAGGCAATGTACGGTTTCTCGCGATCCAGCTCGTTCGGCTTGACGACGAAGTTGGTGACATACCACCCCACCAGGCCAAGCGCAACGTAACAGGCCCCAGCCGGAACGACCGCCGCAACCAGCCACTTCACGCGCGGCGTCCGCACTGCATTTACAGCGGCGATCGCCGCTCCAAGAACCAGCGCCGCGCCCACGATCGACAGACCCGTCAGCATCACGTGCGCGTCGGTGTAGTTGATGCCATCGAAGACCGTGTGGTGCTCGAGCAGCATATCGAACCGGCTGAGATACACGTCGCCTGCATAGAGCAGCAGCAGGATTGCGCCCGTAACCGACAGCCCACGCCACGGCGATGCGCCATAGGTCATGCGGCCTTTGTCGAACGCACGAAATGCGCCCGTAATCATCAGGAAGAAAACGGCGGCGATGCAGCAGATCACCGACAGCGTCAGCAGCCAGCCGAGAATCAGGTGCCAAGCCGGCAGCGTGAACAGGAAGAAGTTGAGCGGCCTGCCGAAGATCGGATCGACGACCGTGCCCGCAGCGCGCGGGGCGTTCCACCACAGCGCCAGCGTCGGCCAATCCGCTGTCATGGCCCCGCCGGTAATCGCAGCCACGATGAGCGAAACAACCACGGCCGCGACCCGCAGCACCGGCTCGACCGACAGCTTGACCGGCTGTCCGCCGAAGAGAATTGTGCGCTCGCTCGGCAGGTCGGGTTGGTGGGCACGCTTGAGCGCAGTAAATGCTGCGAACAGAATCAGAAAGGTTACTGCCGCAAACAGCGCGAAAATACCCCACTGCAGGCGCCACGTGGTCCAGAACACGTCCCCATAGCCAAGCGACTGAAACCACAGCAGGTTGACCCAATACGAAACCGCGCTCCCGAACCCGAACAGGATTGCGGCAACTACAGCCAGGAGAATCAGAAGCCTGCGCCCTCGCCGCGGCCTTCGCGGTTCGGGTAGATAATCGATGGATACCGGCACGTCTCTACCCCGCATAAACCCTCATTGCAGAATCAGGGGAATTGTACAGGCTCAAGGGGGGCGCCGACGGTGCACGCCGGAATGTGACGCTCATCACACTACTCAGCGGCGAAAGCACCGCGCTGCCTGCATTTGCTGGTAAACTCAACTCATCATGCGCGGTATGCCACCCATCAAGATTATTGTAGCGACGCTGGTGATTCTCGCCACAGTCGGCTGGCTCTCCTACTCCGGCGTCGACAAGACGAAGGAATACTACGTCACCGTCAGCGAATTGAACACAATGGGCAATAAGGCGTACACACGCCACCTGCGCGTCGCCGGCAACGTCTTGCCGGGCAGCATTCAGCGCGTGGGCACCAACGCGCAGTTCACGCTGCTGGAGCAGGGCCACACCCTGAAGGTCGACTACCAGGGAGCCGAGCCGCCGCCCGACACGTTCAAGGACGACGCCCAGGCGCTGGCCGTTGGCACCTATGGCCGCGACGGCGTCTTCCACGCCACCCAGTTGCAGGCCAAGTGCGCCTCCAAGTACGCTCCCGCGCAGCCCGGCGCCGCGCCTGCCGGGAACACCGCCATGCTCGCTCCGACAAAGTAATATCTCCAGAGATTTATGATAGGCCGGCAATCTCATGCACAACTTGATTTTCTGTTGCCGTGGGAGCGCTGGCCCGCAAGCCCCGGTCGTTTGAAGCATGCGCTCTATACTCTCAGAGATGATCGAACCCACCCCCGCAACCGAATCCAACCACGCACCGGCTGCACGGCTTGATTCCGTCTCCAAGCTCTACGGAAATTTTGCCGCGCTGCGCAAGGTGTCGGTCGAGTTCGCAGTGGGATCGTCAACGGTCATCCTGGGGGACAACGGCGCGGGCAAATCGACGCTGCTGCGGCTGCTCGCCGGACTGATCGCACCCAGCCGGGGCACGGTGCATGTCTTCCAGCAGGAGCCGCGCCAGCAGCGCCGCCGCGTCGCCTACATGAGCCACGACTCCATGCTCTACGACGAGCTCTCCGCCCTGGAAAACCTGCGCTACTTTGCCGCGCTGCAACGCACCGAACACATCGGGTGCAGTTGCACCACCTCGCCGGAGATGGCGCTGCGCGCGGTGGGCCTGGACCCCGCACTCCCGCGCCCCGTCGGCCAGTACTCGCAGGGCATGCGGCAGCGCGCTTCCCTTGCCCACGTGCTGCAGACCGACCCCGAGCTGCTTCTGCTCGACGAACCGTTCTCGAATCTCGACGTCGAGTCCGCCCACCATATGGTGGAGCTGCTGCTCGACTTCCGCACCTGGCCCGTGGAATCGCCACTGGACGCACCTGCTCAGCCGGGCTCCGCGCCGGAGGCGGCGCCAGCCGTCCGCGCCCGCACCATCATCCTCACCACTCATCAGCCCAAGCTGGCCGAGCCACTGGCGGAAACGACGCTGACCATGAAGGCCGGGGCAATTATTTCTCTCACCACCCGCCCGCAAGCTGCAACCAAGGCGCGCGGAGCAGAACAATGAAGCCCACCCGCCCGGCCAAGACCAACGCGGCGCGCCTGCTCGACTCGCTCGGCATCGCCTACGAGGTGCAGACGTACGAGGTGGATCCCGACGACCTCAGCGCGATCTCGGTTGCGCGCAAGCTCGGCATGCCTGCCGAACAGGTCTTCAAGACGCTGCTGACCCGCGCCGCCACCGGCGCTGCCGCTCACTTTTTCGCCGTCATCCCCGGCGACGCAGAACTTGACCTGAAGAAGCTGGCTCACGCCGCGGACGTGAAGAAGGTGGAGCTGGCCTCGCTGAAGGATGTCGAACCGCTCACCGGCTACGTGCGCGGCGGAGTCACCGTGATGGCCGCGCGCACCCCCTTCCCTGCCTTCGCGGACGAGACCATCGAGCTGCATGATGCGATCTCGGTCTCCGCCGGGCAGCGCGGAACCCAGTTGGTGCTGGCGCCCGCGGATTATCTGCGTGCAACTGGCGCCACGCTCGCCGACCTCACCAAAGCCGCCCCCGCCGCCACCGGCGCAGAGGTGCACGCGTGAACTACTTCGGCCACGTCCTGACCCATCTGCGCAAAGACCTGCAACTGGAATGGCGTTCGCGCGACTCGATCAACGGGATGCTGTTCTTCTCGCTGCTGGTGGTGGTCGTCTTCTCGCTGGCATTCGATCCCACCGCGGCCATGTCCCGCCAGATTGCCGGCGGCATCCTGTGGGTCGCGCTGCTGTTCGCGTCCATCACCGCGCTTAACCAGGCCTGGACGAGGGAGCTACGCAATCGGGTGCTGGACGCGCAGAGGATGTCGCCCGCACCGCCATCGGCGCTGTTCCTCGGCAAGGCGCTGGCCAACTTCCTGTTTGTGGCGCTGGTGGAGGTGGTGCTGGCGCCGCTCTTTATCGTCTTCTACAACCTGCACGCGCTCGGGCAGGGCTGGCTGCTTGCGGTGGTGATGCCGCTCGGCACCTGGGCGCTGGTGTGCAACGGCACCTTTTTTGCCGCGCTCGGCCTGCGCACGCGCAATCGCGAACTGCTGCTTCCACTCATCCTGTTCCCCATCTCCATCCCCGCGCTGCTGGGCATGATGCAGGCCACCACCGCCATCCTCACAGGCGAGTTCGAGCCGGGCCTCTGGATCCGCCTCCTCATCGCCTACAACATCGCCTTCACCACCGTCTGCCTGCTGCTGTTTGAGACTGTGCTGAACGCGGAATAGGTCGGCTTCCCCGGCTCCGCCGGAAGTGCGTGACGCCTGTCACAATCCCTCACCCCCAAATCGCCGCCTTCGCGGTAAACTAAGCACATCGTGCAGCGCTCCCGCATCCTCGGCCTTGTTGGCATCGCCTGGTTCCTCCTGACGGTGGGTGTTCTTGCGCAGGCCACACGGATGGGCCTGTTGCTGGCGCCTACGGATGCGCTCCAAGGCAACGTCTTCCGCATCATCTACTACCACGTTCCCCACTCGATGCTGAGTCTGTTGTTCCCCTACGTGAATCTCTTTGCGTCGCTCTTCTATCTCTACTGGCGGCAGCGCGATCCGCTGAAGGCACTTACCGCGGATGCGTGGGCGATCTCGTCAGCAGAGGTGACCGTTGTCTACGCCACCATCTGCCTGTGGACCGGAATGCTCTGGGGCCGCGTGACCTGGGGTATCTGGTGGACATGGGATACGCGCCTGACCAGCATGTTGCTGTTGTGGCTGCTTTACGTCAGCTATCTGATGCTGCGCAAGCTCTCCGCCACCGGGCAGACCCAGACCCTGGCAGCGGTGTTGTCGATCTTCGCAGGGATCGACGTTCCAATCGTCTACATGTCCATTCGCTGGTGGCGTACGCAGCATCCTGCGCCGATCTTCTTGTCCGGCGATCCGGACGCAAAGATGGATCCCTCGATGCTTCCTGCGTTCCTCTGGAACCTGGCAGCATGGGCCATGTGGGGGATCTTCATCCTCATCTTCCGCTACGTGCTGGAGCGCCGCCGTCAGGCACGCGACCAGGACGCCGCGCTACTGGCCATCGAAGCCTCACTGGAGATGGCAAAATGAAACTCAGCTGGATATTCGGCAGCAGCATGGAAGCGCACCACCTGTTGTGGGCCTACCTCTCGGTGTGGCTGATCCAGGGCGGGTACTGCGCGTGGACCGCGTGGCAATGGATGCACACGCCGAAGAGTACCGCCTCGGATGATCCGCTCGCTTCCATGAACCGCGAAGATTCCTGATTTGGGTGAGGGCAAAAAATCAACGAAGCCGAAGAATCGTTTCCGGCTTCGTTGTCCGAGGAGTATGTCAGTGATGCGTGAATTCCGGCTTGAGTCGGAATCTCGCTTCTCCGGTATAAAACCGGCGCGCTCCGAAAAGTTTCGTCCCAGGCCCGGTTTCCCTGCAGGCAACCCGCGCTTGCGGACGGGTTCTGCCGCCGCTAGACTCGCAGAAGTGCAAATCATCCAGTCAGTTTGGCCGGTTGCAATCTGTTGCGCGGATTCTTCTCTTCGGACGCTCAGGCGCTTTCGCAGCTCGAGCATCCTTTGCCTTGCCGCCTTCGCCGTTTCCATGCTGTTGCTGGCGGACGTTGGCTGCCATCGCGGCCGCTTTCCCGACGTCCCCGCCGGCTACCGCGAGTTCGCCTACGTCAGCAACGGCTCGTCAAACACCGTTTCCGTCCTCGACCTCGTCTACCTGCGGCAGGAGGGCACCTTGCAGGTCGGCAACCAGCCCACCGGCCTCGCCGCCAATCCGAAACGGAACGAGGTGTACGTGGTCAACGCAGGCATCCCGTCGGGCACGGGTTCGGTCTCGGTGATCGACACGGATACGAACCGCGTGGTCGCGACCATCCCCGTCCACAAGCTTCCCTACTTCATCGATGTGGACGCCGCCGGCCAGCGCGCCTACGTGGCCAACAGCGGATCGAATACCGTCAGCGTGATCGACCTGGACAGCCGGCGCGAGATCGGCGTAGTCGGCACCGGCGAGCAGCCCGGCCTGGCGCGCATCTCGCCGGACATGCGCTCGCTGGTGGTGACCAACCGCGGCAGCGGCAGCGTCTCCATCTACGCGGTCGAACCGCCCCCAGCGGAAGCAAAGCCGATCCTTCCCGGCCTGCCGCTGAAACCGAAGCCCGCGGAGAAGCAGACTCTGCCGCACCTGCGCGCCGTATTCCCCGGCTGCCCGGGCGCCACCGATGCGGTGATCCTGCCGGACAAACTGAATAAGGCATTCGTCGCCTGCTCAGGCGGGCACCAGGTGATGGCGATTTCGCTCGCTGCTGCGCCAGACTCATGGGAGGCGAAGCAGAACCCCTCCCTGCTGACCGACCGCATGCTCGCCCTGATGGACGTCGGCCAGACCCCGATCCAACTCGCGCTCAAGCCCGATGGCGGCGAAGTATTCTGCTCCAACTTTGCCTCCGGCTCCTTCTCCGAGATCGATACCCAGACCAACGAGGTCGGCGGGACCTACCCCATCGGCAACAAACCGTCCTTCGGCATCGTCAGCGGGGACAACAGCACGTTGTATATCTCCAACTTCGGCTCCGACTCGGTCAACCTGTGGAGCATCGACGATTCAATGAAAGCCGGCAGCGTCCCCACCGGCCACGCTCCCGATACGCTTGCGTTCTCCGCCGACGAGCACCTGCTGCTGGCCGCCGACGCCCGCTCCGGCGACGTTTCCGTCATTCGCACCGTTGACCGCAGCGGCGTGCCCGCGCTGTTCACCATCCTGCCCGCAGGCGGCGCACCCAACAACATCGTGGTGAAGGCGATGCCAGGCACACCCTGACTTCACTTGGCCCGCTTATACACGGTCGGGCCGAACATGCCCAATTTCTTGGGTCGATCCAAGGCAGTCGACCACACCGAGAGACTGCGCAAGAGGCTGATTGAACCGGCCGGTAAGCGTTGATTTGCAATCTAGGTGTATTAGTTGTATTACTACACTAGTGACACCATTTCCGATCACGCTGCAGCCGGGCATCCCGATCTCCGACCAGATCGTTTATGCAGCCAAGCGGGCAATTGTCTCGGGGCACATGCGCCCGGGCGAGCCCTTTCCCTCGGTCCGCACGCTCTCGAAAGATCTGCGGATCAACCCCAACACCGCCCATCGGGCTGTCACTGAACTCATCGATGCAGGCTTATTGGCGATGCATCCCGGCATCGGTACGGTTGTTTTGACGCCCCCTGACTCAAATCCTCGCGAGCGGACCAGGCTTCTGGGCCGCCAAATTGAAGAGTTGGTGGTCGACGCCTGCAGACTCGGGGTCGAGCAGGAAGAACTCGTCCGCTCGATCGCGAAGCAGTACGAGCTACTCACTCCAAGTCGCCGAGGTCAGGCGCGCCGATGATTCCGTCCATTGCCACTCACTCCCTAACCCGCATGTACGGCGCCCAGACCGCGCTCAAGGACGTGACGCTTTCCGTTGAACCGGGTTCCGTATATGCCCTGGTCGGCCCCAATGGCGCCGGAAAGACGACGCTGATCCAGTTGATGATGAATCTTCAGCCTGCCACCTCGGGCACGGCGGAGGTCCTCGGGCTGGCCTCGGGGCAAATTCGCGGCGCAGTATTGAATCGCATTGGCTACGTCTCCGAGACCCAGGAGATGCCGGACTCAATGACCGTAGGCGCCTTCCTCAGCTATCTGCGGCCGTTTTATCCCACCTGGGACTACGCGCTGGAGAAGCAACTATTGTCTGACTTCGCCCTGCCGCTCGACCGTGAACTCCGGCATCTTTCGCGGGGTATGCGGATGAAAGCCGCGTTCGCCAGCACGCTATGCTACCGGCCTGCGTTGCTGGTTCTCGACGAGCCCTTTTCCGGGCTCGATCCCCTGGTCCGGGACGAGTTGATCCAGGGCCTGCTGGACCGCATCGGAGAAACCACCATCTTTCTCTCCTCCCATGACCTTGCGGAAATCGAAACTTTTGCCAGCCACATCGGGTATCTGGAGCAGGGTAGCCTGATCTTCTCCGAAGAGATGACCACCCTCAGCAACCGCTTCCGCCAGGTCGAGTTCCACATCGATGCGTCCGCAACCAGAGCAGCAGACCTGCCGGAGTCGTGGCTGGAGGTCGAGCACTCGGGTTCGCGTGTGCGCTTCAAGGATTCCGCGTTCAGCCCCCAGGAGAAGACGATTGCGCACATCCGGACGATCTTCCCCGGTGCCGGCGAATTGGCCTTCGAGCCGTTGTCGCTGCGTTCCATCTTCCTCGCCAACGCCCGTACCAACCGCGGCATCCGCGCCAAGTCCGAGCGGGGGGCAGCGAAATGAATCAGTCCCTCAACATCTTCCGCAAGGACACGGCGCAAATGTTGCCGCAACTGCTGATGCCGATTTCCACTCTGACTCTCTTCACCGTGCTTGAGTCGAAAAGCTGGAGTTCAAACCCTCTGCTCTTTTTTTCCACGGACACCTTAACCAACGTATTGGTTTTGACATTCTGCATGATATGGGTTGTCCTGATTACTTCCCTGATCCAGGCAGAACGCCTGGTCGGTTTGAACCAGTTCTGGACAACGCGGCCTTACCAATGGCCCAAGCTGATTGCTGCGAAGTGCTATTTTCTGTTGGCCTTCCTTTACCTCCCGCTGGTCGTTTCGCAGGTAATCCTGCTTCACCAGGCACACCTATCCATTGCGCAGAGCATCCCTGCGCTATTGCACAACCTGCTGGTTTTCACGGTCGTCTTTGTGCTTCCAGTCGTCTGCGCGGCGGCCCTGACTCGATCCATTGGGCAAGCCATGCTGGTGCTGCTGGTCTTCATCGCCATGTTGGTGGCCGTAGCCTCTTTTTCAACTCTATTCAAGGGACTGGCTCCGCGAAGTCTTCTTCCGCTGCAGCTCTTCCTGATTGCGGCCGTCCTATTGGCGGCGCTTATCAATCAATACCGGAATCGCACGACCGGGCGCTCCCTCAACATCCTCACCCTGGCTCCTGTCCTGACGCTGCTGCTGCAGGTCACCCTGCCCGGGACATCGCTTGCGGCTTACGAATACCCGCTGCCCACGGGCCCCTCTGCCGTCAACGTCCAGTTCGACAGCAACCCGCTGCGTGCGTTCGGAACTCCCCTGCCCAGTGATCCTGACACGCGGTTGTTTCTTCATCTACCCCTGCTGCTCTCGGGGATCAAGTCCGGCACAAGCTTTGCTCTGGACGGGCACAGGTTGACCCTCACCGGAGCGAATGGCTATCAATGGCAGTCGCCCTGGCTCTCCCAAGCGGGGACCCTTGCGTCCAGTCAATCTTCCGGCCAGATCACCGCGTATTCGGAGTTCTCGATTCCGAAAGGCGTTTACGACCGTCTCGCCGGCAGTCCAGTTTCGCTGCGCATCGAATTCGCCCTCACGCAACTTCAAGATCAGCCTCCAGTGGGGTCCACGCTCTCTACCGCTGGGGCTCGCATTCCGGGGCTTGGTTTCTGCTTATTGGATGAGAGCTACTCGGTGGTCAACTGCCGCTCGGCCTTCCAGGCCCCGCCCCGCTTCGCGATCGAGACGTTCAGGAAGCTCGGCCCGTGCACCTTCCCGGATGCAGCAGTCGATCCCTCGTTCGGCCTGGTTGGCAATTCCGGCTCTGTTTTCCTGCTGCCGCACATCAGCTCGGTCGATGTAACGCCGCTCCAATTGAGCGCTTCCGCGAGGGCTGGATATCTCTGCCCTGGAACGCCGATCAAGTTTGTCGAGAAACGTTTCCAGCGCCGGCTCCGGATTCAAATGCCGGCCGCGACGATCCAGCTTAAGAATTACGTTGGCTCGACGAAGGTCAAGTAGGCGCCGCTCACAACTGCCGCGCCAGCACCAGCGTAATGTCGTCGGGCTGTTCCTCGGCGCCAATCCACGCATCGAGCGCCAGCATCACCTGCGCGGAGATGATGCCCAGCGGCTGGTCGCGATAGCGCGCGACGACCTCCATCAGGCGTGCCTCGCCAAACTCGCCGAAGTCGTTCTCCGGCTCGGTAATGCCGTCGGAATAGGCTACCAGGATGTCGCCCGCGTTCATCTGGATGCGGTCTTCCTCGTAGCGCATGCCGGCGATCAGGCCCACTACGGTGCCGCCGCGGTCGAGCCGCCGGATCTTCCCGTCGCGGCTCAGAACCAGCGGCGGCAGGTGCCCGGCGTTTGAGTACGTGAGCTGCGCGGTGTCCGCGTCATAGTGCGCCAGGAAGAGCGTGGCGTACTTCTCCGGCTGCGTGCTGCGGTACAGGTGGCGGTTCAACATCGACAGGATGCGGCCGGGCGATTCGAAGAGCTTGCCGCTGTCTCCGGGCAGGCCTTCGCGGCTCACGTTCAGGCCGGCGAGCGAGCTTTCGCTGTACACCAGGTCCTCGCTCGCCAGCCGGTAGGCGCGCACGGCGGAGTGCAGCGTCGCCATCAGCAGCGCCGCCGAGATGCCCTTGCCGCTGATGTCCCCCAGCGCGATGCCGACGCCCGACTCACCGCCCGGCGAGCCATCCGGATGAGTCGGATGATGGAAGATAAGAAAGTCGTAGTAGTCGCCGGAGACCGAACGCGCCGGGCGGCAGATGCCATGCAACTCCAACCGGGGCAGGTTGCGCACATGGTGGGGGAAGAGATTGGCCTGCACCTCCTGGGCAATGGAGAGTTCGCTCTGCAGGCGCTCCTTCTCCTGCTGCTCGGCGAGCAGTCGTTCGAGCGATCCGGTCATACGATTGAACGAACGATTCAGCTCGCTCAGCTGGTCCTTCTGCCTCCGGTGTGCAGCAGGAATACGATGTATGAAGTCGCCGCGGTCGACCCGCTGAGTGGCCGCGTAAAGCTCTTCGACTGATTTTGTGAAGTCGCTGCTGAGGCGCAGCGCCATCCACAGGGCAAGCGCCTCAATCAACGCGAAGAGCATGCACAGCGCAATCAGGCCGTAGCGGATAGCACTGGTAACGACCCCGCTGAGCGAACTGCCGAAGAGTTGCCGGTAGAGCAGCGAGGGACGCGAGTGCACCTCGATGACCGCGGGCAACGCGGCAGCCTTGCCGGTCTCCCAGTCGACGGTGTCCAGGGTGGAGGTGAAGCGCACGCCAAAGTCGTAGACATAGACTGAGATCGGCTCGGTCCCGCCGTGAACGGAGGCAACCCTGGTGTCCTTGCGAACGATCTGCCCGGAAGTAATCTCGCGCGGGCGCGAGGGTTCTCGGTCAGGCGGCACGTCCGCGGGCGCGGTGAGCAGGTCGCCGGTCACCACCCCAGTCAGGAGGTTCACCCGGCCCAGCCCTTTTGCGATTACGTCCACCAGTGCGCCGTCGATGGGCAGGCTGGTGATTACCGTTACTATGCCGCTGCCTTCGACCGTGCGCTGGTCGATGGCCACCAGGTAAAGATCCTCGCCGTCAAGCACCAGGTAGCGGATCTGCTCGCCATGCAGGTCGGCCGCCCACGCGGGAAAGCCGAGCGGGGTTCGCGCCATTGGGTTCTGCGCAACAATGGACGCAGGCACACCCGCCAGCGTCGGCAATGAAGCGCCATTCAGATAGATCGCCGTGTGCGGGTGCAGGCGCGCACGCAACGGGTCCGGCGGAGCTTCGGATGACAGCGTCGCCTCCGAAGCGGCACTGGCATCGGCTGCGGCTGCGGACGTATCCTGCGGCGCGGCTGGTGTTGCGGCCCGCGCCGGTCGCACATTGGGTCGCCGCGGCGGCGCCTGCCCGATAAAGCCCTCCTCGCGCGCGCGCATCATGCGCGCCATCATGCCCGCGCGTGTAGCGTTATTGACGCCCAACTCGTCCAGCTCCTGGCGCATGCGCAAATCGGCAAGGTGGATGGAAAACTGGCCCGCAGCAACCCAGACCGAAATGGTCACAAACGTCACTACCAGCACTACCGGCGCCAGGCCGATCAGCAGGTAGGTCAGAATGAGCTTGTTGCGCAGACTCCACAATAGGTGCTCATTCACCAGGCGCCAGGCCAGCGGCGCCGCCAGCCCGATCAGCGCTATCCCCACCAGCACCTGCATCCAGCCCAGCAGCGTGCGGCCGGGAGTGGGCGTCTGGCGCAGCAGCCACAGCAGCCCGAACCACAGCGCGAGCCAGAAGACCGCGCCCGCCACTCCGGTGGGGGGCCTTCGCCTCCACCACCTGGGGTTGTCCTGCTGTGCAACGGACTCAGGCGCCTGCTGCATCGTTCTCCTTACCCTGCTGCTCGCGTTGCTTGCGTTCTTCCTCGCGCGCTACCGACAGAGCATAGCGCGTCGCCGAAAAGTGCGCACCCGCCAGCAGCAGAAGGCCCGAGAGCAACGCCCAGATCAT
>OCTA010001977.1_pt1 | contig 18811 bp, 19 predicted proteins | sample 1538991 | NCBI WGS metagenome assembly OCTA01 (sample SAMEA3539302, study PRJEB22396) | soil metagenome | biome: tundra; feature: field; material: soil | place: USA | collected 2010-05 | depth 0.15 m | reverse complement strand
CTCCGGGAACCGGCAAGACCTTGCTGGCGCGCGCCATCGCGGGCGAAGCCAGCGTACCGTTCTTCTCCATCTCGGGCTCCGATTTCGTCGAGATGTTCGTGGGCGTGGGCGCAAGCCGCGTGCGCGACCTCTTCGAGCAGGGCAAGAAGAACGCGCCCTGCATCGTTTTCATCGATGAAATCGACGCCGTGGGACGCCACCGCGGCGCGGGTCTCGGCGGCGGGCACGACGAGCGCGAGCAGACCCTCAACCAGTTGCTAGTGGAAATGGATGGCTTCGAATCCAATGAAGGCGTCATCCTGGTGGCGGCCACCAACCGGCCCGACGTGCTCGACCCGGCGCTCCTGCGGCCCGGCCGCTTCGACCGCCGCGTGGTGGTTGGCCGGCCCGACGTGGGCGGACGCGAGGCCATTCTGCGCGTTCACACCAAGAAGATTCCGCTGGGCGATGACGTCGATCTGTCGGTGCTCGGGCGCGGGACCCCGGGCTTGGCCGGCGCCGATCTGGCGAACCTGGTGAACGAGGCGGCGCTGAACGCCGCGCGCCAGAACCGCAAGGTCGTCATGATGACCGATTTCGAAACGGCCAAGGACAAAATCCTGATGGGCGCGGAGCGCAAGTCGCTCATCCTCAGCGACGCCGAGAAGCGCAATACCGCCTATCACGAAGCCGGACACGCGCTGGTGGCGACTCAACTGCCCGATGCGGACCCGCTACACAAAGTCACCATCATCCCGCGCGGCATGGCGCTGGGCGTGACCATGCAGTTGCCCATCGACGACAAGCATTCTTACAGCAAGGACTATCTGCTGGCGCAGCTTGCCATCCTGATGGCAGGCCGCATCGCCGAAGAGCGCTACATGCACCACATGACCACCGGCGCGGGTAACGATATCGAGCGCGCCACCGACCTGGCCCGCAAGATGGTGTGCGAGTGGGGTATGAGCGAGCTCGGGCCGCTGAGCTTCGGCAAGAAGGAGGAGCAGATCTTTCTAGGCCGCGAAATCGCCCAACACCGCGATTACAGCGAGGAGACCGCCATCCGCATTGACGAGCAGGTCAAGAAATTCGTGCAGGGCGCCTATGACACGGCGGCCCAGGTTATAGAGAGCCGCTCGGACGCTCTGGTCAGGGTCGCGGAGGCGCTGCTGGAGCGCGAGATCCTGGACGGCGACGAGGTGATGCAGATCATCAGTGGCAAGACGCTCGCGCCGCGTCCGCCCTCCATCCCGAAAGACGCCGAAGACCATACCCAGCAGGTGCTCCGGCCCGAGAGCGGGCGGCGCGTGCCGGGGCTTTCCGAAGGGGAGCGTCCCCAGCCCGCGTGATCCCGAGGTTCCCCGTTTATCTGTTCGACTTGGACGGCACGTTGCTGGACTCCGCCGAGGACATTTGCGGCGCCATCCGGCAAGTGATCGATGATCGCGAATGCCGGCCGGTCTCGTACGAGTATCTGAAGAGCTACATCGGGCGGCATCTTCTGGATCTCTTCGAAGACCTTTTTCCGAACTACTCGCCCGAGCGGATCGACGCGCTCATCCAGCAGTATCGAACCTTCTACCCGGCGCGCGGGCACAAGCTGACGCGCATGTATCCGGGCGTGATCGCGACGCTGGCGGCGCTGGGCGGGCGCAAGTCGATCGCGACCACCAAGGGAACGCCCACGACCCGGCTCATTCTCGAGCAGTTCGGCCTGATTCAGTACTTCGACCACGTGCAGGGCACCGACGGTTTCCCCTGCAAGCCCGCGCCGGACGTGATTCTCAACGCATTGGGCGCCCTCGGCGCCAAGCCCGAAGACTGCCTGATGGTCGGTGATTCGGCCGCCGATATGGAGGCCGGCAGGCGTGCCGGCGTGAAGATCTGCGCCGTGCGCTACGGCTACGGAAAACTCGATGACTTGGCCCGTTTCGAGCCGGACTTCTGGGTAGACGATCTGCGCGAACTGTACGATGGATCAAGCCATTAAGCGGCGTCCGCGCGTTTCCAGACGGTCATCGCGCCGCCATCGCCTGGCTGAAACTCCGTGGGGCGGGCGGCGCCTGGCGCTGAGACGCAAATCTTCAGCAGGTCCCCGTCGAATTCGTAGATGCCGTGCTGTGTCTTTCCCTTGTTCGAGCCAGCGGTGTTGAGATAGTCGATGGTTTTCGGCGATTGCGAGGAGTCGCTGGTGAACTCGAGTTTCATGATCGTCTGCGGACCGGCGAACACCGTGGTCTGGTTGCCCTGGGTCACTCTCTTGACCCACTTGACGACGGACTCGTCCATCGGGCGACCGTCCATGATGCCGGAAATCAGGCTCCATTTGCCCTCGAATTCGGTCGCGGGCGCGCTGCTTGGGGAAGCCGGCGCCGCCTCGCTGGATGTCCGGGCCTTCGCTTTCCCAGCCACGGCAGCGTCGCCGCGAATGAGCGTTTCGAGCGCGAAGCCGCTGCCGGGGTTTGAGGCGAAGCTGGACGGGCGCACGCCGCCGCGCGTGGCGATGCAGATCCTCCAGGTATCGCCGTCAAGCTCATAGATGCCGGGATTGGTATTGCCCTTTTCCGGACCGGCATCGAACTTCATGTCGATTCGCCGCGGACTCGTGGATGCGTCGAGTTCGATCTTGCCCCGATACACGGCTTCCATGCCGGTACTTGTGAAACGGTCGCCTTCGATCGCGATGCGGGCGTTCGCCAACATGGCGGCGGGCATCTCCTGCCCATCCACTTCCAGAGCAGTGACGGTCCAGGAGCCGTGAAGCAGGTCGAGATCTTCGCGCATGGTTTCCCCTTCGGGCGATTATAGCCGATCCGCCCCGCTTCCAGCCGGCGTTTTTTGTTATCATTCCCATTGGAATCATCGGATTTGGAGGTCTTATGGCTAACGAACTGAACCGGCGCAATTTCCTGAAAGCGGCCGCCATCGCCGCCGGTCCGGCTGTGATCGCGGCGCGCGGCGCCAACGAAAAGATCAACGTCGGATGGATCGGCGTGGGCACGCGCGGTGACTACGGCATCCGATGGCTGCACGACGCAGCGCCCGCTGACGTCCAGCTCACGGCGATCTGCGACACCTGCCAGTTCTACATCGACCGCGGAATCGCGAACGTCCAGAAGACCTGGGGAAACAAGCCCACCATCTACAAGGATTACCGCGAACTCCTGGCCGACAAGAGCATCGACGCCGTCTACATCATGACGCCGGAGCACCTGCACCACAATATGGCCATCGCCGCTCTCGAAGCCGGCAAGCACGTCTACCTGGAGAAACCGCTGGCCCACACCATCGAGGAGGGCTGGGACATCGTCACGGCGTGGGAAAAATCCGGCAAAATCTGCCAGGTTGGGACGCAGAATCGCAGCTCCATGCTCTACAAGAGAGCGAAGGAGTGGATCGCGCAGGGCATGATCGGCGAGGTGCATTATGCGCGGGCCTTCTGGTATCGGAACTCGGCTCCCAATGAACCGGCGTGGCGGTATGCGATCCCCCCGGACGCCACCGAACAAAACACCGATTGGAACCGGTTCCTCGGGCCGGCTCCGAAGCGGCCGTGGGATAAGCGCCGGTACTTCCAGTGGCGGCTGTATTGGGATTATTCGGGCGGCATCTCCACCGATCTGTTGGTCCACCAGACCGACATCATCAACTTCATGGTGAACAAGACGACGCCCACGTCGGTGGTCGCTTCGGGCGGAATCTACCGCTGGACCGACAAGGACGACGACCGCGACACGGCCGATACCCTGAGCGCCATCTTCGAGTATCCCGGCAATTTCCAGATCAACTACAGCAGCTATTTCGGGAACGTCCACTACGGCTACGGCGAGCAGATCATGGGCACGGAAGGCACTATCGAGGTGATGAACCGCCAGGATCTGTACTTCCACCCGGAGACCTACGCCCGCGTGGCGAACAACGTGAAATCGCGGCCGGCGATCCACCTGAACGGGAAAGCGGACTTCCAGGAAGAAGACGGCGTACAGGGCCACTTCAAAAACTACATCGCGTCCATCAAGGGCACGGAGAAGCCGATTGCGCCTCCGCCGATCGGGCAGGAAGCGGCGATCGGCGGCCACATGGCCACCATTGCTTATCGCAACAAGAAAATGGTCCTCTGGGACGCGGCGGCCAAGAAGTACACGTTCGCGTAAGCCGGCGAGAGACTCATGGCCGTTGCCGCCATACCGGTCGCGCCGGCCGTCGCGCGACCCCGAAGCCGCTGGATCGTCAGCCGTAGTGTGGACCTGTCGCTGGTGATCGGCGGAAGCCTCGCCGGCTACGTCTACTTGTTGCTCTTCACCGTCTTCCACGCCCCCATTTCGTACCTGTGGTGGTTCTGGACGGTGGGGTTCGACGGCGCCCACATTTTCGGTACCGCGTCCCGCACCTTTTTCGACGCCGAAGCGCGCGCGCGCCATCCGAGGCTGCTGTTCGGCAGCCTGCTATTCTTCTTTTCGATTGGGCCGGTCATGGTCCTGGCGGGCGCCAAGGGATGGCTGGCGCTGCTGGTCGGCGCCTGGGCTTACTACCACGTGGTCCGCCAGCACTACGGCTTCATGGTGCTGTACAAGGTGAAGAGCCGCGACCTGGACCCGCTGGACAACGCGCTGGACCGCCTGTTCTTGGGCGTGATGCTGATGGCCCCGCCGTTTCACCGCTTCTTCATCCAACACCCGGAAGAATTGGGCCTGCCTTTTTCGCTGGCGCGGTGGGGGCCGGCCATGTGGGCGCTGGTGGGGGCTACCGCGGCGGCGTATCTGGCGCGCCAGGCGTTTCGCTTCACGGCGCGACAGCCCCGGAAGCCGGTCCTTCAGAAGTATCTGCTTTTCGCGGCCGTCATCCCGCTGCACTGGCTGACCTTCGCGTACCTGAGCTGGCAGGCCGCGGTCCCGACGGTTACCATCGTGCACAACCTGCAATACCACGCCATCGTTTGGCTGCATAATCGCAACCGCTATGCCGGCCGGGACAGCCCGGTCCGCCACGGCCGAATCCCCTCGGCGGTGGGCCGGAGCCTGTTGGCCTACATCGTTCTCGCGGTGGCGTTCAGCGCGCTATACCGCATCCCCGGCTACGCGCTCGGCAAGGCCTCCGATCTCGCATTTGGCTTCTTCTGCGGATTCGGCCTGACTCACTACTACCTCGACAGCCGCATCTGGCGCGTGCGTCACGACCCCGGGTTACGCGCCGCCCTGGAACTTGCTTAACGGTCGGCGCCAGCGTGGGGCGGGCCTTTTGGCCCGCGATGACGCCTTCTGGCGTCATCAGCCGGGCCGTAGCCCGGCCCGACTTTCCCGCTAACCCCGGTTCGCGGGACGATTCTCGCGGAGCCGGAAGGTCACAAAGAGAGACTGGCCAACGGCATCCCCGTGAGGAGACGCCGCTCGTAGCGGTCCACGTTCAGTAGTGCGACATGCGGTGGGAAGTTCTCGGATATATTTGGGACCCTGTGCCGGCCGGACTGTCGCGCGGCTGGTGGCGCCGGAAGGCGCCATCGCAGGCCAAAAGGCCCGCCCCACTGCAGTGCACTGGGCTAAGCTGGTATCTTGAACCGCGCAGAAGCCCTCGAACGCGTTCGGCCCTGGTGGACGCGATGCAAGCCGACCGTTCACTATCTGATTGAGACGGAGGCGCACGTCTACGCCCTTGCCATCTCCGCCAGCGTGCTGCTGGCTTTTTACCCGTTTGTGATCGTCATGACCGCGCTTTGCCGCGATGTGCTGCATTGGCCGGCCGCGGCGCGCGGGATACCGCTGGCCCTCACGGATTTCTTCGGCAAGGGGCAAGGCGATTTCATCAGCCGGAACATCCAGACGTGGGCCATTCCCAAGCTCCGTATCACCTCGATGTTCCTGCTGTTGTTCACGGCCAACGGCGTTTTCGAGCCGATGGAGGTCGCGCTGAACCGCGCCTGGGGCGTGACGCAGAACCGCAGCTACGTCAAGAATCAGATCGTCAGTCTGGGCCTGATTTTCGCGTGCGGCGGTTTGGCGCTGCTGTCCCTCATGCTCACCGCGGTGCCATTGCAATGGATCGGGACTGTCGGCTGGTTTCGCGCATTCCTGGCGAGACTGTTCTTCAAACTGGCTGCCGTGCCCATCTCGATTCTGGCGCTGTTTCTGGTCTACTGGCTGTTGCCGAACCGGAAGGTGGAGCCGCAGCGCGTGGTGCGGGTGGCCATCGCCGTCGGCCTCATTCTGGAAGGCTGCAAGTACGTGAACATGATCGCCGCCGGCTGGTTGGAGGACAAATTCAAAGCCGACTATGGGGTCTTCGAACACTCGGTCACCATCCTGGTCCTCAGCGCTCTGGCTTCGCTGATCGTTCTCGCCGGAGCCCACTGGACCGCGAGCCATGAGAAGCAAGATCCGCTGGCGTAGGAGATATGAAAGACTGGAGAGCCATCGCGAAGGCAGGCAACCCGGAGATGCCCGCTGGGGAACTTGACCGGATCGCGGCGCCGCTGGAAGCGCTCGAAGAGACGTTCCGTCCGCTGGTGAAGGACCTGCCGCCCGATCTCGAGCCCTGCCTTGAGTTCGGCGCGGAAGAGGAAGGCGAGTGACCATCGTCGAGGCAGCGACGGCGCTGCGCCGTCACCGGGTTTCTTCGACGGAACTCACCACCGCCGCCATCGAGCGTATCGGCCGCCTCAACTCCACGCTCCACGCCTTCATTACGGTCACCACGGAAGCGGCCCTGCGCCGCGCTTGGCTGGCCGATTCCGAACTGGCCTCCGGGCGGGACCGCGGCCCGCTGCACGGCGTCCCCATCGCCGTGAAGGACCTCTTTTTGACGCGCGGCGTGCGCACCACGTCCGGCTCCAAGCTTTTCGAGAACTACGTGCCGGACCGGGACGCTGCCGTGGTGGAGCGGCTCGAAGCGGCCGGAGCCGTCCTGCTCGGCAAGCTCAACATGCACGAGTTGGCGTACGGCGTCACTTCGGACAATCCGCATTTCGGCGCGGTGCGCAACCCCTGGGACATCGAGCGAAGCCCCGGCGGATCGAGCGGCGGCGCGGGAGCGGCGGTGGCGGCCAACATCGCGTATGCCGCCATGGGCAGCGACACCGGCGGGTCCATCCGCATTCCCGCGGCGTTTTGCGGGACGGTGGGTCTGAAGCCGACCTACGGGCGCGTGAGCCGATACGGGGCTCTGCCCTTGGCCTGGAGCCTGGACCACATGGGCCCGCTGGCGCGCTCGGTGCGCGACGCAGCCGTGGCGCTCAACGCCATCGCCGGTTACGACCGCCGCGACCCCGCCTGCTCGCGCCACCCGGTGGTAGACTTCGTTCCGGACGAGGGCTGTTCCGTTCGCGGCATCCGTATCGGCTTCGCCGGGAACTTCTTCGAGAGGCTGAATAGCGACGTGGAGTTGTGTGTCCGGGGCGCCATCGCGCGCGCCGCGTCGTTAGGCGCCGAAGTGAAGCCGGTGGTGGTCCCCGATATGGCGGCGTTGAACGCGGTGGGCCGCGTCATTCTGCTGGCCGAGGCTTCCGCCGCCATGGAGCCTTACCGGGAGCGCCGTGCAAGCTTCGGTCCCGATGTGCTGGCGCTGCTCGATCAAGGACGGCTGGTGCCCGCCACCGATTACATCAACGCCCAGCGGCTCAGGCGCGCGATGCGGCGGGAGTTCCAGAAGCTGTGGAGCGAGGTGGACTGCCTCATCGTTCCCACGACGCCCCACACCGCCCCTCGGATTGGCGAGACCACGGTTCGGTTCGATGGGCTCGACGAGGATGCCCGCCTGGCGGCCACACGCCTCGTGCGCGGCATCAATGTGCTCGGCCTGCCGGCGCTTTCGATGCCCTGCGGCCTCTCGTCCGGCGGCCTGCCCATTGGGCTGCAAATCGTCGGACCGGCGTTCCAAGAGGCGCTGATCCTGCGGATCGGGGCGGCCCTGGAGGATGACGGCGTGGGGATTCCGTCCTGCCCGATGTAAGAAATATGAAAGGATGCTGCCGGCCGCGACATAATCACTCTTGGAGGAGCCATGCGTTTCGTATCGCTCGCCCTGTTTCTCGGTTCTGCCCTGTTTGCCCAGTCCCCGCCCACTGCGCCAGACGACCCCTCTAAGTCGTCCGCCGAGCCCGCGGCTCAACCCCCAGCTCCCAAGGCAAAAGTGGAGGTCGCTCCCGAGAAGGGCGACAGCCTTCCGGAGTGGTTCAAGGAGGCGCTCCAGAAGGTCACGGTCAACGTTGTCACGGGGAAGACTTGCTCCATCCCCCTGCTAAATGCCATGCCGAAGGACGCGCCGCCCGTCGATAAGGCGATGATCCTGCCGGCGCCGTCCAATCCCGGCCGCTTCGCGATCCGCCAGGTTTCGCCGCCCGCGCCTCCGTGCGATGATGTGAAACGATGATCCGGCGAATCTTCCTTCTGCTTCTGGTGGCCCTCGCGCTGGCCGGGTGCGGCGCCAAGAAGCAAACCAGGACCTACGATATGCAGGGAGAGATCAAAGCGCTCGACCCTGCCGCCAGGACCGCCACCATCCAGCACGGCAAGATCGGCGATTGGATGGAACCCATGACCATGGACTATCCGGTCAAGCCCGACTCCGAGTTTCAGAAGCTCCACATTGGCGATCACATCCAAGCCAAGGTGGTGGTCGGAGACCCGGATTACTACGTCACCGCCGTGCAAATCGCGAAGTAGGGGCCGGGCATGCCCGACCCGCGGCGCGCTGATTGGCGCGCCCCCGGTGGCTGCGTTGGTTAAGTTTAACCTTCCAGGCGGGTGAGCCTCTCGTGGTGAATTTCGGCGATGCGTGCGAGGGCGCGGATGTTCTCTCCGTCCTGCTGTGCGGTGGTCTTGAGGTCTTGGAGGTCGCGTGACAGGAGGTCGAACCGCTTCTCATTGTCGCGGTGCATGGCGGCTATGAGTTCGACCGTTTGGGTGAGCGCTTCGTGGCGTGCGGTGAGGCTTTCAAGGCGTTCGTCTATGGTCATCGCGTCCGGTCCTTTACTGGGGTGGCAATCCCCTTTTGTTCATGATACCCGAGTGGCCTAAGTGGTGTAGTCCTGTGGGGAGGCGCGCCTCCGACCCAAGGCCGCTGCATTTACCGGCCTGAGCGCTACTTGCTTGCGGATCCAACCGTCTTGGCCGGACTCCCCGTTTTCTTCCCGGCCGGCGCTGTGGCTGTCAGCAGCTTATCTAGCTCCTTCCGCGTATTCGCGGCGGGACTCTTCATAAAGTCGCTCTCGCCTTCGAAATCCCCCACGATCATGCCGTTCCGGTCCAGGAAGACCGCGTGCGGTACGTAGAACGTGAGCTGGATCGACCGCCGCAGGTACTCATCCACCGCAGCCTGCGTGTTGAAACCTACTGGAACTGCTGGACGAACCCTGACACCGCCGCCATCGCGCCTTTGCAGCCAACGCGAGGCCGTTGTATAATCTTTCCAATTGATGGTGCTGGCACTTGGGGACTGATGCTACGTCGAGCCTTCTTCGTTAAACTGCGTTTGGCGCCCGGAATTATCGCAATTCTCGCGATTCCCGCGGCCGAAGCTGCCAATCCCCCGCTGGACCGGCAGTTCGCGCAAACCGTGCGCCCCTTTATTACCCGGTATTGCATCGCTTGCCATAGCGGCGATACGCCAGCCGCGCAGTTCGATCTCAAGGCTTATTCGACCGTGGACACAGTGGTCCGGGACCAGCCTCGCTGGGCTCTGGCGATCGATAAACTGACGGCGAAGGAGATGCCGCCGGCTCCGGCGCCCCAGCCGCCCGCCGAAATCCGCCAGCAGGTGATCGACTGGATTAAGGCCATGCGCTCCAATGAGGCGCGAAAGAACGCAGGCGATCCTGGCCTGGTGCTGGCGCGCCGGCTGAGCAACGCCGAATACAACTACACCATCCGCGATCTCACCGGCGTGGACCTCCGCCCCACGCGGGAGTTTCCCGTCGATCCCGCCAATCCCGCCGGTTTCGACAACTCCGGCGAGTCGCTATCCATGTCACCCGCCCTGCTCAATAAGTACCTGCAGGCCTCGCGCGAGGTGGGCGATCACATGGTACTCACGCCCGACGGGATCGACTTCTCGCCACATCCCATGCTCGTTGAGACCGATCGCGACAGGTACGCGATCAAACGCATCGTGGACTTCTATCAACGCCAGCCCACCGACTATGCCGATTACTTCCAGGCCGCCTGGCGCTTCAAGTACCGGTCGGTTCTCGGAAAGCCCGGCGTCTCGCTGGCCGGCATCGCGGCGGACGCCAAGGTGAGCGCGAAGTATCTGCCCATGATCTGGCAACTCCTCGAGGAAACCGGGGAGGCGGCGAAAGAGGAGGTTGGCCCGATCGCCAAACTACAGGCCATGTGGCGCGCCCTGCCCGTGCCGGGGGGCAACCAGCCCGATCTGGTTCGCGCCAAATGTGTCGAGATGCGCGATTTCGTGGTCGGGATCCGAAACCACGCGGCGATGCAATTCGCCGCGCCGGTGGTGAGAGGATTGCCCGCCGGATCGCAACCCCTGCTGAACTGGAAGCTGCGCGCGTTCGCTTCGCACCGCCGCGATAGCGATCCCAGGGATCTGCGTAACGATACCGACCCGCTCCCGGTAGTGCCCGTAATCCCGCCATATCCCGGACTTCACCAGGAAGCGGCTCCCCGCTGGGCCGCTCTCTCGGCGAAAGCCCGCGCCGGCGATCCCGATCTCGTGGTTCCATCTGCCGAGCGCAGCCGCTATAAAACCTCGTTCGCACGCTTGGCTTCCGTTTTCCCGGACACCTTCTACGTCGCGGAGCGCGGTCGCTACTTCCCGGACGGTTCGGAGGACAAGGGACGCCTCCTGAGCGCGGGCTATCACAGCGTCATGGGCTACTTCCGCGACGATACTCCGCTTGTGGAGTTGATCCTCGACGAAAAAGGTCAGAAGGAGCTCAACCGCCTCTGGGACGAATTCGACTTCATCGCCGATTTCACGGCCCGCACGTGGGTTCAGTACTTCTTCAATCAGAGCGGCGAGGTTCAGGGTAAGGGTGCTGAGTCTGGCACGGCGCGCCCGCCGGATCACGAGGTCACCGACGCGGCGGTTATCTTGGGAATGCGGGACGCCTATCTGGCCAAGGCCCTGGCCGACCCGAAGAATGATCCTATCGCTCCCGAGGCGATCCGCGATCACTTCGATCGCGTGAACGCCACACTCCGGACTTTGGAAAAGGAGCGGATGGATGCCGAGCCGAAGCATCTCGATGCCATTCTCCGGTTTGCCGCGCGCGCATACCGCAGACCGCTGTCGAAGGCGGAACGCGACGACATGCTGGCGTATTATCACACGCTTCGGGAGAAGAGCGGGTTGACGCATGAAGAGGCCATTCGCGACTCGGTCGTCAGCGTGCTGATGTCGCCCGACTTCTGCTACCGCATCGATCTGCTGGACTCCAGCGCAAATCGGGGCGCTGCTACAGGACCGGCCGCGGTTCGACCCGTTGCCTCCACCGCGCCAACCGTGCGTCCGCTCTCCGGGTACGCTCTCGCCAGCAGGCTCAGTTATTTCCTTTGGTCCAGCATGCCCGACCAGGAGTTGCTGGCGCACGCGGCGGCGGGCGATTTGCAAAGGCCGGACGTCCTGATCGCGCAGGCCCGCCGGATGATGAAAGACGAGCGCGCGCGCGGGCTGGCGACCGAATTCGGTGGCAACTGGCTCGATTTCCGCCGTTTCGAACAACACAACGCCGTCGATCGCGACCACTTCCCCAGCTTCAACAATGAACTGCGCGAGGCAATGTTCGAGGAACCAATCCGGTATATCGAGGACATGATCCACAACGACCGCTCGGTCCTCGACCTCATTTACGGCAACTACACATTTGTGAATCCCGTCCTCGCCAAGCACTACGGCATGCCGGAAGTTCCGGGCAACGAGGACAATTGGGTGCGCGTTGACAACGCCGGCCTTTTTGGGCGCGGAGGTCTGCTGCCCATGGCCGTCTTCCTCACCCAGAACTCGCCCGGTTTGAGAACCAGCCCGGTGAAGCGCGGATACTGGGTGGTGCGTCGCGTACTCGGCGAAATAATCCCGCCGCCGCCCCCCGTCGTTCCCGAACTGCCGCCCGACGAAGCCAAGTCCGATCTGGCGGTGCGCGACATGCTGGCTAAACATCGGGAAAACCCGGTGTGCGCATCCTGTCATGCGCGCTTTGATGTATTCGGCCTGGCGTTTGAAGGGTACGGACCGGTCGGCGAGGCGCGGACCAAAGACCTCGCTGGACGGCCAGTCGATACCAAGGCCGTTTTTCCCGGCGGCAGCCAGGGCGCTGGATTCGAGGGCCTCGAAACCTACATCCGCGAGCATCGCCAGAACGACTACCTGGATAATCTCAGCCGGAAACTGCTGGCCTACGCTCTGAGCCGTTCTCTCTCGATCTCCGACGATCTCACCGTGCAGCACATGCAGAGCAAGCTGGCCGCGAATGGCTATCGGTTCGCGTCCCTCGTAGAGACCGTTATCACCAGCCCTCAATTCCTGAACAGACGAAATCCCGAGTCGCGCGAAGAGCCCGATTCCCATCAAAAGAAAGGTGAATAGGATGCCCCAACCAACACAGAACTCCGCCCATCGCATTTCCCGTCGTGCGGTTCTTCGCGGCGCCGGAGTCACCGTGGCCCTGCCGTGGCTTCCCTCTCTCACCGCCTTCGCCGATACCCCGTCGGCCGCCACCTTCCCGAAGCGCTTCGCCGTCCTTTTCATGGGAAACGGCATCAATGAGGATTATTGGAGCGCCGAAGGCTCGGGACCGGAGATGAAGCTCAGCAAGACTTTGTCGGTGATGGAGCCGTTAAAGCACAAGATTAATGTGATCGATGGTCTCTTCAACAAGGCGGCCACCGGTCAGGGCATTCACCCCGCGCAGACGGGTAGCCTTCTGTCCGGCGCGCACATTCAGAAAGGCGCCATCATCCATTCGGGCGTCTCCGTGGATCAGACGATCGCCGGCGCCATCGGTCAGGATACGGCGCAGTCCAGCATCGTTCTGGCTTGCGAGCAGCCCATGACGGGTTACCACGAGACGAACTTCTCCATGGCATACAGCTCGCACATCTCGTGGCAGACTCCCGATTCGCCCGTCCCCGTGGAACTCTACCCCTCGCTGGCCTTCGACAGCCTGTTTGAGAATCGCGGCAGCCTTCGAAACATGAGCATTCTCGACCGCGTGAAGGATCGCGCCGAGACTCTCAGCCGGAAAGTCAGCTCCAGCGACAAGACCAAGCTGGATGAGTATCTGACCAGCGTGCGAGAAGTGGAGAAGCGCGTCGACGGCATGCGGAAGACCAAGGATCAAGCGGACGACCAGGCGAAGCTGCGCAACCGTCCGGCCTTTACCATGGAGCGCCCGGCGAATGGCTTACCGGAAGATCTGCGGGATCACGTGCGCCTGATGTGCGACATCATTGCCATCGCTTTCCAGACGGACAGGACTCGCGTCGCTTCGCTGCTACAGGCCCGCGACCTTTCGGCGCTCTATTATCCGTTCCTGGACGTCAAGGAAGGGCACCATGCCGCATCTCACAATAATTCGTCGGAGGGTTACGAGCGCATCGCCCGTTTCCACCTGAGCCAGTTCGCTTACCTTGCCGCCAAGCTGGATAGCATGCCGGAAGGCGACGGTACGGTGCTGGACCACTCGTGCCTGATGTATCTCTCGAACATGTGGATCGGCCGCAAGCACGACAACGGCAGATTGCCGGTGGTGCTCGCCGGGGGACTGGGCGGTACGCTCCAAACCGGACGTTCGCTGAATTATCTCGACGCCGGCGAGGCCAACCGGAAGATGTGCAGCTTATACCTGTCGATCATGGACCGCATGGGGATCAAGCTTGATCGCTTCGGTGACGCCGACACACGCCTCGAACGCTTGTAGCCGCCTTTTGAAAAGAGCCGGCCAGTTCGCTGTCTTGCAAGCGAGCGGGGTAACCCGCTCTTTTCCCGTCTGTGACAACATCAATGAGACATATCTAGCTTCGATATATAGTGTAGTGCGTCGCAATTACCGCCGAGTAACAAGACAGGCTGCCAAGCATACTCCGTGCAATTCGCGACGCACTACACTATAGCGGATCGAACAAGGACGATTACTGTAGTTAGCCTTCCAGGCGGGTGCGCCTCTCGCGGTGAATTTCGGCAATGCGTGCGAGTGCGCGGATGTCCCCGGCGAGGGTGGGGAGTCCGATGACGATGTAAAGTTGGGCGTTGGTCATGGGCCGGCCCTTTCACTGTGCGGGGCGCTGGCGCTTGAGCTCGGCGAGTTGGGCGTAGAGGTCGTCGATGGCGCGTTGCTGGGCGGCTTGGGTGGCGGCGAAGGCGGTGTCGATGCGTTCGGCGTCGGTTAGCGACTTGCTCATGCCGGCGGTTTGCATCAGGAGGGCGCTGAGGTTGGTTTCCATGCGCCCGGCGCGGCGCTCGACGGTGTCGAAGCGCTGGTCGACGCGGTCGAAGCGTGCGTTGATCTCCTGGCGCAGGTCGGAGATGTTGCCGATGATTGCTTCAGCGAAGCGGTTGAGTTCAGCCTCGAGGTCGGCGCGGGTGATTGGCTGTTGGTCGTTGGCGTCCGTCATGTCCGGTCCTTTGGCGTGGCAAAGCCCCTTTTGTTCATGCTACCCGAGTGGCCTGCGAGATGTAGGCCTCTGGGGAGGCGTGCCTCCAATCCCAAGGCCGCTGCCTTGTTGCCAGCCCCCGCCTACTTGCTCGCGGTTCCAACCGTCTTGGCCGGACTCCCCGTTTTCTTCCCGGCCGGCGCTTTGGCTGTCAGCAGTCTGTCCAGCTCCTTCCGCGTATTCGCGGCGGCATCCTTCATGAAGTCGCTCTCGCCTTCGAAATCCCCCACGATCATGCCGTTCCGGTCCAGGAACACCACGTGCGGCACGTAGAACGTGAACAGGATCGAACGCCGCAGGTACTCATCCACCGCGGCCTGCGTGTTGAAGCCTACCGGGAACGGCGGTTGGAACTGCTGGACGAACCCTGGCACCGCCGCCTTCGCGCCCTCGTTGACGGCGCATTCCAGGAACTGCACGCCGCGCGGGGCGTACTCCTTCGCGATGGGAACCAATTTGCCGGTGAACTCCTGGCAATGCGGGCACGTGGTCGAGATAAAGACCAAAGCGACCACCTTGCCGCGAAAGCTGGCGAGCGTGAGCGGCTGCGCGTCCGGGCGCAAGATCGAAAACGGAGGAGAGCGCCGGGGTTGTGCAGGTTGGGCGGCAAGCGCCAGCGCGGCGCAAGTGAAAAGCGAAATGGGAACGGTTCGCATAGCCGGACTTTTTCTATACTACTATTTCCCGAGCCTTCATGACGCCCTTCGACCCGCTGTTCCGAAACCCGCACCTACAGACCATCGCCGGCCATCTTTGGAAACGGCCCGCGGACGACCGCGTCCCCATCGAGCGCCGTCTTTACCAGACCGAGCCGCAAGTGCGGGTGCTGGTCGAATCGCAACGCCCCGCGCGGGAAGCCGCCGGTGAAATCGTGCTGCTGCACGGCCTGGAAGGCTCCGGCAAGTCCGGCTACGTACGCGGCATGGCCGCAGCGGCGCTGCGGGAAGGATTCGCGGTCCACCGGTTCCACATGCGCACCTGCGGCGGCACGGAGCGGCTCTGCCCCACGCTCTACCACGCCGGTCTGACCAGCGATTTCTTGAGCGTGTTGCGCCAGTTCCAGGTGGAAAGGCGCGCCCCCGTTTTTCTGGTCGGGTTTTCCCTGGGCGGCAATGTCGCGCTGAAACTCGCCGGGGAGTTGGGCGACGCCGCACGGCCGCTGCTGCGCGGCGTCTGCGCGGTTTCCGCGCCCATCGATCTGGAGGCCAGCGCGCGGAGCATCGGCCAGCCCGGCAATCGCTTTTACGAACGGCGGTTCGTGCGCCGCATGCGCGCCCGGCTCTGCGCCACGGGCCGCTACCGGCAGGCGGATTTCGCGGGCTTGCGTTCGCTGTGGGCCATTGACGACCGCATCACGGCGCCCTCGTTCGCTTTCGGCGATGCGGCCAACTACTACAAGACCCAATCCGCCATCCGCTATCTGCCCGGTATCCGCGTTCCGGTCCTGCTGATTCAGGCGAAAGACGATACGTTTGTTCCTTTCGATGTCTTCAAATCGGAGGCGGTACGGTCGAACCCCTGGATTCGCCTCCTGGCCACCGAGCACGGCGGTCACCTGGGCTTCATCGGCCGCAAGGGGTCCAGGTTCTGGGCCGATGAGACGGTTTTGCGCTGGATCGTGGAACAAAAGCTATAAATGGGCCGTATGAATCGTCTAGGTCATAGATGAGCACTGGTAATGCGTCGTTCTGGGAAGCGGTGAAGGGCGCCGCCCAATCGCTGCGGTCGGCCAAGCTGCGGAGCTTCCTCACGCTGTTGGGCATCATCCTGGCGACCACCACCCTGATCTCGGTGATGTCCGTCATCTCGGGCATGGATGTAGTGGTTGCCCAGAACGTGACCGATCTGGGCGCCAATGGATATACCGTCGCCCGCATCATGATGATGCAGTGGGATCCCAAGAAGTTCCTGGAAATGCAGCGGCGCAACCCGCTGCTGAACCAGGACGAGTTCGAGTTCTTGCGTTCGCGCGTCACCCTGACCAGCCAAATGGGGCTGTCGGCGGAGCGCGGCGTGACGGTCAACAAGGCCAAGGAACGCTCCGAAAACGTGGACTTGCGCGGGGCGTCGCCGAGCATCGCGATCATCAGCAACTACCAGGCGGAGACCGGCCGGTTCTTTTCGGAAATCGAAGACGACCGGCATATGGACGTGGCGTTCATCGGCCACGACATCCAGACCAAGTTCTTCGGTACCGCAGATCCGCTGGGCAAGACCGTCGACGTCGAGGGAACCCCATTCACCATCGTCGGCGTATCCAAGGCAAAAGGCTCCGTGCTGGGGCAGTCGCAGGATAACTACGTGGTGATCCCGGTCCAGACCTATTTCAAGAAGTGGGGCGCCCGCCGCGGAATGATGTATTACGGGATGGCTGTCGATCACGAGCACCTCTTCCAGGCGCAGGAAGAGGCGCGCATGCTGCTGCGCGCGTACCGCCACCTGAAACCCAAGGACGACGACACCTTCTCCATGCTGACGTCCGACGCCTTGCTGAACTTCTGGAACCAGTTGACCGCCGCCATATCCGCCACCGCGATCGGGGTGGTTTCGGTGTTCATGGTGGTGGGCGGCGTGGTCATCATGAACATCATGCTCGCGGTGGTGACCGAGCGCACCCATGAGATCGGCATCCGCAAGTCCGTGGGCGCGCGCCGCCGCGACATTCTCAACCAGTTCCTGGTGGAGTCCGCCATGCTCTCAGGGTCCGGGGGCGTCATCGGAGTCACCATAGCCTGGATGATCTCCATGCTGGTCCGCAGCTTCACGCCCGTGCCCACGTCGATTCCCATTACCGCCGTCATCGTGGGCGTCTCGCTTTCGGCCGCGGTTGGGCTCTTCTTTGGCATCTACCCGGCGCAGCGCGCCGCCAGGCTGGACCCGATCGAAGCGTTGAGGATGGAACGATGACCGTAGCCTTGTTCAATTGCGGAGTGAAGCTGGCGCTGGAGACGGTTCGCGTTCATAAACTGCGGTCGTTTCTCACCGTTCTGGGCGTGATCATCGGGACCAGCGCCGTGATCGGGGTGGGCTCCATCATCGCGGGCCTCGATGGGTCCATTACCAACCTGATGCGCAGCTTCGGTCCGAATACCATCATCGTGACCAAGACGCCGGCCATGGGCGAATCCACCCGCGACGAGCGCCGCCGCAAGCCGCTCACCCTCGAGAACGCGCGCGCCATCGCGTACCGTTGTCCCTCCGTTCAGTACGTCAGCCCGTACCTGATGCAGAACAGCAACTTCGACAGCGTACGCTACAAGGGCAACGATCTTTACCAGATTCAGATGGCCGGGACCGAGGAGGGCTACGCGGCCGGTGGCACTACCATGAAGCACGGCAGGTTCTTCACCGATACGGAGAACACCCATCACATGCCCGTGGTGGTGATCGGCGAAGACGTGGAGAAGCAACTGCTGCCCAACGAAGACCCGGTCGGGAAGTGGATCTCCGTCGACGGTCATCAACTCCAGATCGTGGGCGTCATGGACCGGCCGGCCATGTATTTGCCGGGCATGGACGACACGCGCGTGCTGCTTCCATACTTCACCATGCGCAAGATCTTTCCCAACCTACGCGAGAACATGCTCATGGTGATGGCGTATCCGGGCATGCTGCAAAAGGCGCAGGACGAGACGCGCGCGGTGCTGCGCGTCGAGCGGCGCGACGCGTTCAACGCGCCGGATTCGTTTTACATCACGACTTCAGAGCAGATGATCGAGCAGTTCCACAACGTGACCGCCACGGTGGCGCTGGTCATGATCATCATCAGTTCCATCGGGCTGCTGGTAGGCGGCATTGGCGTGATGAATATCATGCTGGTGGGCGTTACCGAGCGCACCCGCGAGATCGGCGTTCGCAAGGCCCTCGGCGCCCGCAGGTCCGACATCGTCCTGCAGTTCCTGACCGAGGCCGTGGTGCTGACCGGCTTGGGAGGGATTCTGGGATTGATGGTGGGTTGGATGATCTCGCTGATCACCCGCCTGGTTTTCCCCAACCTACCCACGACCGTGCCGCTTTCGGCCGCGGTCGCGGGCGTTGTGGTATCGGTCGGCGTGGGCGTGTTCTTCGGGATTTGGCCCGCCAGCCGCGCCGCCCGCCTGGACCCGGTGGAAGCATTGAGATACGAGTAACGACCGCAGTTGAGCGGGCGTTCCATTACGCCGCCTCCAGATCGGTATACCCAAAATCCCCGCCCTTAAACAGCAACGGCTCCCGATACGCTCTGGCCAGCG
>OCTA010001976.1_pt1 | contig 18814 bp, 9 predicted proteins | sample 1538991 | NCBI WGS metagenome assembly OCTA01 (sample SAMEA3539302, study PRJEB22396) | soil metagenome | biome: tundra; feature: field; material: soil | place: USA | collected 2010-05 | depth 0.15 m | reverse complement strand
GGACTGGTCACGATCCGCGCGGAGCGTTGAATCAAAAAATGGAAGCGATTCACTCCGCGCCGCTAATTTTGGAATCAGTGTCGGCTGTATTGCCGCAACATCGCAAGGCGGGCGCGAACTGACCAATGTCATGCCGGGGCCGGAACGGGCGCATCTTGGCACTGCCCCCGGAGCGCCGGTCTCCGACCCGGCAAGTATTGAGAATCCCCCGGAAACGCGCCGGATCGGAGGTCGGCGCTCCGCCATTGCCGCCAAGTCGGGGGCAGTATCAAGGTGCGCCCGCCGGAACCGCAGATAAATTTACGGGTTTGCTTCGGCTTCGGCTTCGGCCATCATTTTCGTTCCTGCGCCTAATCATTTTCTTTACCGTGCGCGCGGCGGTTGCCAGAATAAATTTAAGCCATGAATACTCATCCCGCATCAAACTTGAAATTTGTCCGGTGCCTTGCACTGGTTCTGCTTTTTTCAGTTTCCTTGAAAAATCCTGCGACCGCTGCGGAAAGGCCGGTTGATTATGCCAATCCGCTCGTGGGCACGGCCCCGCTGGATGATCAATCCCTGGTCGGCAACGCGCCGCCGCCGGGCGAGGAAATTTACACCGGCTTCACGGTTTGTGGACCCGCGCTGCCACATCACGATGCCAACCTTGGGCCGATCAACAAAGACCTCACCGAAGCCGCCGGCAATCACGGCATCATCTGGCCTTACAACCACCAGCGCCGGACGATGCTCGGTTTTTCCGGCCCGCAGCCCGGCCTGACCATCATGCCGCTCGTCGGCGACTGGACCGTGCCGCCGGATCGCACCTACGCCTCGGTGTATGACAAAAATTCCGAAAAAGCGTCGCCCGGTTTTTACACGGTTTATTTTCCCGATCACAAAATCAAAGTCGAACTGACCACGACCGAGCATACGGGATTTTATCGCTTCACGTTTCCGAAAACGGACCGTGGCACGGTGCTGCTGGATCTTGGCGCGGGCGACGGCAGCGTGGAAATCGTCGGCGATCACACGCTGCGCGGGCAGGGCGGTCGCGGTCGCCGGGGCGGTCGCTGTTTCGTCGCGGAATTTTCCAAGCCGTTCAAATCGTTTGGCACGTTCCGGCAAAATCTTCCTGTGCTCGAAGGCGGGCGGGTTCGTCGCGACGATGTGACCAATCCTGATTCCCGTTCAGAGTCGGGCAGTTACGCCGGCGGGTTTTTGAATTTTTCAACCACCGAGGGCGAAACAATTCTGGTGAAAATTGCCGGCGGCAGGACGTTCGAGGAGGCGCAACAACGCCTCGGAACGGAAAATCCCGGCTGGGATTTCGACGGCGTCAAAAAATCGGCCGAAGCCGCCTGGAGCGAAAAATTAAACAGCATCGAGATCAAAGGCGGCACGGAGCACGACCGGAAATTTTTCTATTCCGCGCTGTATCATTCGTTCACCAGCCCGCGGCTCGTCGCGAAAAAAGGCCAGCCGTTTCGCGGCTCGGATAATCAGACGCACACGGCGGATTACGACCGCTACAGCCCCGTGGCGTTTTGGGACACCGGCCGCGACCAGATTGTTTTGCTGACGCTGCTGGAGCCGGAATTGAAGCTGGATATTCTCCGTTCGGAATTTGACATGGCGCGCGAATCCGGCTGGATGAACACGTCGTTTCATGGCGACCACGCGGTGATGATGTATCTCGGCGACTGGGAACGCGGCTTGAATTTCGACTGGGCGGGCGTCTATGAATTTTTGCGCAAGAACGCCACCGACCCGCGCGGGCCGCGCCGCAATCTCGCCGAATATCAGCAAAAAGGCTGGATTCACGACATGGTGGTGGATCATCCCAGTCCGCCCTACGCCGATGGCAACGCGGGCGTCGCAAAAACTTTGGAATACAGTTGGGACGATGCCGCGCTTGCGCTTTACGCAAAAAAACTCGGCAAGGACGATGACTACAAAATGTTTCTCGCCCGCGCCCACAATTACACCAACGTCTTTGATGCCGCGACCGGCTTCATGCGCGGACGCAACGAGGACGGCTCGTGGATTTCGCCGTTTGATCCGCTGGAGCCGTATTACAATTTCATGATGAAGGAGGCCAACGGCTGGCAGACGCTCTGGCTCGTGCCGCACGACGTTCAAGGTCTGATCAGCTTGCTCGGCGGACGCGAAAAATTCTGCGCGAAGCTCGATGAATTTTTTTCCACGCCATATCATCCGAAGGGAATTGCGCGCGATGTCACCGGCTTGATTGGCCAGTATTGCCAGGGCAACCAGCCGGATCAGCAGAGCGCTTATTTTTATGATTTCGGCGGCCAGCCGTGGAAGACGCAGGAACTCGTGCGGAAAATTTTACGCCGCCTTTACGGCAGCGATCCCTACGGCCTCGCGTATCCCGGCATGGACGACCAAGGCTCGACCTCGTCGTGGTATGTGTTGAGCGCGCTTGGTTTTTACACGGTCAATCCTGCGCGTCCCGAATACATGATCGGCAGCCCGCTTTTTGACGAAGCCACGATTCACCTTGGCAACGGCAAAGATTTTGTCATCGTCGCCAAAAATAATTCCGACGCGAACATTTACATTCAGTCTGCAACATTGAATGGCCAGCCGCTCGACAAGCCGTGGTTCAGTCATGCCGACATCGCCGGCGGCGGGAAATTGGTTTTTGAAATGGGGCCGACGCCCAATCAAAATTGGGGCAGTTCGCCTGAAGCTATAACGCCGGCTTTTGATGACACCGCGCCATGACCTAACCGGCCAAGGCGAGTCGCGGTTTGCAATTTTCGGCGACGCGGACAAATCGTGCTTCGCGCCGCCGGCAATCAGTGAACCATAAACATCTATGGTGGCGCGACGATTGGTTTTCGCGCAAGCTTGGCGGCAAACCATTCCATTTCAACAACACAAAAATTATGAAAACTATACTGCGAGCATTGGTCGTTGGGTGTTTGACGGGCATCGGTTCAGCGCTTCCGGCGGCGGATGCATTTGACGGGTTGAATGTGGATTTGGGAAATTTATACCGCGTTTCCAACGCGCAGTCGCGCTCTATCGGGCCGGAAAGTTTCACCGGCGAAAAAGGCCGGGCCGGCATGGCCACCGAGGGCACGGGCAAAAACGCCGCGCGCGATCTGGGCCAGGGCTGGAAAATTTCCCCCTCCGTGCGCGTGGGCGCGCACGCCACGTTCACGCTCGCGGACATCACCGGGCCGGGCGCAATCCAGCAAATTTGGATGACGCCCGCGCCTCTGGACAAAACGCGCTGGAACATCATCCGGATTTATTGGGACGATGATCCGAACCCGTCCGTCGAATGTCCGATGGGCGATTTCTTCGCGTGCGGCTGGGGCCGCTACTGTCACATCAGCTCCCTGCCGGTGTGCGTCAATCCAGGCAGCGCGTTCAATTCCTACTGGCAGATGCCGTTCCGCAAGAAGTGCAAAATCACCCTGGAAAATCTGGACGACGCGCCGATGACGATCTATTACCAGATCAACTACACGCTCACGCCGGTGCCGGAGGATGCGGCGTATTTTCATGCGCAATTCCGGCGGGAAAATCCGCTCAAGGCGAAAGGGCTTTACACGATTCTCGACGGCGTGGAAGGACAGGGCCAATACGTCGGCACTTATCTCGCCTGGGGCGTTCACAACACCGGCTGGTGGGGCGAGGGCGAAATCAAATTTTTCATGGACGGCGACACAAATTTCCCGACGATTTGCGGCACGGGCACGGAGGATTACTTTTGCGGCTCGTATGATTTTGACACCAAAGGGCCGGACGGCCAGTCGCATTACACGGAATTCACCACGCCTTACAGCGGGCTGGCGCAGGTCATCCGGCCGGACGGTCATTATGATTCGCAAACACGATTTGGTTTGTATCGCTGGCACATCCGCGATCCGATCCGTTTCCAGAAAGATTTGAAGGTCACGATTCAGACGCTCGGCTGGCAGTCGGGCGGGCGTTATTTGCAGGAGCAGGACGACATTGCGTCGGTCGCGTTCTGGTATCAAACGCTGCCGCACAAGAAATTCCCGCCGCTGCCCAGCCGCGACGAATTGGAGCTGCATTGAGACGCCTTTTAAAAAGCGGGGCTGGAAGAAATTCCGCCATAGTTTTTATTTTGTTGATGGCAAGAGTTGCGCTGGCGCAACCGCCCGTCCTAGCGGCATTCCGCCCGGCTTTCAAACGGAATCCACGAGTCGGCCATCGCCCAGCTTGATTTGACGCCGCGCCGCGTGCGCGAGGGCGGCGTTGTGGGTCGCGACCAGAATCGTCAGCCCTTCCCGGTCAACCGCTCGAACAAGGCGATGATCGTTTCGCCGGAGGCGCTGTCGAGATTGCCGGTCGGCTCATCCGCCGGCAGCCGTTGCAGCGGGTTGAACCTTCAAGGAGCGGGCGGAGGCGTCGTCATTCCCCGCTGGCCCACGCACGGGGAAACGGTTTCACGGGCAGTTGCGGCGGGCGTGATTTATTTTTGTAGCAGCTCTAATGTCTCTCTTCATGCCCCAATTCGCAATTTTGGAGAAACGCCGCAATTTTGGAGAAACGCCGGCTGGCGGCGGGGTGGTGAGTTCTGTGCTGACCGTCAAAGGCGAATGCTGAAAAAACTGCATATTTCTTCAGCCAAGCCAGTTACACGCACCGGCGTTTAAAAAAACTTTGAACACCGCCGATTTGATTAAGCTGAATTGTGTCATCGTTTAGTTTTCCTATTGACAAAAAACGGCCTTCGTCTTAATTGTATAAATCAGCCTGGAGCAGCAGTAACCTGTGAAAACCGCATTTGGACAATTCCGCCGCCGCGTGTTTGGTCTTTCCCCAGAGGCCGTGGATTTCCAGCAGCGCGGTTTCCGGGGCGCCTCGGCCGGCCTGCGGAACCGGTTGGAACAAGTGGGCGGCGCGTTCCTGGCCGGCTACCATCTCGCCTTGGAAAGTGATTCACCGGAAGAACTGTCTGCGAAGTTGACGGAAGTGGAACTGGAGCGGCGCGGCTTTGCCTTTGAAGGCGCGGCGATGGGTTTGGCGCTCCTGGATTTTCTAACCCCTTGGCGGCGCGACCGCATCAGCCAGTTTCTCCAGAAGACGGGCAATTCACATGCCTACATGATCCACGTCGGCGTCGGCTGGGTGTGGGCGCGCGCGCCGTTTGGTTTTCGCCGCGCGCAAAAAAAACTGGATCCGCTGCTCGGCTGGCTGGCGTTTGATGGCTGGGGCTTTCACGAAGGATTTTTTCACTGGCCGAAATACATCGGCGGCCAGCCCGCGCCCAAAAAACTTTCCGGCTACGAACGGCGCGTTTTCGATCAAGGTCTGGGCCGCTCATTCTGGTTTGTCAACGGCGGCAACATCGAACTCGTCGCGCAGACAATTTCAAATTTTTCCGCCGAACGGCAGTCCGATTTATGGAGCGGCCTCGGCCTGGCCGCGACTTACGCGGGAATCGTCAGTGAAGCGGCGCTCGCCGAACTGCGCGAAAGGGCCGGCAAGTTTCAACCGCAGCTCGCCCAGGGCGCGGCCTTCGCCGCCAAGGCCCGGCAACGCGCGGGCAACTTGACGGATTACAACGGCCTCGCCACCAAAATTCTTTGCGGATTGTCCGCCGAAAATGCGGCGCGCATCACCGACGCAGCGCTCGAAAATCTTCCCGCCGACGCCGATGTGCCCGCCTACGAAATCTGGCGCCGCCGGATTCAAAATCACTTTTCGCCCACCCCCCAACTCCAAGGAGCCTGAATGAAAAAATCCCTCCTCCATTACGCTGCGGCACTGGCTGCCATCGCCATTATTGTCCCGTGTTATTTAATGGCGCGCTTCCCGTGCATCTTCGCCGGCGACTGCATGAAACTGGCCGTGCATTTCAAATTCGACAAGCTCCCGCTGGCCGAAGCCACCAACCATCCGCCCTACAAATACGTCCGCCAGGTGCATCCGAGCTTGCAGCGCATTTCCGCGTGGATTTCCTCGCTGGGCGCTTCCGTGGCGCTGGCGGATCTCGACGGCGACGGACTGCCCAACGATCTCATCAATGTTGACCCGCGCACCGACCTCGTCACTGTCGCGCCCGCGCCGGGCACGGGAAATCGTTACGCGCCATTCACGCTGAATCCCGCGCCGCTGCCGTTGAATGTGAGCAACACCGCGCCGATGGGCGTGCTTGTCGGCGATTTCAACGAGGACGGCCTGGCCGACCTGCTCGTTTATTATTGGGGCCGTTCGCCGGTGATTTTTTTGCAAAAGAAGACTGAGGGTGTTGAACCCGGCAAACAAATTTCCCTCGCCGCTAATAATTTTACGCCGGTGGAATTGTCCACCAACGGCGAGCGCTGGTTTTCCAACGGTGCGGTGGAGGCGGATTTGGACGGCGACGGCCATGTGGATTTGGTCATCGGAAATTATTTTCAAGACGGCGGGCACATTCTCGACGCGAACGCCGGCGGCATCGAAGTGATGCAACAAGGACTGGCCAAAGCGCTGGCTGGCGGCAGCAAACATTTCTTTCTGTGGGAGAGCGCGACTTCCGGCGAAAACCCGACCGTGCATTTTCGCGAAGTCAAAGATGTCGTGAGTCCCGAAATTGATCACGGCTGGACGCTCGCCATCGGGGTGTGCGACTTGGACGGCGACCAGATGCCGGAAATTTATTTCGCGCACGACTTCGGTCCCGACCGCCTGCTGCACAACGAATCCACGCCCGGCCATTTGAAATTCACCGAACTGAAAGGCCGGCGCGGATTCGCGACGCCGAAATCCTGCGTGCTGGGTTATGATTCGTTCAAGGGCATGGGCTGCGATTTCGGCGACGTGAACGGCGACGGCCTGTTCGACATTTACGTCAGCAACATCGCGGAGCGATTCGGCTTGTGTGAAAGTCATTTTCTCTGGCAAAGCACCGGCAAGCTCGACGACATGAAACACGGCGTCGCGCCCTACATTCAGGCCAGCGAAAAACTCGGCCTCTCGCGCAGCGGCTGGGGCTGGGACTGCCGTCTCGCCGATTTCGACAACGAAGGCGTGCTGCAGGCGATTCAAGCTGTCGGCTTTCTCAAGGGAAAAATAAATCGCTGGCCCGAACTGCAATCGCTCGGCACGAGCAACTCAAAAATTGTTCACGACCCGCGCTTGTGGCCGAGCTTCAAGCCGGGCGCGGACTTGAGCGGCCAGGATTTGGATCCGTTCTTCGTGCGCGCCGCCGACGGACGTTACTACGACATCGGCCGGGAAGTCGGTTTCACCGAACCGATGGTCACCAAGGCCATCGCGCTCGCGGACGTGGATGGCGACGGACGTCTGGACTTTGCGTTTGGCAACCAATGGCAGCCGTCTTATTTTTTCCATAACGCCTCGCCCAACCCCGGCGCGTTTCTCGGCCTGCATTTGTTGCTGCCGCTCGCTGCCGATGCCGGTTCGCCATTGCGCGAACGGCCCGGCCATCCGGGAATTGACTTGCATGGTCGCCCGGCGATTTGCGCGCAGGCGCTGGTGACGCTGCCGGACGGCCGCAAATTTGTCGCGCAAGTGGACGGCGGCAGCGGACACTCCGGTCGTCGCAGCCCGGACATTCACATCGGCCTCGGCAAACTGGATCCGGCCATCATACTCGATGTCCAAGTGAAGTGGCGTGACACCGCCGGCCAGTTCCAGCAAACCACGCTGAAACTCGCGCCCGGCTGGCACACCGTGATGCTCGGCAAATCCGGCTCAAATCAAATCGTTGCCATGAATGGAGGAATCACCCAATGAAAACCCCCGCGTTCAACACCACCGTTCTTTTTTACCCGAATAAAAATCCGAAGCTGCGGCTTTTCGCGCTGTGGTATTTCATGATCCTGATGATCGTCTGGAACATTCTTGGCCACACGTTCCTCGGTTTCGAGCAGTCGCACGCCGCGACTTTCGTCGCCCTCGGCACGGGGATTTTCGTCCAATTTTTCCTGGAATGGGTGGACGCCCGCGCGAAAAATCGCGAAGTGCGCTGGGCCGGCGGCTGGGGAAATTTCATCAACTCGCTGCCCGCCGCGCTGATTCCCGCCTTCGCCGTCTCCATGCTGATTTATCCGAACGAACGGCTGTGGCCGTTTGCGTTCGCCACCGCGCTGGCCATCAGTTCGAAAGTGCTGTTCCGCGCGCCCGTGGGCGAAGGCCGCATGCAGCACATTTTCAATCCGTCGAATTTCGGCATCGCCATGACGCTGGTGCTGTTCCCGCAAATCGGCTTTGCGCCGCCGTATCATTTCACCGAAAATCTCGAAGGCGTTTGGAACTGGATTTTGCCGGTGTTCATTTTGTTCACCGGCGTCATCATCCACGGATTTTTCACGGGCCGGCTGCCGCTGGTCGTCGCGTGGCTCATCGGCTTCGCGCTGCAAGGCCAGATTCGCGCGCACATTTTCGGTTTCCCGTCCATCGTGCCGCTGATGCCGATGACCAGCGCGGCGTTCATCGTGTTCACGCTCTACATGGTGCCCGATCCGGCGACGACGCCGCTCAAGCCGTGGCGGCAGGCCGCGTTCGGTTTTTCCGTCGCGATGGTTTACGGGATCATCCAGATGTTGCATCTGGTGTTCGGATTATTTTTCGCCTTGATCACGGTCTGCGCCATCCGCGGAATTTCGCTGCATCTTTATTACGCGTTCAAAGCGCGCGGTCCGGCGTTGCCGGAAATGCCAGCCGTTCAAAGCGCATGAGTTTCATCATCACGCATCACGTATCACGCATCACATATCACGCATCAGCTTGTCACATCGCCAAAACTCGTCATGAACTCGTCCACTCCCGCCATCGCCATCGTCGGCCTGGCGTGCGTCTATCCGGACGCGCGCACGCCGGGTGAATTGTGGGAAAATGTGCTTGCCCAGCGCCGCGCCTTCCGCCGCCTGCCGCCGGAACGACTCAACCGCGAAGATTATTTTTCCGCCGACCCGCACACGCCCGACGCCACCTACGCCACGGAAGCCGCCGTGATCGAAGGCTACGAATTTGACCGTGTCGCCTTCCATGTCGTCGGCAGCACGTTCCGCGCGGCGGACCTCGCGCACTGGCTCGCGCTTGACGTGGCGTCCCGCGCGCTGGCCGACGCCGGTTTTCCCGACGGGCACGAACTTCCGCGCGAAGCCACCGGCGTTTTGCTGGGCAACACCCTCACCGGCGAATTTTCCCGCGCGAATACGTTGCGCCTGCGCTGGCCTTACGTTCGCCGCGTGCTCGCCGACGCGCTCGTGAAAGAAAACTGGCCCGCCGAACAGCGCGAAAAGTTTCTGGCCGACCTTGAGGAAAAATACAAATCGCCGTTCCCGCCCGCCGGCGAGGAAACGCTCGCGGGCAGCCTCTCGAACACCATCGCCGGGCGCATCTGCAATCAATTCGATTTGAAAGGCGGCGGCTATACCGTGGACGGCGCGTGCGCGAGTTCGCTGCTTGCGGTTTCCAACGCCTGTTCGTCGCTCATGGCCGGCGACCTCGATGTGGCGATTGCCGGTGGCGTTGATTTGAGCCTCGATCCGTTCGAGATTGTTGGCTTCGCCAAAACCGGCGCGCTCGCGACCGACGAGATGCGTGTGTTCGACAAGCGCTCCGCCGGTTTCTGGCCGGGCGAAGGCTGCGGCATGGTCGTGCTCATGCGTCACGCCGACGCGCTCGCGCAAGGCCGGCGCGTGTATGCCGTGATTCGCGGCTGGGGAATTTCCTCCGACGGCAGCGGCGGCATGACGCGGCCGGAAAGCGACGGCCAGATCGAGGCGCTCCGCCGCGCGTATCGCCGCGCGGGCTTTGGCATTGAAACCGTTTCCTATTGCGAAGGCCACGGCACCGGCACCGCCGTCGGCGACACGACGGAACTTGAAGTGCTCTCCCGCGCACGGCGCGAAACCAAAACGATTTTTCCGCCCGCCGCCATCGGCTCGATCAAGGCCAACATCGGCCACACGAAAGCCGCCGCCGGCATCGCCGGTTTGATCAAAGCCACGATGGCCGTCCACACGCAGGTGCTGCCGCCGACCACCGGCTGCGAACAGCCGCATCCGCAGCTTGCCGGGCCGGCCCCGGTGTTGCGCGTGTTGCGCGAGGCGGAACTCTGGCCGCGCGACCGTCCGCTGCGCGCGAGCGTGAGCGCGATGGGCTTCGGCGGCATCAACGCGCACGTCGTTATTGAAAGCGTTGTCGCCGAACGGCGCGAGACCTTCAGTGCGCGCGAGCGTTCGCAGTCACGTTCGAGCCAGGACGCGGAACTTTTTTTATTCGCGGCAAAATCATCGGAAGAACTCGCCGGACAAATCAGGAAACTGCATTCCATTGCCGCCCGCGTTTCACGCGCCGAAATGGCCGATCTGGCCGCGCAACTGCAAAAAAATCTCAATGAAACCTGGGCGACGGGCACCGCCACGGCCCGTTCGGATTTTGAAACGCACCGGGACGCCGCCCGGTGCTTCGCCGGCGCGGGGAAAAAAATCCGCGCCGCCATCGTCGCCTCGAAGCCTTCCGGGCTGGCGGAACAATTGAAGCAGCTTGAGGCGTGGCTGCTCGCCGGCGTTGAATCGCAGCTCGATTTTTCCGAAAACATTTTTCTTGGTTCCGCCGCCGCCGCTACGCGCATCGCGTTTCTTTTTCCCGGCCAGGGATCGCCGACGCATCTCGACGGCGGCATCTGGCGGCGGCGTTTTGAATCCGTCCGCGAACTTTACGCGCGTGCCGGACTGCCGGACGGCGGCGACACCGTTTCAACGCGCGTGATGCAGCCCGCCGTCGTCACCGCGTCGCTGGCGGCGTTGCAGGTGTTGCAGGAATTTGGCGTGACGGCGGAGGCGGCCATCGGCCACAGCCTCGGTGAAATCACTGCGCTGCACTGGGCGGGAGCCTTCGACGAGGAAACCCTATTGCGCATCGCGCGTGTGCGTGGCACGGCGATGGCCGACCTCGGAAGTCCGACCGGCGCGATGCTCGCCGTGGCCGCGCCGTGGCGGGAAGTTCAAGCCTTGCTGACCGGCGAACCGCTTGCCATTGTCGGCTACAATTCGCCGCGCCAGACCGTCATCGCGGGCGAAGCTGCGGCGATCAAAAATCTCTCCCGCCGCGCTCTTGCGCTCGGCCTGCCCGCGAGCCTGCTGCCGGTGTCGCACGCGTTCCACACGCCGCTCGTCGCCGACGCCGTGCCGGTGCTGGCCGGGCAGCTCGCGCGCGAAAATTTTTCAACCCTCGGACAAAATGTGGTTTCAACCGTGACCGGCGCGCGGCTGGCAGCGGGCGAAAACCTGCGTGAACTGCTCTGCCGGCAGGTGACTTCGCCGGTGCGTTTCGCGAGCGCGCTCGCGGCGCTGCCCGGCGCTTTTGATTTGCTGATCGAAGCCGGGCCGGGCGCAGTTTTGAGCGGGCTGGTTCGCGATGCCGCCAGCGCGCCGGTCGTGTCCTTGGACGCGGGCGGAAATTCGCTGCGGGGTTTGCTCCAGGCTCTCGGCGCGGCGTTTGCGCTGGGCGTGCCGGTGAAGCACGCTGCCTTGTTCGCCGACCGGTTTACGCGCCCGTTCAATCTGGATTGGAAGCCGAAATTTTTTGCGAACCCGTGCGAGCTGGCGCCGGTTTCGGAAATGCCGGAACGCCGGGCACCGTCCCGGCCCGAAACTGAAATTGTGCCGCAACTTGCCGAGACGGTGCTCGGCGCTCCCATCGAATTGATCCGCCGGCTCGTCGCGGCGCGCGCGGAGTTGCCGACCTCGGCGGTGCGGGACGAAAGCCGCATGTTGAGCGATTTGCATTTGAATTCGATCACGGTCGGGCAACTGGTTTCGGAGGCGGCGAAACAGCTCGGTTTGGCGCGCATCGCCGGGCTGACGGATTTTGCGAACGCGAGCGTGGCCGAGATGGCCCGCGCGCTGGAGGAATTGAAACGCACCGGCGGCGCGGCGCGCAAAGACGACCGGCGGCAGCCGCCACCGGGCGTGGACAACTGGGTCCGGGCTTTCACCATGGAATTGGTGGAAACGAAATTCCGCTCCCGCCGGGCAGATCAGGAGACCGGCGTGCCGGGCCGCTGGCAGATTTTCGCACCGAAAGATCATCCGCTGGCCGGACCGCTGCGCGAAGCATTCGCACAAATTGGCGGCAGTGGCGTCATTGTCTGCCTGCCGGAAAATCCGGGCGCAAAAAACATTTCACTGCTGCTCGACGCGGGCCGCGCGGCGCTGGCGCTGTGGGAGTCGCCGCGCTTTGTGGTGGTTCAACACGGTTGGGGCGGCGGCGGTTTTGCGCGGACGCTGCATCTGGAGAATCCCGGCATCGCAACCTGTGTCGTGAATGTTCCCGCGTCGCATCCGCAGGCGGTCGAATGGATCGTCGGCGAAGTGCGCGCAGCAAATGGATTCACGGAAGTTCATTTCACTGGTGATGGCCGGCGGTTTGAGCCGAGGCTGAAGCTTGCGGAATTTTCTCCGCCGCAAACCAAGCCGGAAATTTCCGTCGGGCCGGAAGACGTTTTGCTCGTCACCGGCGGCGGCAAGGGCATCGCGGCGGAGTGCGCGCTGGCGTTCGCCCGCGAAACCGGCGTGAAGCTCGCGCTGATCGGGCGCAGCGATCCGAATTTGGACAAGGAACTCGCGAACAATCTCGCGCGCATCGCCGCCGCCGGCGTGCGGTCTGGCTATGTGCGCGCGGATGTGACGGATGCGGAAGCCATGCGCGCGGCGGTCTCCGGGATCGAACGCCAGCTCGGCCCGGTGACGGCGATTCTCCACGGGGCGGGCATGAACACGCCGCAATTGATCGGCGCGCTGGACGAGGCGGCGTTCCGGCGCACGGTGCTGCCGAAAATTTCCGGCGCGCGGAACGTGCTCGCGGCGGTGGACGCGAAAAAGCTGCGGCTGTTCGTCACGTTCGGTTCGATCATCGCGCGCACGGGCCTGCCGGGCGAGGCGGATTACGCGACGGCGAACGAATGGCTCGCGGCGCTGACGAATGAATTTCAGGCGAAACACCCGCGCTGCCGCTGCTTGGCGCTCGAATGGTCGGTGTGGTCGGGCGCGGGCATGGGCGAACGGCTCGGGCGTATGGAGTCGCTGCTGCAGCAGGGCATCACGCCGATCACGGTGGACGATGGCGTGCGGACGTTTTGCGAATTGCTCCGGCAGCCGGCGCCGGCGGAGCGCGGACAGCTTTGTCCGCGCGAACAAATTCACGGCAACTCGCGGACAAGGCTGTCCGCGCTCCAGTCCGGCGCAGTGTCGCTCGTCGTCGCGGGCCGATTTGGCGAGCCGCCGACATTGAAGCTGCTGGAGCCGGAGCTGCCGCTGCGCCGGTTCCTCGAACACAAGCGTGTGTTTTATCCGGGCGTGGAACTGGTCGTGGATGCAGAATTGTCGTTGCGCGCCGATCTGTATCTCGCGGATCACGTCATGCAGAAACAGCCGTTTCTGCCGGCTGTGCTGGGGCTGGAAGCGATGGCGCAGGCGGCGATGGCGCTCGCCGGTTCGGCGGACGCGCCGGTGTTCGAACACGTGGAATTTTCAAAACCCGTGGCGGTGTCCGACCAGGCCACGGTGACGATCCGCCTCGCGGCCCTACAACGCGCGCCGGGTGTGATTGAAGTGTGCCTGCGCTCCGAGGAGACGGATTTCCAAGTGGATCATTTCCGCGCGGTCTGCCGGTTTGCGGCGTGCGAGGAAACGACGGTCCCGCGCCTGTCGCTTTCGCCGTTCGAGTCGGAACAGTTGCCGCTCGATCCGCAAAAAGATTTGTATGGCCGGATTCTGTTTCATCGCGGGCGCTTCTGCCGGCTGCGCGGCTATCGTCTGCTGAAGGCGAAGGAATGCGTGGCGGAAATCACGGCGGACGACGGCGCAACGTGGTTCGGCCCGTATCTGCCGGCGGAATTTGTCCTCGGCAATCCGGCGGCGCGCGACGCGGCGTTGCATGCCATTCAGGCGTGCATTCCGCATCGAAGAATTTTGCCGACGGGCATCGCGCGCCTGGTGATTCATCGCCACGAGTCCGGCGCGCATTTCGTTCGCGCCAAGGAGCGGTTCCGCGACGGAAATAATTTTGTCTATGACGTGGAAGTCACCGACGCGCGCGGCGAAGTGATCGAGCGCTGGGACGGGCTGCGGCTGCGCGCGGTGGAACTGATGACGTCCGTTGAAGCGTGGCCGGACGCGCTGCTCGGGCCTTATCTCGAACGGCGGCTGGAGGAATTGGCGGACGCAGGCATGCCGGTGAAGGTCGCGCTCGCCTGCGGCTTGCGCGTGGAACGTCCGGCGAGCAGCGACGCGGTGATTCGACAGGCGCTGGGCAAGGCGGCCCATATCTGGCGGCGGCCCGATGGCAAGCCCCTGTTCCTGGGCGGGGAAAGCATCTCGGCGGCGCACGCGCTGGATTATACTCTGGCGGTTGCCTGTGCCGGCGGCACGGCCTGCGATTTGGAAGCCGTCGCCACGCGCACGGGCGCGGTCTGGTGCGATCTGCTGGGCGAGGAGAAGTTCAAACTCGCCGAGCGGATTGCGCACGAACGCAGGGAAAGCGTGGACGCGGCGTCCACCCGGCTGTGGACGGCGATGGAGTGCATGAAAAAAATCGGGCAGCCGGCGCAGTCGCCACTGGTGCTGGAATCCAGCACCGACGACGGCTGGACGCTGCTGCGCTCCGGCACCATCATGATCTCGACCTGCGTGACGGCGGTGCGCGGCATGAAATCGCCGCTGGGCATGGCGGTCGCGCGGGATTCCGCCACTGACAATCCGCCCGCGTCCGCCGGCGCGAAAACCGGCCCCTGAGGAGCCAGGACCATGCGCTTTTACGAATACCGGCACATCGTCAGTTTTCAGGAGACCAATCTCGTCGGGAACGTCTATTTCACCAACCATCTCGTCTGGCAGGGGCGCTGCCGCGAAATGTTTTTGCGCGATCACGCGCCGGATGTGATTGGCCAGTTGAACTCCGGCCTCGCTCTGGTCACGGTCAGTTGTTCGTGCGAATACTTCGCGGAACTCACGGCCTTCGACGAAGTCCTGGTGCGGATGCGGTTGGCCGAACTGGTGCAGAACCGGATGCGGATGGCGTTTGAATATTGGCGGCGGAAAAATGGCCACGAAGAACTGGTCGCGCGCGGCGAGCAGCAGATCGCGTGCATGCGGCGGGACGGAGAGAAATTGCTCCCCACGCCCGTGCCGCCAATCTTGCGCGAGGCGCTGGCGGCGTATGCGGAATGAAATGAAAAACCGGAACCATCCAACCACCCCCAGCCAGCCACCCACATCCAATATTCGGGCGTGGTCAGACATTTCTGTTTGTTTGGATGTTGGATGTTGGATGTTGGATGTTGGTTGTTCCTATTCCCCTTTGTGAGCGACGGCCTTTCCATCTCCCATCGCCTCGGCACGGTCGGGGCGAACCAGGTGTCCGTCGAGCGGGCCATCCGCCACATGAAGGAGCATCTGGCCGAGCCGCTGAATCTGGACGCGCTCGCGCAGGTCTCCGCGATCAGCAAGTTCCATCTCGTGCGCGTGTTTGACGAAGCCACCGGGACGACGCCGCATCATTTCCTGTCCTGCCTGCGCATCCAGCGTGCGAAGGAGCTGCTGCTGAAATCCGGGATGCCCATCACCGAGGTTTGCCTGGAGGTCGGCTACACTTCGCTCGGCAGCTTCTCGACCACCTTCAGCGAACTGGTCGGCTTGTCGCCACAGGACTTCCGCGCGATGCCGAAAAGGCTCACGGCGAAACAATTTGCCGCGGCCGTCTGGAGCTATCTCGCGGCGCGCAAAAAAATCTCCGGCCCGGTGATTGAAGGCGTCGTGACCGGGCCAAGCCGCCCCAAGGGCTTTGTGTTTGTCGGCACCTTCACGAAAGGGGTGCCGCTGGGCGTGCCGGTTTCCGGCACGGTGATGATCGGCCGCGGAAAATTTCGCATCGAGCGCCCCGCGCTGCCGGAGTTTCACCTGCTGGCGGCGCTGCTGCCGCTCTCGGCGAGTTTGAGCGACATGGCGGCGAACCTGCCCATCAGCCTCGTCGCCAGCCTGCGCGTGCAAAACGACCCCGGCGTCCCGCTGGAAAAACCGCATCTGCAACTGCGTCCATTGCGTCCCACCGATCCGCCGATTGTTCTGGCGCTGCCCGCGCTGCCGCCCTTGCGCGGCTAAAATCTTTCCGCCAAGTTCGCAATTTCGGAGAAGCACCGTTTTGGGAGGAGGTCTATTTTCACCGTGGGTGTTTAGATGGATGTTTGATTTTTAAATGAAATGAAAGCTTTTTATGAAAATTGAGATTGACCATGAATTATTGGTGCCAGGCGTCCGCTTGGGCTGTCACTTCCGGCACGCCGTTGCCGCCGCCTGGTTGTTTTGTCTGCTCGTCGTTCTGAGTGCCCAGCGGGGCGGAGCGCAAATCTTCCCGCCCCAGGGCGATGATGTGACGCCGAGCATGGGGGTGTTCCGCATCATCGTTGATCCGCTGTTCCGCCCGCTGCTGGGACCCACGGGACCGCCGACTTCCTTCCCGGGCTACACCGGCTTCCACAGTTCGGATGGCCGGCTGACCAGCCCGATGCTGATTGATTCCTCGACGACCATCGGGCGCAGCAATCGCAACAGCCGGTTCTATGGCTTCCCGCAGCCGCTGGGTGCCGGCTCGTGGGACGTCATCGCCGGCTACGGCGATTATCCTGCGATCCCGTTCCTGTGGTTCGCTGCGCCGGCACCCACGGAAGAAGTCCTGACCGAGATCAAGACCTTCGTGCTGGCCACCGTGGGCGGCGCAACGGGAAACGGAGGTTGCACGAATACCTTGGTGCCCGTCGCGCCAGCCGGTTACCAAATGGTCAAGGCCGGAACCTTTGCGGGCGTCACCCCGCGCAGTCTCGGCATCGTGCAGGAAAACGTGGCCAACGGCGCGGCGGCGCCGGACTTTCCGGCCCGCAGCTTCTTTGACATTTTCGTGGAAGTGAACCTGCCGCCGTTGCTGGGCACGGAATCGTCGGTCGCGTTTCCGGTCACGGGCGCAATCCTGACCAACGCGCAACCGCTGATCGTGACCAATCTGAACCTGACCTCGTTTCCGCCGCAAGTGATTTACATTCACGGCGGCAATACCAACGCGGTGGAACTCCGGTTCAAGTTCAACAACCCGCCTTACTGGGCGGCGGGCGACCTCTTCGGCACGCTCGTCTTGTCCGGCCACGGCACGTTCACCAACGACTGCACCCAGGAGGCCGCGCTCGCGGCGGCAGTGCTGGGCACGCCCACCGCGCCCATGGCCGAGACGCCGACGGAATGGCTGCGCTCGAGCTCGCTCTTCCCCTCGCCCGGATCATCCTACAGTTCCTTGATGACGGACACCAATCCGCCCGGCGGGTCCGACACGCTGGTGTTCACGTTTCCCGGGGGCGGCGCGCTCTACGCCCGGAACTGGACCCTGAGCGGTTTGTCCAACTCCATTACGCCGCCGCCGTTCTTTGGAACCAACTATTACAACCCATCCAACACGATGATCTTTTGTCAATTGTCCGTGGATCAGTTCAACTGGTCCTCGGCGCAGGCCACGGGCGCGGTCAGCATGATCATCTCCAATACTTCTCCCAATGGGTCCGTCCCGGACATCCTGACGACGGAGATTCTCCAGATGAATTTGAAAGGCACCAGTTCCCAGTTCGGCAACATCATGCTGCGCGAAAGCCCCACCAAACAATCGTTGGGCCGGCACACCTTCCGCTCCGACCCGCGCGGCTACCGCGTCAGCAGTTTCTTCGACGTGTTCACCGAGCTGAGCACGGATGGCGGCGCGTCCTGGATTCCCGCAGACCGTTCCCTGCGGATGTCGGCCAACGCCCCGGCGGCGGCGCCCGGTGCGCTTTTCATCAGCAAGAATGCCGGCGGCAGCGGCGCCACGATCCAATGGCTCGGCCCGTTCACCCTGCAAAGTGCGGCCAACGTTTACGGAACTTATTCGGATGTATCCGGCTCCACCGGCGGTTCCCTTTTAAATTCCTGGCCCGTCACCTTTGGTTCGAAGCAACAGTTTTACCGCCTGCGACAATAATCCATTTTCGTCGTTCGCCGTTTTTCCGAAGGCCGGAAACGGGACGGGCTGGCGATGCGAAAACGTGGATAAATTCTTTCCGCGCGGGCTTTCGATTTTGAATTTCGGGTGGCCCGTTCATTTTCCATTCAACGGTCAACGGGTTTCGTTTGCGGGCCTTGTTTCAGCGGCCACCAGTGCAGCAGCACCGGCAACAGCACCAGCGACGTGACGAAGCAGTTTACCAAACCAAGCACCAGCAACATGCCGAGTCGCGCGTTCGCCGGCACTTGTGAGAGCAGCAGCACGCTGAACCCGAGCGAGACGGCGAGCGTGTTGATTAAGGCGGGCACGCCGGTCAGTCCAAGCGCACGGCCCAACGCTTCCGCCGGCGGCGCGCGACTGGGCGTGTGCCTCCAGCAATTGAATCGGGCAGTTCACGCCGATGCCAAGCGTCATCGCGGCGAACATCGAGGTGGCCACGCCGAGCGGAATTCCCAGCCAGCCCATCACGGCGAATTTGATCACCACCGCCAGCGCGCTCGGCAGCACGCAAAAAAACCCCCAGCGCCACGAGCCGCCGAACAGCGCGGTGACGAGAAAAATTCCCGCCAGCGACCAGCCCAGCGATTGCAATTGTGTCGTAACGATGCCGCGGATGAGCGACTGGCTTAACGCCACGTCGCCGGCGAAACCGAGCTTGACGCCTTTTGGCGCGAGATGTTCACGCTCGTAGGCGCGGACTTCATTCATGAGCCGGGCAGTCTCCAAGAAGTTGGCGTTCTTCAAAAAAACCGTCGTCAGCGACCGCCAGTAATTTGTGTCCATGATCTGATGA
>OCTA010001974.1_pt1 | contig 18830 bp, 9 predicted proteins | sample 1538991 | NCBI WGS metagenome assembly OCTA01 (sample SAMEA3539302, study PRJEB22396) | soil metagenome | biome: tundra; feature: field; material: soil | place: USA | collected 2010-05 | depth 0.15 m | reverse complement strand
CGAGATTGGTCAGTGACTGGAGTTCAGACGTGTGCTCTTCCGATCTAGAAGGGTTCTGGAAGCTGCCTGCCATCTCGGACAAAATAGACGACCGAATCGACCAGATCCGGCCACATGCGCATTCCTCAACTTCCACACTTCGGAAACGCGGTGACGCGCAGCTTGGCAGCCGCATACGGCACAAGCGTGATTGTCTCCTCCGGCTCATCGCTCACCACCGGGCTTTGCGGAAGCGGATCAGCGGCGCCGTCTTCCGCGCGCCATGCAGCGAGTTTGTGTGCCTTCACACTGAGTTGGACGGGACTTTGCCGCTTGGTGAATGGCCCCTCGCCCACTTCGGCTTCCGCAACGGAAATGCTTTTGTCCGGTTCATCGGCATCCAGCTGCAGCGCATAGTTCCACGGGCTGGTTGGATAGACCTGCCAGTCCGCGGTCATGCCACGGTCGCGAAGTTTGACCCAATCTTCGCCGATGCCATAGGAGAAGACCAGCGGCCCGCGCTCGACGGCGATCGAGTCGTGGAACCAACGGGAGATGCGCGGCTTCATCGGGAATTCGATCTCCACGCGGTCGCCCGCCTTCCACGTGCGCTCCACACGGGCAAATGATGCCGGCGAGGGTGGCGGCGCTGTTTGGCCGTTGATTCGGAGAGTAGCGCCCGCAGCCCAGTCCGGTATGCGGAGCTGCAGCGGAAAATGTACCGGCGTGGCGGGGTTGATGAGAAGGCGGACCGTGCCACGGAAAGGATAATTTGTTTCTTCCACCACGTGAACCGGAGTTCCCCGCAGAGTGGTGTGCACTTCGCAGGGAGCATACACCGCTGCGACTAATCCGTCCTCGCTCTCCTGTACGCCGGAGCGCATGAACAGGCTATTGGTAAACTTCGGCCACCCCTGGTGGAAGTTGGCCGTGCAACAGCCGAAGTTGGGCTCCAGGCCGTAGAGATTTGATTCTGGCCCGTCGGTGGTCCAGGGCTTCTGGTGCAGACTGCACTCCACCTGGTTCGGCTCCTGGTTATACTGGTGGGCCCACATATCGTCAGTGAATGTGCCGGGGAGCGCATTGAATGCGAGCTTCTCGAGCCGGTCACCCAGCCGGGGATCGCCCACGATGGCGAGCGAGTGTTCGAGTGAAAACATGTATTCGACCACGGTGCACAACTCCGATCCTTGCGTAGGATCGAGGCCTGCCAGGTGTTCGTCGCACGAGAACATGCCATTGGGCAGGCCGTGATATTTGTTCAATTCCGAAATCATGGTGAAGACGGCAGAACGATCGTTAGGGCTGCCTGAAACCAGCGACCATACGGGACCTGTCTTCACTGCTTGTCCGTTGTTCACTCCATGAGTGGCGAGGCCCAGATCCTTAAGTACGCCTCCCTTCTCAAGCTTGATGTAGTCCGCCGTGATGCGCTTCGTGTACTGGAAGTTTGCGTATTGCGCCATCCAGTCATAGCCTTGCTTCCGCAGCAACTGCGCCAGATCCAGCAGATAATCAGAGCCGGTACGGTTGTAGAGCCAGAGAACACTCAGCAATTCATCTTGCCACCGGAACTTGCTCCAGTCGTGCAGTGGACGTTGGGCTAACTGGCCAAACTGATAGCGCAGGTATTTATCCATCACCGGGATCACTCGACTGTCGCCGGTGAATTCCTGGTATTGAGTAAGAGCCTTGAGCATGACAATGCGGGGCCACCAGTCATTGTTTGACGCCGGGCCGATCATTCCATTGGTCGCCTGGTGGTCGAGCGTCCAATCGAGGAACCGCTGCGCCTTCGCTTTGAGGCGTGCATCGTCAAGAAGCCAGGCCAGCGGAACCAGTCCATCGAGAAAGTATGGCCCGCGTTCCCACGATTCGCCCTTCCCACCCAGCCAGCCGCTCTCGGGGCCCACATCCGCCCACGTCTCGTCCAGGTGCCCGCTGAGGCCATTGGCCTGAATGCGAAGTTGGCCCTCAAGCCAGCCTGCTGGCCGAATGGAACCAAGCGGCAGAAAATAAAACGCGCTGGGAGCTAGCGGCGCTCGGTTCCTCAATAGTGAAGATGCGTTGGAATCCGATTCTGAAGTCGCTAACACCGGCGTATCGGAAGCAGAAAGAAAGCGGCCGATGGGAAGCGTCGACACCATCCCGATCAGGCCGAGCCGATTTAGAAAGCTTCGACGCGAAGGCAGAGCTTTGGATGAAGACAGCACAATCAACTCCTGAGTCAAGCTGGCGCCTATATTACATAAAGCGGTTTTCTTGCGCATAGTACAGATGGTCTACTTTCGCCATCGAAGCAAGAAACGCAATCCATCTCCGATGCTGTGTGAGAGTTCACACAATTTGGAACGGCGGTAAACCGGATGGATATATGAAGCGAGCCGATGGCCCTCTGTCAATTATTCACATCGATGATGCCGCGATGGATCGCGGTGGTGGCGGCTTCAGTTCGGTCTGAGACTTCCAGCTTCTCAATGATGCTGTTGACGTGATTGCGGACCGTGTTGTCGCTGATTTCGAGGGCGTGACCAATCTGCTTGTTCGTGAGGCCCCGCGCGAGCATGTTCAGCACTTCCAGTTCGCGCGCGGTCAGATTTGTGCGCATCATTCTCTCCGCCAGCCGCGCCGCAATATGGCGCGGTAAATATCGTTTACCTGAGTGAACCGCGCGGATAGCATCGATCATGTCGGCCTGGGGCGCGTCCTTTAATAAATATCCCTGCGCTCCCGCCTGCACCGCACGGTAGATGTCCTCATCGGTCTCAAAGCTGGTAAGAATTACTACGCGAATGCTGATTTTGGCTCTCTTGAGAGCATGAAGCGTATCGATTCCGCTCATGCCCGGCATGCGAAGATCCAGCAGGAGAAGGTCCACCGGCGTGCGCTGCAGCATCTGCAAGGCCTCCTCGCCTCCTGAAGCGGAACCCGCGACTTCCATTCCCGCTTGTGTGCCCAGCATGCTCGTCAGTCCCGCCAGTACAACCGGATGGTCATCAACGATAAGAATGCGAATCGGCGCGTTTTGAAGGTCGGACATCAATCCACTGCTCCCTTGCATAACTCCAGAACAATCTTGGCCAATTGACGAGTGTAATACGAGGCGGCAGGGGCGCGGAGATCTGGACTCGCGTGCCTTCGCCCGGCGTGCTTCGGATTTGAAATTCGGCTGAGATGCCTTGGGCGCGCCTCCGCATGCCACGAATACCGAAGCCCAGTAAGCCGTCGCCCGGGGTGTAACCTTTCCCGTTGTCTTCAATCTGCAAGCGCGCGAAGTTATCGCCGACCTTGAGGCGAATGGTGAGTACGGTAGGATTTGCATGCCTTACCGCATTGGCAATAGCCTCTTGGCCGATACGGAAGAGGGCATCCATGATACGCAAGGGGATGGGCCGTTGATCGCCTTCCTTTTCCGCGACAACCTGAACGGTACCGCCTTCCACCATGCGCTGCGCGCAAAGCTTCAGGGCTGACAGCACGTCCTCTGTCTCCAGCGACTCGGGTCGGAGCGTCGCAATGCTTCGGCGCGCCTCCTGGTGGCTGTGGCGAACCAGGTTGCTGGCCAGATCGAGTTGTTCAAGTACAGCGGTATTTGCCTCGGGAAGCCCGTTGCGAATCGCCTGCAATTGGAATCCAATGCCAGCAAAACTCTGCGCCAATGTGTCGTGCATTTCATGAGCCAGGCGTTGACGTTCATCAAGCACACCCTGCATGCGCCAATGCGCGATGCGGTGATAGAAGAAATTGAAAACCAGTGCGAGCATTAACCCTGCGACGACCATCGCAATCACGTGTCCTGTGTTCCACCACGGAGGACCTGCGAGGACCTGAAGATCCTCGTTGGATCGCAGCAGCAGAACGAAGGGAGTGAGGTTCCCGGTGAACGCGGGATCGACGACACAGATGCCGCGCAGACGAAGACTGCTGTTCAGTTTGAGGTTGCTGAAAAGAAAATCGCTTCGCCCGGGATTCAGGATGGCACGGAAAGATTGCGAACCTTCGTCGAGATCGAGAATCAGCGTGTTGTCCGGCCCGTGCTCTTTTCCCGTCAGGCGTCCCTGCACCTCAATGAACGTCGCATCAAATTTACCCGTGGACGCCTGAAACGCTGTTGCGGATACAGGAGGCATCGGCGTACGGGCCCAAAGCACGTGCACGGATGCGTCTTCCAGCGTGGAACTGAAATCGCCCGGATGCACTTGGCCTGTGACCTCAACTTCATCGCCGACTCTGAGGAGTGGCGCCTTCGGCTGCGGGACGTAGACTCCGCCCGTCGAGTCCTCGATATAAAGCCGCGGCGCGGTCAGGATGACGACACCTCGGACTGTTGCAGCCGCGGGAGTGGCAAAAGAAGCTAGGCGTAAGCTTTCTATGCTCTGCGCGCCTGCGTTGGAGCTGGCTCTCTCCTTCTCTTGCTCGAAGGAACCGTACAGACCGGAAACCGCAACGTCCTCGGTTGCTGGAGTTGCCGGGGTGGATTGAGCCTTTCCTCCAGCACCATCGAGCATGCTAACCATATCCTGACGTGTTGCGAGGCGAATAGTTACATTGCGCCACAGACCTCCCGATGAGTAGGAGCGGAGGCCCACCCGGCCCGAGCGGATGCAATCCGAGTCTTTTACGCCCAGTGAAGTTGGGATGGTTTGGAAAGGTGCGGAAACCGCAGCAACAATCTGGCAATCATAGGTCAGCAATTTTAAGTGGTACCACTGAAAAGGCCGAATGCCGATTGGCGCGGAAATTTGTCTGGAGGCCTCTAGCCAACGGTGCTCGGCGCGGCCGAGGACAAGGGAGTTATCTCTGGCCCGAATACCAGCGTAATAGCCGCTGTAGGCGTTGACACCTTCCTCTTCATCTCCTGAACGGATGATCAGGCCGGCGTCACCGTTGATGCCCAGCAAATTGATATCGGCTTCAATGGAGTAGTTTTGCCAATAGGGTGACCCAGTCAGCAGCTTTGCGCCGCGCTCATCCGAGTCGTTGCGCATGACGCCATTTACAAGTTCCCAGGTACCGCCCAACGCCTTCCATTCATCGGCTTTTCCGCTTGCAAAAGAATCATGATAGGGCAAGCCGCGGCCGGGGCTATTCAAGTAAGCTTGAAGGCCGGAGAGCGCCAAGACCAGAACGAGGCTCATGAGCAACAAAGCCACAGCTCGGCGGCGCATTGAGGGCGAGAGTTTCATTGCGCGGGGCTCCAGCGCCAGTCTCTGATAGAAACCATGAAACGGACCTCGGGCGAGTTAACGTTGTCCCTTGTGATGAGCTTCGGTTGGATGTGCACCAATGAGGGTACGGATTGGCCAAGCAGCTTCGCATGAATCAACTCGATCGCCTCTCGTGCCATGGATCGCGTGTCCTGGTCGATCACGGAATCGATGTTCCCGCCCTGTTGAAATGGGGGAAGTCCAAACGGATCAAAGCCGATGACCTTCAGGTGGTGATTCTCCGGCATCGCTTCGAGCGCAGCCGAGGTTCCATCGATGGTGGGCCACATCAGGGCTACAACCACATCGAGACTGGGATTCGCCCTCAATGTATCCTCGGCTTCCTGCTGCTCGTGCGCGACGTTAAATGTCCCCATTCGCTTCTCTACAATGCGAATGCCGGGATCATTCTGGGCGAGAAACTCTTCAAAAGCGCGCGAGCGAATCATGATCCCGGTAATGTCCGGATTTATACCCAGGAGGGCGACGGTTCCATGGCCGTTCAGTAATTTGGCGACTCGTTGCGCGGCGATCCGCCCGCCCGCGATGTCGTCGTTGAGGACATAGATCAGATCCCCTCCGGGGGGAATTGGCAGAGGGGAGCCGATAATAACCGTGGGAATGCCGTGTTCGAGCGCACGGCGCACGGGCGTAATGAGGGACAGCGCCTGATTCGGAGCGAGGACCAAACCCTGAAAATTACTCGCAACCGCACGGTCGACCAGCCCAATCTGAGCTTCGACGTCATCCTCGCGGGTAGGTGCGTTCCAATAAACGAATATTCCTACCGGATCGGCTGCGTTTTCGGCCCCTTCATGAGCGGGATCCCATAGTTGATTACCCTCAGTCTGCGGGATCACGGCAATCCTGACCTTGGGATGAGAGCCGCACGCAGAGGCCCAAAGAGCTATTGCACCGATAAGCCCAATTATCCTTTGGCAACGCCGATAACGCCTGGTTTTTAGCGAGGATTGAAAAATACTTAGCATCGCAGGTTTGGCTGGAGTCTACGCTGTGGAGCTCTTCGCCAGCAAGACGAACGCGCCTCCTAGTCCATATCGACTATCTCAGCGTGGTCGAACTAGCTCATGCGCGCGTCATCCCTGATGAGTAGTCTCGCTGTGTTCTTGAAGACCAGGGATTTTGCTAAACGTTTTCAGGAGACAAAATTGAAAACGGTGCCGGCCATGGTGTCAGTTGCCCCAGAAAGGGCATGCATCATGAGGTTTCTCGCACACACACCGCTGTTATTGAGAGGCCACAATGAAGAAAACCACGCAAAGATTCCTTACGACCCTGGCGCTGCTGATGGCAACGGCAAGCTGCTATGCGCAATTCAATGGCAATGTGCAGGGCACAGTTCAGGACGCAAAGGGAGCTGTCGTTCCCAATGCAACAGTCACTTTGATAGCCGCGGACACCGGCGTAAGACAGGAGGCAACCAGTAATGCCAACGGCGTGTACCGGTTCGCCAGCCTGGCGCCTGGGAACTACACGGTTTCGACAACCGTCCAGGGCTTCGCACCCGTCTCGGTGTCGTTCAATCTGGCCACCGACCAGACCCGTGACGTTTCACTTTCGCTGACGATGGAGAAAGTCTCCTCCACAGTGACGGTAACCACTCAGGCTCCTCTACTCGACACTTCTGACAGCCGGTTTGAACAGACCTTGGACACCACAGCGCTGACCGATCTGCCGCTGCAGGGGCGTAATCCTACCAATGTGATTACGATGGCTCCCGGCGTCACCGGGACGGGAGGGCAAAACTCCCCGGGGTCGAGCACATCCACCAACTTCGCCCCTGAAAACTGGGTGAATGCCAGCGCCAATGGACGCCGAGCAAACGGCAATCAGTATGTTGTAGACGGGATGGATGTGACCAGTAGCATTCGTCCCGGTGTTATCAACCTGACGCCAAATGCAGATGCAGTTCAGGAGATCAGTGTTCAGACCAATACCTACACTGTCGATTACGGCCGCGCGAGTTCTATCCAGACCGTAATGACAAGTAAATCCGGATCCAACGAGTATCACGGAATGGCCAGCGATTACTACACTTCTCAGCAGTTGACCGCTCGCGGCGAGTTTGGCGTGCCGCAGCCAACAAAGCTGAACCCATATCACGTGAGCAACATGTCTTTTACCGCTGGTGGCCCGGTGATTCCCCACAAGGAGTTCTTCTTCTTCGCAGGGTACGAGCCTTATCTATCGCTGGCGTCGAACGGCAGTGGCCTCGTCGGTTACGAGGACCCAGCTTTTGTCACCTGGGCTCAAGCAACCATGCCTAACAGCCCCGAAGTCCAACTGATGGTCAAGTACCCGCCCAAGGGCGCGACAACCGCTGGCGTTGCATCAACGGCCGCGCAGTTGTGGGGCAATACACTCCCGTCCGCAGACCAGGCTTCGTGCCTGGCAGGCGTGGGAAACCTTGGCGCCGCATACGACAACATTCCTTGCGCGACACCTGTCTTCGACAATGGGCACTTCAACTCTTCCAGCTTCTACAACGCCAAGCAGTGGAACATTCGCCTGGACAAGTACTTCAGCAAAGACCGCATCTACGGGCAGTTTTTCCGGGATTCCGTGAGCAATGGCGGGCCGGCCGTTCGCGCCGCATTTGCAACAACCAGTGCCTACTACACCTTTTCACTGCAAGTTAATGAGACGCACACTTTCTCGTCGAACATGTTGAATGAGGCGGTCTTTGGTTATAACCGCATTGAAGGCATCTCCCCCAACTCCGGCCTTTTTACGGTTCCCATTGTCAACGTGACCAATCTGGGCACGGGCTGGGGAGACGGCTTCGCCGACGGCGATTACATTCAGCACAGCTATCACTGGCGCGATGTCTTGACCCGGGTTGTCGGATCGCATGACATCAAAGCCGGGTTTGAGGCGTGGCGCGGCGATGACATCGCCCTGTTCGCCGGAGCTTTTGCCCAGCCTAATCTGCAATACACCAACATGATCGATCTGATCAACGACGATCCCTACCAGGAAGGCGGCCTTGCTTACAACCCTGTGACGGGTCAGCCGGAAGCAAGAAACTATGGCTACAAGGAGACCACGTTCGGCTTGTTTGCCGAGGACACCTGGAAGGTGAACCGCAAATTGACCGTCAACTACGGCATCCGCTACGACAACGATGGAAATCCTTACGTGGCACTGAAAGGAACAGTACTGGCGAACCTCCATCTCGCGTCGGGACCAAACATGGCGCAGAGGATTGCCGGTGCGTCGATGGTCCAACAATCGAATGTATTCAACCACGATATCAACTGGATCTTCAGTCCTCGCGGCGGTTTTGCGTACGATCCATTTGGAACCGGTAAGTGGGTGATACGCGGTGGATTTGGAGTTTTCCACGACTACGTCACGTTGGGAAATGCTGAGAACGATTTGGGGAGCAATCCACCGGGACCCGTTACGCCAACGTTCTATAACAACGGATCCACCGCCCCACCCATCTTCGGCTATGGCACAAAAAACTCGTATCCATTCGGCTTCCAGTACCCAGCCTTTGTGGGACAGCCGCTCGATGCGAAGGGCGGCATTCCGGGCGCGCAGGTCGGGGTCAACGGAAATGATTTGAACTTGAGTGCTCCAAATACCCTCAACTGGTCGGCTGCCCTTGAACGCCAGCTCACCTCGAACATGACGGCCAGTTTTGGATATACCGGAACACACTCTTCCAACCTGATCGTGGTCGGCGGCAATACGGGAGACACGAGCTATACGGTCGACATGAACCTCGTTCCCGGGGACCTGATCCAGCACCCGGCATTCAACTCAGGTGGCGCGTGGACAGGGTCGGGAATCCAGACTCGTCTCAACTCGAGCTTCGGCTCCATGGGCTATGAATACAACGGCGCGAGGCAGAACTATTACGCGTTCATTGCGGCAGTCAAGGGACGCTTCGGTAGGCACGGGTTCCTGACGGCCTCCTATACGCGTTCTGATTCAAAGGACAACTCGGCAAACTATCCCGAAGGATATGTTGCGACGGGCGGCACAAATTACGACATCAACCAGTGGTACAGTCCTTCAACCTGGGATGTACCCAACCGCGTCTCACTGGGCTGGAGCTATGACATTCCCGGAATAACGCGGGAGGGCGGCTTCGTGCGCAGGCTGACAACAGGCTTCAACATGGGCGCCACCACCGTCCTTCAATCGGGCACTCCATTCTTCGTGTACAACCCAAACCCGCTCGCGTTGGTTGATACAGCCGGTGTTACGGTGAATGCGGCCAACTACCAGAGCGAACTTGCTGCCGGGCACATCGGCTTCGCTCCCAACAGTGGCAACTACTCTGCAGACGGCGACAACAACCCCAGCGGCGTGGGAGATGTGCCAGATGTGGTGAGTTACCACCAGAAGCACGACAGGAAGTCGTATCAGTACACGGGCGTGGTCGACGCCGGCATCATCACTCATGCTCAGTTTGCTCAGCCAGCATTCAAGGCGGGGGGAACTGAAGGGAATGAGAAGCCGGGGCAATTCCGAAATCCCGGTTATGCAGACACGGATCTCAGCGTGAAAAAGGTCACTAACATCACCGAGCGTCTCAATTTCGAGCTTCGTCTTGACATGTTCAACCTGTTCAACCGGGTCAATCTGAACGGCGTGAATAACAACTTTGGAGATGGGAGCGCGGGATTCGGTACCACCAGCAGCAATATGCCCCCGCGTAACATGCAGGTCGGCGCCAGAATCACTTTCTGAGGCTGAATGCCCAATCAAGGCCGCAGCTCACCTTGCAATCGGTGGGTTGCGGCCGAATGTTCAACTCGGCCAATGCAGAGTAGAGATTGTTGGATCCGTATGAGAAGCTCCCTGGCAATCTATATCGAAATTCTCCCAATAGGCCGAACAAGGGTTCCCATCCTGAACAACTGTAGAGTTTTCGAGAAGCGATGCGGGTTTACAATCCCGGATCGCTTCTCAGGATTTGTTGCACTGCAACCCGGTTTTCTGACGCTTTCGCGAGGGTAAATGTCATCCACATATCGTGTTGTGCTCAGCCTTGCCATCATGTTTACGCTCTTATCCGTCAAATCACCGGGGCAGAATATTGAATTGAAGAATGCGACCTTAGTCGCAACTTTCGACTCGCAAGGGCTGACCTCGATCAGAAATGCCGCGTCGGGATTTCGAATCGACCTGATGCGAGATGCTTGGTTGCTGTCAATCGACAACAGCATCTTGCGAAGCGGGGAGCTGCATCCCGCAATCGCAAATAGTACGCCCGGCGAAGTTTCTTACGACTATGAAACCTCCGGCTATCATGTCCAGGTGACCTATAGACTTGCCGCGGATTGGACATTCGTGAGCAAGCAAATCAGGGTGCTTCGATCACCAGGTGAGAATTTCACAATTCACCGCGTTGTCCCTTGGGATGTAACGGTGCGGGATGCACTGAGTTCCGACTATGTTCCGTCGACTTATGTGCCGCAACTCGGTGCCACCATCGAAAAGAGCCGCGACCACTTGCCGGGCAAAGACTTGGGAGAGTTCCTGCGTCTGAGCGATAACCAAGGCGCGCTTCTTGTGGTCCAAAACCCTTTTCTCGCCGTGCAACGTGAAGGGCAGTCGATCACCCTAAGTTATGCGCCCGAGATGGAATGGCGTCAGGAGTGGGGAACGTTCGCGAGCGATATCGCCTGCATCGGCACGTATCGTCTCAGCGGTCGGCGCATGCCGCGCGAGATGGTGCTCGAATGGCATCTTCCGTCCGCCCAAACGCCAGATGACGGGATGGACGATGCCGAGATCGCAGCTTACACAAGTTGTGTGCATTCTTTTCTGATTGATCCCCCGCAATCGCCCATCAGCGTGGAAGTGGGATGGACGCTCAACGATTATCAGATCGATGTTGGAACGGAAGAGGGAAAGGCTGAGTACAAACGCATCATTGATACGGCTTCAAACTTGGGTATCAAGACGCTTCTGTATGCTCCCGGAAATTCGAGACTCGCAGATCGCATGCAAAGCACCGACTCGTGGAGTTGGGAGTATGTGCTGTGGCTCAATTTGGGCGAGAGAATTCGAAAGGGTGATTGGGATCCCTCTAAAGACCCAATTCCGCCGGATGTGTCGGAGATGGTTTCCTATGCAAGGCAGAAGCACGTTGGGCTGCTTGCTTACGTCTATCCTTCGGTACCGTATTCGGCGAACCCTACATGGTTGGTGAAGCGAACCGCAAAGAACGATGACACGTTTACCTATGCCACTCTGGCATCCAGGGACTTGCAAGACTACTTGATTCGCAATCTGATTGCGTTTCAGAAGCGCACGGGAATCGCCGGATATTCGTTCGACTACACTTTCCTCGATTTGCCAGGCAGCAGCAGCTATGCGCAGTGGTACGGATGGCGGAGAGTCATGGAGGCCTTGCGCAAGGAAGTGCCGTCCATTGTGATCGACGGACGGCAGACATACCAGACGTTTGGCCCGTGGAGTTGGCTCGCCGGCAGCTATCCTCACCCGACGGGGAACGATGAGCAGCCAGAGAGTTTCAAGCCCTTTCCGGATCTCCATTTTGATCGCGTCTCAGGAGACCCTACGCGTTTCGTCAATTATTGGTATCGAAACTACCAGTTTGCGCCGGAGGAGATCGTTCCCGGGTATGCAACGCACCAGACTGAGCGTTCGCGGAATCTCCCAGCGGCGAATGCTCAAAGACCAACGGCGGAGATGATGTATACGCGATACCGTCCGCGCGACTGGGACTACTTGGGGTACCGGTATTCCTTCATCTCCTCTATCGACACGGGGGGCTGGAACAATGTCGTGGATATGATTCCGGCACGCGACCCTGAGGAGGACAAACACTTTTCAGCGGAAGACAAGGCATGGATTCGGGACTGGCTCGATTGGACGCTAAAGAATAAGGAGTATCTGCGCCACACTCGTACCATTCTGCAACAGCCCGCCTTGGGTCATGTTGATGGCACGGCAGCGATTTTTGGGGATCGCGGTTTTCTGTTTCTGTTCAATCCCAACTACAGACAGTTGCCAGCGCAGTTCTCGCTTGACCAGACAATTGGCCTGGAAACGGGAGGGAGGTTTCTCCTGAAAGAAGCATACCCAGAGAAAGGTCGCCTGATTGGCAAACCCGGCGCGGGTCAGTGGGGTCGTGGGGACATCGTGCGACTGACACTTGATGGAACGAGTGCGACGGTGCTTGAAGTGATCCCCATAGAAAAGGTCGAGAGCCCCCTTCTCTTCAATTCGGCTTCCGTGCAATCTGCTGTGCCGGCTAGTGTGAAACTGAAGGAAGGTGCTCTATCGATTGAGCATGCCGCGGGGGAACCCGGTACGGTCCAGAAGCTGGGTGTCTTGCTTCCGGCGAACTCAAATGTATCCGGCGTGACTATAAACGGCAATGCTGCAAAATTCACGCGGTCAGGAAGCTACGTCGAGGCACAAGTGCAATACAAGGGGCCCCGATTCGCCCAAGCGGAGGAAATCGCACTTGGACCGGGGGCTGCCGGTTCGCTTAAAGGAACATTTTTAGTCCCGCAGCGCGTGTTGGATCAATTGGCCGCTCGCAAGTTGGCATGGCCTATCCCATGGTCCCTGGAAGACTACGAGTCAACCTGGCTAGCACCAGAGCGCCTGCTGCTCTTTGTGCAGTTAGCGGAGGGAAATGACAAAGGGAAGGTAACCGCTACCTTGGATGGTCAGCCCCTAAGATTCCAATCGGCCTACAGTTCCACCAGAGTCGATGCGCGCTCTTTCGTCGGTTTCTATGCCGATCTGTCGAGGATCGCGCCCGATGTGCGGCATACAATTGAACTGCAAATGCCGCAGTTGGAGCGGGGACAATTGCAGGGGATATTCTTTGACAATGTCACTCCCCAACTCACGGAGTTGATTGCACCTTGATTCGCTCTAAGGTGGCCTCGATCTTGCTTGTGATGAACGCACGAGAATAGTGATTGACCTCATGCGATATGGTTTCCAATGATGTGCAAGAATTCGTGTAGAGTCCTCTTGTTTTGCCTTCTTCTGGCAGGTGTGCCCCTTTGCCTTGCGCAAACAGATCCTGTAACAAGTGACGTCGTCAGCATTTCAGATGCACTGCGAGCCCGTAATTTCACACTTGCCATCAATTTGAGCAAGGCCGCGTTAGCTAGGCGGCCGGGCGACTACCGAGTATGGACGTTACGCGGAATGGCCACTGCGGGAACGGGCAATCTCCCCTTGGCGTTATTGGCATATCAACATGCGTTGAAACTCGCTCCAACCTATTTACCAGCTCTTGAAGGAGCAGCGCAATCCGAGTTTCAAATGGGCCACGGTGCGGCAAGACCGCTCCTTTTGAAGGTGCTGGCTCAACGCCCGGACGATCGAACATCGCACGCCATGCTCGGCGCTCTTGATTACCAGGAAAAGAACTGCTCCGGTGCTATGACTCATTTTCAATTGGCAGGTGACGTCATCGCCTCTCGGCCGGAGGTGCTAACCGAATATGGCACATGCCTAACCCATCTGAAGCGTGATCAAGATGCAGTTCCGGTTTTCGCGCAGGCACTCGCGGTCGATCCCTCAAAGCGCGATGCGCGCTACAATCTTGCCCTCTCGGAATGGAACATTCACAACGCGGAAGACGCGTTGGCGACCCTCAAGCCGTTGATCGAAGCAACGCCAAACGATGCAGATGCGTCAACGCTCAGCGCCGAAATCCTTGAGTCGAAGGGCGAGACCGCTCACGCCATCGAATTGCTGCGCAACGTCATTCTCGCAAATCCCAGGAACGTTGAAGCGTACCTGCAGTTTGCCACGTTGTCGTACGATCACGCATCGCCACAGGTGGGCATCGACATTATTAATGCCGGCCTCACTCAGATGCCAAGTGAGCCAAGGCTCTACCTCGTTCGAGGAATTCTGTTGACGCAATTCGGTGAATTTGCGCGCGCCTCAGAGGACTTCGACAAAGCGAATCAGCTGGATCCACAACTCTCTTTTCTTAGAGTCGCCGAAGGCATTGTCCAGTCGCAGCAGCAGAAGCCGGCAGAAGCGCTGGCCAAATTTCGGGCTGCTGTCAAGGCCCATCCCAACGAAGCATACGCACAGTATCTTCTCGCGGAGGCGCTGCTGGCTGAGACCAAGCCGAACGGAAGTCAAGATTATGAGGAAGAATTGGACGCGGCCACGCGGGCTGTACAGCTCGATCCGCGCCTCGTTGCTGCACAGGACCTGCTCAGTACGGTGTACATCGAAAGGGGACAGTTGGATCGAGCAATCGAGCATAGCCGCGCCGCACTGGCCCTCGATCCAAACGACGAGCAAGCTGTCTACCACTTGATCCTCGCCTTTCGAAAAACGGGCCGGAATGATCAGCTCTCCGCACTCGTAAAGCAACTCGTACAACTTCGATCGCGTTCAAAGGTTGAGCAGGTGGCTAACAAGCGATATCGGCTCTACGAGGAGCCGGCTCCAAACGGGCAAACGGCTCCATGAGTAGTCTGAACCTAGATCTGGCGGGCCTGCGGGTCGGGATGGTTGGAGTCTCGCGGAAGATCCGACAGCTCGATCATTCATGAAGAAGCTCCTCAACACGTGTCGATTGGGTGGCGTTTCCGTCACCTGAAACGGACGGCTGACGTCCGAGGTTTGGATCGGGTGTTCGTCGAGACGTGGAGGCCTGGACCGAGTTGTTCTCGCTCACGCCAGGTGCCATCGCATCGCGGAAAACCACTCGCGGAATGATCCTGAACTTCTCTAGTGATGACGTGCTTGAGCACTCGAGTTAAATCGGTGCGTTGGGACAATGGATACGGGTTGTTCCAGGGGCGTTGCCCCTCATATATTTCGAGATCGGGACACGGTTCGAGCTGAGGTTACCGGAGGTCTCACCGCGGTTTTTGTTTTTGAAGGTATGCATTGTGAAACGGCCGAATCGGGGGGCGAGGAGATCACTTTGTCGGGTTTAGTCAGGCCGCAATTCGTGTGGGGAAATTGATGGTGAGAGCCGACATACATGCAGGAAGGTTCGGAGAAGACTAGAGTAAGGGGTGCGCTTCCAAGGGCATTTTGTGAGATGCGACGCCTTCGTTCTTGCAGCGCCGCTCGACTCATTGGAGTTCAACTGGGAACACAGGCAAGATGGGGTAAACAATGTACGAATCGATCGATTGGCCCAGACAGGGAAAGCTGCCCCGGCGTGGCAATCGCAGGCTTCTGTTCTTTTTTGCGGCGCTCGCTGTTATTTTCTTCGGAAGCCGGACCGCGCTGGCATATTGGGTTGACCTGCTCTGGTTCCGATCACTCAATTATGAAAGTGTGTTCCTGCGAACATTGAGCCTGCAATGGGGAATCTTTGCGGGTTTTGCGGCAGCCACCTTCGTCATCCTGTTTGGCGCGTTTTCACTTCTGAACCGGGCACATCGCGACGATTTGCCGAGCGACCACACGATCCTCTTTGGTGGGCGGGAGGTTAATCTTTTGGTCAAGCCCGTGCTGCGGGTCGTCGCGATCGGCGCGTCGCTGCTCATTGCGCTAGGGTCCGGCGCAGCGATGGCAGCCGAGTGGCCGGCGCTGGCGCTCTTCTGGTTTGCTCCGCGCATTTCGGGCAGCGTGGTCGATCCCATCTTCGGCAAGCCGCTGAACTTCTTCCTCTTTACGCTACCCGCGTGGGATCTGATCGCCGGATGGCTGCTTACCCTCGCCGTCATCATGTGCTTTCTCGCCGGCTTGTTCTTCCTCATCAGCGGCGGATCGCGCGCGTTCGGAGAGCACCGCGCAAGCTACATCGCGTTGCCCTGGCGGGGGCTGTCGATCACTTTCGCCTTTCTGTTACTCGTCTTCGCGATGCGTGAGTACCTGGCCCGATTCGAGCTGTTGTTTGAGCACCACACGATCTTCGATGGCATCAACTATACCGACGCGCATGTTGCGCTGGCAGGGATGCTGGCAATATGCATAGCGCTTGTGATTGGTGCGCTGATTACCGCTGTCAGTGCGGTGTTGTCTCCGCGCGGGCGGTGGCTGATTGCGGCCATCGTGCCAGCGGTCTTTTGTTATGTCGTTGTCGCCGTTGTCAGCTGGTATATCAGCAACTTTGTGGTCAAGCCGAATCAACTGGCCCGTGAGCGCTCCTATATTGCGAACAACATCGAAATGACGCGGAAGGCTTTCGGGCTGGATAGGTTCGTGCAACGCGAATTTCCTGCGGAGACAACCGTCGAAGCGGCCGATCCAGCGAACAACCAGGCAACCCTGCAGAACATTCGCCTGTGGGATTGGCATGCGCTGCAGGATACATTGCGGCAGATTCAGGAGATTCGCACTTACTATGACTTCCCGGACATCGACATCGATCGATATCAGATTGAAGGCAACACGCGCGAGGTGATGCTGGCCACTCGCGAACTGAATGTGGACAAGCTTCCGGAGAGCAGCCGAAACTGGATCAACGACAAGCTGATTTACACCCACGGCTATGGCATCACCATGAATCCAGTGAATGGGTTCACTCCGGAAGGTTTGCCCACATTGATTTTGAGCAACATGCCTGTACAGAGCACCGTGCCGAATCTCAATGTGACGCGGCCCGAGATCTATTTCGGAGAACTCACCAACAACGACGTGTACGTGAAGACGCGGCAACAGGAATTCAATTATCCGCAAGGCCAGACGAACAATCTCACGTCGTACCAGGGTACTGGAGGCATCGTCCTGGGCGGCTTTCTGCGGCGTGTCCTGCTGGCATTTGACCGCGGCGACCTGGCCAAGTTGCCCTTCAGCGACGATGTGACTCCTGAGAGCCGGCTGCTGATGCGGCGCAACGTGCGCGAACGGGTGGCAGCCCTGGCACCGTTTCTCACTTTCGAGCAGGATCCCTACATCGTGCTTGGCGGTGATGGGCGGCTGTCGTGGATGATCGATGCGTTCACGACCTCGGATAACTATCCCTACTCGAGCCATTACGGGCTCAATAACCAGTCAATCAATTACATGCGCAACAGCGTCAAGGTGGTTATCGATGCGTACAACGGCACTACGACGTTTTACGCGTTTGATTCGGCGGATCCGATTCTAGCCGCTTATCGCAGCATATTTCCCGGCCTGTTCAAGGATGCGGCGGAGATGCCCGCGGACCTGCGCAAGCACGTGCGCTACCCGGAGTCATTGATCAAGTTGCAAGCGGATGTTTACGGTTTGTATCACATGACTGATCCGGAGGTGTTTTATAACCGCGAAGACTTGTGGACGGTTGCCAGTGAAGTGGGAATGGCCGATGGTGGGGAACAGGCCACACAATCGATGCAGCCGAACTTTGTGCTCATGAACCTCCCCGGAGAAGCAGGCGTGGAATTTGTTGAGATTTTGCCCTTTACGCCTGCGAATCGCAACAATCTGATTGGCTGGATTGCAGGACGCAGCGATGGGGAACATTACGGCTCATCGGTGGTTTACGACTTTCCTAAAACCAAACTGGTGGACGGCCCTTTGCAGATTGAAGCGCGCATCGATCAGAATGCGCAAATTTCAGGCCAATTGACTCTCTGGAATCAGCAAGGGTCGCACGTGCGACGCGGCAGTCTGCTGGTCATTCCGATCGGGCGCGCACTGCTGTATGCGGAACCAATTTACCTACAGGCTGAACGAAGCCCCATGCCGGAGTTGCGCCTAGTGGTGCTGGCGCTCCAGGACAAGCTGGCTTATGGACCATCGTATGAGGCGGCATTGACCTCGCTGTTCGGTGGAGGAAGCTCATCACTGACTTCGACAGAGACTCCACAGGCCGCAGCACAATCTGGTCCGCAGGCCAAACCCTCGACCGATGTGCACGGACTGATTATGCAAGCCGCGAAAGATCTGGAGGATTACCAGAGGCTTACGTCGGAAGGCAAACTGGGCGAGGCCGGGCAAAGACTTGACGAGCTCAAGGGCGTAATCAACCGACTCAATGCGCTTCAAAAATAACTGTGCCTGGCAATTGTGACGCTCTTACGATGTAGTTCGCGCATCTGTTTCAATACAGACAGCGCGAAACGAATCGAGAGGAGACTCAAACGATGAAGGATCAGACGCTCTTGCGGCAGCACGTGGTCAATCTACTGAAAGGCGGCGAAGCGCATGCCGATTTCGACACGGCCACCAAGAACCTTTCGGCCAACCTGCGCGGTCAACGGCCGAAGGGCGCGGAACATTCTCCCTGGGAGCTGGTTGAACATCTGAGAATCGCGCAGTGGGACATTCTGGAGTACGCCCGGGACCCAAAGCATAAATCGCCGGAGTTCCCAACCGGTTATTGGCCAAAATCACCCGCTCCGCCGAACGAAGAAGCATGGGAGCACAGCCTCAATGCTTTTCGCAAAGATCTCAAGGCGCTTTGTGACCTGGTAGCGAGCGAGTCCACGGATCTGCTTGCACCGATTCCTCATGCCAAAGATCACACCATACTGAGAGAAGCTTTGCTTGCTGCCGATCACAATGCTTACCACATTGGACAACTGGTCCTTGTACGACGGCTGCTTGGTGCGTGGAAGTAGATATCGCGCTAGTTTGCCGGCGGTGATTCGGCAGAGTTGATGGAGCCTCGGCCCGGATTGAAGTCGGGTTGCGGGGTCTCCGCTTTAGAGCATTTTAATAAATAGTGTAGACTGTAGTTGGCGATTCTCGGTGACGAAA
>OCTA010001973.1_pt1 | contig 18846 bp, 16 predicted proteins | sample 1538991 | NCBI WGS metagenome assembly OCTA01 (sample SAMEA3539302, study PRJEB22396) | soil metagenome | biome: tundra; feature: field; material: soil | place: USA | collected 2010-05 | depth 0.15 m | reverse complement strand
AAGCCTGCACTGGTTATCCTTCAAACAAGCTCCGCGAGCGACGGATCCGCCTCGATGTTTGCGAGCGTCGCGGCGCCTACCATGCCCTTGAGCACCTCTCTAATGGCTGGATCGAGCACGGTGCGTTTCTCAGTCTCCAGAACCGCGTAGCGCGATGAGTTGAGATGGGAGTCGCGTTGGACCGCGATTCTCAATCCGCCGACCCGCTCGTCATGATGCTTCTGCAACCACCGGCCGAACCCGGCAGCGGTGATTCCTTTGGGGTCGATGGTTCGAATGGCCTCCGCCAGCGCGGATAGCGGGGATGTGAACGGGAGATCGGCTGACTGTACGCAAAGGAGGCCCCCCTGACCATTGACCACTGCTAACACCTCGCTAGCTGTCTTCCACTCCGCCCCGAACATCGCTCTCCAGGATTGCATGACCTTGAGCAACGTTTCGGCTTGCGGATCTAGCTCAATGTTCCTGAGCGCTGACGTGTACGGGTCACCCAGCTCAACTTCGGAAAACCCGCTTCGGCCAAGCCAGATTACACACTGCCGAACCACCCTATCCCATGTCTCGAAGCTGCCCGCCCGATCGCGCGTCTGCTTCGGTGCGCCGCGCGACTGGAACGCTCGCAGGATCGTGAGAGCGGCCGTCCGCAGTTCTCTGCGATGATCGAGAACGTAAGTCTCGAGCTCAAGATCGAATTCCCTCATACTGGGTCGCTCGATCGCGGCATCAATTCGGCAGATCAGCACCCGTCGACATGCATCGCCGTAAACACTCGGGTTGTTTCCCGTCATGAGCAACATAGTTTTGTTCGGTAATTTCTCCTTTCTGCTCACGCCGAGTACTCGGTCTCCATAAAGTGGCGCGGTAATAAAGGCGCAGAGAGAGGAGTTTCCGTAGACGGGTTGGGTGAGGTTGTCCCAGATGATTACTTGCTGGCCACAACGTAGAGCTGCAAATAGTGACTTTCTTGATTCCTCATCCGTCGAGGGGGGCGTTTCAGCATCCGCGCGCTTCCCGGTCACCAACCCGGCGACGCATTTCGCGAGGAGCGTTTTCCCCGTACCCGCGCTCGGTGCCTCAAACAAGAATGCGGGGGATGTGGGAAGCGTTGGCCTCACTACTGCGGTTAACAGTGCAGCCAAAAGGACAGCGCGCGAGATTTTTCCGCCATCGTCATCCTGGAATGGAAAGTCCAGGAATGGGCGCAGCAGCTGCTTGACTGCGGTCCTGATCTGATCCTCGGTTGGATCGAGAGGGACTTTTGCGGGCAATAGATTATCTGACACAAACAATAGTCGATCCGTTGCGTAGTACCCCGGCGAGTCGATAATAGAGCCATCAGCGCGCATCACGGCCTCCGAAACCACGGACTCCAGAAGGGGCAAATCCCGCAACGGTTCCTCGAAGATCGCCTTGACCAAATCGACGGGAATATCGATCGGCTCTAACCGATTTGATCGCCTATCGAAGCGCTGACAGCAGATAAGATGTCCGAGATAAGTTCTCAAATTTACCTCGTTGAGAGGTAAGATCGATCCGTCACGAACTAAGACCATCTTTCGTGAGGTTTCACCTGTAGGCATATCATAGATATCGCCGCACAGTTTCATCAGTTCGAGCACTTCGTACGTGTGTTCAGTAAGTCCACCGCGTTTAATCGTGAGTGTGCGGGCCTGCGGGAACAGCTCGAAGCGCTGGCCACCGTGTGCGTGAGAATACACATATGGTCGGCCGCCGCCGAATAGGTTTAGATACGCGATTCGGTTGTCGTCTCTATAACTGGGCTCAAGGGGATCCGCGCAGCGGCGGCCGTGATACTTCTCACGGTTCAGCAGTATCTCAGAAACAGTCTTGCATTCACCATTCTCTAAGTGCAGCTCGAACTCTCCGAGCAACGCTCCTCTATCGACAGCGATCTCTGCCGTCCGCTGCGCAACCGATGACTCAACGCCGCGCGCTTCCATGGCAAGTTTGCGCTCGTTGACCCATTTGATTCGAGCGTCACGGTGCTGCTGGTCGACGGCAGCCCTGGCTTTTGCTCTAAGCTGCTCGATGACAATCGCTTCTTCCGGTGTCGGCGCGATAATTTGACATGTGTCGAACAACGCCGCCGCAGAATTCCATTGTTTGATGGTTGGCCGGCGCTGTCGCAGCGGAGCGATGCAATGCGCGCCAGAAAAATCCAGGCGCTCGGGTTGCCACACCGATTGATCGATTAAAGCCCGCTCGAGTAGGTGGCCTGAACCAGAGATAGCGTAGTAACCGGTTCCGATTCGCCAGCAGTGCTCATAGAGCGCCTTTCCTGCCCGCGGTATATCGCTGCCATCTTGAACGCCGATATAGATATGCCAGCCTCCGGCACCCTTCAAAGGGATGTCGCCGTTGAAGATGAAGCTCGAGGAGCTGGCTTGCGCAAGCATGGGTGCATGTCTCAGGGCCGGACATGCTTCGATCAATTGATCGCGCAGCTGATCGGCGGTGAGAAGCGGCGCATCTGCAGGTGGATCGTAGTCGAGAAACCAGATCGCCGGATTGTGAGCGAAGGAAAAGTGCTGGCGGTCGCGGGCGATGGCGTTCGGGTGTTTGGACAACTCCTTCTGCGTGACGATGACCGCCTCAGGTTCGTCTGTTAGCCCGTAAGTGAGCGCCTGATGCGTTTGCAAGGCTGAGAGTACAGCGGCAAATTCGCTGATACTTTCAACTGTCTTACGCTCAGCCGCACCCTGTGCAAGGCGAGCCGCGGTTATCTTTTGTAAGCTGCCGTCGTTGCCGAACGTGAAGGTCTTCGATAAAGGCATCGGGAAACCGTCAGCAGCGTTTATCTGTCTGTTACTGATCACGGTAAACACGATTTTTGGATTAACCATGGAAATCTCCTCGGCCTGCTGCAGGGAGGTCGCTCACCGACGCGACACTAGAACCCGCCCTGGCCATTTAAAATATAAGTATGTGGATTACGCGCTAGCCCGATCTCGGACCAGTTCGCGGTAGCGTTCTGGATCCACAACTATGCGGCGGCCGATTCGCCGAAACGCATCGCCCAGCCCGCGCTCATGCCTGTTACGAAAGAGCCATCGCCAGCCGTGCACGGTACTTGGGTACGCGATGCCGACTGCCCGAAGGGCCGCCACGTCGGTCATTGGAATCAAGGAATTCATAACACTCACCTCGTTTTTGGTAGTGGAAACACGAGGCGCAATGTGACAGCTCGCGTATTGGACGAGCAGGGAGGGCAAAATTCGACCGATTTATTTCCGCGTACGAGCGCTTTTAGATTTCGATTTATTGTCCAATTCCCGGCGCAGATCAGCGAGCTGCTCCGTTGAAACAGTCAGCAGATCCAACACATTAGACACCCGCTTCCATCTCGCACGCATATCGCGCATGAAACTTTCTTTGCTGCGCGAGCGGCGTGCGGCGTGTGTAAACATGCTTCCGTCCTGGCGCTCGCCCAGCACCACTTTGATAGCTCTTGCTCTGGGAACGCCGTTTATACGAAGGTCGTAATACTCCAACGCTTGCCGCAACCGATCATGCTCTTCGTCACTGTTCTTCTTGGGACGACCGCGCTTCACGGGGAGTGAGACTGCGGCTTTCAGTGCTGAAGCCCACTCCTGCAAGCCATTTGCAAAAGTTAAGACGATATTGCGTCCTTCCTCGGTAGCGAGGAGGATCCTGATCTCCTTTCCGACTGCATTGCGCCACGCCGCATCCCCATATATGCGACGCAGAGCCTCTAGAGCACTTGTTTGCGGACCATCCTCATTCGGGGTCATGCTTTCTTCTGCGTCCCAAGGATCTTCTCATTCATCTTCTGTACCAGATCTTTTGTTTCCGTGGCAGCGAGATGAACGTATCGGCTTACGATGCTGGACTTCCAACCGCCGATGGCTTTCAACTGCTGCTCGCTGGCCCCCTCGCGAGCAAGATAGGTTGCCGCTGAGTGGCGCAGATCGTGAAAGCGGAAGTTCTGGACGCCCGCTGCATCACATGCGGTACGAAATTCCTTGTGGTACTCGTAGCGCCGACCGGTCGGGCTCACGAATACAGATACTTGGTCAGGGTGCCGGGGGTCGGCATGCTCGGTCAATAGACGCTTGGCTTCACCATGCAGCCAGGCGGTCCGAGGCTGCGCGTTTTTTGTCACCAGTAGAAGGATGCGGCCATCGTTTAAATCGACGTCTTGCCATTTGAGGTTCAATAGTTCGCCCGCTCGCGCGGCTGTGGAAAGCGCAAGTACCACGAATGTATGCAGCACGGGATTCTTGGCGGTCTCTCGGAGAAGGGCGGTGCGCTCCTCCTCCGACAGAAACCGCACACGTCCCCGGCTCTCGCGAAGCTTACCAACGCCGTCGAACGGGTTGTGCGATACCCAGTGCCACTCCCTCCGAGCGACGCTGTAGAGATGGCTGAGCACAGCCAGGTAGCGGTTGACAGTTGCCGGGCTGCGTGTGAACCGGCGCGGCTCCTCGCCTTCCTTGAGGGTGGTTCGCGCTGATTTGGGATTGGCTCGAATGAAGGTCTCCCGAGCAAGCTTCCCGCGCTGTTCGACAAGAATGGCCGGCGTGACATCTGCCAGCTTCAGGTGGCCTAGGCGCTCCTTCCACCAAGGAAGATTCGAGCGGTGTGTGCTGCCGTTCCGCTTCTTGGGTAGCTCCTCAGCGAGGTAGCGGTCAATCGCCTCTCCTAGCGTCCGTCTGCGCGCCTCCACGCCACGAAAATGCCGGCCTTCAATCATGTCGGCTTCGATTTTCGTAGCCCACCGTTCGGCTAGGCGCAGCGTGGGAAAGCTCGCGGTCCGCGTCGGGAAACCACTCATCCGAACCTGAGCCTGGAATCGCTTACCGCGCTTGCGGATTGTCGGCACGCGCACTCTCCCTGCCGCACGATCACGCAACTCTACGCCTCTAGGCCCCACTGTGCCAAATTTGTGCCAGTAGATACAGCACAGTTAGCGCATATGAAGCTATGTACTTGTTTTATTGGGTATTATTGGCTCCCCGGGTTGGACTCGAACCAACGACCAACGGATTAACAGTCCGACGCTCTACCAACTGAGCTACCGGGGAGTAGACGGGGCGCCGCGAATGGTGGCGCCTGGGTGGGCTCTTGAGAGGCGGCGAATTCTTAAGGTTTGAGGTCAACTCGTCAAGGACTTGCGTGCGCGGGCGCGGTCGATGCTCGCAACCGTGCCCGCGCGACATCGGATCCTTTAAGCGGTTTTGACCTGCGCTTGGGCGGGCAGGACGGCGCGGATGCGGTCGATCGCCTTTTCGAGTGTTTCCTTGCTGCACGCAAAGGACAGCCGCATGTGGCCTGGAGCGCCGAAGCCCGAGCCGGCTACCACGGCGACGAGTGCCTTGTTGAGCAGGTATTCGCAGAAGGAATTGTCGTCGCGCAGCCCCAGGTTGCGCATGGCGCCGCGGACATCGGCGAAGGCGTAGAACGTGCCGGCACCCGGCAGGCAGGCCACGCCCGGCAGGCTGTTGAGCCCGGCTAGCACGAAGTCGTGCCGCTCCTTGAACGCCCGATTCATATCGGCGACGCACTGCTGGTCGCCGGTGAGCGCTGCCACGGCCGCCTTCTGCGAGATGCTGGAGGCGTTGGAGGTCGATTGGCCCTGAATCGTGGCCATCGCCGTGATGATCTCCTTCGGGCCGCCGCAGTAGCCGATGCGCCAGCCGGTCATGGCATAGGCCTTGGAACAGCCGTTGATCGTCACGGTGCGGTCATAGAGCTCCGGGGCGACGGTCAGCAGACTCACGAACGGCTCGCTGCCCCAATAGATCTTCTCGTACATGTCGTCGGTGCCGATCAGCATGCGCGGGTATTGCACCAGCACATCGGCCAGCGCGCGCAGCTCGGTCCGCGTGTAGGCGGCACCGGTCGGATTGCTGGGGCTGTTGAGCAGGAACAGACGCGTCTTGTTCGTGACCGCTGCGGCCAGCTGCTTGGGGCTGATCTTGTAGCCCTGCTCGGGACCGGCGCTCGGCGTGACGGGAATGCCATCGGCGAGCATGACCATGTCCGGGTAGGAGACCCAGTAGGGGGCCGGGATGATGGCTTCGTCGCCGGCGTCGAGGACTGCCATGCAGAGGTTAAAAATCGTCTGCTTGGCGCCGCTCGAGACCAGGATCTGCGGCCGCTCGTAGCTGATGCCGTTGTCGCGCTTGAACTTGGCGATGATGGCGTCCTTGAGCTCCACGATGCCATCGACATTGGTGTAGCGCGTGAAGCCACTGCGAATTGCCTGCACGCCGGCGTCGGCGATATGCACCGGGGTGTCGAAATCGGGCTCGCCCGCCCCTAAGCCGATGACGTCCTTGCCTTCGGCCTTCAGGCGCGCGGCGCGGGCGGTGACGGCGAGAGTCGGCGAGGGTTTGACGCGCTGCGCGCGTCTCGAGACTGTCAAAGGCACGGAGTTCCCCTAGGAGATTTCTGCCAGCGACCGCAATGGGCGATCGGGCGTTATATTACGGGATTCGATCCGCCGCGACCACGACCGATAGATGCCATAGCGCATGAACGAACCCACCGATCGCTTTGAATTGCAAGCCAGCTACGTGCCCGCCGGCGATCAGCCGCAGGCGATCGAGGGCCTCATCGATGGGCTCGAGTCGGGGCTCGCGCATCAGACGCTGCTCGGAGTCACGGGAAGCGGCAAGAGCATCGGCTACGACGATCCGCTGTACCTGACCGAGCACGCGAATGGCCAGCGACGGGCACTGCTGGTCAAGGCCGGACCGTTTATCGATGCACTGATGGTCGCTCAGGGATTGGAGGCGGTGGAGGGTGGCGAGACGGAGCGATACGCCTGCCTCGACCGAGCCTTTTTCACGTTGGCCTACGATCCATCGCGCGGCGCCACGGGCGAATATCCGGTGGCGGCATTCCTGCGCCATCGCGCGCCGGAGAAGATGTTTCGTCTGCGCACACGCTGTGGCCGCGAGGTGACTCTGACCGGCGATCACAATCTCTGGGTTCTGCGGGACGGCACGCTGCAGCTGATTCGAACCGAGGATGCCCGCACGAGCGATTTTCTGCCGATGCCTGAGTCGTTGGCAGCGGATTTACCGCAATCCGAAAGTCTGCAGATGCTGGACATCGTCCCGTATCTGGCCGACACGAAGCTGCCGGTGTTTGCCGAGGCGCCGATACTGAAATACGTGGCCGCTGCGGGGACTGGATCATTGGTAGCAACCATGAACGCTTGTGCGATTCAGCCGCACGCGGCGGCGACCGATGGGTTGGCGCGCGCCTATGAGAGCGCAGAGATATTGGTAGGCTGCAAAAAAGCGTCGTGCCGCCTGCCGGCCCGCTTGCCATTGACCGACTCGCTGCTGGCGCACTTCGGCCGGTACCTCACCGAAGGCAACAGCCCGTCGTCCGACACCGCGCTCATGGCCACAGTGTGTGGCAAGAGCGCGCGGCACAAGCGTCTGCCAGAGTTCTGGCCGCGCCTGAGCGATCGCTCGCTGGGCTTGATGCTGCGCGCGTATTTCGATGGCGATGCGACGCTATCCGCCAATGGCCAGGTGATTGCCAGCACCGCGAGCGAGCAGCTGGCTTCGGACCTGGCTTATGCCCTAAAGCGATTTGGCATCCATGCGCGATTGCGGCGAACCTGGAAGCGGGCTACCAAGTCCGCGCACGCCGGTGGCGAATACCTCGACGTGGCCATTTCAGGCCGGGACGACGTGCAGCGTTTTGCACGCGCTGTGGGCTTTGATCATCCAGAGAAACGCCAGAGGCTGGAACACGCACTTAGCCGAAAGCGCGACACCAACGTCGATGTCGTGCCTATAGCGGCAAACGCCTGGCGCGATCTTCGCAAGGCATCGGGGCTGTCGATGCAGACGGTTGCGAGCCGCGCGCAATGCTCGCGTCCGATGCTCAGTATGATTGAGAGCGGACAAAGGCGACCGAGTCGGGCGCTGCTCGCGCGGCTGTTGAACGTCGTGGGCCGGCACTTGTACGGGCAGAAGGTGACTGACCTGGCTACCTGGAGCCGCTGGCAGAGCATGCGGGGCCTGTGCAAGGTGCGCTGGTCGCCGGTGCGCAGCGTCGAGCGCATCGAGTATGCCCACGCCCATGTTTATGACCTCTCGGTACCAGGACCGGAAACGTTCCTGGCTGGCTTGGGCGGTGCGTTGGTCCACAATACCTACACCATCGCCAACGTCATCGAGCGCGTGCAGCGCCCGACGATGGTGCTCGCGCACAACAAGACTCTGGCGGCGCAGCTCTACGGCGAGCTGCGCGATTTCTTCCCGCGCAATGCCATCGAATACTTCGTGTCGTATTACGATTACTACCAGCCCGAGGCCTATGTGCCCTCGAGCGACACGTACATCGAGAAGGATTCGTCGGTCAACGAGCACATCGAGCAGATGCGGCTCTCGGCCACCAAGGCGCTGCTGGAGCGACGCGACTCGATCATCGTCGCCACCGTCTCATCGATCTACGGCCTGGGCGATCCGCAGGCCTATCTGTCGATGGTGCTGCACCTGGTGCGCGGGGAGCACATCGATCAGCGCCGGCTGCTGCGGCGCCTGGCCGAGATGCAATACACGCGCAACGACATGGACCTGCAACCCGGCACCTACCGCGTGCGCGGCGACATAATCGATATATTCCCGGCCGAATCCGGGCGCGATGCGGTGCGCGTGGAACTGTTCGACGACACGCTCGAGAACCTTTCGCTGATCGATCCGCTGACCGGTTCGGCGATCGGACGTATCCCGCGTTTCACGGTTTACCCCGGCACCCACTACGTAACGCCGCGCGATCGACTCATGCAGGCGATCGACCTGATTCGCGAAGAGCTGCGCGAGCGGCTGGCCGTGCTGTACGCCGACGGCAAGCTGGTCGAAGCGCAGCGGCTCGAGCAGCGCACGCTGTTCGATCTCGAGATGATCAAGGAAGTCGGCTATTGCTCAGGCATCGAAAACTACTCGCGCTATCTGTCCGGGCGCGAGAGCGGCGAGCCGCCGCCCTGTCTGTACGATTATCTGCCGACCAACGCGCTGCTGGTCGTCGATGAAAGTCACCAGACCATTCCGCAGCTCGGCGCGATGTACCGCGGCGATCGCTCGCGCAAGGAGACGCTGGTCGAATACGGGTTTCGTTTGCCCTCGGCGCTCGACAACCGGCCGCTGAAGTTCGAGGAATGGGAACGGCTCGCGCCGCAGATGATCTTCGTCTCGGCCACGCCCGGGAAGTATGAGGCGGCCAAGTCCTCGCAGGTGGTCGAGCAGGTGGTGCGGCCCACCGGACTGATCGATCCGCAGATCGAGATCCGGCCGGTACGCACGCAGGTGGACGATGTGCTGTCCGAGATCCACCGGTGCGTGGCGGCGCAGGAGCGTGTGCTGATCACGACCCTGACCAAGCGCATGGCCGAAGATCTCAGCGAATACCTGCACGAGCATGGCGTGCGGGTGCGCTACCTGCACGCCGACATCGAAACGGTCGAGCGCGTGGAGATCATCCGCGACCTGCGACTGGGCCGCTTCGATGCGCTGGTGGGTATCAATCTGCTGCGTGAAGGACTGGATATGCCCGAGGTCGCGCTGGTGGCGATCCTGGATGCGGACAAAGAAGGCTTTTTACGCTCCGAGGGCTCGCTGATCCAAACCATGGGTCGCGCGGCGCGCAACCTGAACGGCCGGGCGATCCTCTATGCCGACACGATGACCGGCTCGATGCAGCGCGCGATCGCCGAAATCGATCGCCGCCGCGCCAAGCAGGTCGAGTTCAACGTGGAGCACGGCATCACCCCGCGCAGCATCATCAAGCCGGTCACGGACATCATGGAGGGCGCACGCACTGGGAGCGGCGGCAGAGGCTCGTCCGGGCGTCGCGCGCGCGGGGAGGGCAGGAGCGGGTCGATGGACACGCGCAAGCTGCGCACCTCGGCGGACATCGCGCGTGAGCTCAAGCGCCTCGAGGCCGACATGTATCGGCACGCGCGCAATCTTGAGTTCGAGCAGGCGGCGCTGGTGCGCGACCAGCTCGAGCAGTTGCGCCAGCTCGAACTCGACCTCGCCGCGTCGACCTCCTACGATGCGCAAGCGGCCGCGACGCCTGCGGTCAAAGCCGTGTGAAATAATTGCGGCAGGTGGCGGGCTCCGGTATCGTTCCCGGCCCTTTGACGGTAGGCGCGTAGCTCAGTGGTAGAGCACCACCTTGACATGGTGGTGGTCGGTGGTTCGATCCCACTCGCGCCTACCAAACAAATAATCTAATCAAGAAGTTGCGATATATCTCGATGTCGCAACTTTAAGTCTTGAAGTCTTGGCGGGGGCGCTAGTGCCGTGCTGCGGATGGCTTCGCGGTCAGGTCCTGTCAGGTGCGCCGGCCGGACTCGAACAGGAACCAGACGCGACGTTCGGTTTCATCGATCCACACTTCGAGCAAGCTCGCGGTTGCGACGTCGCCGTACTTATCGCACAGCCCGTGCGTCTCACGCATGAAGGCCGCCAGCCGCATATTGTCCTCGCGCAGCTCGGCCAGCATGTCCGCGGGCGTGACGAAATCGGCGTCATTGTCCGATAAGCGCTGCAGGCGGGCGATGTGGCCGGTGGAGTGAATGGTCGTGCCGCCGATCTTGCGCACGCGCTCGGCGATCGGATCGGCGGTCGCGAAGATCTGATCGGCCTGTTCGTCCAGCAGCAGGTGATAGTCGCGGAAGTAAGGCCCGGACATGTGCCAATGGAAATTTTTCGTCTTCAGGTACAGCGCGAAGGTATCGGCCAGCAACGCGTTGAGTTCGGCCGAGAGGTCGCGCGTTGCCTCGGCGCCCAGGTCACTGGTGGTCTGCAGCGGCGCCGTGCGGCGCTGTTTCGCGGCCTTGAGGTTGGTGGTCGGCTTGGCAGTGCTCATCGGTGTGCGCTCCTTGAATTATGCCGACAGTATACCCACTGGCGGACGCGCTTTTTAGCCTTCACAGCTGCAGCAGCGTACGCCCGGCCGGCGCCAGCAGCGCGTGGGTCTCGGGACGGCGTCGCATATAGTCCGCAAAGATCGAGCATTGCGGAATCACGCCTCGGTGCGTTGCCTGGGCCGCGGCCAACCCCGCCAGCACGAGTTGCGTACCGATGCCCCGACCGCGTAGCGCCTCCGGCACCAGCGTGTGGGTAAAGCTGATCGTGCCTTCCCCAAGTGTGTACTGCGCGTATGACACGGCGCCGTCGAGCTCGGCTTCGAGCCGGCCCCGGGCGAGGTTATCGCGGATCGGCAAAGCGGGTGCCTGACTCATGAGCGGATTGAACCACGAAGGTTGATGCGATGCGCGCCCGTGTGTGACACTTCGCGCCCCAATTCATACGCGACCGCGCCCATTATAAGTGCCAGTCATCACCTTGCCGGACGGCAGCCAACGCAGCTTTGAGCGCGCCGTCAGCGTCGCTGAAGTCGCACAGAGCATCGGATCGGGGCTCGCGCGCGCCGCGCTGGCCGGCCGTGTTGATGGCAAGCTGGTCGACACCTCGTTTTCGATCGATCACGACGCGCGTGTCAGCGTGGTCACGGACCGCGACGCCGATGGCCTCGAGGTCATCCGGCACTCCACGGCGCACCTGCTCGCGCAGGCGGTCAAGCAGCTGTTCCCCGATGCCCAGGTGACGATAGGACCGGTGATCGAGGATGGCTTTTATTACGACTTTGCCTACTCCCGGCCGTTCACGCCGGAGGATCTGGCCGCGATCGAGGCGCGCATGAAAAAGCTCGCCAAGGCCGATCAGCCGGTGCACCGCCGGGTGATGCCGCGCGATGAGGCGGTGGCGTTCTTCCGCAACCTCGGCGAGCGCTACAAGGCGGAAATCATCGCCGCGATTCCGGCCAACGAGCCCATCAGCCTGTACGGGCAGGGGGACTGGGTCGATCTGTGCCGTGGGCCGCATGTGCCTTCGACCGGCAAGCTGCGCGCGTTCAAGCTGATGAAACTCGCCGGGGCGTACTGGCGCGGGGATTCGCGCAACGAAATGCTGCAGCGGATCTACGGCACGGCATGGCCCGATCAAACGCAGCTCGATGAGTATCTGCATCGCCTCGAAGAGGCCGAGAAGCGCGATCACCGCCGGATCGGCCGCGAGCTGGATCTGTTCCATATGCAGGAGGAAGCCCCGGGCGCGGTGTTCTGGCACCCCAAAGGCTGGCAGATTTTCCAGACGCTGATCAACTACATGCGCGCCAAGCAGCAGGCGGCCGGATTCCAGGAGGTCAACGCGCCGGAGCTCATGGACCGCAGCCTCTGGGAGGCCTCGGGCCACTGGGCACAATTCGGCGAGAACATGTTTATCACGCGCACGCCCGATGATCGGGTGTACGCGATCAAGCCGATGAACTGCCCCGGGCACGTGCAGATCTTCAAGCAGGGCATCCGCAGCTATCACCAGCTGCCGATTCGCTATGCCGAATTCGGCAAGGTGCACCGCTATGAGCCCTCGGGGGCGCTGCATGGCCTCATGCGCGTGCGCGCCTTTACCCAGGACGACGCCCATATCTTCGTGACCGAGGATCAGATCACGGCCGAGTCGGTGGCCGTGACGCGGCTGATTCTGGATATCTACCAGGACTTCGGCTTCGAGGACGTGCGCATCAAGTTCTCCGACCGGCCGGTCAAGCGCGTGGGCGCCGATGAGGTCTGGGACAAGGCGGAAGCGGCTCTTAAGGAGGCTGCCGGCGCAGCGGGGATCGAATTCGGCTTTAACCCGGGCGAGGGCGCCTTCTACGGGCCTAAGCTCGAATTTGTGCTGCGGGACGCGATCGGCCGCGACTGGCAGTGCGGCACCCTGCAGGTGGACTTGAACCTACCCGCACGCCTGGGCGCGCACTACATCGACGAGCACAGCCAGAAGCGCGTGCCGGTGATGCTGCATCGGGCGATTTTTGGTTCGCTCGAGCGTTTTTTTGGCATCCTGCTCGAGCATCATGCCGGCCGATTACCGGCCTGGCTCTCGCCCGTGCACGCCGTGATGCTGAGCATCACTGACCGCCAGCACGAATACGTGACTGCAACAGCGGATTTCCTGAAAAATCAGGGGCTTCTAGTTCAATCCGACTTGCGCAACGAAAAAGTCGGCTTTAAGATCCGCGAACATACGCTGCAACGCGTCCCATACCTTCTGGTAGCGGGTGACAAGGAAGTCGCAGCGAATCTGATTTCTGTGCGCTCCCGTAGTGGCAAGGATCTGGGCGCGATGACGCCGCAGACGTTCGTAGAGCGTCTGCGCATCGAGCTCGAAAGCCATGGGCGCCGAACGTTGGAGGATTGATATATAGCCATTTCATCGAAGCGGGTCCGGCGTAATGACGAGATCGCCTCACCTACTGTGCGTGTGATCGGAGCGGATGGAGGACAAGCAGGAGTCATGACGCGCGCAGAAGCGCTGCTTTTGGCATCCTCCGCGGAGCTGGATCTGGTTGAAGTCTCGCCCATGGCGGAACCGCCGGTGGTGCGAGTGATGGATTACGGCAAATTCCTGTTCGAGCAGAACAAGAAGGCGCATTCTGCCAAGCGCAAGCAGAAGCAGATTCATGTCAAGGAAGTGAAGTTTCGTCCCGGAACGGAAGAGGCGGACTACCAGGTCAAGCTGCGTAATCTGCTGCGCTTCCTGTCCGAGGGTGATAAGGCCAAAGTGACCCTGAGGTTCCGCGGCCGTGAAATGGTGCATCAGGACATCGGCCGGAAACTTCTGGACCGGGTGCAGGGCGATCTCGCTGCCCACAGCGTGATCGAGCAGCAACCGCTCATGGAAGGCCGGCAAATGGTGATGCTGTTCGCACCAAAAAAGAAGTGATCGTTCGGCGCGCGGCCCCGATGGGCTGAGCTAAGAGCGATCCGCGAGCAAGCGGGTTCGAGAGCGCTCGAGCCTTGCGAACTCTGGCGACAATGAGGAGTGAAGGATCGTGCCCAAGTTGAAAACCAACCGGGCCGCCTCGAAGCGTTTTCGCAAGACCGCGAACGGCTTCAAGCGGTACTCGGCTACCCGCCGCCATAACCTTGGCCACAGGGATTCCAAGCGCAAGCGTCATCTGCGCTCGGGCGGCAGCAGCCTCGTGAATGAGAGCGACGTGGGTCGCTTGAAACAACTGCTGCCGAATAACAAATAACGGAAGTCCCAACATGGCAAGAGTCAAACGTGGTGTGACGGCAGGACGCCGCCACAAGAAGGTCCTCGGCAAAGCCAAGGGTTACTACAACGCGCGCCGCAAGGTTTATCGCGCTGCCAAACAGGCGGTGATCAAAGCCGGCCAATACGCCTATCGCGACCGGCGCGCCAAGAAGCGCGACTTCCGCGCGCTCTGGATCACGCGCATCAATGCCGCTGCGCGCGTGCATGGTCTGTCCTACAGCCGTCTGATCGCCGGCCTGCACAAAGCGGGTGTGGAGATCGACCGCAAAGTACTGGCCGATCTGGCGATCAATGACGCCAATGCCTTTGGTGTCATCGCCGAGCGGGCCAAGGTCAGTCTCGCCGCAGCCTGATCAGGGCCTGGTGCCGTGGAAGAGCTCGGCGCGCTGCTTGAGGCCGCACTGGCGCGGATCGCAGCGAGCGGCGGCATCGCCGAGCTCGATGAGATCCGCGTCCACTGGCTCGGCCGTAAGGGCACATTGACCGAACAGCTCAAGGGGCTTAGGCAGCTGCCTGCCGCCGAGCGCCCGTCGGCCGGTGCGCGCATCAACAGCGTCAAGCAGCGATTGCACGGCGCGATTGAAGCGCGGCGGCTCGAACTGGAGAAGCACGCGATCGAAGGCGAATTGCGCGCCGGCGCGATCGACGTGACGCTGCCCGGGCGCGGCGAGCGGCTGGGAGGCGTGCATCCGATCACGCTCACGCGCCTGCGCATCGAGGAGATCTTCCGGCGCGCCGGTTTCCAGGTCGCGCAGGGACCTGAGATCGAAGACGAGTTCTACAACTTCGAAGCCCTGAACATTCCAGCCAATCATCCGGCGCGGGCGCTGCACGACACGTTCTATCTCAAGGACGGTCATCTGCTGCGCACGCACACCTCGCCGGTGCAGATCCGCGCCATGCAGAGGCACAAGCCGCCGCTGGCGCTGATCGCGCCGGGCCGCGTCTATCGTGTCGACTCGGACGTCAGCCACTCGCCGATGTTTCACCAGGTCGAGGGACTGTTCGTCGATGAGGGCGTGAGCTTCGCGAATCTCAAGGCGATCCTGCATCGCTTCATGGAAGCGTTCTTCGAACAGGATCTGTCGATGCGGTTGCGCGCCTCGTATTTTCCATTCACCGAACCTTCGGCCGAGGTCGACATCACCTGCGTGCTGTGCCAGGGCCGCGGTTGCCGTGTCTGCAAGCAGACCGGCTGGCTTGAGATCGCCGGTTGCGGCATGGTGCACCCGCGCGTATTCACCGCCTGCGGTATCGACCCCGAGCGCTACACGGGCTATGCCTTCGGCGCAGGTATCGAGCGGCTGGCCATGCTGCGCTATGGGGTGAACGATCTGCGTTTGTTTTTTGAAAACGATCTGAAGTTCCTGGCTCCGTTCGTCGGAGGGGAGATATGAAGCTGCCCCTCTCGGCGCTGCGCGCCTGGGTGCAGGTGCCCTGGGACACACAGGAGCTCGCGCGCCGGCTCACCTTCGCGGGCTTCGAGGTCGAAAGCTACGAGCCCGCGGCGCCGGCATTTCACGGTGTCGTCGTGGCCAAGATCCTCTCGGCCGAGCGCCACCCGCAGGCCGAGAAGCTGCGACTGTGTCGCGTCGTGCTCGGCGAGGGAGCCTCCGCCGCGGCGCCATTGCAGATCGTCTGCGGCGCAGCCAACGCGCGCGCCGGACTGGTGAGCGCGCTGGCCAGGGTCGGCGCGGTATTGCCGGGCGAGGTGCGGATCAAGGCCGCGCAATTGCGCGGCGTCGAATCGCAGGGCATGTTGTGCTCGGCGCGCGAGCTCGGGCTTGCTGAGGCTTCCGAAGGCATCCTCGAGCTGCCGCCCGACACACCGCTCGGCGTGGATCTGCGCGCGGCGCTCGATCTCGACGATCCGATCCTGGAAGTCAACGTGACGCCCAATCGAGGCGATGCGCTGTGCGTGCTCGGCATGGCGCGCGAAGTCGCCGCGCTGAGCGGCGCGCTGCTCCAAACGCCGGAACTGGGCGTCAGCCCATCGAATGTTGCCGCGCCGCGCGCGGCTATCGGCGTGGATCGACACGCACTAGCCTGCGGGCCAGCGCTCGAGGTCGCGTTGCCGGCGAAAGGTGGAGCCGGGCGCCTGCTCGCATGCGTGCTGCGCGGCCTGGACAATACACGCGTGAGTCCGGCCTGGCTGCGCGAGCGCCTGCGGCGTTCGGGCCTGCGATCGATCGGCCCGGTGGTCGATGTGACCAACTATGTGATGCTCGAGCTCGGTCAGCCCATGCATGCCTACGATCGCTCGATGCTCCAGGGCGCCATGGCGGCGCGATGGGCGCTCCCGGGCGAGCGGCTGCGGCTGCTCGACGGCCGCGAGATCGAGCTTGGCCCCGACGTACTCGTGATTGCCGATCAGCAATCGATCTTAGGTTTGGCCGGCATCATGGGCGGCGAGCGCAGCGCCATCACGAGCGCGACGCGCGACATTGCGCTCGAAGTCGCCTGGTTCGTGCCTTCGGCGATCGCCGGACGGGCGCGACGCTACGGCCTGCAGACCGATGCCAGCCAGCGCTTCGAACGCGGCGTGGACTGGCGCCTGCAGGAGCGCGCGCTCGAGCTGGCCACGCATTTGATCGTGCAGCTCGCGGGCGGGGAGGCCGGCCCGGTCACGGTCGCGGAACAACCCGAGGCGCTGCCGCACGCGCCCCCGGTGCGGCTGCGCTCGCGGCAAGTCGAGCGTCTGCTCGGGGCGAGCGTCGCGCCCGCGGAGATCGAAACGCGCCTGCGCGCGCTCGGCATGACGGTGCGCCCGGCCGGGTTAGGCGCGGCCGGCCCAGGCACGGGCAGCGCGGCCGGCCAGCTTGCCGGTGCGGCCTGGACCGTCGAGCCACCCTCGTGGCGCTACGACATCGGCATCGAAGCGGATCTCATCGAGGAAGTCGCGCGCATCGGCGGCTTCGACACAATCGCCGAGCGCGATGCCGTGTGTTCGGTCGCGCTCAAGCCGTTGGTCTCGAGCGAGATCGATGAGCGCGTGGTATTGCGTACGCTCGCGGCGCGCGGCTTTCAGGAGGCGATCAGTTTTGCGTTCGTCGATCCGGCATTGCAGCGCGAGCTGTTCGGCGCGCAACCCACGATCGAGCTGGCCAATCCGATCGCGGCCGACATGGCCGTCATGCGCAGCTCGCTGTGGCCCGGTCTGCTGCGCGCGGCGCGCGAGAATCTGCGCCGCCAAGCGCAGCGGGTGCGGTTGTTCGAGATCGCCAATCGATTTCTGGTGGACAGCGACGGCCGCTATCGCGAACAAAAAATGCTTGCTGCGATCGTGCTCGGCGCGCGCGCCCCCGAGCAGTGGGGGAGCGCGGCGACACCGGTGGATTTCTACGACCTCAAGGGTGACCTCGAGGCGTTGCTGGCGCTGGGCGGGGCGGGAGCAGAGTTTTTATTTGAGCCGGCGGCCCTGCCGTGCCTGCACCCCGGACGCAGCGCGCGCATCGTGCGCGGGAGCGTCGAAATAGGGCATCTGGGTGAGCTCCACCCAGGGCTGGTGCATTCGCTTGATTTAACATATGCGCCAATCCTGTTCGAAATCGACTACGGCGCGACTTTTGTTGCCAAAGTGGCGCAGTTTCGCGAGACTTCGCGTTATCCGCTGATCCGTCGCGACATTTCCTTCACGGTGCCCGAGGCCATCGCCTTCAGGCGCATCGGCGAACGTGTTAGTGTTGCTGCGGCGAGCCTGTTACAAGAATTGCGCGTTTTCGACGTCTACCAGGGTAAGGGAGTAGAAACTGGTCGAAAAAGTGTCGCCTTGGGCTTGATTTTACAGGATTTAACACGCACCCTTACGGATGAGGAAGCAGATCGCGTCGTCCAGGCAGTACGCGTCGATCTCGAGTCGAATTTGGACGCCAGGATAAGAGAATAACGTTCATGGCTCTCACGAAGGCCGAGATGGCCGAAGCACTGTTCAACCAGCTCGGTCTGAACAAACGCGAAGCCCGCGAACTCGTGGATCTCTTCTTCGAAGAGGTGCGCGGCGCGTTGTCCCAGGGCGAGCAAGTCAAGCTCTCGGGATTCGGTAATTTCGATCTGCGAGACAAGAATCAGCGGCCGGGCCGCAACCCCAAAACCGGTGAGGAAATTCCCATCAGCGCGCGCCGCGTGGTGACTTTCCGTCCGGGTCAGAAACTCAAAGCGCGCGTCGAAGCCTATGCTGGAACCAAAGAACAATAACGAACTGCCCGCGATCCCTGGGAAGCGCTACTTCACGATCGGCGAAGTCAGCGAGCTGTGCGGCGTCAAACCGCACGTGCTGCGCTATTGGGAGCAGGAGTTTCCTCAGCTCAAGCCGGTCAAGCGTCGCGGCAATCGACGCTACTATCAACGTCAGGACGTCATCATCATCCGTCAGATCCGCAGTCTGCTGTACGAGCAGGGCTTCACGATCGGCGGCGCACGCAACAAGCTCACTGGCGATGAGGCGCGCACTGATACCAGTCAGAGCCAGCAGATCGTGCGTCAGGTGCGCATGGAGCTCGAAGAGGTACTGCGCATCCTGCGGCGTTGAGGGGTGCTGGAGTAAGCCCACCGCACGCGGGAAAGAGGGTATGATGAACGGGCACCGTCGCTGGTCCGGCGGTGCATTCCAAGAAGAATAATAATGTCGGAGCGTGGCGCAGTCTGGTAGCGCACTTGCATGGGGTGCAAGGGGTCCCGAGTTCAAATCTCGGCGCTCCGACCAGTCTTAAAA
>OCTA010001972.1_pt1 | contig 18850 bp, 14 predicted proteins | sample 1538991 | NCBI WGS metagenome assembly OCTA01 (sample SAMEA3539302, study PRJEB22396) | soil metagenome | biome: tundra; feature: field; material: soil | place: USA | collected 2010-05 | depth 0.15 m | reverse complement strand
CCGAACTGAGCCGCGACCGTGAGGGAGCGGTTGTCGAGTCTGAGACGAGGCTTCCCTTCGAGCCCGACTGGGCGAAGGCCGTCTATCACCTCTACGTTGTCCGGGTCACGGACCGCGAAGGCCTCATGTGGCATCTGGCGGAGGCTGGGATCGGTACGGGCATCCACTATCCGGTCCCGCTGCACCTGCAGAAGGCGTATGCGTCGCTCGGGTACCACGCTGGCGATTTCCCCGTCGCAGAACAGTCCGCACGCGAAATTGTATCGCTACCCATGTTCCCGCAACTCACCAGTGACCAGCAGGCGCGAGTTGTGGCACAAGCGATGGAGTCCGTTTCCGCGCATGTGCCGGCAGGACTTAGCCGCGGATGAACGCAGATAAGAAAGATTTGGCTCAATCCGTGTTCATCCGTGTTCATCCGTGGCCATTCATGTGTTAATGCCTCAGTTCCGCCCCGATCGCCTCGCCACGTTGTATTTCTTCCATCCCCTGCAGCGGCTCCTGCGGCGCGCATCGCCTGGGATTCCCATCCTGATGTACCACAGCATTTCGAAGAACCTTGAAGTGCACAGGTCCGCCTACTTCCACACTTGCACGGACCCACAGGTATTTCGTGAGCACATCGAGTTGCTTGCCCGCAACGGCTACAAAACGATCGGCTTAGGCGAAACCGTAGCCAAGCTGAAAGGGGGCATTAGACCGACCGAAAAGCTGGTGGTCCTGACTTTCGATGACGGATTCGAGGATTTCTACACGGAGGCCTTTCCGGTTCTCAGCACGTTCGGATACACCGCGACCGTCTTCCTACCCACCTCTTACATCGGCGACAACCCCCACGAATTCAACGGAACAACCTGCCTAACCTGGCAGCAGGTTCGGGAACTCCACAGGGCCGGGATCGAGTTCGGTTCCCACACCGCAACGCATCCGCAACTGAAAACACTGCCAACAGCGGACGTTGAACGAGAGCTCCGGTCATCCAAGGAGGAGATCGAAGACCACCTGGGCAGTCAGGTCACGTCATTCTCCTATCCATACGCGTTCCCCGAAACGAATCGCGCCTTCCGGCAAATGCTTCGCGACATGTTGGTGCAGGCCGGGTACGAGAATGGCGTGTCGACCATCGTCGGGACGGCGGATTCCTCGACCGACCGGCTGTTCTTGGAGCGGCTTCCAGTGAATTCCAGCGACGATGCCGGCTTCTTCAAGGCCAAACTACAAGGCGGATACGACTGGCTGCATGCCTTTCAGTACGCCTCGAAGCTGGGAAACTAGGGCCGGCAGTAGGTCCATTGTCATGATCAAGATGCCGCGGTGGAATGGTCATCTCGTGAAACGGCTGGTGATAGTCTCCGTCAGCGCGTCAGTTTTTGGCCTGTCCTATGTCTGGACGGCCGTACGCAGACTCGCTGGCAGACGAATCCCAGGGACATGCGTCGTCCTCTACTTCCACGCCGTCCGGCCTGAACATCGATCCGCCTTCGCCAGACAGATGGATACTCTCCTTCGTTGTGCGAAGCCAACGCGAGCCGATAGACAGGAACCCTTGGCGGAGGGTGTCCACCATTCGGTTGTGACATTCGACGACGGCTATCAGAACGTCATTGAAAATGCTCTGCCGGAGTTGGAGAAGCGGGCAATTCCTTCGACGCTGTTTATCATCACCGAGGCTCTTGGCAAGCCGGCGCATTGGTTGACCGGTCCACGAGGCCCGGACTGGTACGGCCCGGTGATGACGGCTGACCAGATGAAGAACCTTTCAGCCGACCTGGTTGCGATTGGATCGCATACAGCTACTCATCCACTGCTCCCCGCCCTTAGCGCCGAGGAGGCAATGCGCGAACTTTCGCAGTCCCGTGCGCAACTCGAACGAATGCTGAACAGAAAGGTTGGGCTTTTCAGCTTTCCATACGGGGCGCACCATGCGAGGCTCATCGAATGCTGCCGCGAGGCCGGTTATGACCGCGTATTCACGACCCGGCCGGCGCTGGCGTTCGCGGATCCTGCTGAGTTTACCACTGGCCGGGTCCCAGTTGAGCCCAGCGATTGGCCGCTTGAGTTTCGGTTGAAACTGAGCGGGGCCTATCGATGGATGCCGGCAGCATTTTCCCTGAAACGAAAGCTGCAAGGCGCATTTCACCGAGGCGGCGGCAGCGCCCGATCCTCAGTGCATGATTGTTCTCCGTCTACTCCCTCGGGAGTGCGTTAGACATGTTTCAGGTCGATTGGGCTCAGGCACGAATTTGGCAGCAAGAGACCGCGGTTTCGCCGGGTTCTCGAAGCTCGCAACTGGATCGCGCGGATGTGCGCACAACCGCTCTTCTGCACTGGGAAGAGCACTGTCTGGAGTGCGCAATCCCAACGTGCTATTCGAGCTGTTCACTCTACCGCTCCAGGGCCGACCGGGCCTGCTCCCGTTTCGTCTATGGCATCTATCCGAATCCCAATTTTGCGGGATTGTTCAACTTCGGAGCGGACATTCGATTCCGGAGGTGGGGTAAGCTGGAAACCCGGCTCTACGGAAAGAGTGTGAACGTCCGCCAGCATCGCGCGATGGATCGGGTCAACCGCTTCGTCGTGCATCCGCGAGAGGGAGCGGCAGAGAATTCTGAAGATTCCCAGGGGCGATTCGGCATCTCCGCAAAAATCCAGTTTGGGAAACTGCGCAATAAGTATTTCGTTAAGCTGGGTCCAGCGGGCGAGAACGTAGTGTTCGACGAGTTCGTCCTTGAATGCTTTTCACCCGAAAGTGAGCCTTTTCGAATCACGCTGGAGTACTTTGACCGGGAAGTGAAGTCTCGGCATTCCTTTGAGATACAGCCGGGTTGGAATTTCTACGCGCTGCCCGTGGAAGCTTTGAGATTCGGCTCGCTTCCGCCTGCGGGGAAGTTGACACTTGCGCCGGAGGATAACGCGGAGAAGCGGGTAGTTTTCACCTGGCTCGACCTGGTCCAATATCAGGTGCACCGGATTGCTCCGAGTCAAACCAAACAACTGGCTCCCGCCTCCAAAATCAAATGTGTTGCCTGGGATTTGGATCACACGATCTGGAAGGGTATCCTATCGGAGGATGGGGAAGCGAACCTGGCGGTCCGCCCGGAAGCCCTCGCACTGATCAAAGGCCTTGACGAACGCGGAATCGTGCAGACGGTGGTCAGCAAGAACAACTTCAATGACGCATGGCCGGTAATCGGGCGGCTGGGCTTGCAAGAGTACTTTCTGTATCCCGCGATCAACTGGCGGCCAAAGAGTTCGAACCTGAAGGGCATAGCGGCGAAACTGAATCTCAATATCGACACGTTCGCGTTGATTGATGACTCGGCTTTCGAGCGCGCGGAGGTTCAGGCGGCGTTGCCGCAGGTAAGGATATACCCTGAGGACCAAATTGCGAACCTGCTGACCACTAGCGAGTTTGACGTCCCCGTGAGCGCGTCCAGCCGGCAACGGCGAGCTTCATACCTGACGGAAATCAAGCGCGAACAGGAAAAGGAGACGTTCGGTGGTGACTACGAGGCCTTCCTGCGCAGTTGCGAGATGAAGCTGCGACTCTTCATCCCGCGGGAAGAGCCGCACATCCTTCGATGCCTGGAACTGATTCAGCGAGCCAACCAACTCAATCTTTCGAACAAGCGATACACAAAGGACGAGTTCCAAAGCCTGCTGGCAACACCAGGAAACCTGTGCGTGGCGATGGACTGTGAAGACCGGTTCGGGGTTTACGGAATTGTGGGGTTCGCCAGAGTCGACAACACCTGCGATCGGCCTATCTTGCGTGACCTCGTGCTTTCGTGCCGGGTTGCTCAAAAGAGGGTAGAACACACCTTTATCCAGTGGTTGGCTAGCGTAGAGCAGGCAAGGGGGCACCAAGTCCTCGCCGCGGCGGCTGTACGGACAGAGCGGAACCAGCCCATCGTACAGGTGTTCGACGACCTGCGTTTTCATGCAGTTGGGCAAGACAAGGGGTTCGACTTCATGGAACTGCCTCTGGACGGAACGCTCCTTGTTGGAGAAATCGTCAAGATCCAAACGGCTGCGGAACTCGATTGGCAAACATCTAAGAGCCTTGTCTGAATCCGGAACAATATGAAATACCCCCTCATTCAAATGTGCCTTTCATGGGGCATTTTCAGTCCCCACGTTTGCGGCGCTAACTATTGGCAGCCTTCCGCGTTGCTTCAACACCTGTTACACTCCAAGGCATGATGGACCGGCATCGGGCTAATGTAGGCGCAGGGTCGCCGACGAGATTCGCGGCGCATTTTTCGGTACTGGTTCTAGCCCTGGTTGGGTTGACTTTTGGGCCAAGCGTTGCCAAAGCGAACGACGTGTACATCGCGCAGAATGCGACGGGCTCTGCCGATGGGAGCAGTTGCGCGAACGCCAATGCGTACACTTACTTCAACTCATCCGGGAACTGGTCTCCAACTCCGACAGGAACTCTGATTGGCCCAGGGACAGCGGTCCATTTGTGCGCCGGGACCTACTCGTTCAGCGGCGGGACTACGTGTGGATTGACGTTTCAAGGGAGTGGTTCCAGCGGAAGGTCTGTGACTCTAGTAGCGGACCAGGGCTTGGCAACGATCACGGCCCCATACTGGAGCAACGTCAACGGGGGTCCAATTTGCGCTGCCGGACTTAATTATGTGACCATCGACGGCCAACATGCTCTGACACTCCAAGCGTCCGCAAACGGTTCGGCGCTCGCCAACCGACAAGACAATGGCTTTGGGATATGGGCCTTGTCAACCAACAATCTTACAATCAAGGATCTTACGATTTCAAATATCTATGTCAAGGCGCAGTGTGTATCTCCATACACCGGATGCGACGAGGGCGGGCAAAACACTGGCGGCATTGCAGCAAACGGCACAAACGTGACGATCTCCGGGAGTACAATTCATGATGCGAAATGGTGTGTTACTGGAGGAGTTCCAGGAAATGTCACCATAGCTAATCGCTCGATTCACGACAACGCGATCTATAACTGTGACCACGCGATTGCCGTGGGTGTTTCTGCCGTGAACGGCGTCCTTAACGGGCTGTACATTTACAACAACGACATTCACGACTTTGTTAATTGGGATGACGATCCGGCAGTGAACAACAACCACCACGACGGGATACATATATGGTCATACAACTCCGGGGATTTGATTACGGGTGGTCTCATTTACGATAACTACATTCACGGTGACTTCGGCCATAGTTTCAATGCTGCAATATATACCGAGGCACAGACCGGACTTCCTTCGGCCTACTTCTTCAATAACGTCCTGATCGACCAGTCAACAGTTTCTCATCTCGGCTGCGGGTTGATCTGTCTGATAGATAATGATGCTCACGTATTCAACAACACGATTAATGGAGCCGCGTCGGTAGACGCCGGTACGGCGATAAACAACTACGGCGAGAATGTCACCATAGAAAGCAACATAATCGTCGGGGTCGGGCAGGCGCTTGGGTTCTCGGGGGGAGGGGCGTTTGCCACCGTCGATTACAACAACTACTACCAGATTGGCGCGAAGGGATGGAACTTCTATGGCACTCTAGCTGCGTGGCAGAGTGGATGCTCCTGTGACTCACACTCATCCAACACGAATCCAAATCTCACTCCTAATTACAGGCCGACATCCATTTCGTCAGCTTTAATCGTGCAGGGCGTCAACCTTTCTAACCTGTCTATCCCACCGCTTAATCTAGACATGCTCGGCGTACCGCGACCGCCCTCCACAAACTGGACTGTCGGGGCCTATCAATATCAACCTGGACCGGTGCTAAACCCACCAACGGGCCTCTCGGCGCTCGTGCACTAATTAGCCCAATTTACAACGATGGCTCAGCGTCCACTGCGGATCGGTTTCTTGACGCCGGAATACCCAACAGAGGCTTACAGCGGTGGGATCGGTTCGTACGTTCACCAAGTGGCGCACTCTCTGGTTCAGTTGGGGCATTCAGCCTCAGTCTTGCTCTGCGTTTCCTCGGGAGAGGGCGTTGCGTGGGATGGACCCATTCCGATTTACAGACTGGCGTTGCCAGAAGTCGCGTCTCGTCTGCCTCGACCACTAGGAAAGCGGTCGGGGCTGATCTTCGCCAGATCCTTGGCGAGCGTGGCAGAGAAGTTGAGCCTTGACTTGTTGGAGGTCCCCGAGTTTGGCGGCATATCGGCCTTTCTAAGCTTGGTGAAGCGACCTGGACTTCGCGTCATCGTCCGGCTACACATATGTTCGGCCATTTGTCGTTCTCTAGACCACAATGAACCTTCATCGACAACCGGCCGACTGAGGACCGCGGTACAGGACTGGCTGGAAAGGCGAGCTATAGAGACAGCGGATTCGGTGACGGCATATAGCTCGGCGATAGTACACCTGACACAGAGACTCTTGCGGCTCACGCGAGATGACTTCCATGTTGTCCTGAATCCTGTAAACGACTTGTTCTTCTCTCGGACCACCGTCGAACCAGTCTGCAGTGAGGCTGTGGTCCTTCTCGTTGCGCGGTTGGAGTGGAGGAAGGGGCCCGATCTAGTTATCAGAGCCCTGCCGGCTATCGTGGAGCGCCACCCTAATGTCCGGTTCTGCCTCGCCGGGGGAGACACGAAAACGGGGCCGGGCGGAACCTCAATGCTTGCTTACCTTTCGACTCTGGTTCCAGAGCAGTCACGAGCGCGCGTCGAGTTCGCCGGGCACCTCACGCAAGACCAGTTGTTGAAGAAGTACCATCAAGCGAGAGTTTGTGTGTTCCCGTCGCGTGATGGGTTTGGTCTCGTCCCGGCCGAAGCGATGGCCTGCGGGAAGCCGATCGTCGTGTCGGACGTTATGGGGAGTCGCGACGTCATTACGGATGGTGAGACCGGCTTAGTGGCGAGAGGAGATGACCCAGCATCTTTGGCGTGTGCGGTGGACAGGCTACTTTCTGATACTTTGCTGCGGGAAAAGATTGGTGCTGCGGCTCAACAGTTTGCACGTGAGCATTTTCATGGGTCCGTCGTCGCGAAGTCCATGGTCGACGTCTATCGCGTCGTACTTTCTGGAACCTGATCTACGATTGACTATGGCAGACGGAAAAGGGGCCGGAACAGCATGTTCAGCTTGGTGGTCGAATCTACGGCTCTCGTGCGGACTTTCTCAGTGCGACCGCGGAGTTCTATGCAATTGGCACCTGCGGCCTCGCGCACTCGCGGCATAGCCGGCGGGCACAGTACACAATCCCTGAGAACGCGTGGGAAACGAAATTCCGCGGTGGCCGCACTTGACTGCAAGAACATACGATGAGGCACGACCCTAGTAACATCGCCGTCAGGAATACCTTTTTTGGCGGGATCCGCTTGGCAATCGGTGTCGTCGCAACGATCTGCACATCGGCGATCATGGCCCGAACGCTGGGCCCAGCGAACATGGGGGCTTACAGCTACACGATCTGGCTTGCGGGCACCCTGGGGATACTGGCGAACATCGGCCTGCCGGCGGCTCTTACAAAGTTCGTCTCCGAATTCGTCGGCCGCGGAGATAGCGCAACAGCAGCGAGACTTGCAAAGCGGCTGTTGATCATACAATTCGCAATGGCTTTGGGTGTTTCCGGGGCGACGGCCTGCTTCGTGGTTCTCAGAACTCCCTCTAGCAACATTATCCTGCTCGCAGCTGTCATGGTTCTATTTCAGGCGCTTCTGCAAGGATTAACGGCAACTCTAGCCGGCGTTCAAAGGTTTGATAGGATTGCGATAATCAGCTCTTATGTGGCCCTGGCGCAAGTGGTTTCAGTGATTATTGCACGAAGCCTCCATGCCGGAGTGATAGGGATGCTTTGGGCGACCCTGGGTGGGCTGCTAATCGGGTCCTGGTTGTCCTATCGTTCGGTTGACCGATTGCTACTGAAGCTATCAGAGCCTTGCCCCAGTTCAGTGGTCGGAATGACAGATCTATATAGCCGGATAAGGCACTTTTCTCTTACACTGACTTATGTGCTTCTTCTCGATACAATCATATGGCAAAGATCGGAAGTGCTTTTCCTGAAATGGTACTCTCCCCTACCTGAGCTGGCCTTTTACACACTCGCCTATTCCGTTGCTTCCAAGTTCAATGAAGTTGCGAGCACGTTCTCGGGAACGTTACTACCTTTGTTCTCGGCGAGCTACGGTCGGAATGGTCTGCGGGACATCGGCCCTATCTTTCTAAATGCCACTAAATATGTGCAGATGGGGATAGTGCCTCTCTGCTTGATGGGCGTCGTGGTTGCGAAGCCAGTGGTTCGCTTGCTCTATGGAACTACCTACCTACCTCTGGTGCTTCCCTTGCAGATTCTGATTGGAAGTCTAGCGGTTACGTGCATCGGTGCGGTAGGGTCGCCGCTTGTGGTCGGAACCGGGAAGCAAGGTTTCATTGCAGTGTGGGGTACGTTCGTAGCCATTTTGAATCTGGTGCTGGACCTCATGCTAATCCCTCGATACGGCGCCGTGGGAGCTGCACTCGCCAATAGCACGGCTCAAGTCATCGGTGTGCTCGGTGGAACTGTGTATGTCATCCGCTACACTCGGACCAGCTTTCCGTGGCGGAGCACTGCGGCAATTTACGTCGCGGCTGCCATTGCAGTGGCCCCGGCGGTGTACTACCATTCAGCGACGGAGTCGGGGATTGCTATGCGCGCATGTACTGTCACCATCGGGGCGATCTTGTACGTTATGATCTTAGTGGTTACAGGCGAACTGGGGAAGCGCGATCTAGTCATCTTGAGGACAGCCCTGTTGAATAAGATCCCTTCAGTCGGGCCGGTAGAGGCGGCCGATGTTGCCTGAGTCGCCGATCGATGGCTGCCGAAGCAGCCCAGCCGAGTGAAATGTTGCTGACTTCGCATGGTTACGCGCCACACCGTCTCCTTGCAATGAGAAGCGTCTTCTATCAGTAGTGGTTATTGAGTAGTGATGGCAGAAGAGCGGTGTGTGAGCAATTGAGTTATTGCTAATTACGGTTAGCTCATCTGCGCGAGTAAACTCAGGTGATGTTGCGTGAGTGCTAAGGTCCGTAAGGGACTAAACTGAATGCCCCCCAAGGTAAGCGTATTAATGCCTTCATTTAATTACGCGCGCTATCTAGGTCTTGCGATCAAGAGTGTGCTGTCGCAGTCATATTCTGACTTGGAAGTGATCATTGTTGACGACTGCTCCAACGATGGCTCAAGAGAGATCGCGGAGGAATGGGCTCACCTTGACGACCGCGTGGTATTAGTTCGCCACAACGTCAACCGGGGGTTAGCTGCGGCTAGGAATAGCGGGTTAGGTGTTAGCTCCGGCGAATTTGTCGCACTGTGTGATGCAGATGACGTGTGGCTCCCTAATAAGCTTAGCACTCAGATGAGGTATTTTAAGCGCTGGCCAGAGTTAGGTTTAGTGCACTCCGATAGTGTCATCATTGACCAAGATGGCAATCTAACTGGCCAGAGATTCAGCGTGTTGATGCATACGAAGCGGCAAAGAGCGTCTGGCAACGTGTTCGGGGAACTGTGCGAAAGAAATTTCTTATGCGTCCCAACGGTCACCTTGCGGCGAGAGGCTGTCCAATACGCCGGTGGGTTCGATGTGAGCCTGCGATCGCTTGAAGACTGGGTTTGTTGGACCATGGTGTCGAGAAAGTACCTCTTTTACTATGTTGACGAGGCCCTCGTGCAATACAGAATGCATGGGGCCAGTCTTTCGCACGACATGAAGGGTATGGCGCAGAACCGTGCTAAGGCAATTCGGCTCTTGCTCGACTCGGTGTCCGTAATTCCTCGACGGCGCAAGGCAGGGATGCTGTACTCGCTCGGGATAAGCCATCTGGAAACAGAAGACCCGAGGGCCGCGATCTCAGCATTTGTTGAGTCCATAGGTGCGAACCCAGTACATATGCGGAGTTGGGTGCGTTTATGCCAGGCGGTCTTTGAGACGGCCACGTCTTGGAAGTCTGAGGTCGTGTAGGTCTTGGGTGATCAGTTTCACTTCGGTGGCGGTGCTAGCCAGAGCACGATTCACCCAGTAGTATTCGTCGCCGTGCTGCTGGCCGCGCTGGCGGTCATGTTCGCACGGAGGAAGCCTGCGTTGTTCGCAGTCTTTAGTGTTGCTTTCCTGACGCCTGTTGGCCAACAGATACTGGTTGGCGGCGTACACCTGTTTGCAGTCAGAATCGTCATCCTTGCGGGCGCACTTCGCCTGATGAAGTTCAAGCTGTCGTCGCAGGTGCCTCTCTTTGGCGGGCAAGTCGGGTCTCTCGATGCGGCCTTTTTGTGGTGGGCATTCTTTCGGGCCGCTGCGGCAATGCTCCTTTTCAGGGAAGGAGGGGCGGCAGTCGTTCAAATGGCATTCTGGTTGGACGCCCTCGGCGGCTATTTTCTATTTCGACACCTGATCCGGACCAAGGAGGATGTCGCCGAGACGATTCAGGTGTTGGCCGTAGTATCGGTGGTTTTGGCTGCCTGCATGTTCGCCGAGTATTTTACGCGTTCAAATCCGTTTAGGTATATCGGCGCCGAAGCGGAATCATGGCTTCGGGATGGAAAGGTGCGGGCACGGGGTGTTTTCGCGAATTCAATTACAGCCGGTACCTTCGGGGCAACTTTGTTTCCATTGTTTGTTTGGTTACATGGCAGCAAGAAGACGAGGCTTTGGGCAACCCTCGGATTGATCGCATCCACTTCTATTGTGCTCACGTCCGTAGCGAGTACAGCGTTCTCGGCCTATTTGGCTGGAATTCTAGGGCTCAGCCTGTGGCCCCTGCGAAAGCGGATGCGCATGATACGGTGGAGCATTTTGTTGCTTGTGCTAGGCCTTGCGTCGGTTATGAAGGCCCCTGTTTGGTTCTTGATTGAGCGGATAGACTTTGTCGGTGGACACGGTTGGGACCGGGCCGCCTTGATCGACGAATTCGTTCATCACACTTCGGAGTGGTGGCTCATCGGAACAAGGGACAATGCGAATTGGGGCAACTCGACGTGGGATGCGTGCAATCAGTTCGTGGCAGAGGGCGTGGCAGGAGGACTCTTGACGCTAGTGCTCTTCATCGTTCTGCTGTGCCTCGCATTTAGTTTCATCGGCAAAGCCCGAAAGCGCGTGCAGGGTCAGCCCCGGCAAGAGTGGTTCTTCTGGTGTCTCGGAGCTGCGCTATTTGCTCACTTGATAGCCTTCATCGGAATCGATTACTTTGATCAGATCCGGGTATTGTGGTTTGTATTCCTGGCTATGATCGCTGCCGCCACTTTAGAACCGGCCAACCAGAGATCAGGTCCGGAAATAGTGGAAAAGGGTGCAGTCGACCAGCGAGCGACCGCCGCATTATAAATTGTGTATGTTTTACCCTGTGCGGGCCCGAAGGGCCCTGGTGGGGCGGCACTTTTCCCGCTCACCCACCTCAGCAGGGGAAGGAATGACCATCTGATCGTGTCTCCACTGCTCTCGCCAAGACGCCTGTTGATCCGCGCCGGCACCCATGTCGACCACGATTAACTTCCGAAACCGGTTCCCCGCTCTGGATGGGTTACGCGGAACCGCGATACTAGCGGTGTTTTTCTACCACTATGCAGGAGGCCTGACGGCTCATGCGACCTCAGTTCCTCTTCGGGCCCTCGGCGTCGTCTTCGGTCTAGGGTGGACTGGGGTGGACCTGTTCTTTGTTCTGTCCGGTTTTCTCATTACCGGCATCTTGTACGACACGCGGAACGATCCGAGATACTATCGCAGTTTCTATTGTCGACGTGCGCTGCGAATCTTTCCAGTTTATTATTTTCTCATATTCGTGCTCGTCGCGTGTACCAACCTGGTGGGAGCGCATTGGAAACCCGCGCATCTATTCTTTGTGGTCTACTTGGGATATCCCGCAGCTCTGATCTGGCCATCGTTGCCTTATTTCTCACCGGTTGTCCAGATTACGCATCTATGGTCTCTCTCCTTGGAAGAACAGTTCTACATGATGTGGCCATGGGCTGTTAAGAGGATGTGGAACTCGAACGCCATCTTGCAGGGATGCCTGGTTGGGGGAGTGATCGCTCTTGCTCTTCGTCTCTGCATCTCGCTAACTGGTCTCAGCCCTACGTGGTCCTATACGTTTCTGCTATGCCGTATGGACCAGCTTTGCTTAGGCGCAGCCATCGCAGTGGCGGTGCGAGGAACTCTGAAAGTGCGAGCGTACCACTGGGCACCTTCCATGTTGATCGTGGCTGTCGGAGTTGTGGCAGCAATCTGCGCGATTCGGCACACTACTGATCACAGCGATCCTGTAATCGCCACGATTGGGTACAGCGCCATCGCAGTGGCATACGGATCAGTGCTCGTGTTGTGTTTGAAGACCGGCTCGTTGATTCAACAGTTGTTTTCTGTGGGAGTACTAAGAGTGTTTGGTAAGTATAGCTACGGACTATATCTATATCATTTTCCGTTGGCAGTCGCGCTGAGCCCCATGAAGAATAGTATCGTGGCGTGGAGTCACTCATTTGCAATTGGCAGTACGCTATACATCATGGTTTGCCTGTCGGCTAATCTCGTGGTTGCGGCAATTAGCTTTCATTGTCTCGAATCGCCGATAACAAATCTAAAAAAGCGATTTAGTTACCGAACCGAGAAAGAACCGGACTCGGCCTTGGCCTGCGCCTGACCCTGAGACATGCCGTCAAAGGGCTGAAACCTTTCACCCTGGGCAAGCGGCTCGCCGGGGCAGGCAGGATCTGGCTTGCGTTACCCAAAAAGCGGCCCACGACACCAGCATGGATCTGTCAATTCTCATAGTAAACTGGAACTCGGACAAGTATGCAAGTGAATGTATCAGGAGCATTTACCAGCACACTCGGGGTCTTCAGTTCGAGATAATTGTCCTGGATAACGCGTCGCCGAAGGGTAATGTGGATGGGCTTAAGGACGAGTTTCCGGAAATCGACCTGATCAAGAGCTCAGAAAACCTTGGGTTCGCACGGGCGAACAACCTGGCCGCGACCAAGGCGAGGGGCGAGTTCATCCTCTTTCTGAATCCTGATACAAAGCTGATGCAGCCGGCTCTGGAAGTCATGGTCGCGGCTCTGAGGTCCCTCCCCGAAGCTGGTGTATTGGGGTGCAAGCTCTTGAACGAGGACCTCTCGGTCCAGACTACTTGTATTCAGACCTTTCCGACGATACTGAACCAGGCGCTGGACGCTGACGCACTCAGACACCGCTGGCCTACTAACCCGCTGTGGGGCACCTTGCCCCTGGTATTGGCAACATCTGAGCCCGTTCCTGTAGAAGTCGTTTCCGGTGCGTGCATGTTGATCAGAAGGGACGTGTTCGTCCAAGTCGGCATGTTCGGCGAAGACTACTTTATGTACGCAGAGGATGTCGACCTATGCCGAGTCACGGATCGCGCCGGTCTTCGCAACTACTTCACCGCATCAGCAAGCCTGATCCACTATGGCGGTGGAAGCAGCACGCCCAATTCCGCCACGATCATGAAGTGGCGCTCCATACTCCACTATTTTGAAAAGCATCACGGAAGATCCTATACGTTGCTCTTTCGGCTTGTCATGGCCGTGGTCGCGCTGTGCCGGTTGTTGGTCCTCTCGGTCGGCGCCACTCTGAAGATCCCGGCCGGCAGCAGCGCCTTCGGATATTCGGCAGCCGACAAATGGAAGGCCATTCTGCACACATTGCTGAATGGAACTGACGAGTGTCGCAGTTCGGAGCCACCCGCAGCAATCAAAACGAGCGCCTACGACCAGGAGCGTCAGATGGGAACGTACCCGACCAGATACGTGATCATCACGCCAGTACGCGATGAAGCGGCTAATCTGACCCGTACGATTGAAAGTGTTGCGCGTCAGACCATTCGCCCCGTCGAGTGGATTATCGTGAATGACGGATCTACGGACGAAACCGGATCGATCATCGATGAAGCCGCTCGCGGGTTCCCTTGGCTGCGCGCGGTTCATAGGTCAAACCGGGGCTTCCGAAAACCTGGGGGTGGAGTTGTTGAGGCATTCCAAGAAGGCTATTCCGCGATTCAACACTATGACTGGGAGTTCCTCGTAAAGCTTGACGGGGACCTGTCGTTTGAAGCTGGTTACTTCCAGAAGTGTTTCGAACGTTTCGAACGTGAACCCGCACTGGGAGTCGGCGGCGGCTGTATCTGTAATCTTGTGAACGGGAAGCTCTGCGTCGAAGAAGCTCCGTCCTTCCATGTACGGGGCGCAACCAAGATCTACCGTCGGGCCTGCTGGGATTCCCTGGGCGGTTTGTGGCCGGCGCCTGGATGGGATACGATCGATGAAATCAAGGCACAAAGGCTTGGTTGGCACACGCGAACCTTCGGCGAACTTCCACTGACTCAGCACCGTCCGACGGGCCAGGCGGACGGGTTCTGGCGCGTTCTGGTAAAGTACGGCCGGGCAAACTACATCGCGGGCTACCACCCTTTGTTTATGCTCTGCAAGTGTGCGCGCAGGCTGGTGCAAAGGCCCTATGTTGTCGGGTCGCTAGGATTGCTGTACGGGTTTATCACCGGCTATACGAAGCGGGTGCCACAGCTCGATGACCGTGCGACAATCGCGTATCTCCGGCAGCAGCAATTGAACCGGCTGTTTGGCGGCCCGAGCATCTGGCGATGAGCACTTTCCAACGACAAGTAACGAAGGAATACCGGAATGGCTGACACGCGCACAAGTAATTGCGAGACATTATCAAAAAGTGAGCGAGTCAAGGCAGTATTCGAAAAGCCGCAGAGGTACTTGACCAGGTGGCAGACCGACATCAGAATTCGTGCCGAGACCGCTAAAGCTTTCGCGGCCGGTTTCCAGTTTGAACGAGTGCTGGATATCGGTTGTGGCGACGGATCCGTCTCCTTGCCACTGGCGAACAGACTGAAACACATCACACTTCTCGATTTGTCTGCTAGCATGGCTGCCCTCGCGTCCTCAAAGGTGCCGCCCGAGCTCGCGGAAAACGTGGATGTGCGCAATGAAGACTTTATGCGGGCGTCTTTCGGCGGGCGTCGCTTTGATCTAATTGTGTGCATGGGAGTCTTGGCCCATGTCGACTCGCCGGACGCGTTCGTTGCCAAGGTTGCCTCCCTACTCGAATCCGGGGGGCATCTCATCCTTGAGTTCACTGATGCCAGTCACTTCCTCGGCCGAGTGATTCGCCTCCTCACCCTGTTGCGCGAGATGCTTGCTCCATCGCGGTCTTCGGTGAACCTCCTATCTTCCGAAAGCGTCGCGCGCCTAACTGAGCGACATGGTCTTCGGCCCGTCTCGGAGTACAGATATTGCCAACTTGCCGTGCCAGGTCTACGGTTCTTCGGCCACCGGGTACTATATTGGGCAGTCCGCTCGTTGTTTGGTTCGGCGGGCAGGAGCCGGAACGGGTGGTTGGGCAACGAGTACATCTGCCTTTTCACGGCACGTCACAGCGACGCATCCACCAACAGGGGGAGCGCGGAGCGTCCTTGATCTATGAACTTGATCCGCTAACGGACCGCCGGTGGGGAGCACTCTCGTTGCGATACCCAGACGCCGCGTCAGTCTTCCACAGCGCAGAATGGCTTGAGGCGCTTCACCGTACCTACGGGTATAAGCCAGTGGTGCTAACGACGTCGGCATCGGACACCGAACTTCAGAACGGTGTTCTTTTTTGCCGTGTGAATAGTTGGCTAACCGGACGGCGTCTGGTATCGCTCCCGTTTTCGGATCACTGCGAGCCCCTGGTAACCTGCCTCGAGGAACTTTCCTGCCTGCTATCCGGGTTGAAGGACGCTGCCGGCGGGTGCAAGTACATCGAGATTCGTCCGCTCGGCCTGCAGCCGGCGGGTGAGTCCGGCCTGGCGCAATCAAAGAGTTTCTATTGCCATACGCTGGATTTGGGACCTGCCGCTGCCGAACTGTTCCATGGATTCCACAAAGACTGCGTGCAGAGAAAGATCCATCGTGCGGAGCGCGAGGGCCTGGTGTGCGAAGACGGTCGGTCGCCGGAGCTGCTTCGGAAGTTTTACAGTCTGCAAATCACGACCCGCCGTCGGCAGCAACTACCTCCCCAACCGTTTGCATGGTTTCGAAACCTGGCGGCATGCATGGGCGACAAGCTGAAAATTCGTGTCGCTTCGAAGGACGGCACACCCGTGGCCAGCATCCTGACGCTCCAGCACCGCCGCACCTTGGTCTACAAGTACGGGTGCTCCGACAAGGCGTTCAGCAATCTAGGTGGCATGCAATTGCTGTTCTGGCAGGCCATCCAGGACGCAAAGAGCCAGGGACTGATGGAATTCGATCTGGGGCGCTCCGACTGGGAGAACGAGGGCCTCATCCGGTTCAAAGACCGCCTCGGCGCCACGCGAAGCACCTTGACGTATTGGCGATACCCCGCGTCCTCTGCCGCGCAAGCCACGTCCACGTGGAAGAGGAACGCGGCGAAGCGTATTATTTCATGCCTGCCGGACGCTTGTTTGTCCGCCGCGGGGAACCTGCTATACAGGCACATAGGCTGACGAACACCAACATGTGTTTATGTCGATTCTCGGTCGCACCGGCCTGGATCCGAAGCGTCAGTAGTGCGCACGGCCAGGCTCTGCCCGAACGCTACACTGTAGTCGTTCGATCATGCTAATCAACAGCATTTATTACATTGTCAAGCCGTACCTTCACCTGACTGTTCGCCTGGGTATTAGGCGACTGTGGGCGAAATCCAGGCGGAAGACCCATGCCGGTGTGTGGCCCATCGACGAGAATGCCGGCGCCGCTCCTCCGGGATGGCCGGGTTGGCCGGAGGGCAAGCGATTCGCGTTCGTCCTGACCCACGATGTCGAGGGGAGCAAAGGGCTCGGACGGGTTGAGCAATTAAAGCGCCTGGAGTTGAACCATGGTTTTCGATCGTCGTTCAACTTCGTCCCTGAGGGAGAGTACAGCGTACCCGAGGTCCTGCGGCGCACGCTGGAGCGGGACGGATTCGAAATCGGCGTGCACGGGCTGGAGCACGATGGAAAGCTCTATGCCTCCAAGGCCAGATTCGCACGTAAAGCACTCCGAATCAGGGACTATCTCCGTCAGTGGGATGCCTGCGGATTTCGCTCGCCGCTGATGCAGCATAGGCTGGGGTGGCTGCACCAACTCGGCGTGGAATACGACAGTTCCACCTTTGACACGGATCCCTTCGAGCCCGAGCCGGATGGAGTCGGGACGATATTCCCCTTCTGGGTTCCCGGTCCTGACGGGTCCGGATATGTCGAGCTTCCGTACAGCCTGGTACAGGATTTCAACCTTTTCGTGGTGTTGCGGGAGCATACCGTCGATATCTGGAAGAAAAAACTCGATTGGGTAGCCGCGCATGGTGGCATGGCACTCCTCATCACTCACCCCGATTACATGGCGTTCGATGGCAAGCCGGCGCGGGACGAGTATCCAGTCTCTTACTATGAGGAGATCCTTACCTATGCCCACGAGAAATATGACGGACTCTTCTGGGCTGCCAAACCTCGCGACGTTGCCCGGTTCTATCGTGCCGCCATGCCGGTCGCTTCGCGCAACACGCGCAAGCGAATCTGCATGCTGGTCTATAGCAACTACGAAGCCGATGGGCGGGTGAGGCGCTACGCGGAGACGCTTGCCGGCCGGGGCGACCATGTGGACGTCATCGCGCTAGACGACGGTGCAGGACAGTTGGGCGATGCAAGCATCAGTGGAGTTACGGTTCACCGGATCCAGCGCCGGGAACGCAATGAGCGGAGCAAGTGGACGTATGCCCTGCGACTGCTGCGCTTTCTCCTTGCTTCCACGGTCTTCCTGACGCGCCGGCAGCGCGAAGTGCGCTACGATTTGATTCACATTCACAACGTGCCGGATTTCCTGGTATTCGCGGCCTGGTATGCGAAGTGGGACGGCGCAAAGCTCATCCTCGACATTCACGACATCGTGCCGGAGTTGTTTGGAGATAAATTCGGCGCGCCGAAAGATCGCCTTTATGTCAAGCTGCTCAAGGCCATCGAAAAAGTCTCGGCTGCTTTCGCCGATCACGTGATCGTCGCCAATCATCTCTGGAGTGCGAAGCTGATTGCCCGGTCCGTATCCGCGGAAAAGTGCTCGGTCTCGCTCAACTACGCCGACCCGGCGATCTTCTACCCCCATCCCCGCACCCGAACCGACGACAAGGTCGTGATCGCGTTCCCCGGCAGCTTCCAGTGGCATCAGGGCCTGGATATCGCGATTCAAGCCCTTACCGAGGTGAGAAAGCAGGTTCCCAACGTCGAGTTGCACCTCTATGGCAGCGGCCGTCTGGAACCCGACCTGCGCGCCCTTGCCGCCCGCCTCGGCCTGAATGGCAACGTCCGCTTCTTCGGCAGCGTTCCTCTCGATCGGATCCCGGAGATCATGGCCAATGCCGACCTGGGGGTTGTTCCCAAACGGGCCGATGGTTTCGGCAATGAAGCCTGCAGCACTAAAATCATGGAATTCATGTCCCAGGGCATCCCGGTAATCGCCTCGCGAACCAAAATCGACACCTACTATTTTGACGACACCGTCCTCCGCTTCTTCCCATCCGGCGACGTACAGGGCCTGGCGGACGCCATGCTGGAACTCATCCGAAGCAAGGACCGCCGCGATTCTCTAACCGCGCATGCCAAAGAGTATATGGCGCGCAATACCTGGGAAGTCCACAAGCAGGACTACTTCGACCTGGTCGATTCCCTCACGTCGCGATAGCAAAACGATTCTGCCGCGGATGAACACGGATAAACACGGATAAAACCAGATCGTTTTCCTGCCCCCTGCTTATCCGCGTTCATCCGCGTTCATCCGCGGCCATTCCCGGTTCTTTCTCCCCGGCTGGATCATAAGTCCAAGGCTCGACGGAGCGCGGTGTCCACCTCAGCCATACGCAATG
>OCTA010001970.1_pt1 | contig 18851 bp, 12 predicted proteins | sample 1538991 | NCBI WGS metagenome assembly OCTA01 (sample SAMEA3539302, study PRJEB22396) | soil metagenome | biome: tundra; feature: field; material: soil | place: USA | collected 2010-05 | depth 0.15 m | reverse complement strand
TTTAACAATCCTGCTCAAAATTTGCGCGTTGTCAAGAATAAATATCGAACTCATCTCGGAATCGATAAAGATTCACCCGAAAGTAGACCGATTCAAGCCGAAGGGAAGATTGATAAAATCCCAATGGTGAATGGTCTACGCCATAATTATTTTCGGCAAGCTGCTTAAGATCTTTTATCGTTTTTGAAATTATTAGAATATTTTCTGGGGATAGCTATGTACTTTGGGGAATATTTTGTTCAAAAATTGAAGAATTAATGTTGGCAACTGGGAAAAGTAACGCTAGAAATTCTAAATCAAGGAAATAACCTCATAATTAAGAGTTCTTTTTATGCCGGATGTGGAAATGAATAGGGACACCCCAAATCTTTTATGTAAATTTAAATAAAACAGGTAAATTTAAAAATAACGATTAAAGATACATCTCTTTAAATTTTTGGTAGTTAAAAATTCTTAATCCGGAACCTTCTAGAGATACAAATCCTTTTTTTACAAATGAATGAATAGTACGGGAAATAGTTTCTCTTGAAGTGCCAGCCATATTAGCAATTTCATGCTTATGCGGAAGTTGCTCAATTAACACCTGACCTTGTTTTATTTTGCCAAATTCATCAGCCAATTGAATTAATACCGTGGCAATTTTTCCTTCTGCATAATGCATACCAAGTGCTTTAATTTTAATATCAGCAGATCTAAGACGTTTGGCTAATTCCGAAAGCAAAGCAATCAATACATCACGCCGGATATGAAGCAGTTTAAGAAAGTCAGCTCTCTTTAATAAAAATATTTCTGAATCTTCAATTGCGATAACAGCCGCTGAACGGGAATGTCCATCCAGTATGGACATTTCGCCGAAGATATCAGATTCATGAAGAATAGCAAGAATAACTTCTCTGCCATCGGCGAAACGCGAAACCTTGACTTTTCCTTTTGCTAAAATGAAAAGTCCGGATCCGTCTTCATTTTCTGAAAGAATTACGCTGTCCTTATTGTATGATTGATATGTTCCTATCCGGGCAATTTTAGCAAGGTATTCATATTCTAAATCAGTAAAAATGGAAACGTATTTCAGAAATGCAACATTCCTTTCCATGACTCCTCCTATTTATTTTGTCTATATAATATTACCTGCCTCATATCCCTTAGATTGAAATTCAAACAGCGATTATAGATAGTTCAAATCAGATATACTAGCAATGTACTAATTAAGGAGCTCTTGCTATTTAGGATTTATAAAATACAAAGATGTGCCATCAGGATCGCTAAAGTGCAGAAATTCTCCACCTTCTTCTTTTCTCTCAGTTGTTTTAATAGATAATCTCTGTAATAATGATTATGCTTCTTCAAAATTATCTGCAGTAAACCCGATGGAAATGTCGCCTGAATTGCCTATTAGATTAGCTTCACTGGTTGGATGTAATCCTATAACAACGCCCGGGAAGTTCATTTGTGCATAATAATTACCTCAACGATTTATAACTGTCAAGCCGATGGATCCGTAAAATGAAATGGATTTATCCAGGTCTTTAACATTTATTGTAATGTTAGATTCTTTAATTTTCATATTGTTACAAAAGAAATCACCATCAAGGAACGAATCATTAAAAACTCCTATAATTAAATAATCGGGTGATTTTTCTCCAATGAAGCTAATCTAATTTTCTGGAGTAACTATACGGGTTATCACCGTATTAACTTGAAGACAGGTTTTAGGAGTTCTCTCCGCTTTTGCCTCCGTGTTTGGTAAAATTTTTGAAAAGAATTTTATAAGACATTCCATTTTGGCTGTTACTATTTATCTCCCCCATTAACTGAACTTCTACAATGGTATTTATAAGCTGCATCCCAAGTGTATTTTGATTCATATAATCCGACCCATCGGGAATACCGATACCATTATCGGAAACCGATAGCTCAATCATTTCTTCATCTAATTTTTTTAATATTACTTTAATTATACCGATTCTATTGTTGGGGAAAGCATATTTTAAGGAATTAGAAATAAGTTCATTAACAACCAGTCCGCAATGGAGTGCTGTATCCAATTCAACGATTATACTATCAAGATCCATGACAAGTGATATTTTATCGCTGTTATCAGTTAGGCTTGAAAAGATGAGTTCTAAAAGGTCGCAGATATAATCTTTAAGGTCCAGGGTTGATAAATTCTTCGATTGGTATAGCTTCTTATGAATCAGAGCTATAGTTTGTATTTTATTTGTCAAATCTATCAGAACATTTTTTACCTGAACATCTTCAATGACATTAGCTTTCAAGCTTATCAGAGAGCTAACAACCTGTAAATTATTCTTTGAACGGTGATGGATTTCACGGGTAAGCATTTCTTTCTCTATAAGATCATTCCTGATAATTTCCTCTGCCTGTTTCCTTGCGGTAATATCTGCGCGTATTGCAACATACTGATAAGGTTTCCTGTTATCATCCAGGAAGGGAACAATAGTAGTATCGACCCAATAAATTGTTCCGTCTTTTGCCCTGTTCCTTAATTCCCCCCTCCAAATTTTCCCCAGAGCAATTGTAACCCAAAGATTCCTAATATATTCTTTCGGATGATACCCGGAATTAATAATCCTGTGATCTTGACCAATTAATTCGTTAGCACTATATTTAGATATCCGGCAGAAATTATTGTTTACATGTTTGATGATTCCTTTTTGATCGGTAATAGCTACAATACAAGACTCATCTAACGCATATTTATAATCTGCTGTCTCCCTTATATCTCTATATAATTCACTTAAATATGAATTATCCTGCAGGGGATCCAAATTCTCCTCATCCATGTCATCTTTATTATGTCGGTTTTTATGCATAAAGGTTATGATTTTAATTAAAAAATATGAAATCCTATACCTTAGATTGCAATTCAAACACGGATACTAATTAGCTCAAATATGATATACTAGCAATGTATTAATTTATGCGGTTAATTGTGGAAAGTATTTGAAAGGCATTTCTAATTTTCTTCATCTGAAACGGGTAGGGAGAAATAAAATGTTGTCCCCTTCCCAAATTCTGATTCCACCCAGATCTTTCCATTCTGTTTCACAATCATCTCTTTACATAAATTCATTCCAAGCCCCGTGCCTTCTCATCTATCGTACCATTTCTCCTGACATTACTCTCTATAGTGAACATTAAATTCTTTAATTTATTATCCATTCCAATTCCATTATCTGTAATTGAAGTAATGATTTCATCTCCTGATTTCTTCGATTTTATTTCAACTTGACCATCCGGGTTACAGAATTTAATTCCATTAAAAATGATATTTTGAAAAACAGACTGAAGCATATCCATATCTCCGATTAACACCAGATCCTTGGGTGCGGAATTAATTATTTTAATGTTTTTGTTTTGTGCATGAATTTGTAGCTGCCAAAGAACCAATTTAAGTTTATCATATAAAAATATCCTCCGGGAATTGAATTGTATTGTCCCTCTTTGAAACTGTACCCATGTAAGCAGATTATCGAGGACCTCAAACTGAATTCTCACAGTTTTTTTTAATTCTTTTGCTATCTGCAAAATCTCATGCTTATTAAATAATTCGAGGTCCTCAATAAGAATATTAGCAACACTTGACAAAGCCTGGAAAGGATTGTGTAGATCATGCGCGATAATGGAAAATAATGTGTTTTTGGTTTCATTCAGATTAGTAAGTTCACGATGGGATTGTTCGAGTTCAATAAGGGCAAGTCTTAATTGTTCCTGAGCTTGAATCCGGTCAGAAATATCCGTTTCAACAAGAACTGCAGCAACAATTAACCCTGCAATTTCCCTTGTTTTATTTTTCAATATGATTGGATCTTGTGGGGTTGTAATGGCGTGCAAATCAACTATACAAAAAATATTTTCAAATTCATGTTGAGATAAAACCCAATTACGAATATCGCCTAAATAATTTCCGATATGAATATTACCTGTAGGTTGAATGCCCGAAAAAAAAATTCTCTTATTCAAGTTTTATTTTCCTTTTAATTTAAATGTAAAAATAATCGGAATATTATACGTAGTTGTTGCTAAAAATCCATGAATCACAGCAACTGCCTTATCAGTTTGTTTATATTTCAGAAAACTGCTTTCGAAAGGTATTATCTGTGGAAATAAAATGAGAATTGATTATGCATATTAAAATCAGGACACTTCTGTTACTTATCTCACCGTTATTTTTATTATTTGCCGCGGCTTACATCCAATGGGGACTGGTGGGACTTCCGGTAGTGCCACCGATTCCTGAATCTATATCGACAACGGCTTTACAGCCTTATGGATTTCCAGCCTGGCTGCGTATTACACATTATATAAATTTTTTACTCCTTATTCTGCTTATCCGCAGCGGATTACAAATCCTTGCAGATCATCCACGTTTATATTGGGAGGTCCACTGCACTCCGGGTGCCGAGTGGGTTAGATTCACTCCAATGGAAGTTCCTCACGACCGTGTTTGGACTGCCAAGCAAGATTCCCGTTATCTCTCGCCCTGGATAGGGCTTCCCGGCCGAAGACATACAATCGGAATGGCCCGTCATTGGCATTTTCTAAGCGTCCTATTCTGGATCATAAATGGAGCAACATTTCTGGTCATGCTGTTTTATTCTCCGCAGTGGCAGCGCCTGGTACCAACCTCGTGGAAGATTTTACCTGATGCATGGGCAGTATTTGTTCATTACGCTACGTTTCACCTGCCCCCCGAACCCGACGGATTCTATCATTACAATGCGCTTCAGCAGCTGACATATTTTGGAGCCGTATTTATATTGGCCCCGCTGGCAATTCTGACAGGACCATCAATGTCGCCAGCATTTACGGCCCGATTCAAATGGTATCCTGAGCTTCCGGGCAACCGACAGATTGGAAGATCGCTCCATTTCCTTACTATGTGTGGCTTTGTTGCCTTTATAACTATCCATGTAACTATGGTCGTAATTATGGGCTTTAGTCGGAATATGAATCATATTGTCATGGGTACAGATAACTCAAATCCGATTGGCTTGTATCTTGGTTTGGCAGGAATCGGTTTGGTCGTTGCAATAAACATCTTGGCTTACTGGGCAGCATGGAATCGACCGCGAAAAGTTCAACATTTCGCCAAAGCTATCGTCACTCCGGTTATGGGTTTTATACTTGATAGAGCTGCTCCACGTGCTGAGTTCAAACCAGAAGATATTTCGCCTTTCTTCTGGGCCAATGGTAAAATACCGACCTCTGAAGAGTGGAAAACACTTGCCTCGAGCGATTTCAGAGACTACCGGCTTAAAGTTGACGGTCTGGTGGAGAATATAGTTGAGCTTTCGTTGGATGACCTCCAGGCGCTGGGGAAAAAAGAGCAAATCACGTTACACCATTGTATTCAGGGCTGGTCTGGAATTGCTGAATGGGGCGGGTTTCCGATGGCAGAACTGGTTAAATTAGTTCGGCCTAAAATAAATGCAAAGGCAGTTGTCTTTTTCTCATATGGGGAAGGCGCAGAAGGAGGACAGTTTTATGACAGTCTTTCTATTGCTGATACCCTTCAACTTCAAACCCTGCTTGCTTACGAGATGAACTATAAACCGCTAAATCATTTACACGGGGCACCGTTGCGACTACGAGTTGAAAACCAGTTAGGATTCAAAATGGTCAAGTGGATCCAGGCAATCAGATTTGTTGAAGACATCGCCTCGATAAACATGGGTGAAGGTGGTTACAATGAGGATCATGAGTATTTCGGTGAAGAGGCTAATATCTAAAATATTTGTAAATTTTAATTTTCAGGAATAATTTGAATTCGTGTTTCATTTTGCTTGAATAATTGTAAGTATAAAAGTTGTATCTTCCAATGCTTCAACATCGTGAGAAGTTGTTTTTTCTAATATAATTAATCCGTTTGATTCTACTTCAACTTCTTTATTTTCACAAACAAACTTTATTTTGCCAGAGATGACAAATAAAGTTATTGGTCCGTCAACCTTGTGCTCGAGTAATTTAGTACCTTTATGCAGGGATATTAACACAACACAAAGGTTTGAGTTTTTTTGTAGAGTGACAGCATTACGATCTCCGTTAATCCACTCAGATTCTTTTTTCAACTGAGCTATTTTTTTATCAATGGAGAAAGCAAGTATTGGCGCCTCAAGCACCCTGTTATCAAGACTTCCTCTTTGTATGCCAGACATTTTCTAACTCCTTCTTTATTTTTAATTTAATGGTATTCATGAATTGCAATTTTGACCATCTTTAAATTGCAGCGGTAAAACTCCCATACCAACAAGATTACTTCCAGGAAATTTTATTTTCTTAATATTTTCAAAATATTTAATCTAATTTCAAATTAAATAAAATATGATTTTCCGATATGTGATTTGAATATCAGATATTTTTTATTCCAGAGTAAAAAGAAAGAAGAGATGTTAGATTTAGAATGGAGATTATTTAGTTAAGAAGTGGAAATAGAGGGAGAGACATTTAGAGAATGGTGAAATGAGAAATAGAAGTATCCTGTGAAATGATATTAATCATCCCTTATTCTAAACCTGAATCAAATGTGAGTAACTCATAGTACAATTGTATATGTAGTAACATGTAATACATTAAATTTAATTTTATAGAATTGAATAAAGAGAAAAAATGGATCGAATTTTTAAAAATTATGAAGATTCGCAAATATATCAATTGATGATAAAACTTGTCAGTGATAACGGATTGGAACGGGAAAAAGCCAGAGAAGCAATTGTGGCTAAGGGAATAGATATGGTTGATTTTTTAATGGAACTGCTTATACATCCTAAGCATATATATCGGTGGGAAGCAGTAAAAACATTGAAAGAAATTGGGGACCCAATTGCAATTCCTTTGTTTATTCGGGCATTGGAGGATAATAGGAATGATGTGCGCTGGATTGCCTCAGAAGGATTAATAAAACTTGGCAAAATATCAGTCAAACCGCTACTTAAGGTCTTAATAAAAAGATCAGATTCAGTGTTTATTTTAGCCGGAGCCCATCATATCTTTTATGATTTGAATGAAAATGATATGCTTCCTAAAGAATTTCCCGTTGATAAATTATTATCCGCATTAAAAAATCCGACATGGGGAGAAAGTATTAAACTCATATGTATCGAATTGTTGAATAATCTAAATTGAATAATATTGGGGTAATTTGGAGATTGTCCCTCGTTAAAACCCTATCCGGATTAAAAACAGCTAAATTCTGCCGAAATCAAAAGAATCTTTTGTATTGCCAGTTGCAGGAAATCTGCACGTCTGGTTTTGTGGGGGTGTCAATTGGATGCCTCCTCTACTTGGTGATACTGGTGCTAATGCCGATAGGCGGTTTCTATAAGTTCTTTTTGTTGCAAGTTAGAGATTTTAGAGGAGCCAACTGCGGGGCTGGCACCTTCGGGTCGACCGGAATAGAATAACAAACAATTTTGAGGAAGATCGCCTATGAGTCTTGAGGATAAGAAATTCCATGCGCCCATATTTTTCGGTTCTTCCTGTACCCAAACAACTTTATCTAAAAAAGGATATGAAGAAAGAATCTCTTTCAGCAGATCAGATTTATAAGGATAGAACTGTTCAATTCTAATTATTGCCGTGTCATTGATTTTCTGATCTGCGCGGAACTTAACAAGTTCGTAATAGACCTTGCCGCTGGTGAGAATAATTCTTCTGATCATTTTCTTTTGAATGCTTTCATCATCAATAATTTCACGGAACATGCCTGTCAGGAACTGGCTGCGGGGAGATCTTGCTTTATGTAGACGGAGGAGGCTTTTAGGAGTTATGATAACAAGAGGTTTTCTTATCATACTTTTAATTTGTCTTCTTAACAGGTGGAAATACTGGGCGGGAGTAGTAATATAGCAGACCTGCAAATTATCCTGAGCGCAAAGGGTTAAGAATCTTTCCAGTCTAGCGCTTGAGTGTTCGGGTCCCTGTCCTTCATACCCATGTGGCAGAAGAAGGACGACGCTATTTTTAAGCTGCCATTTTTCATCAGAGACAGCGATAAAATTATCAATAATAACCTGAGCGGCGTTATCAAAGTCGCCGAACTGAGCTTCCCACATAACGAGTGCCATAGGATCGGCAGTTGAATATCCATATTCAAAACCCAGGACAGCAGCTTCGCTTAAAAGACTATCAAGTGCTTCGAGCCGAGCCTGATCAGGAGAGATATTATTCAGAGGGACATATTCCAAACCGCTATGTATATCACTTAAAGCAAGATGCCTCTGGCTGAAGGTCCCCCGGACGCTATCCTGGCCACTTAACCTGACAGGAGTCCCTTCATGCAAGAGGGTACCGAAGGCAAGGGCTTCGGCGAAAGCCCAATCAGCCTCAACATTACCGTTCATAAATTCTTTTCGCTTTTCGAGAAACTTGCAAAGCTTAGGATGAAGATTAAAACCATCGGGGACGGTTGTTATTTTGTTAACGATTTCATTCAGTATTTCAACAGAGACAGCTGTGGCTGCGGAGGAATTGGCGGGCGCAGAATTGGAAGGCGGGATGTCGTGGGAGTCGGAAGTGGATCCGGTGAGTGAGGTGCTGGAGGCGGGAGAGATATCTTTGCTTTTAATGTTATCGAATGAAACACTGAGCCGGCTATATATATCATCATTTATCTTTTTTATTTCCAATTCATTTAAGACTTTATTCTTTACCAATGAAATGGCGTATAAAGTCATAACAGAAGGATGATTTTTTATTTTTTCATAAAGGAGGGGCTGAGTGAAGCCCGGTTCGTCACCTTCATTATGTCCCCATCTTCTATACCCATAAAGATCGATAACAACATCTTTATGAAACTTCTGTCTATACTCAAAAGCAAGATCAGCGACCCACAATGAAGCTTCGGGGTCATCGCCGTTGACGTGAAAAATAGGAGCCTGAATCATCTTTGCGACATCAGAAGCATACTGGGAAGATCTTGCATCTTCGGGGAGAGTGGTAAAACCAATCTGATTATTTATTATGATATGGACAGTGCCGCCCGTCCTATAGCCGTTGAGCTGGGAGAGGTTAAGAGTTTCGGCAACAATCCCTTGCCCTGCCATAGCAGCATCGCCATGAATGAGGAGGGGCATTATTTTTTTATGTTCTTTATTATCATCTAGGCGTGTCTGTTTAGCTCTTACAATTCCTTCCACGACAGGGTTAACCCACTCGAGATGGCTTGGATTAGAGGCAACGGAGACGGCGATGGATTTGCCATTCCGGGTTTTATATTCACCTGATGCACCGAGGTGATATTTAACATCGCCGGAGCCTTCGATAGAATCAGGATCCTGAATATCCTCAAACTCAGAGAAGATAGATTCAAAAGATTTACCGATGATGTTTGCGAGAACATTTATGCGTCCCCTATGAGCCATTCCGAGAACAACTTCGAGGATGCCGGATTCGGATGCTTTATTAAGGATAAGATCGAGGACGGAGATGAGAGTTTCGGAGCCTTCGAGGGAAAATCTTTTATGTCCAACAAACTTATTATGGAGGAAGTGCTCGAAAGTTTCGGCGATAATTAATTTCTCAAGGATCATTTTCTTAGCGGCATCATCGAAAGACGGAATATTCATAACAGGTTCCATTTTCTCCTGGAGCCATGACTTTTCCTCAGGTTTCTGGATATGCATATATTCCACGCCAATCTTATCGCAGTAAGTTTTTTGGAGGATATCGAGGATACTGCGGAGGGAGGCAGTCTTAAGTCCACTAAATCCGCCGGTAATAAATTCACGATCGAGATCCCACATAGAAAAATTATAGAGAGCGAGATCGAGTTCAGGATTATAAGGAGATTGAGTACCGAGGGGATCGAGGGAAGCAACAAGGTGTCCCCTAACGCGGTACATATTAATTAATTGAAGGACTCGGGCTTGTTTTTCAATTTCCTCGAAGTTAAGGAAAGAGGCAAAAGCGCCAGGCTGGTAATCGGTCATCCATTTAAACGGCTGGGAAGGGACATGGAGATCGTTAAAAATATCCTCATAGAAATTCTTATCGCCCAAGAGGAGCTGATGGACCTCTTTGAGGAAGAGACCGGATTCAGAGCCCTGAATAATGCGATGGTCATAAGTGCTTGTAATATTCATAACCTTACTAATTCCAAGAGCAGAAATAGTAGAGGGGGACATTGCCTGGTATTCGGCGGGATACTGAATTGAGCCGACAGCGATAATAGCTCCCTGTCCCATCATTAGACGCGGGACAGAAAGGACAGTGCCGATAGTACCAGGATTAGTAAGAGTAATAGTAGTGCCCACAAATTCAGACGGATCGATCAATCCTTTGCGGGAGCGGGAGAGGAGATCATCATAAGCATCGAGGAATTGTTTGAAAGACATAGCCTGGGCATTTTTGATATTAGGAACAATCAGGGAGCGGGAGCCATCCTTTTTTTCAATATCAATTGCTAATCCCAGGTTGACCAATCTGCGTTTAAGAATATTAGGTTTGCCATTTATAAGGGTGAAAGCATAATTCATTATGGGGAAATTTTTAACAGCATTGAGAATAGCCCAACCGATAATGTGAGTGAAAGAGACGCGGACATTAGTTCTTTTGTGCATGCGGTTTATAATGATCCTATTCTCCTCAAGCAATTTAACAGGGATGGCGCGCTGTGAAGTAGCGACAGGGAGAGACAAGCTGGAATTCATATTCTCAAGGATACGGGCAGAGCTGCCGACGATGGGTAGGGTTTCATCATTTTCACCGGGCAGAGGATAATTCACAAGTGCAGGAGTGTCTATAGAAGTAATAGATTCAGGTTGACTGTTTTCTCTTTCTGCTTCTTTAAAAAAGCGTCTCCATTGTTCAGGGACCTGAGCGGGATTTATCTGATACTGATTATGAAGGGACTCGACGAACCAGGTATTGGCACCAAAAAGCTCGAGCTCTTCTTTTTGTTTCTTCGTCAATTCGCTCTTTTTCATTTTGAATTTTAGTTTATAAGATTATGGTTGTAATTTAACAAATCTCTAATATTTATATAGTAAAATACGGATAAGGTGTTAAATTATGGTTGATTGCAATCGCAACTTGGTTATAAGGGATGTATAGTTCACTTTTTCTAATTGCCTTTTATTTTGGATTTCTGTCCCTATTCAAAACTTAATCTGTGCGAAAAAGGACTAAATTCTGAATTAAACTCAGAAATCCATTGTCTATCTTAACTTCTATAATTTCACTTAAAAGTCAAAATGATGCTACGATATTTTTTATTATTTATCTTCAAATCTTTCAAGACAAATGCTCAATTAAAGCTAGAAGTTTTGTTCCTAACGAAGCAATTTGAAATATTGCAGCGGACTAATTCTAAAATTAAAATAAAGACAACAGATCGATTATTCTTCAGTTTAATAAAGAATTTATTCTCAAATTGGAAAGAAAGAATGTTCATCGTAAAACCGGAAACAGTTATTAAATGGCATAGAACTGCCTTCAGATTTTACTGGCGATGGAGGAGTAAACCAAAAGGAGGAAGACCGAGAATAAGCAAGGAAGTGATAAACCTTATAAAGCAGATGGCAACTGAAAATCCAAAATGGGGAGCACCAAGGATTCATGGAGAATTATTGAAACTTGGATTTAACATTTGTGAATCTACTGTTCAGAGATATATGCCGAAGAAAGGAAAAAGAAACAATGGTCAGAACTGGAAAACCTTTCTAAAAAATCATTCGAAAGAAATTATCTCAATCGACTTTCTTACTGTTCCAACAATTAATTTCAAACTGCTTCATGTTATAGTTGTAGTAGAACATTACAGGCGGAAACTGATTTACTTCAATGTTACCAAGAATCCGACCGCAGAATGGAGTATTCAGCAGATAAGGAACTTGCTTTTCGATTACGATACTCCAAAGTATTTAATCCGTGATAGGGATAAAAAATATGGAACCTTGCTGGGCAGTAAGAAAAACCGTTTCGGAATTGATGAGATTGTAACATCATATCGTTCGCCTTGGCAAAATGGTTATGTTGAAAGAGTAATTGGAAGCATAAGAAGAGAATGTCTCGATCATATAATTGTAATTAATGAAAATCATTTGAGAAATGTTCTTAATGATTATATTTCCTACTACAATAAATATCGGACTCATTTAGGAATAAATAAAGACTCGCCAGAAGGTAGGCCTGTTCAAACGGAAGGGAAGATAGATAAAACTCCTATTGTGAATGGGTTGCATCATTATTATTTCAGGCAAGCCGCTTAAGTAATCCGAATATTATTTTATTATTGAACGAATTCGACAAGGGAGAATTATATCCTTTCGGTAATTATTTGCTCTTTTTACTATGAATTCTAACCAAGGGAGTTGTAAAAAATAAAGAAAGAAACTGAATCAGTGAGAAAAATGCAGAATAAAGGGTTCGATTTTATGCCGGATGGAATAAAGACTAGGCACAGTGGTGCTAATGATATATACTGTCTGACAATTGAACATTTTTAAGCAATTATTCCGCTGATTTTTAAGGAATTCTGATAGCTATGTTGACATTATTTGGCAAGAAACACTTGTCCAAAAAAGGAAAAGCTAATTTCTAAATTCATTTTTAAATGGTTCATCTTTTGAATATTTACAGTAAAGTGTCATATGTCAAAAGGACAAAAAAAATATTGACATTAAGAAAAATAAATATTAAGTATCTAATGTAAACGTTTACATTCTTAAAAAACATTGTTTTTCCCGGCTGACAGTGAAACAATATTCGAAAAAATGAGCACCAATAACTTACCATTCCGGGTTGTTTCAAACTTTTAAGACATTATGAACGACTCAACTATTAATTATTAATTAAGATTGGAGGTTCTTATGAAAAGGTCTCTATTGTGTTCTGTGCTCTTTTTACTTCTTTTCGGTTCAATACTCAAAGCTCAGGGGTATCAGGACCCTCAAATTATGGAAGCTATAAATACTTCCAATGTTATGACGGTGGACGGTCTGCTAAGTGAACCAGCCTGGGCTTCGGCTTATCAATATTTGATCTTTGGACCAAAAGCCCCTACTAATATAAATGCCAAATCTGTTACCGGGGGTGTATTGGTCAAATTAGATAGCGCTAAAGGATTTTGGGATACTACATGGACTAAAGTAAAATTTCTGCGTAACGGTATGAAATTATATGTGGGTATAGAATCTAATGACAAATCCGTTTGCAAGAATGGGGATAGCTGGGAGGGGGATGGTCTCTTCATGATAATCAAAGATGCTGCTAATCTCACACATGAATTCCACCTGTATTATAATGCTGCTGGGGTAAACCCTGAAATGGTATATGAATCTGGGGGCGCCAATGCACAACCCACATGGGCTTTCGGTAAAGGAGTTAAACATTCGGGTACAATTGTAAATGATACAACCCAAATCGATAGTGGTTATACTGCAGAACTTGTAATATATCTGGATTCTCTTGGTTATAATTCAAAGACCACTTCTATCCCGGTCAGTATAGATATTTTTGATCCTGATGGTTTCACTGGCACAATGACTGCTTATGGCTTTGGAGGTAACTATGATAAAACATGGTGGGGTAGTGAATGGGGTTCATCATTCAGAAATTTAATCCTCTATCAGGATCCGCCTACTATGACTGCCTATGCTACTAATACACCGATTACTGTTGACGGTAATCTTAATGAATCTTCATGGAGTCAAAGCTACCCTTATCTTGTATTTGGACCTAACCCCGTTTTAAGTGATCCAAATGCAAGATCTGTAACTTCCGCTGTGCTCGTTAAAGATCCGTATACAGATACTTCTTATACAACAATGAAGTTTCTGCGCTCAGGTATGAAATTATATATCGGGTTCCAGTCGAATGACAAATCAGTTTGTAAATTCGGTGATAGCTGGGAGGGAGACGGTTTGTTCATGTTAATAAAAAATGCTGCTGGTACGGCATCCTATGAATTTCATTTATATTATGATGCTGCTGGGGTAAATCCTGAATACGTATATGAATCCGGTGGTGGCAATCCAAAACCGCAATGGGGAAATGGTGTAATGGTTAAAGGTTCTCAAACACTAACCAATGATACTACTCAGGTTGATAATGGTTATTCTGCAGAACTTGTTATTTACCTCGATTCTCTTGGCTATACTTCATCTTCAACAACTGTTCCCGTTAGTATCGACCTTTTTGATCCGGATGGTTATCAGGGCAGCATGATCGCTTTTGGAACTAAGGGTTCATTTTTAAAAACTTTCTGGGGTAGTGAATGGGGTTCTGAATATAGGAATATTATTCTCTCTAATTCTCCTACTCCGGTTGAACTGGTTTCATTTACGGGTTCATCTAATGGCAAAAATGTAGAATTAAGATGGACCACGGCTACTGAAGACAATAATAGAGGATTCGAAATCCAGAGAAGCTTGGACAAAGTAAATTTCTATCCTATTGGATTTGTCAACGGGAAAGGAACTACAACTGAAAAGACATCCTATACTTTTGTTGATAAAAATATATCAAATAGTAAACTCTATTATAAGTTAAAACAGTATGATTTTAATGGGAATGCAAAGTATACTAATATTGTGGAGGTAGCAGGTGCTGTACTTGATTTTGCATTATCGCAGAATTATCCTAATCCATTTAACCCTTCAACTGTAATTAACTTTAGTCTCCCGCTTTCTGCAAATGTTACAATTGAAATATATAATCCCCTAGGCGCTCTTGTTGGAACAATTGCTAAGGGAAATTTTGATGCCGGTAATCATAAAATTGAATTTAATGGTTCAAATTTAGCATCTGGTTTATATATCTATTCTTTAAAAGCTACAAGTGGAAATGGTAATTCATTTGTCTCTACAAAGAAAATGCTGTTGCTCAAGTAATATATTATTTAAAATATAAGAGCAGGTACCAAAATTACCTGCTCTTATCATTATTCTCCTAAGTAAATCATTTTAATTAAATAATAAATTATTTGTTAGTTAAATAAGATCAGGTAATCAATGTACCTGCTCTTCCATTGAATTTATATTATGGCCCCGACTATAAAAGAAATAGCTAAAAGAGCAAATGTTTCTATTGCGACGGTATCCCGTGCTCTGAATGACGACGAAAGAGTAACCGAAGAAACCAAACAATTAATAAATTCGATATCAGATCAGCTAAATTACCGCCCTAATATACTTGCAAGAAATTTTGTTAAAAAGAAATCTAACATTATCGGACTTATTCTCCCTGAAATATCTGATGAATTCTTTACTGATATAATTAAGGGGATAGATGAGATTACATTTTCATTTAATTATTTTACAATGGTTGCCAGTTCGCATAAAAACAAAACTATTGTCGAATCTATATCAACTCTTATAGGGAGTGGTATGATCGGAGGATTAATAATCCTGGTTCCTTTTTTTACGGAGGAAATAAAAAATGTATTATCCAAACCTCATATTCCGGTTATTCTTATATGCGGGGATTCTTCAATTAAAAAATTTGATACTATCAGTATTGATAATTATCAGGGTTCATTTGATTTAACTAATTACCTTATTTGTTCCAAGGGATATAAGAAAATTTCATATATATCTGGACCCTTAAACAACTTCGATGCTCTTCTTCGTAAAAAAGGATTTCAGGATGCATGCAGGAAAAATAATATTAACGTGGAAAAAGAATGGATTAAGGAAGGAGACTTTACAAGGCAGGTCGGAGAGACCCTTTGTAGGGAAATACTTCAGGGGAGTAAAAAACCTGAAATTATTGTTGCGGCAAATGATATGATGGCAGTGGGATGTTACAATGTAATTAAAGCTCATAAGCTTAAAATCCCTGCTGATATAGCTGTAACAGGGTTTGATGATATATTGTTAGCAAGATGTGTTGAACCAGGGTTAACTACAGTCAGGGCTAATATTGAGGAAGTAAGCAAAACAGCCGCAACAATGCTTATGAATAAAATGAAAAAACAGTTAAAAGAGGAATCACAGCATATCAGAATAATTACAGAATTAGTTATCAGAAAGTCATGTTAATTTTATGAAAAAATATCGTACAGATTATGGTTACTTTTCAGAAACAGGCGATGAATACATAATTACTAATTACAAAACTCCTAAACCGTGGGTTAATGTCATTTCAAACGGAAATTATGGTCTTATTATTTCTCAAACAGGCGGAGGATTCAGTTGGGATACACATTCGGAATTTAACAGGATAAACAGGTGGCACCAGGATTTAGTGCAGGATAATTGGGGAAAATATTTTTATATCAAAAATAACAAAACGGGTGAATTCTTCTCCCCTCTTTTTACACCAGTTAGGAAAGCACCGGATTATTATGAAGCTCGGTATGGTATAGGGTATGCTATATTTTCAACAATATATAATAAAATAAAAATTGAATTACGAATATTTGTACCTTTTAATGACAATCTTGAGATATGGGATTTTAAGGTTGAAAATCAGACAGACAACGATTTAGATCTTTCAATATATTCTTATTTTGAATGGTGTCTTGGTTCATCAGCAGATCATCACAGGGAATTTCATAAAACTTTTATTGAAACAGAATTTGACGACCTTCTTAATGCGATGATTGCAAAGAAAAGATTGTGGGATATACCTCTTGGACCTCGAGGTCACTGGAATATTGATTATCCATATTTAGGATTCATTTCATCTAATAAAAACATTTCTGATTATGAAGGTGATAAAGAGAAATTTATTGGTCAGTATGGAAGTCTTGAAAATCCAAGAGCCTTAAATAATGCGCATTTAAGTAAGAGCATCGGTAAATGGAATGATTCTATTGCAACTATAAAAATAGATATATATGTAAAGAAAAATGAATTTCAAAAAGCTGCTTTCTATATCGGGTTGAAAGAAAACAAGGACCAGATAAATAAAACTATTGCCAGGTATTGGTCAGAAGATCAAATAGATGATTCATTTACTGAAGTTAAACTGAAATGGGCTGCAATATTGGATCCTTTTGAAATAAATACTCCTGATGATGCTATGAACTTTATGGTTAATAAGTGGCTCCGTTATCAGGCTATATCAGGCAGGTTGTGGGGAAGGACTGGTTATTATCAGCAGAGCGGTGCTTTTGGTTTCAGAGATCAGTTGCAGGATAGTCTTGTCTTTTTACCCGTAAATCCTGCTCTTACTAAGAAACAGATTCTACTGCATGCTAGGCATCAGAAACAGGATGGTACAGTACTCCACTGGTGGCATCCGATAACTGAAACAGGCATGGAAACCAAAATGACTGATGATCTTCTTTGGCTTCCATTTGCCCTTTTCCAGTATTTAACAGAGACTTCTGATTATACGATACTTGATGAGAATATACCTTATTATGACAAACCTTATCTGCAAGATTCACTATTTACGCATTGTGCCGCTGCAATTGAAAAAGTATTTTCCAGGTATAGCAAAAGGGGGCTGCCCTTAATAGGTGCCGGTGATTGGAATGATGGACTAAGTGCTGTCGGTCTGGATATGAATGGAGAATCCATCTGGCTTGCAGAATTTTTCTATTTAATTTTGAAAGAATTTGCTGGACTGTGTGAAAATCTAAATAAAACTGAACTTTCAAAAAAATATAAATCAAAAGCAGGTGAACTTAAGGAAGCATTTAATAAATATTCGTGGGACGGTGAATGGTTTTACAGGGCTACCAAAGATAATGGAGAAAAAATAGGCAGCAGTGAAAATAATGAGGGGAAAATATATCTGAATCCTCAAACCTGGTCTGTTATTTCTGGAATTGCTGATGATAATAAGAGTAGATCTGCATTAACTGCTGTGAAAAAATACCTGTTAAAGAATAATGGTCCGGTTCTGCTTGCACCGGCTTATACCGAACCTGATAAATATATAGGGTACCTTTCACGTTATGCTCCGGGTCGGCGTGAAAACGGAGGCGTATACACCCATGCGGCAACATGGGCAATCTGGGCTTTTGCTTTATTAAAAGAAACCGATGTAGTCTATGATATTTATAAAAAATTAAATCCGGTTTTTAATGGTATGGATCCAGTTAAATATTCCTCGGAGCCTTTTGTAACCCCTGGTAATATTGACGGACCCGATTCTCCTAATTATGGTATGGGTGGATGGAGCTGGTATACCGGATCAGCTGCCTGGTTCCAAAAAATAATTGTGGATTGGATCCTTGGCGTCAGAGCTACTGATGAAGGTTTGCTGATTGATCCGTGTATACCTAAAGAATGGGACCATTATTCGGTTAAAAGAACATTTCGGGGTACAATTTACCGTCTTGTAATCGATAATTCACGGCATAAACAAACCGGTATAAAGTATATCGATATAAATGGCTTAAGAATAGAAGGGAATATTATTCCATTCTGTCATGAAAAAGAAATTGTGGTAAACATTTTTATGTAAAACAATATGAGGTATAATATGAAAGCTAAATTTAGATTAATTACATTCTTTACTCTGTTAATTTTGATCCAGTTAGCTGTTTCAGCCCAGTACCCCAAAAGGACAGACGCGATCTGGGCACGTACTGTTCCTCCTGGAACAATTACTCTTGATGGCGTTCTGAACGAACCGGCTTGGGCTAAAGCAGAATCTTTAGTCGTTGTTTACGGTAAAAACACTGGCTTACCAACTAGCGGATGGACTGCAGAGTTCCAGCCCAACTCAGTTACAGATCCTACAAATGCAGTTGTTAAATTCCTTGTTCAGGGGAATCAATTGTTTATAGCATTTATTGTTCCTGACTCTTCAATCGGTGGTACTGCGGATTGGGCAAGATGGGACGGAATAATCATGTCGGTAAAAGATAAGTCTAATGTTTCCAGACCGTCTTCACCAGTTGAATATACATATACATGGTGGCTTGGCTCTCC
>OCTA010001968.1_pt1 | contig 18854 bp, 18 predicted proteins | sample 1538991 | NCBI WGS metagenome assembly OCTA01 (sample SAMEA3539302, study PRJEB22396) | soil metagenome | biome: tundra; feature: field; material: soil | place: USA | collected 2010-05 | depth 0.15 m | reverse complement strand
CCGCCAACCGACTGGGCCTGGACTACCTGGCGCTCGGTCACTGGCATTCGTTTGCCCGGTATGATGCGGACGACGGGGTCTGCCGCATGGCCTACGCGGGCACTCACGAGACGACCAAGTTTGGCGAACGCGACAGCGGCAACGCGGTCATTGTGGAAATTGCCCAGCGTGGTTCACCGCCAAAACTGACCCGAATCAAGACGGGCCGGCTTGATTGGCGCACGGTCGAACGCACGATCGATCAACCTCAAACGCTCGAGGCGCTGGTTGAAGAGCTCGGCAAGCTCGACCCGCCCGACGTGACCCTGGTGCGTGTTTTCCTCGCCGGAGTTCTGTTTCCGGAAGACCGTCATCCCCTGGTCCGCATCGAAGAACTGCTCGCCAGCCGGTTTCTCTTCGGCTCGCTCGACACAAGCTCCCTCATCCCGGCCCCGGATGGCGAAGGTTGGATTGAGTCGCTGGCGTCCGGCTCTTTTCGCGAGGCCGCCGTCAAACTGCGTTCCCAGGCGGCGCAATCAGCCAACCCTGAACAGCGCGCCGTGGCCACTCAGGCTCTTCTCCAGCTTTTTGAACTCCACGAAAGGAGCCGCGCATGATTCTTCACAGCCTGACCGTGGCCAACTGGCGGAGCTTGCTCACTTCCGTGGAATTGGGACCCCTCAGCGACCGGCTCAATGTCATCCATGCGCCCAACGGCACCGGCAAGTCCTCCCTGTTTGAGGCGATGCGCCGGTGCCTGTTTGATGCGCACCAAGTTTCTGGCGAGGAGATTGAAGCAGTGCGCCCATGGGGACGGTCCTTGGCGCCGCAAGTTCAAGTGGAATTCACCCAGTCGGGCGTCCGTTACCGGGCCGAGAAAACCTTTCTCGACGGAGCGTCCGCACACTTGTTCCGCTTCGAGAACGGAAAATTCCAGCCTTTGGCTGACAGCCGCAATGCCGACACCAAATTGCGGGAGATCATCGTAGCGTCAGACGCTCCGGGTCGCGGGCTATCCAAACACGAGCACTGGGGGCTGGCTGAAGTCTTGTGGGCGCCGCAAGGCGCGCTCCACCTGGATTCTCTTTCTTCCAGCGCCACCGAGAATCTCCGCGCCGCGTTGGGCGTGCAGTTGACCGGCGAGAGCGGCACCCTCTTGGAAGAGTTGCTCGAAGAACGTTATCAGACCTATTTCACCAAAGGCGGCAAGTCGCGCACCGGCAAGCAGGCGGCGCCGATCCTCGCATTGGAATCGGAACGCGAAACCGCCGCCGCCGAGCGGCAGCAGCGGCTCGAACATCAGCAGCGATTCGAGGAAACGAGCCGGGCGGTCGAGGACGCCCGGCAGAAACGCGGTCAGGCCAGATTTGAAGCTGACGCCCTCCGCGAATCTGTTGCTCAAACCAGTCAACAGGCCGAAACCTACCTCCGTCTTCAAAGCGAGCTGGAGCAGAAAAGGCTGACGGAGCAGGCCGCCAAGGAACGCTTTGATGCCATCGGCAACTCCTTGGAACTGATCGGCAGCGCCCGCGCTGAAATTGGCCAGCTTCAAGGCGCAATTCAAAGTGGCGAAACGTTGGTGGGTGACCTTGCAGTCGAATTGCAAAAAGCGACTGACGCAGTTGACTCGGCTCGTGGCAAACGAGACGAGGCTCGCCGTCCACGTTCATCCTTGGACGAGCGCACGGCCGAGGTCGAGGATGCCCGCGCTTTCGTGGAAGACAGCAAAGCTCATCAGTCACTTGCGGCCAGAGTCGAGAAACTGAAGCAGTTTGAAGCCGACCTGAAAAAGGGCAGAGAGCAAAGGGCAGCGCTGGTGGCGCCGGATGACAAGACCATTCATGCGGTGCGGAAATGTTTGGCGGCAACTGAAGTGGCCAAAGCTGCCCTGCGGGCATCCCTCATCCATCTCACGGTTCAACCGAAGAAAAAGACCACCATCCACCGGAAGTCGCCCGACGAATCCCAGACCGTCATGTCCGGAGAAAAAGCCACGTTTTCGGGTTCTCCTGATGTCAGGATCGAGATCAAAGGATTCGGAACAATTCACGCATCCGGGCCCGAAGGCGACGCCGAGACTCATCAAGAGGCGTTGCAGGAGGCTGAAAAAAAGCTCGCAAAACTCACCCAACCCTATGGCACGCAAGACCCGGATCGTCTCCAGGTTGTGCGCGACCAGGCCAACGAGTTTGACCTGAAGATCGAACAGTTGGAGACCAAGATTGCCGAACTCCTCGATGACGAGAGTGCGGACGATCTGAACCCGCAACTGGCCGAGCTTAATGCCCGCATCCAGGAGCGGCTAGGACGGTTCCCAGCTTGGGAAAACCAACCTCCAATTATTAGCGACCTGCGCTCCGCCTTGGAGAAGCAGCGCAAAGCCATCGAATCTGCGATTGAAACGACCGAGGATGCTTTCGAGAAGGCGCAGTCCTTTTCCCAAGCCGAGCAGAAACGTCAGGGCCAAGCCGACTCCGAGCTAAAGAACGCCCGGATAAACCTTGATGCTGCGAAAGTTCGGCTTGGCGACCTAACCAAAGATGGCCGGTCCGATGAAACGCGGGCACACGACCGTCAGGAGGCCGTCATGGCGTGGGAAGCCGCCAAGGTGAAAGCCAAAGACTGCGAAACCAAGCTCAACGAGATTCCCGGCGACCCGCAAAAGACTTTGCAAAAACTCGGACGCCAGCTCGCCGCGCTGGAGGAAACAGAAGCCAAGGCTCGCGACGAGGAAAACCAAGCCGAAGGCCGATTGCAAAACCTGGCTGGCGAAGGGGCCTACTCAAAATTGGCCGCTTGCGAGGAGAACCTGGCGGACCTCAACGTGCGCATCCGCCGGGAGAAACTCCGCATGGATGCGACCCGGCTGCTTTACGATACCGTCGCCGCCTGCAAGGCGGCTGTTGTCGCCGCAGTGGCGGCGCCAGTCGAGCGCACGGCCACCTCCATGCTTGGTCGTATCGCCGGTCCCCGTTTGGGGGCCGTTTGCCTGACTGAGAATTTTGTTCCTGCGGGTGTCCGGCCGGAAATCGCCGCAGGCCCGGTGGAATTGACCAACCTTTCCGGGGGAGAACAGGAACAACTCTTCCTCATTATTCGCCTCGCGCTCGGCCAGGTGCTGGCTAAAGAGGAACGCCAGCTTGTCGTGCTCGACGATGTGCTCAATGCCACTGACACGGGCCGTCTCGCCCGCGTGCTCACCCTCCTGGAGGAATGCGCTGACCGCCTTCAAATCGTGATTCTGACGTGTCACCCTGAGCGTTATCGGGGGCTGGAAGAAGCAAAGTTTTTCGACCTGCAACCGCTTTGCCACTGATTCGCTTCATATCCGTGGCCGACCCTGGAGTCCGGCCTCTGTCGGAGGCAGTTCGGCGAGATTAATAATTACTTTGCGGCATCCCGTCCTCACCGGCCTGGGGTTTTCATGGCAGGAATCGCAATCGTTCACGCCGGGTATGAGGCTCGCGTTGCAACGCTTCGCCAATTCAATGATGTATGCCGCCTTGGGGCGGGACAGTCCCGCCGTTCTCAAGCGGTCAACCGAAGCCTTTGCAACCTGGCCGGGAGTGGGGAAATCGTCGTCCGGGAACAGTCCCTTGAATCGCTCAAGAATTGTCCCGGCAGCGTTGCTGTTCAATTGCTGGTGAATGATGGCGTGCGCGAGCGACTGAAACGGCGGGAGGCGGCGCGGGCGCAAGTGGATGATCCCAATCTTTTCGATCAATGCCGACATCACCGGGTCGGAACTCAAATGGGCGATGGCGTGTTTGCTCATAGGCGGTCATTCTGAACGGGCTTCCTCACCCGGCATTGAACTTGTCCTGAAATTCCCGGACCTTCTGAATGATGGCGTCGAAATCAGGCGCGGGGCGAAAGAGCATTTGCTGTGTTTTGGTGTAATCGGCTTTCCATTCCTCGAATCGCCCGGGTCTGGGAACCATTTGGAGCGATCCCCGTTTGAAGTCCCCATATTTCACCCAAGTGTAATTGAAGAAAATGGCGCGATGATCCACTACGCTTTCAAAAAGCCCCTTGCTTGACGCGGCGCTGTCCGCAACGCCGGCCTCGATCAACTTGAAAAGGTCAAAGTAATGACGCGACAATCTTGGTTTTAACTGTTTGCCGTGCGGACGAAAATTCTCCTCATGCAAGAGCGCCGCCTTCTCCCAGAATGTCCGCTCCGCTGCGAGGACCTGCACCTGGCATTCTGGATTTGAGAATGCCGTCGGAAACTGTTCCGCCACATAAGGCATCACGGCTCCCTGTTGATTCGGCCAGGTATCGGAACGCGCCCCCAGTTCAATCTTTACCTCGGATTCCACATAACCGCCGGTGTTAGTCTGCCAGCACCCCGGGTACGCGAACAGCAGGGTTTGATGGTCCGGGTCTTTGTCGTCCATCCTCAATCGGAAGGGAACATCCGCCAACAGGTGTGCGGCGATTTCCCGCTCCAGCGCATCCTTAAACTTCGTTTCGATGTAGTGCCGGCAATTCTGTTTTAATGCTTCGAGCCGTTCCTTGCGTTTCGACTTGCTGGGGGCTTTCGCGGGGTCGTTTTCTCCGCCAAAGCCAAGGAAATCCCGTGAGATGGTAATATCAATATCTTCCGAAAAACGGTCAATGAGATGATAAACCTTGGACAAAGAAGTGCCGCCCTTGAAAGTCAGATGTGGGCCAACTTCGGGAAGATTGAAAAGTCTTTGCAATGTCCAGCAAACCCAAAAGTCCTTTTCGATCAGTTCCGGGGGCAGCTTCATTGGGGCGGCAGCCTCCACAAAATAAGGCTGCCGTTCGGAAGGGGGCAACTTGGCAAACGAGTTCACTTGGATGCCCCTCCCGCGATTGGGCGCAAATACTTGTGCATCCATTCGGGGGCGAAGTGGATGTCCTTGAGCAGTTGCCGCTTTTCATTCGCGCCAAGCCGCTCCCTGAGTTTGCCGATCATGTTTTCGTCAATATTGGTCTTGCCCAATTCCCGCAGGGCTTCGATGACCAATCCGCTCGATTTGCCGGCGGTGGCCATATTTTTGGGCGTTGTGTGTTTCAACCGGATTTCCTGTTTTCCAACGCGCACGGTCTTGGAGGCCCCGTCCGTCAGGAATACGATTCTTGCCGGGACCTGCTCCGTAAGTCCCAGGATATTCGCCGCGTAAGCGCCAAACGGCTTGATGCGAACAGCCGCTTCCCCTTTGAGCGCCTTGGCGACAGCCTCCGGGTTTGGGCTTAAAATCCCGAGGACGGGGTGGCTTTTCGGATAATCATACAAACCACGGTTCAGCCGCCGAATGGTGCCTTCCGCAGTCAGGCGGGATAAAGCCTTGTCGATGGCGGCCCGGCTTCCAAGCGCAACAAAATCATTGGGGGTGAATACCCACCCCCTACCCATGCCATAAATCTTGCTAACTACCCTGTTTGCAGTATCTTGCATAGAAATCAGATGTTTGTGATGTCAGAAAAACTATATACTTTTTCTGACACAAAATCAGAAACATGGCAACCCCTTTCTTGAAAAAAATTTAACGAGAAAGCCCTTTGCGGGGTTTCGATTGATTTAGGGCGAAAAGATGAAGCCATGCTTGAACTATTCGCCCTAAATCAATCCGAAGGCAAGCCGATTCCGGGACAGCCGATTCCGAGCGGGAGCGCCACCACGAATTTGGCGTGTCGCAAATACCGGCCAGGTCCTGTGACACGTCGAGCCCTCAAGAATCAGAATTCCCGACAACCGACAAGGGCATCGAGCCTGAAATTTCAAGACGACTTTGGTGGCGATCTCACAGACGGTGTCTGGGATATTTTGAAATCGGCAGTTCACATTTGCGCCGTGAGTTGCCTTTCCCGGTCCTCGCTCAGCAACTTCTGCTGGCGCTCGTAATCGCCCAGGGAAGGCAATTGGACCGCATGGTTTTGATCGGGGAGGCAAGCCTCCACCGGGCGACCTCGCAGTTCGTTTTGCATGATCACAGGGAACGAAACCATCAGGGATTGGGGAACAAGATCATCCGACCGGAATTCACGCCATTCCCGACCGAGGGTCCCATCAAATTCCGAAAACGGCTGGGTGGACTGCTTCGCTACTACCATCGAGAAGCCGCGTGCGAATCCCGTGCGCGCGAATTCCGGACAGCACGGGCGAAAGCTGCGGTCGTTTGTTTAAGCGATTGGACGGATGCAAGGCGAGCCATAGATTCTTGGACATCGCTCCCGTTGCCCAGCTACACTCGCCCTACGAGCATGGACCTACAATCAGGTGAGAGCGAGAGGCGCGAACGCGGGGCGCTGGACGCGTTGCTGGAACGCGCCCTGCTGCTCGATCTCGAAGTTTCCCATCAAGGCAAAATCCTCAAACTCGGCGCGGTCCTCGGCAGTTTGACTCTGGCGCGTTCAGGCAGCGGATCATTCGAGGGGGCCTCGAGTGAGCTTAACAACCTGGCCCAAGGGGCTAACTGCCTTCTTGGCCATAACCTGGTCCGCCATGACCTTCCTATTTTGCGGGAACGGGCACCGGAACTGCCGATTCTCCAGCTGCCCATCATTGACACCCTGGTGCTCTCGCCCATCTGCTTCCCGGAGAATCCGTATCATCGGCTTATTAAGGATTACAAACTGGTGCGTGAGAGCGTGAACGACCCGGTTGCCGACGCACGCCAGGCCGCGATCCTGTTTGCTGACGAGTTCCGCTCCCTGGACGGACTCCGGCGGACGGAACCGCGGCTTTTTGAGCTGCTCTATTTTCTTCTGGCGACCCCGGACAGTCAATGTGACCAGCTCGCATCGGGAATGGAATTGGTGTTTCAAGCCCTTGGTGGAGGAAAGCCGGCAAAACAACGGGCGCTGGAGATTTGCGCGGAGATGTTCGGGCGTTGGGGCTGTGCGAGCGTGCCGGCGGACGAACCCCTTTTGCAGTCAAGTGCGCAGCGGCAGGCGCTGGCTTATGGGATCACCTGGTTGCGGGTCGCGGGGTCGAACTCGGTGGTTCCGCCGTGGGTGCGCCACGAGTACCCGGCGGCTGGAGATTTAATTCGGCGGCTGCGCGAGGTTCCGTGCAGATCTGAAAGCTGTGCCTATTGTCGCAAGGCCCATAATGCGCGAGAGCAATTGCGCTCTTTCTTTGGATGGGAGGATTTCCGTGCGGTGCCGGCCAACAAAGCCGGAGGCAGCCTGCAACGTGACATAGTTGAAGCAGGGCTTCGGAATGAATCCCTGCTCGCCATCTTACCGACCGGGGGTGGAAAATCGCTGTGTTTTCAATTGCCTGCGCTGGTCCGCAACTACCGCCGTGGCGTGCTGACGATTGTGATCTCCCCGCTTCAGGCCTTGATGAAGGATCAAGTGGACGGATTGGTTCGGCGCACCGGCACCCCGTTTGCCGCAGCTCTCTACGGACTGCTGACCCCGCTGGAGCGTGGCGATGTGCTGCGGCGCGTGTGCTTGGGAGACGTGGCGGTGTTGTATGTTTCACCGGAGCAACTGCGCAATCGTTCCTTTCACGGCGCCATCGCCCAACGGGAAGTTGGCTGCTGGGTTTTCGACGAGGCCCATTGTCTGTCGAAATGGGGACATGATTTTCGGCCTGATTACCTGTATGCGGGGCGGTTCATCCGGGAGTTTTCGAAGGAACAAAGCGTCGATATACCGGCCATTGCCTGCTTCACCGCCACGGCCAAGCGCGACGTGAAAGAAGAGATTCTGGCTTATTTCAAGGCTCAAACCGGCCGGGAGTTGGCACTGTACGAGGGTGGCGTTGAGCGCCAAAACCTGCGGTTCGAAGTGCAGACCATCACCGGCTACAGCAAGTTGGAGCGGGTTCACGATTTGCTCTCCGAGAGGTTGGTGGAGGGCAGCGCCATCGTTTTCCGCTCCACGCGTTCAGACACAGTGTTGACGGCTGAATACCTGCGGGAAAAGGGTTGGCGGGTGGAGCACTTTCATGCTGGTTTGACGCCGCCTGAAAAGAAGAGGGTTCAAGACGAGTTCTTGTCCGACGGAGTTCAGGTGATTTGTGCCACAAATGCGTTCGGCATGGGCATCGACAAGGAAGACGTGCGGTTGGTCATCCATGCCGACACGCCGGGATCGCTGGAAAACTACTTACAGGAGGCCGGACGGGCGGGGAGAGACGGGCGAATGGCCGGCTGCGTGCTTCTTTTTGATGAGGCCGATTGCGAGCGCCAATTTCGCCTGGGCGCTTTCTCCCAACTGACGCGCCGCGACATTGGCCAAATCCTGCGGGGCCTCCGCAAAGCTGCCAAGGGCGAGCGCCAGGAGGTGGTCATTACCACCGGTGAAATCCTTCGTGATGAGGATGTTGAGACGAGCATCGAAGTGGAAGATCGGGATGCCGACACCAAGGTGCGCACGGCGATCTCCTGGTTGGAGCGAGCCGATTTCATACAGCGCGATGAAAATGTTACGCAGGTATTCCAGGCCCGGCCATTGGTGAGGGATCTGGGCGAAGCCGCCGTGAAAATGAAGCCGCTGAACCTGTCCCATCTGGAACAGTGCCTGTGGATGGCCATCCTGCGCGAGGTCATGAACTCCGGTCCATCCGACGGTCTGACCGTGGATCGCCTGGCGCTCCTGCCCGAGTTCACCGAATATGCCAAAGGCAACGCCGGCGCCAATCCCGAATATGTGAGCGCGAAGGTACTCAAGATCCTGGGCAGCATGGCCCAGGCAGGGTTGATGAAACGCGACATGCTCCTCAATGCCTTCGTGCGTTACAAAGTGGCCGATCATTCCCGCCTCCGGTTGGACAGAGTGCTTCAACTCGACCGAGGGCTGGTGGATCTGCTGGCCAAGGAGGAACCCGATCCGGAGGGTTGGATGCCTTTGTCTCTCCGGCTCGTGAACCAGCGTTTGTGTGACGAGCAGCTGGAGTCCTCAACCGAGATCCTGCGCGCGTTGCTCAAGAGCCTTGGCCAGGACGGCCGCGGCTTCGCCGGTACCCACGGCAGCATTGAACTGAGGCATATCGCGCAGGATTCGTGCCGGGTTCGTGTGAAGCGAAGTTGGACCGCCATTAGCGAACTGGCTGAAAAGCGGCGGCGTGTGGCCTCCCTGGTCCTGGATGTGCTCCTGGCAAAAGTGCCCGCAGATACCCCGGCCCGCGCCGACTTGCTGGTCGAGTTCTCCTTCCAGGAGTTGCAGGATGCCATCGAACGGGATTCCATTCTTCGCTCGGAATTGAAGGATCCCGGCGCGGCTTTGGAGAGGGCGCTGATGTATTTGCACGAACAGCGAGTCATCATTTTGCAGCAGGGGCTGGCCATTTTTCGCGCCGCCATGACCATCCGCCTGCAGCCCCAGGCCAAGGGCGAAAAATACAAGGCCAGCGACTACCAACCTCTGGAGGATCACTACCGCGAGCGCGTTCTCCAGGTGCATGTGATGAGCGAGTTCGCGCGGCGCGGGTTGGAGCGGGTTACGGAGGCCCTCGGCTTGGTACTGGCTTACTTTTCCCTTGGCAAAGAGGAGTTCATCCGGCGATATCTCAGCACCAAGCCGGAATTGCTCAAGCATGCGACTACCGCTCAATCGTACCAACGGATCGTCACGGACTTGTCCAATCCAGCCCAAATCAAACTGGTAACGGCTCCCACAGGGCGCAATTTGCTGATCCTGGCCGGCCCCGGCTCCGGCAAGACCAAGACCGTCGTCCACCGTTGCGCCTATCTTCTGCGGGTCGAGCGCGTCCGACCACAAAGCGTGCTGGTCTGCTGTTTCAACCGGCACGCCGCCATCGAGCTGCGGCATAGTCTCCGGGATCTTGCGGGTGATGACGCCAAAGGGGTAACCGTTCTGACTTATCATGGCCTGGCGATGCGGCTGCTGGGCTATTCTTTCGCTGGCCGCACTGGAAAAAATTCGGCCGCGATCGATTTCGATGCCCTCATTACCGACGCGCTAAAGCTTCTGCGCGGGGAGACCACTCTCCCCGGCCTCGAGCCTGACGAAGTCCGGGACCGGCTGCTGGCGGGTTTCCAATATATTCTGGTGGATGAGTATCAGGATATCGACCGGCCGCAATACGAATTGATCAGCGCTATTGCCGGCAAGACGCTGGATGATCCCGACTTCAAACTCTCCATTCTGGCGGTTGGCGACGACGATCAGAACATTTACGCCTTCCGCGGCACCAACGTGGAGTTCATCCGCCGATTCAGGCAGGATTACGATGCCGATGTGCATTACCTCGTTGAGAACTACCGGTCCACCCGCTACATCACCGAGGCCGCGAACCAGTTCATTGCTTGTAACACGGATCGGATGAAAACCGAACACCCGATCCGGGTTGATCGCCATCGGGAAATGCTGCCGGCGGGCGGTGAGTTTGGCCAGCGTGACCTGGCTACGAAAGGCAAGGTGCAGGTAATCCGGGCTTCGGATGGCTGCGCCCAAGCTCAGGCGGCCATCGCCGAAATCCAGCGCCTGCGCGGACTGGGAGCAGCCGACTGGTCGCAAATCGCCGTCCTGTCCAGCACGCATCGGGAACTGGCCCAGGTGCGCGCCCTGGCGGAAGCGGCTGCGATCCCGATTCGCTGGGTCGCGCAACGGGATAAAATGGCCCCGCTGCATCAGATCCGGGAGATTCGGCGATTTCTGCGGCATCTGGACGGGATCCACAACGCCTTGAAACGGGCCAGTGAATTGAGGGCAATTGGGACAGCGATGTTCGGCGATGGCAGCGCCAATCCTTGGGTGCAGTTTCTTATCCGATTGTTGGATGGATGGGAGAGTGAGTCCGCTGACGCGGAGATGCCGGTCTTTGAGGCGCTGGAATTTCTATATGAAGCCTGCGCCGAAAGCCGGCGCGAATTCAGCTACGGGGACGGCGTGGTCTTGAGCACGGTGCATTCCGCAAAAGGCACCGAGTACGACCACGTCCTGCTCGTCGGAACCTGGCCGGCGCGGCAGGATCAAGCGAAGCTTGAGGAAAGCCGGCGGGCTTTTTACGTGGGAATGACGCGCGCAAGGAAAACCTTGGCGGTTTTTGATCGCCTGGACGTTCGCCCATCCCTGCCCGATGCGCTGGCCGGTCCAGCCATAGCCGCTCGGGAGTTTGATCAAAAATCGATAACCGAGTCCGGCGATTTGTTGAACTACGAAACGTTAGGCCTGGAGGATATCCACTTGGGATATCCGGGGAAATTTCCAGAAAGTTCCCCAATCCATGTCGTCTTGAGGCGCCTGATCCCCGGAGACAAACTGGCCATGCGCTCCCTGGACGGGAATGGCATTGGGCTTTTTGACGGGTCCGACGTGTGTGTCGCCCGTCTCTCCCGCAAAGCGGAAGCGAATTGGGCTGGCCGACTGGCCGCTGTCCGCGACGTTCGGGTACTGGCCATGGTTTGCCGGACCGCCGACCAGGACGCGGAACAAAACAGGCGCGAACAATACCAGGTGACAGAGTGGGAAATCCCGGTGGCGGAGGTCGTGTTAGAAGAGGATTCGCACCGTTAACTGCCAGGACTGTGGCTGGTGATGGCTTTCTCCCGAACGAAGCAATCATTGCGGACAATGTGGCCTGTTACGAATGTCAGCTTGGCAACCGAGGGATGGCGTGTAAATGGCTGGAGTCTGCCGTTGATTTGGCTGATCCCAAAGAAGTGAAGTTGATGGCTTTGCAGGACCCGGACTTGGAGAAGTTTCGGGCGGAAATCGGGGAGATTTGAATCACAGGCCGGATTGTCGTAGTCTCAGGAAGATGAAACGCATAATTCTCTCAGTACTTTTGGCGTGTGTGATTGCAACCGGCGGTTCTCAATCCTGGGCCGGCGCACAACCCAACATCGAGGTCTTCTTTTCGCCCCAAGGCGGTTGCACTGAAGCAGTGGTGAAGGCGCTGGACCACGCGACCAACAGCGTCTTGGTGCAGGCATATTCTTTCACCAGCGCGCCGATTGCGAAGGCCCTCGTTGACGCTCACAAGCGCGGGGTGAAGGTCCAGGTTATCTTGGACAAAAGCCAGCGCACCGCGAAATACTCATCGGCCGATTTTGTGGCTCATGCCGGAATCCCGACGTATATCGACGCGAAGCATGCGATCGCCCACAATAAAATCATGGTGATTGACGGGTATGAAATCCTGACCGGTTCGTTCAATTTTACCAAGGCGGCGGAGGAAAATAATGCGGAAAACCTTTTGGTGATTCAGGACGCCCCGCTCGCGGCAAAATACGCGGAGAACTGGCGGAATCATCTGAGTCATTCGGAGTCATATCCGGGCAGATGACGCGCCAAACCGCCACGATGTCCCCGGGTTTTCCCGACGGACTTGAGTGAATCGCTCCTGGATTGTAAATGTTGAATATGCCACTCTTAAAACTCGAAACCACAGTTGCGCTCTCTGAGGATAAGCGACAAGCCCTTCTGGCTTCTCTGTCCAAAACCGTCGCCGAAACCATTGGCAAACCGCAGCAATACGTCATGGTGGCCGCGAGCCAGGCCGCCATGCAGATGTCCGGCAGTCCGGGTGACGCGGCCTTTGTGGACGTCCGGAGCATTGGCGGGTTGACCGAAGACGTGAACCGGAAGCTCTCGCAGAAGGTCTGCCAGTTGCTGAACGATTCGCTCGGGATCCCGCAAAATCGTATTTACCTCAACTTCACCGAGGTCGAAGCGAGCCACTGGGGTTGGAACGGGAGCATGTTCGGGTGATGGCGATGGACCTGCCCGAGGCCAAAGGAACTTACGTGCTGATTGCCTTTGTGGCCCAGATGAAACGCCTGGAGATCGGGCGCCTGGGAGCTTACGACATCGTGCCTGGCTATTACGCCTACGTCGGCAGCGCCTTTGGCGCTGGAGGACTCCGCGCGCGCATCGGTCACCACCTGGAATCAACGGCCACCCCGCATTGGCACATCGATTATTTGCTCAGAGTGGCTGAACCCGTTGAGGTCTGGTACACGAGGGCCAATCAGAAGCAGGAGCATCACTGGGCGGAACTGCTGGAAAAGGCGCCGCATTTTCGTGTGCCGATTCGTCGATTTGGTTCGTCGGATTATCACCGAAGCCGGTCGAGCCATCTGTTCTTCTCGAAGGGGAGACCCTCTTTCCAATGGTTTCGGCAGATAGTCGCGGAACACTTCGAAGGCGTTGAGGCCGAATTGCATTTACCAGCACTCGCGTTGCAGCACGGAACTGACACCAGAATTGAGGAACGGCATGCATGACGTAACACCAGACATAACGAGTTTCGCCATGAAGGTCTTCTTCCTCGCCCAAGTGCGTGCGATTGTGTCCAGTGATGGCGCAATATTCTTTCGCAAAGGATAAACTGAACGGAAAAGCAAAAGGCAGCCGGCAGAATTGTTTGTCAAAGCCGGTCGCACTTCCGTTAGCAGCCGGGCCCGGGTTGCACGATCCACTTGTCGGATGAGGGCTAACGACGGTAAACTTCTGGTGCGCATATGAGGATTGCCGATGCTGGGGCCCGGATCCGATAAACGACTGACTCCTTCTAAATGCATAATGTTTTATCCATCAGGGATCTGCGGAAGGCCTATGGCGACAAGATCGCTGTGGACCGCATTTCATTCGAGGTGAACCGCGGTGAAATCGTCGGGCTGTTGGGGCCCAATGGGGCGGGGAAGACGACGACGATCAGCATGATTCTCGGCGTCCTCCAGCCCGATTCTGGCTCAATCCATGTCGACGGGATGGATCTTGCGACATGCCGCGCCCAAGCGCTGGGGCGCACGAATTTTGCAGCCGTTTATGCTCCGCTCCCCGGGAATTTGACGGTGCAGCAGAATCTTCGTGTCTTCGGCTTGCTCTACGGGGTCAATGGTTTGTCGGAGCGCACCAATGCTCTGATCCGCCAGTTCGATCTCGAAAAGTTTCGGAATGTGAAGTGCGGGGTGCTGTCCTCGGGCGAGCAGACGAGGGTTGCTTTGGCAAAGGCAATGCTCAACCAACCGCATTTGCTTTTATTGGATGAACCGACTGCATCGCTTGACCCCGTGGCGGCCCGCGAGATCCGATCCCGGATTCGCCAATTCGCCGTGTCAGGCGGTGGTGGGGTGCTGTGGACCACGCATAATATGGTTGAGGTCCAGGACGTGTGCGACCGCGTGCTTTTCCTCTCTCACGGAAGGATTATGCTTGAGGGAGACCCGAAGACTCTGCCGGACGAGCATGGCCAGCCGACGCTGGAGGAACTTTTTATTGCCGTGGCGCGTGAACCGCTAACCCTGGAACGAATTTGACCACAACCTATTTCCGTCCCGTCATCGCCGTCATGCTTCGGTATTTTTACCTGCTTCGCGGCACCCCGGCCCGCTGGATGCCGATCTTCGCCTGGGTCGCCATCGACATCGTGCTGTGGGGATTCATCACCAAGTACTTGAACAGCGTCACATCCTCTGGCCTCAACTTCGTGCCAACGCTGTTGGGAGCGGTCCTGCTCTTTGATTTTTTCACGCGGGTTATGCACGGAGTCGCCGGCGTGTTTCTGGAGGATGTCTGGTCCCGGAACTTTTTGAACCTCTTTGCGTCCCCCCTCACCATTCCACAGTACCTCCTCGGCTTGGTGGTCACGAGCACGGTCACGAGCTTGATCGGCTTATTGGTGATGCTGGTCCTGGCGACTGTGCTATTCGGGCTGTCGTTTTTCGCATACGGCCTGACACTGGTGCCGTTCCTCCTGATTCTTTTTCTGTTCGGCGTGTCTCTGGGCATCTGTACGGCCGCCGTGGTGCTCCGGTTGGGACCGTCAGCAGAATGGCTGGTGTGGCCAGTCCCGGCAGTCGTATCGCCGTTTGTCGGAGTCTTTTACCCAATCTCGATCCTGCCTCAATGGATGCAGTTTGTCGGGAAGTTGCTGCCCGTCTCGTACGTGTTCGAAGGGCTGAGAAAGATCATTTCCGGGGGCACTGTGCCGGTAACCTCGCTAATCTTGGGAGGGGGCCTGGCCGTGGCATACGTCCTTCTGGCATGCTGGTTTTTCAAGCGCGTCTTTCGCCACGCCGTGCGAACTGGCATCCTCGCCCGGTATAGTGCCGAGAGCCTGAGTTGAGCCCAGACAACGCTTTGATTGCGACCTGACTCATCAACATTTACTCGATTGGGGCGTTCTGGATGTCTTCGTGGTTCAACCAGGACGGCGGCTCGATCCGCGCCAGTTGATAATCAGCCGCCACCTGGAACCGGCCTCCGGAGTGAACCAGGAATGGGTGCATCGAGGTGGTCTCCGGGCTGAAGGCCTTCAACTCCTCCCGCGTGAATTTCAGGGCCAGGATGTAGGTGTCGATGGGGTCCGTTTCCCGCGCGTGCGGGCGCTGCGTGTAGGCCGCCAGCCGGATGGCCTGGCACAGCGGCAGGTAGGAAAAAATCTCCGCCGCGATGAAGGCGCATTCCCCGGTCACCAGGTCAAAGTAATCGCGGTTGCGTTCCACCTTGTCGCGCGCCACCTCCCGGATCTCACCGTTTTTGAGCAGCCTTTTCCGGGTGAACAGAATGACCTGTTCCATCTCGGGCAAGTCCAGATTCACCGAAATCAAATCCGCCGTGTCGAAGAACAATCCGCACTGGGTTGCGTCCTGGAATGGCAGGTGCAGGCCGGTGAAGATTTCCGTCAGGGTGTGTTTGATCTCCTCAAGATCGCCGGTCGTCAGCCGTTTTAGCCAAGCAATGCGCTCCGTTTCCCGCGCCTCCCATTCCGTCTGTGCCGCCTTCAACTGCTGCTCGTAGTCGGCCAGCGACTCCTGATAGCGCTGCTGGATTTCAGGTTGTCGTTCCTGCCACACGGCCGGGAACAGCGTCTTCGCATGATTCTGGGCAAACAACGCCGGCAGCAACCGATACGACGATTGGGATTTCACGGACTCAGTCAGGTCGTTGAGGCATTTGATCTGTTCCTCCGGCCAAACCGGTTCCGGCGGTTGCTGCTGCGTGGATTCAAACGGCCGCTGGGTTTGGGCTTGGAGAAAGTTTTCCAGGCTGGGAATTTCAGGGAGCGGCTTCCAGAAGTGAAGCATCTGTTGGTACTGCTCCCACTGGTCGTCAATTCCTTGCTGCGCCTCCTTCGTCTTCTCTTCCTGCTCCTGGTGCCGTTGCAAGGCCTCCCACTGGTGGGCGGAGAGGCGGCGTTCCACCGATGGACGATCATAGCTCCGGGAGGAACTGTCCAGGCGCTGACGGTAGGACAGGCCGGTTCCCGGAATGCCGGCGGAACCGTAAAGGCCGCGCGGACCGAGGTTGATGTGGGCGCCGCGGACGCCCGCAGAAAGGGAGACGCCGCTGCCGCTCAAGTTCAACCTCAGTCCTGGCAGGATGCTAACGCGCCGGCTGAAACGAAAACCCATAATTAATTTGAAAATGATTTGTGGTTCCGGCGGCAGTAATAGGCCCAGTGCATCCCCATCTCTTTAACAGCACATCAAAGAATGGCTCCGTCCGACCCTGATTTAGAAGGTCCCGCTTGGATGATAACTGACCGGAGCGATTCCAATGTATTGGGGGCTGTGCCGCCACAATGCGCTTCATGGAGTCGAGCATAAACAGGGGAACAGCGGGCGCAAGCCCAATCGCCATTGTTCACAATCGTTTAATCGTGGGGCAATCCACGTCAAGATCATGGTCGTTTCCTGGCGCAACGGTCGGCCCCGCTCCGCAGTTTGCGCACGTTGACTCTCCTGCCCAGGCAGTGGCATTCTGCCCGGTATGGAACTTGATTTGGAAGGCCAATTTGCCGACCGCGCGTATCCGATTCTGGCGAGCCTGGTGACACCGCGTCCGATTGCGCTCGTGACCACCCTCAGCCCGGACGGCAAGGTCAACGCCGCTCCGTTCAGCTTCTTCAACGTGCTTGGGGCGGCCCCTCCCATTCTGGCGTTCGCCCCGGGCGATCGCGACGATGGCACGCCCAAGGACACGGCTCGGAACATCCGCCTCACTCACGAGTTCGTGGTGAACCTGGTGGACGAAGCCATCGCGGAAGCGATGAACAAATGCGCGGCCTCGTTGCCTTACGGGGAAAACGAACTCGTTCCCGCCGGCCTGCACGCAGCGCCCTCGACCGTGGTAAAACCACCCCGCATTCTCGAGTCGCCCGTCAGCCTGGAATGCAAGGAATGGGGGACGTTGCAGATCGGGGACAACCGCGTCGTGATCGGCCTGGTGAAACGTGTTCACCTGCGCGAGGAATTGTTCGATGTGGAAAGGAAACGGGTTCGGAGTGACAAGCTCTTTCTCATCGGCCGCATGGCCTCGCCGCACTGGTATTGCCGCACCCGCGATCGTTTCGAGATGATTCGGCCCGAATGAGCAGCGCACAGGCTGCTGCATGCATCTCCGAGCTTGCCGCTCACAACACAGATCCCCCTTCCGTTGCGATTGGCAAGGCTTGCGGATTTTCTCAAATTTCTTTACGCTCATTGCCGCATGAACAACCTCCGCAGAATGGAGTCACGCGCGAGCAGCATTGGTAACCGGGAGGAAGCCGAGATCCTCCTTCCCGACATCAAGATGCGACCCAGGGAAATGGTGATCATCCATCGGCTGCTGTCTCGATGCGACCTGGTTGCACAAGTAGTCTTCATCACACTCATGGAAAATTGGGCGCGGGCCGGCTTTCAAGTGGCCACAACCCCGGGCACTATCGCGCTGGATGCCCCTTGTGGCGCAAAAAGGGCCCACATCGCCGCCTTGATCAACCCATCGTATGGTCGGCCGGCGGCAATTTGTCTTTGCTGGGAGATTTTGAGGAAGCAAAAACAGTTCCCTTGCGATGCGCTGGATGCCTATCAGAACACGGTGCGCAGAATCGCTCCGCTGCATGTGACCCCAAGTTCGGCCCACATCAGTCTGGGAAAGTCATTTTCGCTGGCGCAAGCCAAGCAATTGTTCAAGGCGATGAAGACGCTTGCCGGTTGCATCCGTCCAGAATTGGCGGAACCGCCGCCGCCCGTCAAGCCAGTGACGCCAGACAACATGCGCGGCACCCTCAAACTGTGTCCTGCTGAAACGCAGGCGATTTTCAAAAAGCTGATCGCCGGTTGGATGGGCGCTGGCGGCGTAGTGCAGGCCAAGCAAACAGGTCGAATCTGTCTGAGATTGAAGACGAAGGCGCACCGCTCAGGGAATTTGGCCCGTTTGCCGCGAAACTTTAACTTGCTGGTGCTGGCTTCACCCAAAGGCAAAGTCCCCGCGCACCTTCAAGCAGAGTGGAATCTTTCACGGAGCCAATGGGGGGCTTACCTGGATTGCGTCCCTGAAGCGGTCGAGAATTACGAGCGGACCGTGATGGCTTTGCCCGGTTTCGTCCGAAAGGGAACGCTTTCCAGAGTCTTTCTGCACAACGGATTTTCCCTGGCTCACGCGGAAGCCTTGGTCCACTCCATGCTGGCCCTCAAGGCTGCCGAAGAATCCGCCCCATGAATGGTGTTCCGGCGACAGTCGTGGAAGACTTGATCGCGGTGGACAGGTTATTCAACTGCGCGATCCTGCTGGATGGCGGCTTTGCGACAAAGAGGCTGCAAACGAAGCTTATCGCGGTTTGCATCGTACAACCCATCATGAGCTTCGTCATCTATTCGCCGCGCGGTGCGTTGAAGGCGGGGTGGACGTTTCCACAGCGGCGGACATGCTTGGGGGCAGCGAACCGATCTCGCTTGCATGGCGAATTTTATGGTTGAAATTGAAGCTCATTTTACGCAATAGCAAGGGAATCACATGAACCAGCGAAAACTTGGAACACAGGGATTGACCGTTTCGGCGCTCGGACTCGGGTGCATGGGGATGTCGGAATTCTACGGCACACGCGATGACCAGGAATCCATCGCCACGATCCACCGTGCGGTTGGTCTCGGGGTGACCTTGCTCGACACGGCGGACATGTACGGCTGCGGCGAAAACGAGCGGCTGGTCGGACG
>OCTA010001965.1_pt1 | contig 18861 bp, 14 predicted proteins | sample 1538991 | NCBI WGS metagenome assembly OCTA01 (sample SAMEA3539302, study PRJEB22396) | soil metagenome | biome: tundra; feature: field; material: soil | place: USA | collected 2010-05 | depth 0.15 m | reverse complement strand
ACTTGCTCTCACCGCCCTTGCTCACGGGGCCGGCTCGATGAGATATCCGGGCTAGATGCTCCGCTATCCCTGGTGCTGCCGCTGACGACCGTTGAAGCGGCCCTTAAGGCGGCTAGGAAGTAACGCCCGACTTAGACGCGATCAGGTTTCCCTGATCCGGACTTTTCGGGCGTTTCGCTCCACTTCTACGGGTCGCGCGTTATGCGACCAAGTGGCAACTCTACACCCTTCGGATTCCGTTCGCCTAGTCCGTCCCTGGAAATGTGGGCGGTGGCTTCTTCTCAAAATCGGCTTCTATGATCTCGTCTCGAATCGTTTGCCCAAGCGCATCCAGGCTGCGATATAGGGTTTCGTGTGAGAACCCCAGTCGAGCCAGATGTCCAGCCAAATCTCGTTTAGCGTTTGCCGGGACGATGTACCGCACGAGTGACGGGCCTCGGAGCAAGAATTCTATCTGCTCCTGGGGATCCGTCGAAGGGTGAATAGTGAACCTGCTCATCTGGGCCGCCATCCTAGGAAACTGGCAAGGCGGCACGAGGGCGAGCGGCCCATTAATCGTCGGGCAGTGTACCTCAATCGCGTACTTGGCCAACTCCTCCTTACCTAGGAATGCCGCTGCCGCAAGATACCGTATTGGAGGGGTGTCGGGGAAACAAGCGGCCCAGTTCGCGCTGCGCCAGTTCAACTCTCCGTTGTCCATGCACCACATCTCGCCGTCTTCACCTTCGGAGGCGGACACCGTGAAGTAAAGTGCTACGAGCACATTCTCAGTCCAGTCCAGCAGTCGTGTCGGAACGCGGTGGTGCTGCATGAGCAGCAACCAAGAGACATAATCGTCCCACGTGGGCAAGTCGGCGTGATAAGACGCGGCTCTCAGACGGAAGCGTTGCCCTGCCCAAAACTCGATGTTCTCTCGCGCAGACCAGAAAGGCGGGCGGTAGACACCAGGCAATAGCGAGCCGAAGATTTTTGGGTGGCCTCGAAACCAGCAGTGTCGGAGGTCAGCGCCAATCTTGATCGCATCTTGGATATTTCGGAGTTCGCCAAAGTCCATGATCTAGTGCCCGGATTATCCAACGTCTACTGTATCGCGCGGACTGTTCTTCAGAGTAGCCGATGCGGCTGACTGCTCGATGTACGCCACCTGGCCGGGTAGTCGTCAAACCGTGGAAGTACCGCTGGCCTGACGCTCGCTGGACACGGCGTTGTGGGACGCGTCCGACCCGCTCCGGTCGGGTCGTCGGCCACTTCGCCGGTGGCCAAGAGAGCTTTTCGACTACTCTTGCGTGCTACTTCGATTTGCTCAGCTTGCGGAAATATTCCGCTACGGCTTCGGAGTAGCCTTGCGGCACAGCCTCGCCGCCCTGGCTTCGGACGCTGCCATCGGCCTCGTCCACTTTGCGGCGGAGTTCCATCTCCACCTGCTCGATGCCCGTCAGCACAGCGGCGTTGATACGCTCGGATAGCAACGGGTCGTTGGCATAGGTGTTGGGATCGAGGCGCATCATATCGCGGATCAGGGTCCCCACGTCGCGCGTGACGCTGGGGTTCGGGTCGTCGCGCAATTGCTGCTGGAGGTTGCGCAACGTCTGCAAAGTCCCCTGGTATGTGCCCACGAAATTCGGGCCTACCGGCCCCGGTCCGCCCCAGTACCCACCGCCGTTCGGACCACCGTTCTGGCCGCCGCTCTGCCGTTGGCCATACTGGCCGCCTTGCTGCCCGCCTTGGCCCGGTTGTCCACCGCTCTGTTGTCCACCCTGCTGGCCACCCTGCTGGCCTTGTCCTTGCTGCCCTTGTCCCTGCTGCCCTTGTCCTTGCTGGCCCTGACCCTGCTGGCCCTGACCTTGCTGGCCCCGCTGTCCTTGCTGCCCCTGCTGACCTTGTTGCCCTTGCTGGCCCTGCTGGCCACGCTGGGACGCCGCCTGCCGCTGCTGCATCTGCTGCCGCAGTTGTTCGAGCTGCGCCAGCGCCTGCTCCGCCACCTTGCCGTCCTGACCGGGCCGCCCTTGGCTATCCGGCCCCATGGCTTGCTGGACGCCCCGCAAACGGTCGCGCAGATCGACGAGTCCCTGCGTCATGTTGAGTTCGGAGAGGGCCGCATACGCGGCGTTGCTGCTGCGGATGTACTGAGCGTTACGCTCCATATCGCGCGACAACTCCGCTTGCTGTTCCTCGGCGAGAGCCTCGCGCATTTTGGTGGATGCCTGGGGCTGGGTGCTCCTCAGGTCGCGCACGGCGTTCTGCATGCCCTGTTCGAGCTGCTTTAGATCCTGTACTTCGCTCTCCTTCCGATTGGCGAGTTGCTCGGCCTGCGGGCGCGGGAGGTATTCCCCCTTTTCCTGCGCGGCGATAGCGCGCCGCAAATCCTGCTCGAACTTTTGCTGGGTGCGCACCAGAGCGTCGGCTTGATTGGCCAAGCTCTCCACTTGGTTGCCGGATTGGGCGGTCCGCAGGCCAGATAGCATCTGCGTCGCCTCCTTGAGTCCCGCGGCCGCGCGGCGGGCTTCCGCTTCGCTCTGGGGCGCGCCGGGCTGCGGCGGAACCATGTTCTTAAGGGCTTGCTCCAGGCTAGTGATGGTCTGTTCCAGTTGCTGCTGGCCAATGGAGCCCATCTGCCCTTGTTGACCCTGGCGTCCCTGCTGGCCCTGCTGCGCTTGCTGGCCCTGCTGACCCTGCTGCCCGCGCTGGCCCTGTTGCCCTTGCTGGCCCTGTTGCCCTTGTTGTCCCTGTTGCCCTTGTTGTCCCTGTTGCCCTTGTTGTCCTTGTTGTCCTTGTTGACCTTGCTGTCCCTGTTGACTCTGCTGACCTTGCTGGTTGCGGCTTAGCTGGCCGCTATCGTTGCGGGTCAACTGCTGCATCTGCTGCCGAAGCTGTTCCGCCTCGCGCCGCAGCAGTTCCTGCTGCCAGCGCTGGTTCGAAGTCTGCTGCTGGCCCTGGCGCTGCTGGTCGGCCAGTTCCTGTTGCCGTTTGGCCAGTTCCTCCAGCTTTTGCAGGGCGTCGTCGATACTCTGCTGGCGCTGGTCCGCGGACTGCGCCTGCCGGGTGTTCTCGTACTGGTTTTTTTCGGTATCGAGTTCCAGGTCGAAGAGGCCCTGAAGGTCGCGCGTGGCGCTGTTCCCACCGCCGCCTCCTCCTCCCCCTCCGCGCTGCCCGAACGCCACCTCAATGTCGCGCCTGGTGGATTCGGCGCGCAGCAGGTATTGCAGCGCTTTCTGTTCCGGCGCCAGAGCGTCCTGCCAACTGGCTGCCTTCAACTTGTCGGACGCCGGCCCCATGGCCGCGACTGCGTTGTTCATCGCGTCCACGAACGTCTTGAACGAATCTCCGGCATCTTCGAGCTGGCGGGCCTGCATGCGCTCGGCAAGCGACTTGGCCTGGTCGCGCAGCTTGGACTGAACCTGCGACAGGAAACCGGCATTTTCCGACGCGTCTTTCCTGGCGCCGCCCGGCGATTTAAGCTGATTCCAGGTGGCGGTGATGATCTCCTTCTGACGGTTCGAGATCTCCTGGTCGTTGCTTTGTTGGTCCCCGCCGCCGCCTCCACCGCCTCCGCCGCCTTCCTCCTGCGACTGCGAGTAGTTTCTCTCGAAGGGCTCGGCCTGGATGAAGAACATGTCGGTATTGGCCGTGGTCCGCGCGCCTTTCGCCGTGGCATAGAGGCTCACGAGGTCGCCGGGCTGCGCCTTGAGATCCTCGAGCGCGATGGTGGCGCTGCCGGTGGAAGTTTTCGCGCCCTTGGCTTGAAGCAGCGGAACCACCTTTTCCGGTCCGCCGTTAAAGGAATAATGCAACTCTACGTCGCGCAAACCGAAATCGTCCTTGGCGTCGACCGCGATAGCCACTTCCTCGATGGGCGACGCGCGGAAATCGCGCCCCGGCCGGGTAATCTTCACCGCCGCCGGATTGTCCTTCTGCGCTTCGATGAAGTAGTCTTCGGTGAGCCGCACGTCTTCGCCGCTCTCGACAGCCGCGACGTGATACATGCCGTCGCGCTGGATCGGCACGCTGGCGATCAGGGTGTTATTAGGACCGTTGCGCAGCGCCAGCTTCGAGCCGTCGTCCAGCAGCAGAGCCCCGCTGGCCAACAGCTTGTCGGTCTGGATAGTCACATCGGCGGAGGTTCCTTCCACGGCTCGCAGATCGCCCCCGGGATTCTCGACCATGTCCTTCAGGCCCGTCCACGACGGGTAATGATAGGTGACCTGAATGTGCTTGACCGAAGGCAAATCGACAACGTTCAGCTTGAATGTCTTCGACCGTATACCCCCGGCTTCCACGTAATACTCCATCGATTCCGGAATGCCCGCGATCATAAACTGGTAATCGGAGCCGCCCGGCTCGGCGCCCATCTCAGCCTGCTCCCACTTCGACGAGCTGGCATACTTCCCGAAGAACCGTACCGCCGGCGCCGCGAAGCCCTTCAGGCGCGCATGGACGGTCTCGTCGGCGCGCTTGCGCACCGTATGATTGCCCGGCGTGACCGCGATGTCGTAATAGGGCGTCATGTTGGCCTTCGGCAGACCGCCCCAGAGCAGCGCCGTGCCATAACCCAGGAAGCCCGGGCCCGAAGTCCCAAGCCATAAAAGCGCCCCGAGGGCGAAAATGGCGGCCGAGGAGAGGCTGAAAATCCAGCCGGTTCTGGCCACGCCCTGCGCCTCGGCGGTTTGCGCGACTTTCAGCGTATCGTCCGCCAGCAGCGAAAGGAACGGATCGCCCGGATTCTGCTCCATGCGCTCGCTAAACGTCAGCAGGCGCTCTTCGAACTGCGGATACCGGTGCTCGGCCGCGCGGGCCGCGCGCCGGCGGTTGAGGCGGATCACCGGGACGATCAGCGCCGCCGCCACGGCGAACGCCAGCCCGAGGAAAAGCAACACCCGCGCTCCGACCACGCTCAGGTTGGAAAAGGCGTAGTGGTTGATCACCAGTACAGCCAGGACCGTCAGGGCCAAGGCAGCCCCCGCGGCCACCGCCGCGCCACGCGTAAACGCGAGCCACCGAAGCCTTCGCTCCAGAGCGCCCAGATATTCGGATAACCGATCCAAAGGTTTCATGCCACCTCTTTATCGACCGATAGATGCTTGTTTCCCAATAGCGATTCGGCCACCGCAAGCGCCAACACCGCAATCATGACGTACCACCACAACGACAGGTCCCGCTGGCCGGATTCGCTGGTTCCCCCCGCGCCCGAAGTCCCTTGGGCTGTATTTTCCCACAATGCGAGGGTCTCCTGGGGCGCCGGCGCCAAGTCGGACTCGCGACGATCCGCGTTCACGGCCACAGTCTCGAGCCCGGTGGGCCGGTGAATCTCGTAGAAGCCTGCCTCGGTGAACTGAATATTCTGCGCGCTGGCCCCCTGTTCCAGGGACAGCGCGCGGGCGCCATGGGGATCGATCACTTCAACGGAGGAGCCCTTCGCCTTGGAGTCGCGCAACTCCGCGAAGGATCCTACCGGCACGCCCGCCGGCCCGGCGTCCAAGCGGCCGAGGTATCGCGCAGCCTGCTCCACGAAGGGCACGAACGAGGCGTGCAGCGGAAAATCGTTCGCGACGTTGTCGAACGTGGAGGTGAAAATCAGGATCCGCCCCTGGCCCGCTTGCTGATCGAGCAGCAGCGGCGTCTGGTCGGAGAGCCGGGCCACCACGCGCGCGTCGCCCGGCGTTACGCGAATCGCCTGGTAGAACTTGACGCCTTCCCAGCGATTATCGTTGAGGATGGCCGGGTGCGACGAATCCAGCCAGGCCGCGGTCTGGAACCGGTCGCCTTCCCGGCCCGCGTATCGCGTCTCTTCGAAGCGGACGTCGGATACCGGCACGTGCGTGATCGCCGCCGAATTGTGGCCCAGCGCGATCAGCACCGATCCGCCGCCGCGCACATAGGCGCGTAACTCGTTTTCAAACGCGGCCGGCAGCGCACCCACGTCGGAGAGAACCACAAAAGCATACCGCGCGGGCGAAACGTTGGCGACCTGCTCGGGGGACGCGGGATCGATCAGGAAAGCGGTCTGGCCGGAAGCCTCCAGAGCCGACGTGAAATAGAGCAGCCCGTGCGAATTGTCGGCCTCGTGCACGAACAGCGCGTGGCGCGGCTCGACGCGCTCCGTCGAAAAATAGAAATGGTCGTCCTGCGGCAGCGTATCCCCCGAATCGATCCGGACCTCGCCCTTGTTCTGCCCATGGGGGACATCGAGCGAGAGAAATTCGGCCGTGGCGCGGCCGTTTTCCGGGAGGGTCACCGTCTTGGATTCGACCACGCGGCCGTTCAGCGAGAGCGAAACGATCCGCTCGGCCTTCTTCGTCCCAAAACCGGCGATCGTGGCGAGCACGCGCTGCTTCTTGGCGTCGTACACCCGCCGCGGCGCCACCACGTTCTCCACCGTGAAGTTGGGGACCTGCTTATCGACGGGGTGCGGCTCCAGGCGGACGTCCTGGTTCAGCCGCAGATCGCTGAAATTGGGTGGCATGCCGGACTGCTGCATATCGGAAAAAAGCTGCACAGCGACGGGCAGCCGCAGCGATTGCGCGATGGAGCGCGCCGCGCGGGCCAGTTCCGCAAACGACGTGCGCGCATCGGAAGGCTCGACCGCGTCGACTCCGGCGCTGAGAGCGGCATGGTCGTCGGTCAGCTCGCTCATGGCCTGCATGCGCGAGCCGAACGCCATTACCTGGGCGCGCTGCCCCGGCCCCAACCTGTTGATCGCCGTTTTCGCCATCTGTTTGGCGCGCTCCAGGCGGTCGCCGGCCCGCATGCTCAGGGAATTGTCCACGGCGATGACAGCGACCTCGCCGGCGCGGTTCCGAGGCAGTACTTGCTGGTGAACGTAGGGCTTGGCGAACGCCAGCGCCAGCAACGCAACCAGCGCGGTCCGCAACGCGAACAGCACCAGGTAGCGGAGCCGTTTGTGCTTGATGGAGCTTTGAATGTGCTGCTCGAAAAACATCAACGAGCTGAACGGAAGCGGCGTGGAGCGATGCTTTTTCAGCAGGTGCAGCCAGATGGGCAGCCCCACCGCCGCCACGCCAGCCAGAAACCATGGCGCGAAAAAGCCCATCTACATCCTCCCCTGCCGGATCGAAAGGTACTCGCGCAGGCCTTCATCGAGAGGCCGCGACGTGTCCATCAGAAAATAGTCCATCCCCGCCGCTTTCGTCTGGTCCCTCAGCGCCTCGATGTGCGAAGCGATCTTATCCTTGTACACGTGGCGGGCGTATTCCGGCGAGACCTCCAGCGAGGAAGCCGCGTTCTCCATGTCCACCAGCAGCACCGGATCGCGGAACTTCGGCGCGATCTCCTGCGGATCGAGGATGTGGAACAGAACCACCTCGTTGCCGCGCTGGCGCAGCGGCTCGACCGTATCCACGATGATCTCCGGCTTCTCATAGAAGTCCGAAAGCACCACCACGATGCCGCGCCGGTGCAGGTAGTTCTGAAAATGGATGAAAGGCTTAGTGAAATTCGTGTGGGTGCCAGGCTCCGCTTTCTCGATGGCGTGCAGCAGCCGGAAGAGTTGCCCCTGGCGCGTGGAAGGCGCCACGTAGTTGGCGACGTCTTCGTCGAAGACGATCAGCCCCGCCGCGTCGCGCTGAACGTTGGCGAGGTAACAGAGCGACGCCGCCACGAACCGCGCGAAATCGAGCTTATGAACCGCCTGCGACCCGTACGCCATGGAAGCCGACGTATCGAGCAGCACCAGTAATTGCGAATTCGTCTCGCCGCGATAGCGTTTGATGTAACAGCGGTCGGTCCGGGCGAATACGTTCCAATCCACGTGCCGCAGATCGTCCCCCGGCGAGTAGGCCCGGTACTCCGCGAACTCCTGCGAGAACCCGAAGTCCGGCGACCGGTGGAGGCCCGCGACAAACCCGTCGACCACGGTCTTGGCCACTAGGTCGAGCCCGGAAATCGAAGCGAGCGTGTCGGGATCGAGAAATCGTTGGAGCATGGTTATTTCACCGCCGGGACGCCGAGACGCCGAGTTTCTTGAGGTATGCCAATGGTTCGAGCGTTCGCTTCTTCCCGAGGTTCGCGCGCAGAGGGAGCGGAGGTACGTGCTACTTCCCCAGATTCGGCGTAATGGTTTACCAAGCGCTTCAGACCCTTTCGCATGACAGGCTCGTTGAAGTTCAGCAACAGGCCAACGGTCTTGCCGGAGAGCTTCAGATACGTGAGCAACTGCGCGGTATGGACCGGGAGCAAGCGGTCCACGGTCTTGAGCTCGAGAACCACGGAATCGTCCACTACCAAATCCATCTTGTACCCACAATCGAGCTTGATCCCTTTGTACGAAATCGGCAGATGAACCTGCCGTTGAAACGGCAAGACAAGCTGGCTCAACTCGTAGCAGAGGCATTCCTCATAGGCCGATTCCATCAAACCAGGTCCCAACTGCCGATGCACTTCGATGGCCGCGCCAATGATCTGTTCCGTAAGTCGATCCAACCGCTGCGACCGCGGAGCAACACGATCCTCCGCCGCCTCTGCGCTCTCCGGTCTTGCCTTGAAAACCAGGGCCACTGTGTTCCTCGTTCGACTCTCAAAACTCTGCGCCTCTGTGCCTCGGCGGTGAACGTCCTCATTACTCCCGAGGCGCGGGCTTCCATTCCAGGACCCGCTTCAGGATGTCGTCCTGCTTCAGACGGTCGGACTCGGCATGGAAATTCAGCAGGATGCGGTGGCGCAGCACCGGGATGTACATAGCGCGGATGTCCTCGTAATTCACGCAGTAGCGGCCGCGCATCAGGGATCTGGCCTTGGCGGACAGCACCAGAAACTGCGCGGCGCGGACACTGGCGCCGTAGTTCACGTACTTTTTGACGAAATCCGGGGCGGATTCATCGCCGGGGCGGCTGACCCGCACCATGTCCACGGCATGGCGCGCCACGCTTTCGCCGATCGGCACCATGCGCACCAACTGCTGGAAATCCAGGATCTCTTGCGCGCTGGTCACGGTGCTGGCCGTGGCCACATGGGTCGTGGTGGTCAGGTCCACCACCTGCATCTCCTGCTCGGCGGTGAGATAGTCCAAGACGGTGTTGAACAGGAAGCGGTCGAGCTGCGCTTCGGGCAGCGGGTAGGTGCCTTCCAGCTCGATCGGGTTCTGGGTCGCCAGCACGAAGAACGGCGGGTCCAGCTTGTACCCATTGCCGCGCACGGTGCAGGAGAGTTCCTGCATGGCTTCGAGCAACGCGCTCTGGGTCTTCGGCGGCGTGCGGTTGATTTCGTCGGCCAGCAGGATGTTGGCGAAGATCGGGCCCCTGATGAACGTCCAGGTACGGCGGCCGTTGGCCGGATCTTCCTCGATGATGTCGGTGCCCGTGATGTCGCTGGGCATCAGGTCCGGCGTGAACTGAATGCGCTTGTAGACCAGCCCCAAAGTTTGCGCTATGGTGCGCACCAGGAGGGTCTTGGCGGTGCCGGGAAGGCCGGTGATCAGGCAGTGGCCTCCCACGAACAGGCCGATCATGATCTGCTCCAGAACCTCCTCCTGGCCCACGATGACGCGGCGCACCTGCGTCACGATCTCGGATTGCACCTGGCGGAAGCGCTCGATGCGCGCTTTCAAGACTTCGGGTTCTAGCTGCGACGTCACGGATGTTGACATGATGGATCCATTTCTTCTATTTCTTTTTCGTTGCCGGATCGCCCGGAGTTCCAGTGTTTTCCGCGGCGTTCAATTCCAGCAGGAGCTTCTGCGCGGGGCGGTAAGTGGGCGCCGCTTCCAGCGCCGACACCAATTCGTCCTGGGCCTTCGCGGACTGGTGGTTCAGGTTGAACGCGCGCGCCAGTTGGTAGTGCGCCTCGGCCGGATCGATGGGATTGTGCGCCACCACGGCGCCGAACTCGCGAATCGCTCCCGGAACGTTCCCCTGGTCGAGCCATAGAGATCCAAGCGTTCGATGCTGATCGTTATCCAAGGGGTAAATATAATTCAGGCGCTCCAGGATCGCCGCGGCTTCCTTCTGGTTGCCGGCGTCGGTAAGCAGCTTGCCCAGTTGTTTGATCGAACCGGGGTTGCGCCCGCCGGCATGAACATAGCGTTCCAACTGGTCGGTGGCGGCGGCTTTGTCGTCCTTCGCCACGTATGCGGCGGCAAGAAACTCGTACACGCTGCCCGCTTCCACGTAATCCGGATAGAAGTCGCGTATGGCCAAGCCTTCCTTGATGACGCCGTCGTAGTCCTTAGCCTTGGACATTTCGTTGACCTGCTTGATGCGCTTCTTCCAGTCGTCGAAATTGTCCACGGTCTTCTTCGTGTCCGCCTCCACGAACGCAAAGAACTGCTTGTCGAACTCCGCCGGCTCCATCTTGAGCTCCTTGCGGATCACCGTGGAAGTGTCCTGGTCCGCGGCGTAATCGTGGAGCATGGCGAGGATCGTGTCCCAGCCGAACTTATCGGTGATGTAGTCGCAGATGCGGCCGGCCTGGAAGTAACTCACGCCCACCTGTAGCGGGCTCTTGGGATGAATGAAGCCGCGATCCAGTTCGGCGATCGGCAGCAGCGTCTTGTCTTTGATCGCCGCGATCTCCTCCGGCGCCAGACGGTCGCCCCATTCCGCCGAGACCACGGTTTCCTCATGCACCGCGAGGCCTTCCGTGAACCAGCGCGGCACGCGAGAGTTGGTCAGGGTCAGGGTGAACACGTGGCTCATTTCGTGCCACAAGGTGGAGGCCCAATGGAATTGGCCAGGCGGGCGGCCGGAGGGGCTGTCCATGGCAATGGTGTGCCCGAAGGTGACGCCCAGCGCGCCGAGTCCAGGAAGTCCCAGCGTGCGGACGGCGAAATCCTCGTGGTTGGGGTAAACCTCGATTTGCACCGGCCCATCCAGTTGCAGCTTGTATTTCTTCTGGTAGGCGGCGATGATGCGCTCCATTTCCAACTGGAAATAGGGCCGCAGGACGTCCGCCTCTTTCTTGTCGAACTTCAGGATAATTCCGCCAGTCTGGAAGGTCTCGAACGTCTTGAACGTGTCCAGCAGCTTGAGCGAGTTGGAAGTAGGACTATCCTGAAAGTCGTTGTTGAAACAGGTTTCGAGCTGTCTGTAGGCCTCATCGTCCTGCCCCATGCGCATCAGATTGATGCCCAGTTGCGAGCGCGCGCTGTAAAGCTGGGGATCGAGCGCGATGGCCTTGCGGTAATACTGGATGCCCTCGTCGTAGCGGCGGTTCATCACGAAGAAGTGGCCGATAGTCTCGTACCCGCGGGCGTCGTGAGTATCCCAGGCAGTTTCTTTCTTGTCCGCTAGCCAGTCCAGGCTGGCGAGAACGGCCTTGGCCTGGACGGAATTGGCATCGATCCGGAGGGCTTTTTGCGCTTCTTCCGCGGCTTTGGGGTTGTCGTTGTCTTCCAGTGCGAGGCGGGCCAGGAGCTCCTGGGCTTCCAGCAGCTTAGGGTCGATGCTCAGCGCCTTGCGGGCCAATTCCGCCGCATTCCCACCGAAGCTTTCGGCGGCCACCAGCGCCAGCCCGAGGTACGCGGGAGCGCAGTCCTTCTTCAGTTCCAGGGCTTCGTTGAATAGATCCGAGGCGTCTTTCGACTGCCAGTGCTCGAACATCAGCCGGCCCCAAGCCACCTTGACGGCGACATTCTTGGGGTCCTTCTTCTCGAGCGCCATGAATACGTCGTTGGCGTCGTTGTAGCGCCGGGCCTTGCGGAAGGATTCCGCCTGCTCCAGAGTCTGACCGGGAAGCGCCAGGGCAAAAAGGAGCGCGGCCGATCCGAGCCCCAGTAAGATCCTCACTTTTCGAGGGCCTCCTGGGTGGTGGCGAGTTCCAGAAGCAATCGCGTCAATTGCTTCTTGTATTCGTCTGACGGCATGGCGGCCTTCTCGTATTTCAGCTTGTCGATGGCCTGTTCGAGCTCCTCTTTCTTATCCAGCAGCGCCCGTTTCGCGGGGTCGCGCGAGGCGGCTGCGTTGGCCCCCAGCCGCACCACCGTGAAAGCGCCCGCCAGTTTCCCTTCGCCATTCTCGGCGGAGGGAGCCTTCTCGCCATCGCCCTTGCCGGTGTCTTCGAGCACCGCATGTTCGGTGGAGAGGCGCTTCTGGGAATCGTAAGACTCGGTGGCTTTGCGCTGCGCGTAATGAAACGCCTCGAGGGCCGAAACGCTCTCGTTCTTGTCGGAATCCGCGGCCGGATCGCGCAGGGCCTCGGCCCAGTAGCGCGCGAAAACCGTGGCGTTCTTTTCCGTACCGCTCTTGGTGGCCGTGATGACGATGCGCGTGGGTTTGCGCAGAGCCGCGATCGACGCGCCGCTCGAACTGGTCATGTTCACCACAAGCTGCCGCGTAGCGGGAACGCGGTCGAGCAGCGAAGCCAGCTCCGCTCCGGTGATGTCCGCGCCCGGAATGTTGAACTTGTAATCGACGCCGTCGTACGTGCCATGTCCGATCAGCATCAGGACCAGGGCGTCGGCCGGCTTCACCTCGCCGGCAAGCTGGGCGAAGCGCGCGCGGATCTGTTCGCGCGTGGGCGCCTGGAGCGTGACGACGGTAGCGTCCCCGCCCGCTTTTTTCAGACTGCCATCGATATCCTCTGCCCACATCTTGAAGCGCTGATCGTAATCGGGCTCCCCGCCGAGGCCGGAAATGGTCACATAGAACGTGGCAGCGGGCGCGGAAAGAGCGGCCAGAAGCAATAAGCCGAGGATCCTGGAAACCGCTCTCTTACGTTCGCGGCTCCGTTCCGAGCCGCGAACGTTAGAGAGCGGTTCTTCATCGGCGCCGGGACGCCGCTTCATACTACCCCCCACTTCCGCCGCAGCAACCATTCGGAGCCGCGGATCGTGAGCAATAACAGGAAAACCACGGGCAGATCCCAAAGGTCGCGGGTCTCGCGCGTGGTGATGCCCGCTTCCGAGTATGAGATTTCGCTTGAGAGCTTGGACGCCTCATCCGGCTTATAGTAACGCCCGCCGGTCTGCTGCGAGAGCTTCTCGAGCAACTCGCGGTTCTGCGACGTATGGAAGTTTTCGGCCACGCCGTCCTCGCGGCGGAAAGAGAGCACGTCGTTGCCGAGCGCTTCCTGATCCCGCCCGGCCAGGATCTCGGCCACGTAGGAACCGGGCTTTTCGGCGCTCCACTCCGTGGTGTAGACGCCCTCTTCCATGGGCTGCGGCGCCAACTGCACGGTGGCGGAAGCGCCCTCCGGACCCAGAAAGCGGACCTGCACGTTGGCGTTCGTGACGGGCTTGTATTCCTTATCGCGGACTTCCACGCGGATCGGGACGCGGGCGTTATCGGCCAACACGGCTTTGGGCGTGGTGGCGACCACCTGCCCCGGCGTGTCGGTCACCAAATAACGGAAGAGCTGCTGCCAGAATGCGGGCTGGGTCTTATCGGCGTGGTCCGTCCACATCTTCCAACGCCAGCTCCCGCCGGTCGCGAACAAGGCGGTGCGGCCGTGCCCGAACTTCTCCGTGACCAGCAGCGGCGAAGGCCGGTGGCCCGGCGGAACCACGTTCAGCAGCGTTGTTGCGCCGGGTTTCGGGTCGCCGACTTCCTGGTAATTGGCAAGCTGCGGCATCTTCTTCCAGCGCTCGGCGTTGCGCGCGGGGTCGTCATCCAGCCGGCATATGATGCTCTGGACGCCCGCCGCCGTGAGTTCCTGGCCCGAAAAATCCCGGTGAAAGGTCCCTTTGACGGCGGGCAGGACTACGGGCATGAGGTCCGCCAGCGGCGAGTTCTGGTAGCCGCCGTCGGATAGCGAGGCGCGCCCGCCCAGGAACAGCACCCCGCCGCCGCGCCGGTCCACGAAATCATGGATCAGCGTCTGCTGCGTGGTGGTGAAGTAGCTGGCCTCGACGCTGCCGACGATCAGGCCTTGGTACGCGAACAGCTCCTCGGCTTTGGCGGGGAACCCGTCTTCCAGTTCCTTTTCGCTGGTACCCTGCCGATAGATTTTGTTCTGCGTCGTGCGCAGCATGCTGGCGATTTCGATGTTCGGGTAATCGTCTAACGCGCGGCGTATGAACTTGAACTCCCAGCGCGGCTCGCCCTCTATATAGAGGATGCGGGGCTTACGCTTCTCCACATTGACCAGTCGCGTAACCTTATTGTTCAGGGCGTTCTCTTCGCCGGCAATCGGATCCACGCCGATCTCGAGAGTCTTCGGCCCAGCCGCGCCGCAATCGAAAACCAGCGATTCGGTCTGGAGCACGCCGTCGGCCTTCAGCTCGATTTCCTTGGAAGCCAGCGCCTTGCCGCCATCCCGCACGCTGAGCCTGGCTTTTGCGCCGGAGAGCCCGTAGGTCTGAAGAGTCACTTCCGCCGTGAGCTTGGATTGCGGCAGCGCGCGGGCCGGCGCCACGGCGTCGGTGATTTCCACATCGCGCTGCGGATGCTCGCGGCCGAATCCGACGGTGTGAATCGGAATGCGCTGGCGGCGAATGGCAGAGATGGTCTGGAGGTCGATGCCGCCGGCGTTATCGGCTCCGTCGCTCAGCAGTATGACGGCGCCCAGCGGCAGCGAAGACGATTCCGCAAGCAGGTTCTCCAGGGTGTCCCCGATGCGCGTCGCCGGCTCCGTGGCCGTAAGCTGATCGGCTTTTTGGATACGCACGGGTTCCTTGCCGAACTCGTACAGCCTTACCTGGAAGCGGCCCGCCAGCGAGGGCAGCAAGCTCTTGACTAGCGCTCCAGCGGCCGCTTCGCGCGTTCCGGAGGAATCGGCGATGGCCATGGTGCGGGAATTATCCACAAGGACCGCGATCACGTTCTGCTGGGGCTTCAGCGTCGCCACGCTCAGCGCCGGGTGCCACAGCAAAAACAAGAGCAGCGCCGCCATCGCGGTTTCGAGCAGCCAGATGGCGATGGGACGCGCGCCGCTGAGCATGCCGTGGTTGCGGTGGATGTGCCAGAAAAGCATCCCCGCGGCAACCACGATGCCGACCGCCATCAGCCACAGCGGCCAAGGCGTCAAAAACACGAAATGGCCCTTCTGAAACAGGCTGACCGGGTATTTGAAGAAGATTTCGAACATGAAGTCCACGTCGGAAGCCGGTCCCGATCTATATATAGACGCGGGAGACGCATCGTTCAGTTACAGACATCGCCGCCTTGCGAAGTCTTGAGTGGTAACGCACATCACCCAAGTCTTCACATCTGGACAGGATATCACGTGCGGCGGACATTCAAGGGAGCCGCCGGTACATTCCGGCGAACTGTTCGAGTGGGATCTGCTCGGCGCGCAACCGCGCCTCGGGCCACGAATCCACCAGCTCGCTTCCGTGGATCTCCGCCAGGTTGTTTCGGATCGTCTTGCGCTTGTGGTGAAAACACTGGCCCACGAAGCGCAAAAACGCTTCCGTGTCTTCCACCGGAAGCGCGCGCGTGCGCGGTTCGAGCAGCACCGCGGCGGAATCCACCTTGGGCGGTGGACGGAAAGCTTCGGGCTTCACATCGAACAGCCGGCGCACATCGGCGAACAGAGCGGTTCGGACGGTCAGGAACCCGTAGTCGCGCTCGCCCGGATGCGCCACCAGCCGCGACGCTACCTCTTTCTGAACGAGAAACACGGCGCGCGGCGGCGCCAGACGCACCGCCCGATCCAAAATCGGCGAAGTGATGTAATAGGGCAAGTTGCCGGCGATGACGGCGCGGCCAAAACGCGCCAGGTCGATTTCCAGAACATCCGCCTCGACGATCTCGATCCGCGGTTCGGCGGCGAAGCTGCGCCGCAGGTATTCGGCCAGGAACGGATCGACCTCCACCGCGATCACTCGGGCTGCCCGCTTCAGCAACTTCTGGGTGAGGGCCCCGCGTCCGGGGCCAATTTCAATGACGAGATCTTCCGGCGTGGGACACGCAGCCGCGGCGATCCGTTCCAGGACCGATCCTCTGATGAGGAAGTGTTGTCCGAGCTTCGGGCGTGCCAAGCCGTTCGCAGTCAGCCGATCACGCTGATCTGGCTAAGACGGTATACCAGTTTGCCGCTGGTCGGCCGGCCAAACAGCGTGGCGGGGTTGAAGCGCGAAAACAGAATCATCCCGCCCAGTTCGGGGGTCATGTTGCCGCTGGTGACTATGTAGTCGACCACCCGGCCGCGTTCGTCGATGGTCAGTTCCAGCACCACATTGCCGGCCGATCTGGTGGTGCGGACATCCAACGGGCTGGGACCGGCGTAGCCCCAGGTTGATAACGGCACGTCATTGACACTCTGCTTGGAAGCCATGGCGGGGAACCACACGCCCACCAGCAGTAAAGCGGAAATCACGCCGCCGGCGAAGGGGAGCGCCCTGGGCCGCATCATGTTGTCGAAACAAAGCCAAACCCGGGCCGCCCAGTGCCGGAAAAGCGCGGAGGGAGTCGCGTACCTCAGCCGCCGTTCCCGCTCGTGAGAGGCCAGCACGCGCAATCGGCCGGTCAGCACGTCCGGCACGGGGGGCTGATTCAGATCCTGGAGGCTTTGGCGGAGATGGTGCGCGGACTGAAACCGGGCATTGCAGAGTCTGCAGGATTTCAGGTGCGCCAACGCGTTCTCTTGCTCTCCGGCGGCCATTCTGCCGTCGAGGAGTGACGAGACCATTTCTAACGGATTTGCACAGCTCATAGCTTCACTCAGCCGTTTTGGGCACCAATCGCAGAAAGCGGCTGCCTTGCAGGCTTCCGGCGAGTTCTTCACGCAGGGCCTCACGGCCCCGCAGGATTCGGGACTTCACAGTCCCCAGGGTAACGCCCAAAATTTCCGCGATTTCCTCGTAACTTTGGTCCGCGATGTCCCTTAACACCACGGCCTCGCGGAAAATGGGATTGATTCGTTCCAACGCCGCTTCGATCATGACGTGTTGCTCGCGGTCGAACGCCACGTCAAACGGCGAACGGCTCCCGTCGGGAATCGTCTCCTTCCAGTCGCGGGTTTCCTCGGGACCCATGTCCAGATCCACCTCGCGCCGCCGGTGGCGGAAAAACCAACGCCGCGCATTGTGCGCTTCGTTGACCGTGATCCGGTAAACCCATGTTTTCAGGCTACTTTGTCCGCGAAAGCTCCCGATATTGCGAAAGACCTTAAGAAAAACCTCCTGGACCACGTCGCCGGCTTCGGACGGGTCGCTGAGAAGGCGGAGCGCCAGAGCATAGACCGGCTGCTGAAACTTGGTCAACAGCCTCTCATACGCCCATTCGGAGCCCTCCCGAAGGGATTGCACCAACCGGAGGTCCTCGACCTCCGCGACTTCCGCCGTCCGTTCCGGGCTTAAGTCCAAGATTGAAGCGGCCACTTGGAGCCTCACATTCAGCCTGACTTCAAATTACCAGAAAACTCTGGTCTTGCAAAGGTATAGACTCCGGCCCCGGAAGAAAGTTCCCAGATCGGGGAGAGTGGGGCGGGCCTCCTGGCCTGCCTTCTTCATATCGACTCCGGACCCGGAGGAAATTCCCAAATCTGGGGCCCCTGGCCAGTCAGTCGGCTTTGAACTCGAAGGTATCGGTGGTGGTCCGGACCACCAAGTGGCCAGGGCCTAACGGTTTTCCGCCCGTCGGAAAGAAGACGGCGCCATCGGAGGATTCGCCCGCGGCCAACTTCGTTTGAACCAGCGCCACGGCGCTGGCCGCGGCGGCCGCCCGGAACTTGGCGGGCCCGGCGAGCAAGGCCGCCTGCCGCCGCTGTTCGTACCCGTTGCTCGACCGCATGTTCGGAATCCCATACAGCGATTCCTCGTAGGTGGTCACCAATTTCAGAACGTCGGACCGGCCACCCTTTTCCGTAAGCATCTGGACTACCGAGTTGGCTGCGGCGGCTCGCATGGGAACTCCGTCGCCGCGGATGAAGGTGAAATCTTCCGGCCGGATGATGTAAGGCGCCTCGGACCCGTTCGCGACCGCCACCTGGATGATGGCGTAGGAGCGCAACCGGGAGGGCAGGGGAGCGAACATGAGGGTCACACCGGACTTGGTCAGCGTCTGGTACTTCAGCCCGTTCGATTCGAATTCGATGACCTGCGGCCGGGCCGGCAACGCGCATAGCATGAGAGCCACACCACACGCGCCCGCAAGCCGATGCATGACACTATATTACGACAGCGCGCGTATCCGCTGTGCATTCGCGCTGCGGGACGAGCCGCCAAGACGGGGCGCCGCAGCAAGCCTCCGGCTTCGACTAGGTTTGAAGCCGGGCTGATGCCCGGCTGATGGCCCCGGCAGGTGTCGTTCATCGGGCAGAGCCCGGGGCCGCAGATGGAGCAGTAAACGCGCGTCCTCGAAGCCTTCTCGGGAAGCGTCTCATCGTATGATACCTGGCGCGCGCCGTGGGGCGGGCCTTTTGGCCCGCGATGACGCCTTCTGGCGTCATCAGCCGGGCGCCAGCCCGGCCTGGCGTCACGCTCGGCGGCGATCGGCAACCCGGAGTCGAGGACTAGTCCCATGCCGGCGGAGTCAATGGCTCGCGGTGGGCATCGATGGCCGCTTGCACATCCTTGGCGAAGTCGGGATCGAGCGTCGGCGCGTAGCCGAGCTTCTCTTCATACGCCTTCGCCGGAGCGATGCACTCGCTGATTTTCCGGCCCGGACCTTGCGGCGTCTTGATGACGGCCACGGGGCGATCGCTTTTAACCGGGGACAGACGGAACGTTTTCCTGAGAATTCTCGCCCCATTTCCTCACTTCCTATTTTCATGGCCCGTCTCGCCCGCGTCATCGCTCTCGACACCCCGCACCATATCACTCAACGAGGCAATGGCCGCCAGTACATCCTGGAATCCGACACAGACCGCCTCGTCTATCTCATTCGCGTCCAAATTAGGGTTCTTCGCTGTTTCACGTGGGTAGCCGTGTCAAATCGAGTTTGCCTGCGATGAGGTAGATGATGGTGGCAAGGTTACGGTCGGAGCGATAGCCGCGGGCTTTGGCCTTGGCGGCCTGGACGAGGCTGTTAA
>OCTA010001964.1_pt1 | contig 18865 bp, 17 predicted proteins | sample 1538991 | NCBI WGS metagenome assembly OCTA01 (sample SAMEA3539302, study PRJEB22396) | soil metagenome | biome: tundra; feature: field; material: soil | place: USA | collected 2010-05 | depth 0.15 m | reverse complement strand
GACCGCCAACGCGGGCGCGCACTTCTTGGAGAAGTGGATCGGGGGCCAGTTGAAGGGAAGAATCGCCGCAACGACGCCGTAGGGCTCGTAGGTCACGCGGGCCTCGATGGGACCCTGGTCGAGGATCTCACCGCTCACGTAGTCGGTGACGCCGGCGTAGTAGTCGAAACTCGCGTGGCACGAGAGGACGTCGATGCGAAGGGCGTCTCGTTTGGGTTTGCCGACCTCGCGTGCGCAGAGTTCGGCTAACTCGTCGGCGTGGTCTCGTATGCGTTGCGCTACTTCGCGCATCATGGTGCCGCGCTCTTTGGGCGAGAGGTAACGCCAGACGTCTTCGTAGGCCCGCCGCGAATCCATCACCGCGCGGCCAACGAGCTCGTCGCTTGCTATCGCCACGCGCGCCAACGGCTGCGCGTTCGCCGCCTCGAGGACTTCGAAGGTCGCCGCGTCGTCGTCCGCGACGAAGGTGCCGCCGATGAACGACGTCCACACGGGGCGACGAAGGAGTAACGCGTCGGTGACGCTGGACTTGGTCGAACGCTGGTCTTCAGCAGTGGTCATGTCATCTCGTTTCGTCTACTTCGTTGGTTCACGTTTCTCCTACGAACTGAGGCTAGTCACGTACTGCGCGAACGCTCCACGTCACGTTCAACGTCGTACTCGTGCTCTGCACTACTCGAGCGCACCATCGAGCACCACCGTATCGATGGCGCCCATGATCGCGTCGAGCTCGGGCGTGGGCGAGTACGTGCGACGCAGATCGACGAGCGTCGCGATCGACGCGCGGTCCACTCGGCCACTCGCGACGAAGCCGGTCGTTGGATCACGCAGGCACTCGTAATGGTCCTGGGCCTCGCGTTCGCTGAGGTTGAGTAGTCGCATGGCGGCCTCGACGACGTCGGCCTCTCTCTCGCTCGCGACGATCTCGCGGGTCGTCGCGAGCAGCGCGTCGGCGAAGCGAAGGTTCACTTCGGTCACGCCACCTTCGCGACCCGCCAAGGTGGCGAGGACCGTGCCGTAGTACGGGCCGAGATCGGCCACGGGACTGACGATGGAGCACCCGGCACCGACCGCGCGCAGCTCGTTGCCCGCGTTCAAGATGGTCACCGCGCACGCACCGGCGATGAGCGCGTCTGTCCTTCGAGGCGTCGAGCCCATCGATTCGATGACGTAGTCACCGGGACGAAGGCCGGCCCTTTCGAGCAGGGCGTACGCCACGAAGGCGAACCCTGACTGGGGAACGTCGACCCCAAGAATCTGTCCACGAAGTTCCTCGGGGTTGGCGATGCTCGCCGCGGTGCAGAGCGACAGGCCGAGTCCGCGGTCGATCCCGCAGATGATCTGCAGGGGGATACTGCGTTGGAGCGGGTTCGCCGACAAGAAGTGATAGGCGAGAACGTTGTCGGGACTCGTGAACACCACGTCGAACTCACCAGCTTCGAGCGAGGTGAACTGCGCGGGCGAGGAGGGAACCAACGACTCGTTCACGTCAAGCCCCGCCCGATGAAACGCTCCCGAGGATCGCGCGAGGTCGATCAAGAGTGAGGGCGTGAAGGTCCCCACGTTGAGTTGTTCGTCGCGCGTCGCCACGGGTAGTCGAGCGTTAGAGCTCGCTGGCCCAATCTCGAGTTTGCAAGATCTCTGTCATACGAGCCAAGAAGCGTGCGGCGTACGCGCCGTCGATGACGCGGTGGTCGAAGGTGAGGGCGAGGTTGCCCACCGAGTGAATCGCTATCGCCTCGTCCCTCGAGCCGTCGATCACCACGACGGGCTTGCGCACGACGCCGTCGGTGGCGAGGATCGCCACCTGGGGTTGGTTGATGATCGCGCCCGTTATGAGGGTGCCGAAGGGTCCCGGGTTGGTGATGGTGAACGTGCCGTGGGCCATGTCGTCGACGGTGAGCTTCTTCGAGCGCGCACCGCCAGCGAGTTCGCTGATCTTTCGCGCGATGGAGCGCAAGTCGTAGCTGTCGGCGTGTTGGACCACCGGCACGACGAGCCCGCCGCCGTCCAAGTCCACGGCGATGCCGAGATTGAGATCGTGGTGCACGATCAACTCGTCGTCGCCCACCGAGCCGTTGAGGTGCGGAAAGTCGCGCAACGCCGCGAGCGTGGCCAAAGCATTGAAGGGCAGGTACGTGAGGGAGAAGCCCTCTTGCTCCTTGAACGCGCCACCCTGCGTTCGACGCACGTCCTCGACGTGTTCGTAGTCCACCTCTTTTACCATCAAGGTGTGAGCCGAAGTCGCCTTCGAGCGCGTCATGTGCTCGGCGGTGAGCCGGCGAATCTTGGTGAAGGGGATGACCTCGTCGCCCGAACTCGCGGCATCACTAGTGCCTTGGCTGATCATCGCTTCCACGTCGTTTCGAAGGATGCGACCGTCGGCCCCGGTCCCGCGCACCGACGACGCGTCAATATTGTGTTCACGCAGGAGGCGGCGAACGACGGGTGACAGCGACGCATTCGACGTCTTGGCGGGTGACGCGGCTTGGCTTTCGACGAAGGCCAGCACGTCGTCACGCGTGAGGCGGCCCTGGGGGCCGGTGCCGGGCACGTCACTGGCGTCGAGCTGATGCTCGGCGAGCAGGCGTCGTACGACGGGGGACACGTGGGCCCCGGACTCACTTGAGGCCGTTGCTGGCGCTTTGGTGCGCTCAGGCGTGACTGAAGTCGATGAGGTCGCGGGCGCGTCACTGGGCGAAGCCTCTGGAAGGTCGTCGTCGCCGATGACCGCGAGCAACGTACCCACGTCGACCGTCTCACCCTCGGCCACGAGGATCTTCGTGAGTACGCCGTCGGCCGGTGCCGGAATCTCGGTGTCCACTTTGTCGGTGGACACTTCGAAAAGCGTCTCACCGCGCGTGACGGTGTCGCCTTCGCTCTTGAACCACTTGGTGACGGTTCCGTCGGCCACGGTCTCGCCGAGTTGGGGCATGGTGACTCTAGGCACGACGCGTCAACGTTCTTGGTCCGGTGGTCTTCATCACGCGGAACTCGAGACTTGTAGACGCTCGGCCATCCAGTCGGCCCCCTGGGGACGATGACGGTAGATGACGTTGGCACCTCCGTGGTTGCCCTCGTCGAGCAGCAGTAGTTCGCTCTCGCCACGCGCTTCGCTCGCCAAGCGCTCACCGTCCTGCCAAGGGAAGAGTCGATCGAGTTTTCCCATGATGACGAGCAGGGGCGTCGTGATTTTACTGGCGTGTCCTTCGAGGGTGATGTCCCACGCTCGCCGCTCCGCCTCTTCGGGTGTTGAACTGAACGTGCGCACTTGGAAGGCGTGCCGCGTCAACGGATTGAGGTTCTTCCATGAGGCGCCCATGTTGTAGGGGCCAGCCAGCGAGATCGTTCCCTTGATCGGGAGATCGGAACTCGCCATGCGCGCGGCGTAGAAACCCCCGAGGCTGACGCCCCAGACACCCAGACGCGAACTGTCCACGTCGGCCATGGTCTCGAGGTGATCGATGACGACCTCACCGACCCGGTCCCATTCGGGTCGAATCGCAAGGGTCCATTCGGCTTCACCCTGGCCCGGACCGTCGAGGGCGAACGTCGCCATTCCGCGATCGAGAAATGCCCGCTCGACCTCACGGAACTCTTCCTTCGTCGAATCGAGGCCGGGAATCAAGATGACCGTGGGGTGAGGCCCGTTGGTGTCGGGTGTCCGAAAGAGCGCGACCATCTTCGACCCCTCGAAGCCGATCTCCTCCCGGCGCCCAGGGGGAGTGAAGAGGGGCGTGGCCCTGTTGAGGGCGTCCACCGCTCGAGCGTGCGCCGCCTTGGCCTGGTCGGGGTCGTGGACGAAGAGGAACTTGCCGAAGTGAAAGTAGGTCGCGGCACGGGCGTAGAACTCACCCGCACTGCGCGCGTGCCCTTGGGCCAGCGCCGCTTCAGCGAGCTCCAGGTGCACCTCAGCGCCCGCGCACCACGCCGCGCACCAGTCATCCCAGTGTTCGAGGTCCCTCGTGATACGGGCGTAGTCACTCACCTCGACACCGTTGGAGCAAAAGCGCGGCTCCCAGTTGGCCACGGCGGTTTCCACCAGAACGTCTGCCATGTTTCCCCCTCGTGACCCGTAATAGATGCTGATGGTAATGGACTTTTCACCACGCTGAACAGTGGTGATTCATTGAATTCTTTTCATGCGCCCGCGGTTGACGGCGTTCCACCACGTCGTTAGGGTTAGCCCATCACTCACCGAGTGATCGGACCTGGACTACTGCATCGGGGGAGCGCCGGGGACGTATAACGCTGGGGGAAACTATGAATAGAAAAGGAAGATATTTTCGCACGCTGGGTGTAACTTCAGTCGCGCTCGCGTCGTTGACGATGATGGCCACGTCGAGCGGAGCGTCGAGCAGCACGATTGCCAAGGGCAAGCCTGTTACGATTGGCATTTCGCTCTCGCTGTCGGGTGACTTCTCGGCCGACGGAGGCTACTTCAAGCAGGGTTATCAGCTCTGGGCCGACACCGTGAACAAGACCGGTGGACTACTCGGTCATAAGGTGAAACTCGACATCGTGTCGGACGCGTCCAGTCCCACACAGGTCGTGACGAACTATCAGAAGTTGATTTCGCTAGACCACGTCAACTTGACCGTCGGGCCGTTCTCGTCACTACTGAGCTTGCCCGCGGCGAAAGCCGTCGCTCGTTATGGCTACGCGATGGTCGAGGGAGCTGGTGGTGCGCCGTCCGTCTTCCAAGCTGGACTGACGAACATTTTCGACGCGTCGATGCCCGTAAAGGACGCGTTGGTGCCGTTCGCAAAGTGGATCGCCTCGCTGCCGGCGAACAAGCGTCCAAAGTCAGTTGCCTACGTGACCACGAATGACGCCTTCACCGAGCCACAGATACCCGTCGCGAAAAAGATCATCTCCGCCGCGGGTGTGAAGACCGCGTACTACTCGGTCTTTCCCGCGGAAACCACGGACTACACCCCGATCGCCGACGCGGTAGCGGCCGTCAAGGCGCAGGTCGTGGTTCTTGGTTCCGTTGACGTTCCGACGGTGTCGGCGTTCATGCAGGCGTTCGAGCAGGCACACTACAACCCCGAGGCCTTCATCGCCACGGGTGGTCCGGACCAAGGTACGGCGTTCAGTTCGGTCGTGGGCATCAAAAACGCCAACGGCATGATGGTGCCCAACGCGTGGTACGGCTCGGCGACGACGCCCGGCAGTGCGGCGATGGTCGCGGCCTACATCAAGCAGTACGGCGGTACTGCGGCGACGGTAAGTGCCGACGTGGCCGAGGCCTACTCCGTGGGTCAGGTCATCGACCAGGCGGTCACCGCGACGAAGGGCTTCGACAACGCCAAGATCATCAAGTACCTCCACTCGGGAGTGACCTTGACGAGCGTGCAGGGACCGGTGAAGTTCGACAAGCTCGGTGAGAACCACCAAGCGACGGCATTCACCTTCCAGTGGCAGGGCAAGAACTTCGTTGAAGTCAACCCAACCTCGAACAAGGCCGCCAAGCCGATACTGTTCCCGAAGCCGGTCTGGGGCAAGTAAGCCTTGAACAGCTCAGCGCTCATCCACGCCTTACTGGACGGCGTCTTGACCGGTTCGGTCTACGCCCTCATGGCGACGGGGTTAACTCTCATCTTTGGAGTGATGAACATCATCAACATCGCTCAGGGAATCTTGGTGATTTTAGGTGCCTACCTGAGTTACACGTTGTCGGTGCACTTTGGAATTGACCTCTTCGTCGGTTTGGTCATCACGATCCCCACGCTCTTTGTCGTGGGGATCGTGGTGGAGCGCTTTTTCATGGCCAGGCTGCAGGGGCCAGAACGGACGTCGATGTCCATTCTGGTCACCTACGCCATCTCCCTCATCATCGAGGGAGCACTCAACATGATTTATTCCATCAATGACATTCAATTAAAAGCTTGGTACGTGAATCGATCGTTTCGGGTCTTTGGTCTTTGGATTCCCTACATCTACATGTTCGGCTTCTTTTTGGCGGTCGCCCTTCTGGGCGCGTTGTACGTCATGTTGTACCGGACACGATTCGGCGCGAGCATTCGAGCATCGTTGGCCGACCAGACGGCCGCGGCCCTAATCGGTATCAACGTCAAGCGCGTGTCGACGATCTGTTTTGGACTCGGTGTCGCCGTCACCGCCGCGGGCGGCATGGTGTACGGCGCGACCAACGCTTTCAACGCCAGTACCAGTTACGACTTGATCTCTCGACTCTTGACGATCATCGTCTTGGGCGGGATGGGCAGTCTCGGTGGAGCTCTGTTAGCCGCCATCTTGATGGTGACCCTGGGTGACGTCATCGCGGTGGTCTGGTCGCCGATCTGGTCGACCCCAACGTTCTTCTTCGTCCTCGTGATCGTGTTGTCGTTGCGTCCCCAGGGACTCTTCGGCAAGCTGTCCGCGAGAGCGGCTTGATGTCAAAAGTAAGGCCTTCGATGTGGAGCCTCGCTCTCGTCGTCTTGGTCGTGTTCCCGCTCATCGTAACGAATCCGACCTACACGACGATCGCGGTCTTCACGTTGCTGTTCATGGCGTGCACCACGTCGTGGAACATGTTCTCCGGCTACTCGGGCTACGTGTCGCTCGGTTCGGCCATCTTCTACGGGTGTGGGGCGTACACCATGGCCTTGGTGTCGTCCCACGCGCACATGGCTGGAGGTGAGGCCCAGTTCTGGCTCGTACCACTCGCCGGTCTCGTGGCGATGATAGTGGCGGTCCCCGTGGGCGCGATCGCCCTTCGCGTGCGCCGACACACCTTCGTCGTGATCACGATTGCCTTGTTCTTCGTCTTTCAACTCCTGGCGATCAACGCCTCGTTCACTGGCGGTTCGGCGGGCATCTCGCTGCCGCTAATTCCTTGGCTATTCAACTACTACAACCTGCCCTTCTACTACGTCGCGCTCGGCATGGTCGTTTTCGCGACCTTGCTCTCCGCGGGGGTGCGTCGTTCTCGTTTCGGCCTCCAGTTGCTCGCCATTCGCGACGACGAAGACCGAGCGCTGGGACTCGGGGTTCGCGTAACGGCAGTCAAACTCACGGGCTTCACGATGTCGGCCTTCACCATCGGTATGGCCGGGGCGCTCTACGCCATGTTCATCGGCCAGATCTACCCACAGTTCGTCTTTGACCCACAGTTCGATATCACGGTTGCCCTGATGGCTTTCCTCGGTGGCTTCGGTACGCTGCTCGGTCCCCTGCTCGGCGGACTCATTCTCGAAGCGTCCCAGCAGTACTTGACCTTGTCGTTCTCGAACGGCTCGTTGTACTTGATTCTCTTTGGCGCCTTGTTCTTGTTTGTCATTCTCTTCATGCCGCAGGGCATCGTTGGTGGCGTTTCGCGGTGGTGGGCTCTGCGAGCGCTGAAGCGTGAAATGGTGTCAATGACTGACTCCGAGGCGCTCGGAGCGAATCCCTGATGACCACAATTCTCGAGGCGCAAGGCGTGTCACGCTCCTTCGGGGGCGTGAAGGCGTTGGCGGGCTGTTCCCTCAGCGTCGATAAGGGCAGTATCACTGGCCTCATCGGCCCCAACGGATCGGGCAAGACCACGTTGTTCAACGTGATGACCGGTTACGTCAAGCCCGATACGGGCACGGTCTCGTTCGAGGGCAACGACGTCACCAACGCACGGCCCAACAAGATCTTCGCTCTAGGCGTCGGTCGCACCTTTCAACTCACCCGCATCTTCGCTCGTATCAGCGTCCTCGAGAACATGCTCGTCGCCACGCAGCGTGATGAGAGTTGGTTGCGCGGTCTCACGCGCTCGAAGTCCTCGAAGTCCGAGCTCGACGCCGCGATGGAGTGGCTGGACTTCGTGGGCCTCACTCGCCTGGCCTCGATGCAAGCGGGTTCGCTCTCCTACGGTCAGCGAAAGCTCCTGGAGTTGGCGTACGTGCTCGTGGCCGATCCCGACGTCGTCTTGCTAGACGAGCCCGCGGGTGGGGTCAATCTCACGCTAATCAACGAGATCAGTGAAAAGATTCTCGCGTTGAACAAGGGTGGCAAGACCTTCCTCATCGTTGAGCACAACATGGAGTTCGTCATGAAGATCTGTGACAAGGTGACGGTGATGCACCAGGGCTGTGACTTAGTGACGGGGACGCCCGGCGAAGTACGAAGTAACCCCGCCGTTCTGGACGCGTACCTGGGCAGTAGTGACGGCGAAGTCAGTGAAACGGTGGACCATGGCTGAGTCGACCGCCTTCCTTCGCTTCGAAGGAATCGTCGCCGGCTACGGCGGTGGCGACGTCATCAAGGGCGTGGACTTTAGCGTTCCCCAAGGGGGCGTGACGTGCATCGTTGGTCCCAATGGTTCGGGTAAGTCCACGTTGCTCAAGGTCGTCAGTGGCCTGTTGCGTCCGCGACTCGGACAGCTCTGGTTCAAGGGGACCCCGCTCGTGGGCTTGACCCCCCGGGAGATTCTGCAACTGGGCGTCGTGCAAGTGCCCCAAAACCACAGCCTGTTTCGCGAGATGACCGTAGAACAGAACGTGGAACTCGGGGCGTTCCTCCTCAAGGATCGAAAGGTCATCGCCGAGCGATTGAAGAACGTCCGCGAGATCTTCCCCATCGTGGCCGAGCGTGCCAGGGACAAAGCCGGGAGCCTCTCGGGCGGTCAACAACGCATCGTCGAGTTCGCGCGCTGTTTGATGCTGGAACCCGAACTGGTCGTGCTCGACGAGCCCTCGATGGGCCTCGACCCCAAGACCTTGCGCCTGGTGTTCGACACGATCAAGTCGATGAACAGTGCCGGACGTACGGTGTTGCTCGTCGAACAGAACGCTCGCCAGGCCCTTCGCATGAGCCACTTCGCCGTGGTGCTGGAGAACGGTCTCCTGCGACTTTCGGGTTCGGGCAGCGAGGTGTTGAACAACCCCGAGATCGGCGCGCTCTATCTCGGCGGCAACATCGAAACAACGTCCAAGGCCGTGTCGCCGGCGCCGAGCGAACTTTAGGAGACGTGATGAGTGACGACAAGGTTCGCATTGGCTGGGTCGGCTGTGGCCGCATGGGCACCGCCATGGCCAAGCGCTTGGTGGTGGCGAAGTACGACGTCACGGTCACCAACCGAACCCGGGCGAAGGCTGAAGTGCTCGGTGAACTCGGCGCGAAGGTCGTCGACACCCCGCGCGATCTCGCCGGGTGCGACGTTATCTTCATCATGGTCTCGGCCGATAAGGACCTACTCGCCGTCACGACGGGACCCGACGGCATCGTGTCGAGCGACGTCGTTCCCAAGGTCGTCGTCGACTGTTCGACCGTGTCCTCCACGACGTCGGCCCAGGTGCGTGCCGCGATGGCGGCGAGGAACGTCGGGTTTCTCGCCGCGCCGGTGAGTGGCAACCCTAAGGTAGTCGCCTCGGGTAAGCTCACCCTCGCGGTGTCGGGCATGCGCGACGCCTACGAGACGGTTCGTCCCTACCTCAACGAACTCGGCCACGGCGTCACGTACGTCGGCGACGGCGAAGTGGCGCGACTCGTCAAGATCTGTCACAACATGTTCTTAGGTATTGTCGCCCAGGCCATGGCCGAGATCACGGTGTTGGCCGAGCGCGGCGGCATACCCCGCAGTGCGTTCCTCGAGTTCATCAACAACTCGGTCATGGGTTCCACGTTCACCCGTTACAAGACGCCCGCGTTCGTGAACCTCGACTTCACGCCCACTTTCACGCCGGTGCTGCTACGAAAAGACTTCGACCTGGGCATGGCCGAAGCGAAGAAGATGAACGTGCCGATGCCACTCTCGGCGCTCTGCACCGAGATCGTGGTATCGGCCATCGGGGCTGGTTACCGCGACGAGGACTTTGCGGTTCTGCTGCTCGAAGAGGCGCGTAGCGCCGGGCTCGTGCTGGAGCCGGAGAACATCGAGATCGACGACGGGCTAGGAGCGAAGTCATGAGCGAGGGATTTGGACCAATTGTCAACACGCCCGGTCACAACGGGGTGGACTTTGAGACGCGCGTGGACTTTGATCGCCTGCGCGCGTATCGCCTCGCGAGAGCCCGCGAGGCGCTCGAGGCCAGCGACCTCGGCGCGATCCTGCTCTTTGACGCCTACAACATTCGCTACGTCTCGCAGACCTGGATCGGCGGCGCGCTCGGGGACAAGATGTCGCGCTACTGCTTACTGACGCGCGGTGGCGAGCCCATCGTGTGGGACTTTGGCTCGGCGGCGCGCCACCACCAACTCTTCGCACCGTGGCTCGAGCCCGAGAACTGTCGCGCGGGAATGTTGGGACTTCGCGGCGCCATCGCGCCCACGGCCGGTCTCTTCGAGTCGGCCGTCAAAGAGATCGTCGGGATCTTGAACGACCACGGCGTCCTCGGTCAACCCATCGGTATTGACATCATTGAGCTGCCCTTCCTCTTCGAGATGCAAAAGGCGGGCGTCGACGTTCGTGACGCCCAGCAACACATGCTCGACGCGCGACAGATCAAAAATCCCGACGAGCTGATGCTGCTCTCCCAGGCCGCGGCCATGGTGGACGGGGTCTACCACGACATCTTCGAAGCGTTGAAGCCCGGCGTTCGAGAGAACGAGATCGTCGCGCTCGCGAACAAGCGACTCTACGAGATGGGTTCTGATCAAGTGGAAGCGATCAACGCGGTCTCGGGGGAACGGTGCAACCCGCACCCGCACAACTTCACGGACCGCATCATTCGCCCCGGCGAGCAGGCGTTCTTTGACATCATTCACTCCTACAACGGCTATCGGACCTGCTACTACCGCACGATGTCGGTCGGCAGTTCCACCGCGCCCCAGCGCGACGCCTACGCCAGGGCCCGCGAGTGGATGGACACGGCGATCGACCTGGTGAAGCCCGGCGTCAGTACCGACGAGATCGCCCTCGCGTGGCCCGCCGCGACGGACTTTGGCTTCGCCAACGAGATGGCGGCCTTCGGTCTGCAGTTCGGCCACGGGCTCGGACTGGGCCTGCACGAGCGGCCCGTCATCAGTCGCTTGAACAGTCTGCGCGATCCCATTGAGTTAAAGGCGGGTATGGTCTTTGCCCTCGAGACGTACTGTCCGGCGTCGGACGGTGTGTCGGCGGCGCGTATCGAAGAAGAGATCGTCGTCACTGAGAACGAACCGTCGATTCTCACGCACTTTCCGGCGCAAGAACTCATGGTCGCGAACCGGTACTAGGAGGAACAAATGTCCAGCACGAAAGTAGCCCCCGCGAACAGTGACCTCGCGCACAAGACTGCGATGTACCGCAGTCAGTTCGCGCTGCGTCAGTTCGAAAATCGCGCGTACGACCTGTTCTTGGAGAACTTCGTCAAGGGCACGAGCCACCTCTCCATTGGTCAAGAGGCCATCGCGGCGGGCGTCGCCGCCGCGATGCGACCCGACGACTGGACGTTCGCCACGTACCGCGGTCACGCCCACACGCTCGCGCGCGGCGTACCGATGACGCCGGTCTTCGCTGAACTCATGGGTCGCACCAACGGTCTCATGGCCGGCAAGGGCGGTTCGATGCACTTAACGAGCGTCGAGCACGGGATGATGGGTTCTTACGCCGTGATCGGCGCGCACCTGCCGATCGCCTGCGGCGCGGCGTGGAGCGCGCAGTACCGCGGCACGGACCAGGTGGCCGTCGCCTTCTTTGGCGATGGTTCGACGAACATCGGCGCGTTTCACGAGGCGCTCAACTTCGCCGCCGTGTGGAAGTTGCCCGTGATCTTCTTCTGTGAGAACAACCTTTGGATGGAGTACACGCGCACCTCGGACGTCACGGCCGTCGCCAATCCCGCGGCGGACCGCGCGTCGGCCTACGGTCTCGAGAGCATCATCGTCGACGGCAACGACGCCGACGTGGTCTTTGACGTCACGAGCGCCGCGTTCGCAAGGGCCCGGGCCGGCGAGGGCCCGAGCATGATCGAAGCCAAGACGTATCGACACGGGGGACACTCGCGGGCCGACCCGGGAAAGTACCGTCCCGACGACGAGCTGGCCGAGTGGATGGCCAAAGATCCTATTCCGCGCTATCGAGCTCGACTCCTCGACGCGGGCGTCAGTGAAGACGAGATACTCGCTCTGGAGAGCGAAGTCGACGCTGAAGTGGACCTCGCGACCGAAGAAGCCAAGGCCGGCGACGTGCCGGGCGAGGACCTGTTGTTAAAGGACGTATGGGCTGATGGAGGTGCCTCGTGGCGCAACTGACCTTTCGTGAATCGATCGCGCGCGGCATCGCCCAGGAGATGCGTCGCGACGAGTCGGTCGTCCTCTTGGGCGAGGACGTCGGCGCGGCCGGCGGGGTCTTCAAGGGCACCGTCGGACTGCTCGAAGAGTTCGGCGACGTGCGCGTTCGCGACACGCCCATTAGTGAGCAGGCGATACTCGGCGCGGCCATGGGCGCCGCGATGACCGGACTGCGACCGATCGCGGAGATCATGTTCTCGGACTTCTTCGCGGTCTGTTGGGACATCGTCGCCAACGAAATCGCCAAGAGCCGTTACATGACGAACGGACAGGTGACGTTCCCCCTCGTCATTCGCTCGGGCAACGGCGGCGGTCTGCGCTTTGGCGCGCAGCACTCGCAGAGCGTCGAGAACTGGGCGATGATGGTGCCCGGACTGAAGGTGGTCGTTCCCTCGAACGCGCTGGACGTCATTGGACTGATGGCCGCCGCGGTGCGCGACGACGATCCCGTGATCTTCCTGGAGGCGAAGGTCCTCTACTCCTCGAAGATGGACGTGCCCGACGGCGACATCGTCGACACGTTGGGTTCGGCGAAAGTTCTTCGCGAAGGTTCGAACGCGACGTTGGTGGCCCTCGGTTCGATGGTCCCTCGAGCGCTCGAAGCCGCGAGCGAACTCGCGGCCAACGGCATTGACTGCACGGTGATTGACGTTCGATCCCTCGTGCCGCTCGACACGACGACCATTCTTCGCGAAGTCGCCGCCACCGGTCGACTCTTCACGGTGGAGGAGAATCCTCGGCTCTGTGGTTGGGGGGCGGAAGTGGCCTCGATCGTCGCCGACGAGATCTTCTACGACCTCGACGGTCCGATCGTTCGAATCACGACGCCGCACATTCCGTTGCCGGCCGCCGACACGCTCGAAGACTTGGCTATTCCGTCCGTGGAACGCATCGTGACGACCGTCCACAAATCGATGAACTCGTAGTCTTCGCGACTCTTCGTCGAGGAGCTGTTGGCATCTTCGTGGCGCCCACTCGTCGGGTCTGACGCTCGAAAGTGGTCCTCAGTCGAGGTCGATTTACTGTTCTTGTCCGTTCTGGGTCAAGAAATTAAGCCTTCGAAGTGGCTCAAAATCAGGAAAATCGCGTAAATGTCACTCCAATGCTCTGACGCCTTGCTATTGTCTATTACTTCCATAGAAAATAGTGAAATTGGAGGCATAATGAACCGTAAATTGAAAACCCTGGTGATTCTTCCCCTCGTGGCGACGTTGGGTACGCTCGGCGTGGCGACCGTGTCGGGAGCTTCGGGGGGCACCGTCAACGTGGTGGGTTACTCCACCATCTCCGCGGGCTACAGCGCACTCGAGACCGCATTCCAAGCGACGTCGGCGGGTCAAGGTGTCATGTTCACCAATTCGTTCGGCGCCTCCGGGACCCAGGCCCAAGACGTCGTCGCCGGCCAGCCCGCTGACGTGGTGAACTTCTCTCTCATCCCCGACATGAACACGGTCGTCAAGGCCGGTGTTGTGTCGAGGAGCTGGCAAACGAATCCCATCAGCGCGGCCGAAGACGGTTTCGTCGCGGACTCAACGGTGGTGATCGTCGTAAGAACGGGCAATCCTCTCAACATCACGGGCTGGAACAATCTGACCGCTTCGGGCGTGCAGATCGTCACGCCCGACCCGATCAGCTCGGGCAGCGCGAAGTGGAACCTCCTCGGCGCGTACGAGTCACAGATCCTTCAAGGCAAGAGGTCCGAGGTCTCGCACAAGTTCCTCAACAAGGTCGTGGGTAACGTGATCGCCGAGCCGTCGAGCGGCTCGAAGGCGCTGTCGACGTTCCTCACGGGCACCGGCAACGTCCTTTTGGCTTACGAGAGTGACGCGCAAGAGGCGCTGGCGAAGGGTTCTCCCATCCAGATCGTCTACCCCCAGCAGAACGTCCTCATTCAAACTCCGGCGGCGCTCACGACGACCGGCGCGAACAATTCGTCGGCGGTGGCGTTCTTCAAGTACTTGTTCTCGCCCGCGGGCCAGACCATCTTGGTGACCCAGGACTACCGTTCGACGCTGCCCAGCAAGAAGAGTGCACTCAACAAGGCGTTCTACAGCCCGGCGAAGATGATCACCATTTCGTCCATGGGCGGCTGGTCCAAGGTCTGGAGCCAGTTCTTCTCCCCGAGTGGTCTCTTCACGAGGGTTGAGAGTGCCCACGGCTACACCAGTTAAGACATCTTCTCTAACGAGTCACTCGTCGCCAGCCATCAACGGCTGGCGACGAGTGAGTTCACGGCTCTCCCTGCCAATCCTCGTGGGCGGCGGGGGAGCCTTGATCGTCGGCTATCTCTCGATCATCGTGCTGTTGCCGATAGCGGCATTAATCAGTCACGGACTCTCGGTGTCGATCGCGACCCACGGCGCCGGCGCGGCGTTCTGGCGTTGGCACGTGTCGATCGGCTTTAAGACCTTCTGGAGCGCGATCAAAGCACCGGGCGCGCGTGGTGCGATCTTTCTTTCGTTGTGGCTTTCCTTTAGCGTCGCCGCGATCAACGCGGTGATGGGCGTCGCGATCGCGTGGGTGCTGGTGCGCGACCGCTTCTTTGGAAGAGGACTGATCGATTCGATCATCGACTTACCGTTCGCGCTCCCGACGATCGTGGCGGGCGTCGTGTTGCTCGCGATCTACGGGGTCGACAGCCCAGTGCACGTCGATCTCTTCGAAACGTGGATGGGACTCATGTTGGCGCTGCTCTTCGTGACGCTGCCGTTCTCGGTGCGCGCGGTGCAGCCGGTGCTCGCGTCACTGGATCTAGAGAGTGAAGCGGCCGCGAGAACACTCGGGGCCGGGGGGTTGCGCACGTTCTTCTCCGTCGTGATGCCCTCACTCTGGCCCTCGGTGCTGTCGGGCTTCGGTCTGGCCTTTGCGCGAGCGGTCGGGGAGTTCGGCTCTATCTCGCTCATCGCCGGCGGTATTGGTCGAACGACGACCGCGTCGTACTACATCTACAACCTCACCGCGGGATTCTTCTGGACGGACGCGGCGGCGGTGTCGACGGCGCTCCTGGTTATAAGTCTCGCCGTGTTGGTGTCGACCAACGTGCTGTCGCGGCGCTACCAGAAGCGACTCCTCTAGTGAAGAACGCTCATCGTTTCACGCTGCGCAGCGTCGTCATCCTCTATCTCGGTATCTTGATCGGTCTGCCGGTGATCTTTCTCGTCGTGAAGGCCTTCGGCCACGGCTTTGGCGCCTTCTGGAGCGAGATCACCCAGCGCGACGCTCTCGACGCGTTGAAACTCTCGCTGGAGGTGGCCGCGATCGCGGTGCCGGTGAACGCCACTGTCGGCGTGGGCGCGGCACTACTCATCGCGCGCCACGACTTCGTGGGCAAGCGCGTCTTGGACACGATCTTTGACGTGCCCATCGCCATCTCGCCCATCATCATCGGCGTCGCTTTGGTGCTGGCGTACTCGCGCATTGGCTGGTTCGGCGCCCCGCTCGCGCGCTGGGGCATCAACGTGCTCTTTACACCCCTGGGCGTCGTGATCGCGACGATGTCGGTATCGCTGCCCTACGTGCTGCGTTCGATTCTCCCAGTCCTCGTGGAGGTGGGCGAAGAGCAGGAGCAAGCCGCGCGTACACTCGGCGCGGGACGCTATCGCATCTTTTGGCACGTGACCTTGCCAACCATTCGCTGGGCCGTGCTGTATGGCGTCACGCTCACGCTCGCGCGCACGCTCGGCGAGTTCGGCGCGGTGCTCGTCGTGTCGGGCAACATCACCGGGGTCACCCAGACGCTGCCGATCTACATCTACGACAGCTGGGATCAGCGCTTTGACGTGCTCGGTTCGTACTCCGGCGCGTTGGTATTGGCTCTAATCTCTATAGCAGTGCTAGGAATTCTGGCGGCACTGAAGAGAAGAGAGAAGAGCCTCCTTGTCGATCTCGCTTAGTCATCTCACGAAGCACTACGGCCAGACCCACGCGGTCGAGGACGTCACGGCCGACATCGCGCACGGCTCGTTGACCGCCGTCCTCGGCCCCTCGGGTTCGGGCAAGTCGACGCTGTTAAAACTCATCAGTGGTCTGGAGAAACCCGACGAGGGCAAGGTCGTGATCGACGGCGAGGACATGACCAAGGTCGACGCCCGACACCGCGACATTGGTTTCTGCTTTCAGCACTACGCCCCCTTTCGCCACATGAACGTGGCGAAGAACGTGGGCTTTGGACTCAAGGTGCGCCGGCGTCCCGCGAAGGAGATCGAAAACCGCGTGAACGAACTCCTGGCGCTCGTGAAGCTGGAAAGTAAGGCCAAGAGCTTTCCCGCGCAACTCTCGGGTGGGGAGCGCCAACGGATGGCGCTCGCTCGCGCGCTCGCCATCGAGCCACGGGTCCTCCTGCTCGATGAGCCCTTTGGCGCGCTCGACGCCGTCGTGCGGGCCGAACTTCGCCACTGGTTGAAGGAGCTGCACGGCCAGCTGCACGTGACAACCGTGCTGGTCACCCACGATCAGCAAGAGGCCATGGAAGTGGCCGATCAGTTGATCGTGATGCGCTCGGGGCGCGTCGTGCAGTCGGGCAACCCCCTCGCACTCTACGAGAGTCCGGCCACCGATTTCGTGCACGAGTTCCTCGGGCCGTCCACGATCTTCGAGGGCGAGGTCACGCGTCCGCACGATCTCGCCCTCGTCTCGGTGCACCAGGGCGCGGTGAAGGGTCGCATCACCTCGATCGTCTCGTTGGGCTTTGAAGCCCAGGTGACCGTCGAGCTGAGCGACGGCACGTCGACGTGGGTTCAACTCAGTCGCAACGAACTCTCGACGATGGGTCTTCGGGTGGCCTTACTAGTTGGCGTCCGCCGCCGAGAGGACGTCGACGCCTAGGTCGTTCTGGGCATCGCCAAGCGCGCGCGGGCGTCCCCCGCGTAGCCACGACGTGATGGCCCCGAGCACGCAGACGATCGTGGCGAAGTCGAGGGCCGGGTGCAACCCCGACACGAAGGCCTTTTGAATGATCCGGGGAAAGAACGTTCGACCAATCACCGTGGCGCGCGCGCCCGGAGCCAGCGACGCCAAGACGTGGTGTCCGAGCAAGTGGACCATCGGGTTGTAACCGAGAAAGGACGCGAAGAGCGTCGTCACGGGCGGCAGCGTAGAGATGTGCTGGGCGGTGGCAGCAGCGACGCCCTGGTTGGTGAGACCCACGAAGAGCGCGTGCGGGAGCGTGCGCGAGAGTCCGATGATCATCAAGGTGAAGAAGATGCCAATGGAGATGACCTGGCCGGAGTTCTGAAACGTCGAGTTCATGCCCGATCCGACGCCTCGATGCTCGGCCGGCAGTGAGTTCATCACGCTCACGCGATTCGGTGCGGAGAAGGCGCCCATCGAGAGACCGTTCAAGAACAACAACGCCCCAAAGACCGGGTACGAGAAGTTCGCGGGCAGGAACTGCAACAACAAGAATGACGCCGCGGCGCCGAGCATGCCGCCCACGGTAAAGGGGCGCGATCCGTAGCGGTCCGAGAGAAAGCCGCACAAGGGTCCCGCGACCAAGAAGCCCCCGGTGAGCGGCAAGAGCGCGATGCCGGCCCACAGGGGAGTGTTCGAGAAGTTGTAGCCGTGCAGCGGCAACCAGATTCCCTGGAGCCAGATCACCATCGTGAACATGAGTCCGCCACGTCCTACGGCCGCCAGCAGGGTGGAGATACTCCCGGCCGAGAAGGCGCGAATCCGAAAGAGGCTGAGTCGAAACATCGGATCGTCGGAGTGTTTCTCAATGCGCGCGAAGAGCACGAGCGCGAGCACGCCAAGGAGCAGACAGCCCAGCACCAGCGGACTCGTCCAGCCCATGACGTGGCCGCCGTAGGGCTGAATGCCGTAGGTGATGCCAACCATCAAGGCGACGAGCCCGACGGCGAACGAGAGATTGCCACTCCAGTCGACGTGGTGGTCGCGCTTGGTGGGCACCTCTCTCAGTTTCCGGTAGGCCCAGATGGTGCCAAAGAGCCCAATGGGCACCGAGATGATAAAGATCAACCGCCACTGGATGGGACCGAGGAGTCCGCCCAACACCAGGCCGATGAACATGCCCGAAATGCCGGCGATCTGATTGATGCCCACGGCCATGCCGCGTTGATGCTCGGGAAAGGCGTCGGTCAAAATAGCCGTCGAGTTCGCGATCAAAAAGGCCGCGCCGACGCCCTGGAAGAGGCGCATGATAACGAGCCAGAGCGCGGCCGAGGTTCCCGACATCCAGGTGATGGAGAGCAACAAGGAGAAGAACGTGTAGATCACGAAACCCAAGTTGTACATGCGCACGCGCCCGAGCATGTCGCCCAAGCGCCCGAGACTTACGACTAGTACTGAGGTCACGATCATGAAGCCGAGAATCATCCAGAGCAGATAGAACGTGTTGCCGGGCTGGAGGGGATTGATGTGGATGCCCTTGAAGATGTCCGGCAGGGCGATCAACACGATGGACGTATCGATGGTGGCCATCAACACGCCGAGCGTCGTGTTAGAGAGCACTAACCACTTGTAGCGATCGGAGTCGGGTCGAGGGAAGTCGCTCTGACGGAGTCCCGTCGTCGCGACGCTCACAGCGTTGGTTCGCTCAGCAGTCCGTGAGGAACAGTGTCGAGGGTGTGGAGAATCGCGTTCGCCAGGTTGCGCGCGCTCTCGGGACTGAGTTCAAGGGCGACGCGAGCCGACGGCCCCTTCTCGGGATTCATGACGTCAA
>OCTA010001963.1_pt1 | contig 18870 bp, 13 predicted proteins | sample 1538991 | NCBI WGS metagenome assembly OCTA01 (sample SAMEA3539302, study PRJEB22396) | soil metagenome | biome: tundra; feature: field; material: soil | place: USA | collected 2010-05 | depth 0.15 m | reverse complement strand
CAAGGCGGGCAAGCAGTATGAGTTTGGCAACAAGGTGAGTGTCGCGGTAAGCAGCCGGGGTGGATGGTTCGTCGGCGCGAAGAGCTTCACTGGAAATCCCTATGACGGCCACACGCTGGCTGCACAGATGAAGCAAGTCGAAAGCTTAATCGCCAACCAGGTGAGCGAAGTGTACGTCGATATGGGCTATCGAGGCCACGACTATCACGGCCCGGTTACCGTGCACGTCGACAAGAGACGAAGAGGACGCACATCTGAAGCACGATGGCGATGGATGAAACGCCGTGCCGCGGTCGAACCAAGCATCGGACATCTGAAGAACGAACACCGGTTGGAACGTAATCGGCTGAAGGGTACTGCCGGAAATGAGATCAACGCGATCCTGGCAGCCGCCGCGATGAACTTCCGAAAGCTCCTCAGAGCTTTTGGGCGCATTTTTATCTTCTGCCTGATGAAAGTATGGAACAGCCTACTCGCTCTGCAAGGCCCGAATGCTTCCAATGCTCCACTTCATATGTCTGAAAATCACTTTTTCAGGATCGACTAGTTCAGGTGCACACTCTGGCGAGTCTTTTGGTCGGCAGTTCAAATTTGCCCGTCCCGGATTCAGATAACAACCCATGCAAGCCGCCAATGGTGCTGCAGGCTATTCACGGTCTTGATCACTGAGAGGATCGTCATTGGCGGTGCCGGAGAATCTCCTTAGTGGTCGCGTGCCCAAGGCAGAATCGTTCGAAATTCGGGAGGTTTGCGTGAAGTTGCTCGGAAAATTCAATTTGGTATCTTCATGGCTTCGCGCCGCTGCGAAATCAGGCGGCGAACTTCATCTACGACTCCATGACCGCCGGCACCCAGCTTAGCTACAATCTCATAATCACCGATCCTCTGTCCGGGTTCAAATGCCATAGCGCTGGAATAGCCTTTCGGCTGGTGAATGCTCTAATCAAGCTCGTTCGATCATGGCTCTAATCCAAAGCGCATTTCAGGCCGGCGGGATGGGTGAAGTTGAACTCCGTACAAAGGAGAGCGCAGGCGATGAAAACCCGTGCCAGATTAATTCGCAGACTGTCTAGTCGTCCAGCAGAACGATCATACAAACCTGCGGAGTGGGAATCTCTCCGGGTACATAGATGCCTAATTGCCGAGTTTGCATGATGTGTTCCCAGCAGGGCCCGACGCGGTTCACTGAGAAATATTGGCTCTCCACGCGAGCCGCGATTTGCGGCGGTGGAACGGAGAGATGATTAAGGGGAAGTCCGGGCAGAGCGCGTTTGATCAACTCCACCACAAATCGCGCTGAGCACACCTTAGTGAGCTTGGGCACGCGCTCAATCAGGTCGGCTTCGCCGATGGGCGATTGGATCTCAAGAATCCAACGCCCTGCACCCAAACATCGTTCGTCCTTCACTTCACCGTTGTAGAGAAAGCTCTCCACGGAATGAAGCGGGATCTTGATCGCTTTCGACGGCATCACGATCTCGAGATGCCGTCGGATATGCACGTCAAGCGCCGCGAAGCACGATCCGAGATCCGAATGATCGTATGCGGGCAGAGATCGCGGATGGACTTCAAGACCAAAGGTACACAAGGCACCTGCAAGCCGCGACATTTCACGGTACAACTCTTGTGGATGCGCATGTTGCGAAAGCAGGAAATGACGCAACGCAGGAATGCTGGAGTTGAGGGCATGGAGAAACCAATACTGAGCCACATGGCGCGCGGACATGCCGGCCTGGAAGACTCCGTTGCGCTGCTGCTGCTCTTGGGTGAAGACGGTGCTTTTTTCATCCAGGATTTCGATCTGGCGACGCAGCATGTCAGTCAATGTAGGGCTGGCGCTGAGGCTCAAACAGGGCGGCACAAAGGTAGGGTCAGATTCGTAATGGCCTGATCCATCGCGGAGGAGTCGCGTCACAGGTAGGCTCACGTAGTGTTCAGAGATCTCGGCCTCACCAAGGAGTTGCAGGTTTTTGTGCCCGACCTGGATGGGCTTTTCATCCAAGCCGGTGTTCTGGTCAGGCAGCTTCTGTTCAGAGGCGAGATAGCGCACACGGGACTTTCCAGCTTCAAAGCTGGTATTTTGTCCATCGCGCACGATCACAGGGACGGCCAGATGCATCATCAGGTGATCGGCAACAGGCGAGAACTGGGAAGCGAACGCACGTGGAGCCGGCGCAGCATCGGAGCCCGGCAAATCGAACGCCAGTCCATCGGAAAATAGTCCGCGTGCGTAAGTCAAGGCCAGGGTCCCATTGCGAAGTGCGTCCTGGTCAAACTGCAGCCCTGCGAAACCATACGTATCGCGCCACAAACTGCAGGTAACGAAGTTCAGCGCATCTTCGAAGTAACGGCTCTGCGCCTGAAAGTGATGTGGGCCGAGATACATCCCATCCGACCAGACGGGTTTGGTGAGCGTTTTCATAGTTCTCCGCCCGTCTGCGGCAGTAGGATGACAAGTTCCATTTGCGGATTCGGTATGTCTCTGGGAACGTGCGCGGCAAAGTTACGTGCGCGAGGTATCGTCTCCCAAGCCGCTCCCGATTGATTGAGGCTGAAGTACTGATACTTCATCTTGATGGGAATAGCGCTGGGCGGGCTGGGAATGTGCGTAAGGGTAACGCCGGGTAGGGCGTTGCTGATGAGCTTATCGATCTGAGTTGCCGAGCAAATCTTTACCAGTTGCGGAACACGGCGAATGATAGTTTCGTCGGAAGTATCAGCGGAGAGTGCCAAATACATTCTCGTGTTGGTCAGGTACTTGTCCTGATCAATCGCGATTGCATAGATGGTGTTGCTCACGAGTTTCAGGGGCAGCGAAACGACGTTTGCGGGAACGACCGTTTCAAGTAGCAGCCGCAGTTTCTCATCCAGATCGGTGAAGACCTTGCTCAGGTCGGCATGATCATACAGGGGTAAGTCGCGCGGCCGGATAGTGGACGAAAAGGTGGTCAGGGATGCGCCTAGTGTGGTCAGCGCGGAGAACAGTTCCTCAGGATGGCAGCGCTGCCCCTGGAGCAGGTGGCTGAGCACCGGGATGTTTGAGTTGACTGTGTAAAGCAGCCAGAAGTTGGCGATGTCGGCGGTGGTGAAGTCGGCGAGACTCTGGTTCTTTTGACGGCGGCTGCCAGAGAGCTGCGTGCTCTTGGCAGAAAGAATCTCGAGGATTCCATTCACAAGGCCGCGAACATACTCATTGGCGCGAACTTCGAGCAATGGCGGAACGAAACGCGGATTCAGCCGGAAGCCGCCGGTTTCTGTCTTCTCCACATTGGCAATGCGAAGCGTCGAATTGCCTTCGCGCGCTTCATTGGCAGCCAGCAGGCGAAGGTTCTTGCGCGCGATCTGGATTGGCTTTTCGCCAGCCCCGGTGTTGTCGTCGCGCACCGTTGTGATCTCGGCTAGATAGCGAGATCCCGCCACGCGGCCCAGTCCTGCCACGTTCAGGCCTTTATCCTTGTAATCGGGCACGGTGAGATAGATATCGAGATCGTGCACATCGGGATCGAAGAACTCCGCGAGCGATTTGGACGGAGGCGGCTGGTCTGGGCCGGGAATGTCGAACGGCAATCCGTCAGGAAAGATACCGGAAGCGCGGCTGATAGCCAGTTGCCCATCGGCAAGCAATCCCTGATCCAGCACAACTTCGTTAAACCCCCAGGCACAGAATTTCAGGGCCTGAACCCTGAAGTTCATGCTGTCTTCGAGGAACTTGTCCTGAAGCTGCAAATGTTGCGGCGTCAGGAACGTACCCTTGCTCCATAGAACGGGCTGTAACTGTTTCATGCGCGCTGACCGGACCTTTACGATAACAATTCACTGTGAGGTGAGCAACAAGTGACTTAGCCTGGAGCGATGGGATCAATTCATTTTGTCACCCTTGCTTCCATCGTCTGCCTCGTCCGGGTCCTTGGGATTGGCCGGGCTGGAGCCGCATCCAGAGCCGGCGGCACCGCCGCTGTTGATCATAACCATGGTCCCAACAATGGAAACACCGGAAGGACCAATGTCAATGAAGTTACCGCCGACCTTGAGCGAAAGTTGCGCGCCGGCCTCCAGCACCATAGTCGCTCCTGCCTTAAGATGGATCACAGATCCGGCCTCGTGAGCAAAGTTCTGGCCGGACTTCTCGTAGAGATTCTGTCCCGCCTGGATGGAAATAGTCTGATCCGTCTTCTGATTCAAACTACCCACGACGTGGCCGTGCAGGTCTCCGCCGACTTTCTCCATTTGGTCCGTCTTGACCATCAGGCTGCGGTTGTTTCCGATCCATTCGCGCGAGTCGTTGAGGATGCGGGTGTCACAATCTCTTTCTCCGCGAACGAATACCTGCTCGCTGCCCGTTTTGTCCTCGAAGCGGAGTTCGTTGTAATGCGCGGTACCGCCTCCGGTGGAGCTTGAGGTTCTGAAAGTTGTGCGGGTGCCGTTGTCAGGCAACGTGTAGGGTACGGTCTGAACGTCGTTGTACACGCGTCCGGTAATGATAGGGCGATCGGGGTCGCCTTCAAGGAAGCTGACGATCACTTCCTGACCGACACGGGGAACGTTGATCATGCCCCAGCCCTTGCCGGCCCAGTCCTGCGAAACACGCACCCAGCAGGAGGTCGCTTTCTTACGGTCCCAGGGAAAGAGGACTAGTACGCGACCCCACTTGTCCACCCAAATCTCTTCGCCATCGCCGCCCGCATTCTGATCGTCCGTCGAGTCCTGATCCGCGCTCTTGCCCACCACCACGGCGGTCTGGGGGCCTTGCACGAAGGGCTTGGGTGTCAGGCGCGCCGGTCGGAACAGAACATCGGCGGGGATGCATGCGAAGTGATTGGAGTAGCTGTCCTCGGCGCTGCTGGCCTCGTTCCCATAAGTCCCTGCAACCGAGGCGACGTGCTGAATTTCAGTGAGCAGGTACGACTCATTCATCGCATCCAGGGGATGCTGGTTGAGAGTGAACTTGTAGCCGGTAGTAAACGCGCGGCACACACTGGATCCGTGCGCAATCTTGTGCGCTGCTTCTTCCTCCTCCATGCGCAGTTTGGCCATAGCCGTGCCATCGGAGGCGGTTTTATGCAGACCGGGATAATCGAAGATCTCCATGGAGTCGTTGCTGGCAACAGTGTAGATCGTGGTCTCCGAAGCCAGAAGGTCGGTTAGGGAGGTAGTGAAGTTATAGTCAGTCAGGGAGTGCTTCCCGCTGCGCAACTCCTGCCCGATGCTCCACGCATTTACCACGTCTCCCGCGTCCAGGCCGCCCGTGGCGAGATTGAAGCCGGCGTTGCTCTGCCCCGGGCAGTCCAGGTGCGCGCTGGTCGAGTCCCCCAGCACCATGGTGTGATCCCCGTCTTCGTGCTGAAAGAAATAGAAGATACCGAATTGCTCCATGAGCCGGGAGATGAAATTGAAGTCCGTCTCCCGATATTGGACGCAATACTCAAGCGGCTTGTACGCCCCGGTCAGATTGGATTGGAACTTGATGCCCCGACCGCCAAGGACCTGCTTGATGATGTCTGGCGCCTGTTTGTTATGGAAGATCCGGCAATCGGCGTAGCGCGTGAGCGTCCAGAGCTTGGGCACCACCTGCAACTCGTAGCGCACCATGTCACCGGATGTACCAGTGCAGGCAAAATGGCTGGCGACGCCGTTGAAGAACCGCAACGAATCGTCCGACTGTATGACGTTGATTGTCACACTCTGGCCGACGATCTGCGTGAAATCGATCTCCCTGTCTTCCGAGAGCGTGGTGAGATGGAAGTTGAACAATTGCGAAATCGCCTCGTGGCCGGTGAAGCCAGTCAGCAGCAGCTTGTCCTCGCCCAACGGCGTGGTAAGCGAAATGAGACGACCGGTTTGCGTGTATGGCATGCGTGTTCCTCAGCAGTCTACCTGCGTATCTTCATCTTTAGGTCCCAACTGGAGGATTGGCCTCCCGCGGAGTGTCGGCGGCGCGCTTTTGAGGTGAGCCGAAATTTCCATAATCCACGGCGTCGCTCGTTGAACTTCCAGCCGGCGAAATTTCGGTCCAACGAACACTGCGTGTGAACGGGCGGTTTTCACCATCCTGGTACTTGTCAGTCACCGTTACGTGAATCTTCCAACCATTTTGCAGTAACTCTTTCCATGTCGATTCCAGTTGGTAGTAGCTCCCGCCCGGCCCGACGAACGCCTCGTGGTACTCCTTCGGGGCGTGCGTGTTGATGTTGGCGTTTTGCAGGCCAAGATTGCGAAGGTCTCCGGGTGCACCAAATTGAATGCCTATGAGATGACCGGCATGTTCACCCGTGCCTTCCGACAGGGTCCGCTGCTCCTTAACATCCCGATGCGTTGTCACCTGCCTTGGAACGCCCAGCTCCCCGGACGCTTCCTTATAGAAGTAGCGGCCATTGTTCCATTGGCGGAAGATGAACCGGCTGCCAATGTCGCACAGGGTTGATCGCTGTTCGGAAAAACCGGCCGGCCCTGGGCGCGGCGACGGCGCCGTGCAAGTTGTGCCATCGAGAACGTTCATTTGTTCGCCATTTCCGCCGATAGGACCTGCACGCCTGGATCCTGCCACGTCTCAACCTCGCCTGATAATTCGTCCTTGATCAGGAGTAGATAAAGTCTCCATCGTCGTTGGTGCTCACATGGATGGCGCTCAACTTCTCGCCTTCCGCCATGCCGCCGAGAATCTTGCGCGAGATGTCCGGCAGCAGCGAATTCGTCAGAATATTATCCACATTCCTCGCTCCGCTTTCGACTTCCGTGCAGCGGCTCGCGACGGCTTCAAGAAACGCATCGTTATAAGTCAGCTTGATCTTGTGATTCTCGAGAAGCCGACGTTGAATCTTCCCCAGCTTCAGGCGAATAATCTGCTTCAAAGCGTCATCGCGCACCGGGTAATACGGGATCAGCACCATGCGCCCCAGAAATGCCGGCTTGAATATCTTGTTCAAATCGGGTTTGAGCGCCTCGATCAGCGCGCGCGGGCTGGGCGCAGTCTCCGGATCGGCCACCAGCTTCATCATCTGGTCGGTGCAGGCGTTCGTTGTGAGAATGATGATGTTGTTCTTGAAATTGATTTCCCGGCCTTCCCCGTCTTCCATCTGGCCCTTATCAAAGACCTGGAAGAAAAGCTCCAGCACATCGGGGTGGGCTTTCTCCACTTCGTCAAGCAGCACGACCGAGTAGGGACGACGGCGCACCGCCTCGGTAAGAACTCCGCCTTCTCCGTAGCCCACATATCCGGGCGGCGATCCCTTGAGTGTGGAAACAGTATGCGACTCCTGGAACTCCGACATATTGATGGTGATGAGATTGTGTTCCCCTCCATAGAGCAGGTCAGAGAGGGCGAGCGCGGTTTCGGTCTTACCCACCCCGCTGGGACCCACCAGCATGAAGACTCCGACTGGCTTGTTCGGGTCGTCGAGCGAGGCGCGGGACGTTTGAACCCGCTGGCTAATGACCTCCATGGCGTGCGGCTGGCCGATGACCCGTTTGCCCAGATGCTCCTGCAACGCGAGCACGGTGGTGATTTCATCCTTGAGCATCTTGCCGGCAGGAATGCCGGTCCATGCCGAGAGCACTTCGCCCACAATCTGCGCATCGACGCAAACCCGAATCAGGCCCGTTTCGCCTTGAAGCGCCGAAAGCTCGGCCTCCAATGCCTGCAGCTCGGTCTTCAACGCCGACGGGGTTGCGGCCGTCTCCTGTTCCACAATTGTTGCTACCGCTGCCGGAACAGCTGAGACGGCAGCTGCTTCCTGCGCCGCGACCGGCCCATTTGGCGTTGTTGGCGCGGCAGCAACTGCAGGGGTTGGAGAATGCTTTCCATTTTGGCCAGCCTCCAGCTTGTTGCGCAGATCGCGAATCTTGCCGACCAGTTCACGTTCCTTGTCCCAGCGGCTTTGCAAGCTCTTCAGCTTCTCGTCGGCGGCCAGTTTCTGCGCTGCTAATTCGGTCAGCTTCTCCTGATGATCGGCACCCACTATCTCTTCACGCTGGAGGATGCGCGTTTGCACATCGAGGGCGTCGAGCTGGCGGGTGAGGTCTTCGAGTGCGGGAGGCGTTGCGTTTTGTCCGAGTGCGAGACGCGCGCAAGCGGTGTCGAGAATGCTCACGGCCTTATCAGGCAACTGGCGCCCGGCCAGGAACCGGTGCGTCAGCCGAACACTGGAATATACAGCCTCATCGAGGATGCGGACGTTGTGATGCTTTTCCAGTGAGGCAACGAGTCCACGCATCATGATCATGCACTGGTGCTCGTCCGGCTCTTCGACTTTGACCACCTGGAAGCGGCGAGCGAGTGCGGCGTCCTTCTCGAAATACTTCTTGTATTCGGACCATGTCGTGGCCGCGATGGTGCGGAGTTCGCCGCGCGCAAGAGCCGGCTTGAGCAGATTCGCCGCATCATTCTGCCCCGCCTGGCCGCCTGCGCCAATCATTGTGTGGGCTTCGTCAATGAAGAGAATAATGGGCGTGGTCGAGGATTTCACTTCCTCGATGAGCCCCTTCAGTCGATTTTCGAACTCGCCTTTGACACCCGCGCCAGCCTGCAACAGGGCGAGGTCAAGCGTGCGGACATGCACATTTTTGAGAGGCGGCGGCACGTCGCCCTGGGCCACCCGCAGAGCGAAGCCCTCCACAACCGCGGTTTTCCCCACGCCGGCTTCACCAGTAAGGATGGGGTTGTTCTGACGGCGACGGGTGAGGATGTCGATGATCTGGCGGATCTCGGGATCGCGCCCCAACACCGGATCGACCTTGCCTTTCTTGGCGTTGCCGGTCAGGTCAACCGTGTACTGATCGAGATTCGGGGTCTTGCCGCCGACAGGCTTCACGCCGTCCGCTGCGGCCGGCGCTACGCCGCTGGTTGTGGTCTCACTTGAAAGCGCGACGATGCCCATCAGATCTTTGCGCAAGGCGTCCGCATTGATCTTCTGGAACTCGCGGCTAACTTCGTGGATCAGTCGCGAAAGCTCTTCATCCGAGGCCAGCGCCAGAATGGTGAAGCCGGTGCGTACCTGGCCGGCATTGAAGTCGATTGATCCGATCGTCCACGCGGTCGTCAGCATCTTCAGTACCGTGGGACTGATGGCGGGAGTGCGCGCGTTGCCGGACTTCAGCTTGTCCAAGCTTCGCGCCAGCTCGGCGGTCAGTCGCGACTTGTCGATTTCGAAGTGCTTGATAATGGCCTCGAAATCTCCGGAGGTCGAATCGAGGAGCTTGGTGAGGAAATGCTCGATCTCGATGTCATAGTGGGTGCGGGAAAGGCACAGGCCGGCCGCACCTTCGAGTGCAGCTCGTGCCGGGTCGTTCAGTTTCGCGATGAGCGCTTTCAGATTCAATCCCATGTTTACTCCTCACAAAGCCAGAATTGTGTCGTCTGGGTCAACGCCGAGTGTTGATGTTCTGGCCCACGACAGCCAGCCCAGACGTGCCGGATGGCTTGCGTTCAAATCAAGTTCGATTGGGGGAACTTCAGTCCGATCCAGCACCAGTTGCACTTCGAAATCGAGACAGTCGTTACTGAAGAAGCGTGTGATTGCGCGCAAGGCCGCAAAGGCGCTGCCCTCGGGAAGAAAGTCGTTGTAACGCTCGAGCCCCAACGGACCGATGCGGATGCGTACCCGTCCCTGCCGGTCCCACACGGCATCGCCCACCACGGCGCCGAAACCAATTTGGCTTGAGGGTGATTCCTTCTCATCCATCGGACATTGGGTCGACTGGTCCAGCGCGTACCATGCACCGGTAAACTGCTGAATCTCCACAGGCACCTCGAAATAGTCGACCAGAAGCTGTTCCAAGGCCGCCGCTGACCGGGACTGCATCGCGATGAGCGAGGCATAGTGCATCAACCCTTCATCTTCAATGTCCTGCCGGTCGCGAAGGCCGGCGGTTCCGAGTCCCAGTAAATCGAGCAAGTAGTGAGTGAAGAAGTCGCGGCCGCCGGCAGAATAAGTCACCGGAAAACGGTATCGTTGCCAGGCACGATGGAACAGCGAGATGGCGCGGTGATTGAAGATATCCAGGAAAGATGCAAGGCTCGAATCCTTGGCCCGCGCCCGCTCCAGAATCAGCTCGCTATAGGCATACGGAAGCACTCCCATGGGACCGGTAAGTCCCATGAAGTTGACCATCATCTCCGCGGGCAAATTGTCGCGCAGTTCAATACTCTGTATCTCGCTGGCTGGAAAGCCCAGCCTTGGATTGACACGAAAGTGAACGGCTTCATCTTCGGGACTGGAGAATCCCCCCACAGGGCGCATCGTCTCCCTGAGCCGCTCCAGGAGCGCCACCGCCTGGAAAAACTCGAACGAGCAGGCGTCTTCGACCAATTCCAGGCCGAGCTGCGATTCCGTCAGATCAGCATTCTCCGTCCCGATCGCGGTTCCCATTCGTAGAGTCTCTCCTTTCTTTGCGGAGTGGTAACGCTCAATTGAGTAAAACTGTTCAGAGAAGTGGATAGCCCAAAGAACCTTTCCAGCACGGCCGCAAAAAGAAACGCTCCGCCGCCGGTGAACTGGTCTTCGTCGATCTCCATCTCGATCCGCAAGCCGCGCGCGAAGCTGACCCCCTGCTCGGAAGCCAGACGAGCGAAGTGCGGCCGGCTCTGAATCCGAAGGATGCTTTGAATTGCGTTTTGCGAATATGCAGTGCGACCGACGTCATAAAGCCGCAGAATCTCCTGCAGCGCGTCTGTGCCCTCGTTGACCATCGAAAGGTAATTGAGCGACAAGTGCGAAACAAGCCGCCACAGAACGCTCTTGCCGAGGGCCGGCCTTACAGGCGCTGTTGGCTTGCGCAGTGCCACGATGCGCTTCATTGCCGCTGCGCCTTCCATCTCAAAATCGCTATCCTGGTTGCCAAACGGAAGGCGCGAGGGCAAATCGCGATTGGTGCAGGTGGTTCGCACAGAAAGCACGGTGGCATCAGGATTCACCGTGGCCAGAGACAGGTCCAGGAGCGACAGGGAAACATCCGTGCCGTCGTCATTAGGCCGGCTTGATGCCCTCCGCCGCGCCAGCCAGAAGCAGGACCGGTCTTCGCGTCGGGCGGAGTGGCGCAGCGAGTAGAACGGCTCGTAGGTCGTAATCTCCTGATTTGTAGAGTTGATGGCGGCAACTTCGTCAATGGAGAAAACCTCCACCGAGTAGGGTCTGCGCACATCTGGATTTACTGGATACTCGTAGCGGCGCTGATTCAACTGGATGGGTTCTGCAACCTGGGAGAACAAATTGACTACCGGTGAACACCCAAGCCGAAAGGTCTTCTTCGAGAGTTCCAATTCCAGCCGCTGCACACGGCCGCTTCCTTCCACTTCAGAGAGAAGGAAGATCACTTCGATGGCGTCCTTGAAGCCTGCGTTGGCCACAGCACCGAGGCCGCAAAGGTCGACAAAAAAGAACTTCTCCGGAAAAGCGAAATACTCCATCAGCAGCCTGTGGCCCACAAACGATGCTGACGAATAGGGGACCAACCCTTCCTCCGCATCGAATCCAACGGCGCTCAGGGCTGATGAAGGAAGTATGACAGGCGCCAGTCGCGAACCGGGCGTAAGGTCCCGCACCTGGATCCGATTGAGCCGACTGAAGAACAGCTCATAGAGGATGTTGACCAGGCCGCTTTCGCCATCCAAGTAAAGCCGCAGCTTATTCGGTTTCAGAGCAGAAAAAGTTACATCGCGGGCGCAGCGCAGCTCCAGCCGGATAGCCCATGCAGAGTCACTACTCTTGAGCGCAGGCTTGAGTTGACCGGGCGTCACGAACTCAGCAGCAGTCACGGTGATCGGCCAGAGCGTGGTCTCATAGCAGGTGCGAAACGTGCATGGAATGCCACTTATCGGCTTTGAATAGAGCGGCGAATTACGCTCGATCTTCATGCCGCTGCTCAGCTTGCCCTTCTCCGGATCGAGTTGGAACTCGACCACCGACAAGGATGGAATGGGTCGCACTAGTTGCGGATAGACAACACTGAGCAATGCCTCGGTGATTTCGGGAAACTCATCGTCCATTTTGAGATGAACGCGGGCCGCGAGGAAGGCAAATGCCTCAAGCAGCCGTTCGACGTGCGGGTCTTCGCACTTGGTCGGCTCCAGGACCAGGCGCGAAGCTACTTTGGGATGCTTTTCTGCGAATTGAGCAGAGGACTTGCGAAGGTAGTCCAGCTCCCGCTCGTAATATAGGAGCAGCTCATCGCGCATCGTCGCCCCCGGAGAAATGGCAATTGCCGCTCTTCAACTCGATCACTGTGTCAAAAGAGATTGGCTCAGGGACCGGGTCCATGCGCAGCATCGCTTCAATGCGCAAACGCACATCCTTCTTCGCCGCGTCAGGAGTCTCAACCATCACGAGACGCACGTTGGTTAAACGCGGCTCGAATAAATTGATGGTGGCCAGTATCTGGCGGACCATACGACTGCGATCTGCGGCGGTGGACATGGTCAGCGCCGATAGATCGGGCAATCCGTAGACATAGGCAGAACGGTTGACTTCCTTCAGGCCCTCGTCCGGAGGATCAACAATGCGTCTCGTGTTAAGCAGCCATTCAAGGTCGCGGCGGACAGCGTTTTTGAGCAGTCGTACCGATTGCGTGCGGCTGAGCGGATTTTCCATCCCGTTGCCCGGCTCGAGATCGATGAGCCGGTCCAGCACCGAGATGGTGATCGTTGTTTCGCCGAGGCCTCTCGTCATGATTTACCCCACGCTCAGCGCCTGGACGGGGTCAAGGCGGCAGATCCGTTCAAAGAGCTTTTGCCTTTCGGCGGAACTACCCTGAATCTTCTTGCTGTACCGCATGAGCTTGCTCAGATCGCCGGCAATTTGCTCCGGATCCTCCCACGCGTCCAGCTTGTGATTCTCGATAGCAGTCGCGATATCTTCAAGCAGCGGCTGAGCGATTTCGTCCTTTCCGGCGGCGATCGCCAGTTCGATCATCTGCATGGTACGGCGGAAACGACGCCGGCCGGAGCGCTGTTTAGCCACCTCCACTCGCATGATCGCGAAAGCCTTCTCCGCCTGGCCGGAGGCAAGCGCACCTTGTGCGAGGACGTAGGCATCGATGGCTGGCGCGAGCCAGGTTGGCGCACCATTGCGAGAAGCGCGCGCTTCGGCGGTGGCCTCATCCTCCTCCGTGGGAGAGGCATGCGCGGTGACGCTTAGACCTTGCAACCAAGCCTTTGTCTCCGGATTGGCCGCGGGTGTGTCGTCGAGCAAAACTGCATCGAGCAATTCCGGCAAATCATTCAATAGCGCACGCAGTTCTGACTGAATGGCCGTGGCGATCGACTGATACTCTTTTCCCAATGCGGAGCAGGCAGCAACGGAGAGACGCTGGAGGTCGAGCCAGGCACGGCTTCCGGGCAGCGCCAACGCCTGTTCGCCGGCCTCAAGTAATTCCGGCCACTTTTTGGACAGCGCCAGTCGCTTGATTTGCTGGCGAAGTTCAGTGGGCGGCGCCTCCAGCAGCGAAGAGTCAGCCAGCCGTGAAGAGGTGCGCAATTCGCCCCACCGCAAACCGCGCAGCAGCAGAAAGGGCGCCGGACTGAAGGGTTCCCGCTTGCGCAGGAATGCCGCCGCCGCGATGATGGCGGCAACTGCTTGTTGGCGATCTGCGGGCTCCGCAGTAAACGAACCGGTCAAGCCGGTCGCGTGAACGCCTCCCGTTTCGTTTTCATCGCTTGTTGCGCTGGCTGCCGGAGGCTCCTCAGCCGGCGCCTCTTCCACGGGATCGGGCTCCTTCTCGCGTTTCTTCTCCAGTAATCCGTGGATGACGTGCCGAACATCGGTGAGTGCAGTCTTGAGCTTGCCGAAGCTGGGGGCATCGTCTTCGAATTTTTCATCGCAGAATGATTCCAGACTGGCGAGAACTTCCAGACATCCATCAAGGTCTTTTTCCGCCTGCAGATAAAATGCTTTGGGAGTTTCCCCAAATCCCTTATCAAAAACTTCGGGCGCAAGCTTACCGCCGTCAATCATGGTCGAGCGCGCCTTACGGTCTTTGTCCGTCTTGGCTTGGTCTTCGTATCCGACGGTTCGTGAGTCTTTATAGGTGAGGTACGAATAGCCTGCGGTGACGATGGGCGCCGAACGCAGTGGGTAGTCAAGCATGGAGCCAATCCAGGAGAGTGGCCGGGCGCGGAGTTCGCGGTCTCCATCCTCGATCACTGGGTAGACCGTATCCCAAAACTCTGTCAGCAGGCGGTAGGTCAGGTCGATTCCCTTTCGGAGACCGCCAAAACGCTCAGTCTGCAGCAATGCCTCGCTCAAATAGGCTGCCAGCTGCAGATCTTTCGAAACCTTGGCAAGCGTCTCCTGCGCAAGCTTGACCACAAGAGGAAAGTTGGCGGTCTTGCGTTCACTTTGCCAGTCGCCCTGTGCCAGATTATCGTCCTGGCGGCGAGCTTCCTTGATTTTGTCGAAGATCAGCAGCTTGGTGTCGTAGCGCAGATCAATGCCGCTCGGGTTTTCACCGGGAATTGGAGCAAGGATGTCTTCGCGAACCGGCATATTGATTGCCCCCTAGCTGATCATCCACTTTCATTGCTCTGTAGGCGCATTTGCAGCGTGACTGAACTGCAGGGAGCGAATCTCGAGGAACGGAAATTCCTCGCCGTCCACAAGCAACATTTTTTGGCCGCGGGGGGATTCGCGGCCTTCCTCGTCCGCCGACCACTCTGTGACCCTGCCCAGCCAAACCTTCTCGTCCGAATGCTTCCAAGAAAACGGATAGTTGGCCGGAATCAACACTTCTCCCAGATCCATTCCGCGAAACGATGGGGCCGTCTGGACCAGTGCAGGAGCCCAGAGCGTGTCGCGCAGCCGCTGCGGTGGCCCCATTTCGAGCGACGCAACGTGCTCAAAAGGAAGCCACACGTATGCCCCGGCTGCGAACACCTCCAGTCGAGCGCCAATGTTCTCGTCGGCATCGCGGACGTCGGTGAACGGTTTGCCGTTAAGCTCTCCCGGCGGCGAGGCTGGCGCATCCAGTGGAAAATCCTGCTTTTCAAAAAGCTCGTGGCGCGTCCTCTCCGCATGAAGCGCTGCGTAGTAGACGATCGCCCCTGTCTCTTTCTCCACGCTGCCGTTGGCAAGCACCGCGAGCTGCTTCTCTGCACGCGCATATTCGCCCGCGAAACAAAGCAACTCGAACAGGAAGGTGCGTTGGCCCATATCAGACGGATGCTCACGTAAATACGCCGTGAGCAACTGAATGGCTTCCCGCACCTCGCCTTTCTTGAATAGTTCTTTGGGGGTTACTGGCACCGTTTGCCTGCTTGCCCGCCGGTTACCACGGCTTCAGCTTGAGTACGTCAAAGCCCTTATCAATGAACCCCTTCAAAGCGCCATTTTCCTCTGGGTTGTAGCTAACCTTGATCTTGCTGAAGGCGAAGCTGATTGACTCGACGGGATTCTCATTTGAGCCGGAGAGTTGAATCGAGGTAATGAGAGCGTCCTCCAGGTGGATCTTGAAGTAATCTTCCTGGTTGTCGCCCATGGGCTTGTCGTATACGACGTCGACCTTCTTCAGATAATTGCCGGTAACGCAATCGTCGAAGAGCAGGGGTGAGGTCTTGTCCAGCACCTTCATAATGGAAAGCTCGCCCACATTGGCGCGACCGGCACGAGCTTCTCCCCCGGACGATCCCGCCCCAATCACGGCTGTCTGGGTGGCTCCAAAGCTAAAAGAAAGAATATCGATGGCGTCCTTTTTGCTGGTGCTGGGCCCAGGACGGTCAGCGATGACTAAGTACGCGTTCACTGCCATTTGCGATCTCCTTTAGATGTCCGTTCTACTGCTTGCGATTGGGGCCGGCGGTATACCACCGTCCTAAGTCCAGGAGAAGAGAGAATTCGTTTTACTTCGCTGCAGCCGGCAACTCCGCAACGAGTCGAAGAGAAACAGTGAGTTCATCAAGTTGGAAGTGGGGCCGCAGGAAGGCCACGGCGCGGTAGACGCCAGGCTTGCCTGCAACCTCGCTGACCTCGATACGTGCTTCGCGCAAGGGCCGCTCAGCCTTGGTCGCGGGGGATGCGGAATCATCCGGAGTGACATACTTCGTGATCCAGCGATTCAGGAATCTCTCCGCTTCTTCCCTCGACATGAAGCTGCCGATCTTGTCGCGCATCATGGCCTTCAAATAGTGCGCGAACCGCGAGACCGCCATGATGTAAGGAAGCTGCGTCGAAAGGCGCGCATTGGCGTTGGCCGAGTCGGTGTCATATACCTTCGGTTTCTGACAACTTTGCACGCTGAAGAACGCGGCGTAGTCCGTACCCTTGCAATGCACCAGCGGCACAAAGCCAAGGTCGGCCAGTTCCTTTTCGCGGCGGTCGGTAATCGGCACTTCGGTGGGGCACTTCAATGCCTGATCGCCCTCTTCTGTTGCGAAGCTGTGAGCCGGCAAGCCTTCGACCAGTCCGCCGCCTTCCACTCCGCGCATGGCCACGCACATGCCATACAGCGCATAGGACTGCGTCATCTTGCTGCCTAGCGCGTAGGCGGCATTCATCCACAGATACTTGGAGTGGTCGGTGCCGTCCACGTGCTCTTCATATCGGAATTCGTCGATGGGCTTGGTCTCTGCCCCATAGGGTAGACGGCCGAGGGTCCGCGGCAGCGCGAGGGCTACATAACGCGAGTCCTCGCTTTGGCGGAACGATTTCCACTTCGCGTAATCCGTGCTGTCGAAAATCTTGGCCAGATCGCGAGGAGCATCGAGCGATGTGAAGCTCTCAAGATTAAGCAGATCGGGTCCGGCAGCAGCAGCGAAAGGCGCATGAGCCTGGGCAGCAATATGCGATATACCTTCCAGCAGGGCCATGTCTTCAGGGTGCTTGCCGAACTCGTAGTCGCCGACCAGCGCACCAAACGGAGCGCCACCGAAAACTCCGTACTCTTCTTCGTAGACTTTTTTGAAGAGCGCGCTCTGATCAAATTCGGGGGCCTTTTCGATATCGCGCAACAGCTCCTTCTTAGTTGCGTTGAGCACGCGAATCTTGAGTCCTACACCCGTCTCGCTGTTATCCATCAGGTATTTCAGACCGCGCCATGAGCCTTCCAGCTTCTGGAATTGAGGGTGATGAAGGATCTCATTCAATTGCAGCGAAAGTAAGTGATCGATCTGCGCAATGCGCGCGTTGATCATCATCTCGGCGTCCTTGGCGATGGTCATGGAACCGTCAAGCACCTGGGCAACAAACTCCTTCACCAGGTCCTTGCCGCGCTCGCGGGCGCTGACTTCCGTTCCAAACCGGCCCTGCTCGACGATCTGGTCAAGCAAGCTGGACTCCTGAGTTTCGACGGTCGCAGCTGAACCCTGTGCATTTGCGACTGGTTCAGGCATTTGATCCTCCAGAACCCGGGCCGATTTCGCCCTTTAGCTTATCAAGCTTTTCGGTATTGCCGACCGCTTCCAAAAGCAACTCTTCGAGCTTATCGTTGCCTTGCAGCGATCCGCGCAGATCAGAGAGTCGGGTGCGCAAGTCGAGCAATTCCTTCAGCGGCTTGACTTGTTTGGCCACATTCCCCGGCTCGAAATCGTCGAGCTTTCGGAACTTGAGATCGATCTTCAGATTTGAAGCCTCGGGTTCGTCGCTCAGCTTGTTCTCCACGGAAAAAGAGAGATGCGGCTTCATTCCCTCAAGGACCGTGTCGAAATTGTCCGGGTTCACTTCGACAAATTTGCGCTCCTTCAGCCTGGGTAGGGGTTGCTCCGGATTTCCGGTGAAGTCTCCTAGAACGCCAACGACGAAGGGTAATTCCTTGATCTCAATGGCGCCCCCGACTTCGACGTCATAAGTGATTTGCACGCGGGGCGGACGCACCCGGTCCAGCTTATGTTGCGCACTCTGTTTAGTAGCCATCGTTCCTTCCTCAGACAAATGGTGATTCACGGGAGTCAGGCGTTTCGTCGAAAGCTACTCCGATTCACGCGATGACACCGTGAAGTGAGCGAACCCAAAAAACGATTTCGTTTCGATTTACGAACTGGGGGAACTTAAGAACCTGGAAAAATCAGGGCCCGAAACTCCAAAGGCTAGGCACGCAGTCCTAGCCCTCATTCTGCGCGTCTTGTTGATACCATAGACCTTGAAGCCGGTCAAGAAAATTAAAGAGCAATGCGGTGTCGTTTGGAGTTTGAGAGTCCGCCATGCGTCCCCGAGGGCTGCAAAACATCTATTGTTCAGCCAATTTGCGATGATAATGTAGTGTCCTGATGCTAAAGCCTTTGTCTGTCGACTGCTCCCGCAGGCTTCGAGGACTCTTTGAGGATGCCAGCTACACCGAGCCCGGCGTGCGGGGGTATCTCGGTGCCGCGGAGTTGCCTTCGCGCCAGTTGCGCAACCATTCCCGCCTACTCGATCGCACCTCATCCGGCACGCAACTCGACACGCTGCTGCGCTGGTTCTGGCTATGGCAGGCGCAGGCTCGGGCCGTGAGCGCAGACCGGGTTTCAGGCGAACTCCTCTCGCTGCTGCTGGAGTCGGGATTGCTGGAGATCGATGGGGACAACTTCATCCCAGCCGCCATGCTGCTGCCGATCCAGGGATTTCTGGTCGCGTCCGACCATCCCCAGGCCATCGAGAGCAAGCAGGCTGAAATGGTGCTCTGGCCCAATCCGACAAGCAAATTCTTAGCCAGATTCGCGGTTCGCCGGCACTCCCGCGCTACGCTTGATCTGGGCACCGGTAGTGGCATCCTGAGCCTCGGCGCGGCCGGGCACAGCGACCAGGTTGTCGCCACTGACCTGAACCCGAGGGCCGTCACCTTCGCACAGTTCAATGCGCGATTGAATGGAATCGAAAACATTCAGGTCCTCCCCGGCGATTGCTTTGCGCCCGTTGCGGGTCGCCGATTCGATCAGATCGGAAGAGCGTCGTGTAGGGAAAGAGTGTAGATCTC
>OCTA010001960.1_pt1 | contig 18873 bp, 17 predicted proteins | sample 1538991 | NCBI WGS metagenome assembly OCTA01 (sample SAMEA3539302, study PRJEB22396) | soil metagenome | biome: tundra; feature: field; material: soil | place: USA | collected 2010-05 | depth 0.15 m | reverse complement strand
CGTTCGCGGCTCCGAATCGGCGCCGTACGGAGCCGCGCGCGTAAGCAAGCGGTTGTGGCGCAAACAATAACGTCGCCATGTTTAGCTCAGCCACCAGCCCGCGCCACGAACTATAATCGCTTCAAATGCTGCTGGAACTGGTGGTGGAGAATTACGCCGTCGTCGAGCGGTTGCGGGTGCGTTTTCATGCGGGGCTTAACCTCCTGACGGGCGAGACCGGCAGCGGGAAGTCCATCGTGGTGGACGCTCTGGGGCTGCTGCTGGGCGGACGCGCATCGGCCGACATGGTGCGCACGGGGGAGCCGCGCGCGCGCATCGCCGGCATCTTCGACGTGCGCGATCACGCGGCCATCCGGCGCCTGCTGGAACCCGCGGGGCTGGAGATCGAGGATGGCGAACTGCTCATCGAGCGCGAGATCCTGGCCGGCGGCAAATCGCGCGCGTTCGTTGGCAGCCGCCCGGTTTCGGCGTCGCTCCTCAAGGACATGGCGCCCCACCTGGCCGATATCCACGGGCAACACGACCAGCAGGTTTTGTTTTTGCCCGACGCGCAGCGCGACATGTTGGACGCCTTCGCCGGCGGACGCGACCTGGCCGGCCGCGTGGCGGCGATCTACCGCGACTGGCGCGCCGCGGCGGAAGAACTGGAGGCGCTGGGGCGCTCCGAACAGGAGAAACTGCGGTTGCTGGATCTGTGGTCTTTCCAGCGCCAGGAAATCGAGAGCGCCGCGCTGGCGCCGGACCAGGACGCCGCTCTCGAAAACGAGCGCCGCGTGCTGCAAAACGTACAGCGGCTGCAGGAAGCCGCCGCGACCGCCTACGCCGCGGTTTACGACGCCCCGGAATCCGCGCTTTCGCTGACTCGCGCGGCTGCGCGGCGCCTGGACGAGTTGTGCCGCATCGACACGTCTCTGGACGGACTGCGCGAACACCTGAAAACCGCGGACCTCAGCTTGCAGGAATGCTCCTACGGCTTGCGCGATTACCTCAGCGGGCTGGAGGCCAACCCCGGCCGGCTGGAAGAGGTCGAAACGCGGTTGGCCGCCATCGACCGCCTGAAGCGCAAATACGGCCGGTCGATCCCGGAGATCCTCAGCTTCCTGGTTGAGGTGCGGCGGCAAGTGGAATCGGTGGAGAACGCCGGCGAGCGCATGGAGCAATTGCGCAAGGAACAGAAGCGTCTGGCCGCCGAGTTCGGGAAACTCGCCGCCGAGTTGACGGAACGCCGCGCCGCCGCGGCCCGCAAGTTGGAAAAGAAGGTGGAGGACGAACTCGCTCAGCTTGCCATGGAGCGCACCGTCTTTCGCATCGATCTCTCGCCCGCCGCCTGGTCGGAACATGGCGCGGACGCGGTGAAGTTTCTGGTCTCGCCCAATCCCGGCGAAGAGCCCCGGCCGCTCGAAAAGGTAGCCTCCGGCGGCGAGATCTCGCGCATCGCCCTGGCGCTGAAGACCTGCCTGGCCGGGCCGAAGACCGCCGTGGTGCGCACGCTGGTCTTCGACGAAGTGGATGCCGGCGTGGGCGGGAGCGCCGCCGAGGGAGTGGGGCGCCGCCTGAAGCAACTGGCCGCCGCCAACCAGGTGCTCTGCGTTACGCATCTTCCCCAGATCGCATCGTTCGCGGACCATCACTACCGGGTGGAGAAGCAGGAATCGAACGGCCGGACGGTGGCGGTGGTCGAAGAACTGGACAGCGCCGCCCGAACGCGAGAGGTGGGCCGTATGCTTTCCGGCCAGAAGCTGACGCCCGAAGCTCTCAAGAACGCCGAGCGCTTGATCAAAATGAGCACGGGGTAGGGCGTAAACTGGTGGTTCATGACCCGCGCTTTTCGCTATTCCATGTGCAACGAGGCGTTCGAGAAGTGGCCGTTCGCCGATGCGTGCAAGTCGCTCCGCAAGGCCGGGTATACCGGCATCGAGATCGCGCCGTTTACGCTGGGCGAGGATCCGGCGCTCGTCACCGCCGCGCAACGCAGGGCGTACCGCGACATCATGGAATCCGAAGGGCTGAGCTTCGTGGGCCTGCATTGGCTGATGGTGAGTCCGAAGGGCCTCCACGTCACCGGGCCGGACGAGCGGCTCCGCCAGCGGAGCTGGACGCACGTCTGGAACCTGATCGATCTTTGCGCCGACCTCGGCCCGGACGGCGTCCTGGTGTTCGGCTCCCCGGCCCAACGCGCCAGCATCGGGGGGCTCACGCGGGAGCAAGCCACGCGGTACTTCGTCGAGGGCTTGGCGACCTTGGCGCCACACGCCGGCGAGCGCGGCGCGACCATCCTGTTGGAGGCGCTGCCGGCGAATCAGTGCGACGTGGTACAAACGCTCGACGAAGCCGCCGCCATCGTGCGTGAAATCGGCAGCCCGTTCGTTCAGACGATGTTCGACGTACACAACGCGATTGACGAAGTCGAGCCCCATGCCGCTCTGGTGGAGCGGCATTTCGAATCCATCCGCCACGTTCACGTCAACGAGCTCGATGGCCGCCACTGCGGGGCCGGGGACTACGATTTCAAGCCGCTGCTGGAGGTCCTGCGCCGCCGTGCCTACGCAGGCTGGATCTCGCTAGAAGTATTCGATTTCACGCCCGGTCCGGAGCGCATTGCGGCGGAATCGCTTCGCCATCTGGAATCCGAGAGCGCCAGGCTGGCTGGAAACGGTTCAGATGAATAACCCCGCGCACGCACATTTTATGGTACATGTACTATATAAGGTGCAGGATGCATGAGGCCCACCGCCACAAAGAATCCCGCTGATCTTTTTCCGGACTGAGGCGGGAAGCGAGCCCGTGCGGGAGTGGCTGAAGGGATTGGCGGAAGCCGAGCGCCAGGCCATTGGGAAGGACCTGTTACGGGCGCAATGGCGTTGGCCAGTGGGCATGCCGCTGTGCCGCCCGTTGGGAACGGGCTATGGGAGGTCCGGACGGATCTGACGACGAAGCGCACGGCGCGCGTGCTGCTCTGCCCTTACCGGGGGCGCCTCGTGGCCCTGCACGGGTTTATCAAGAAAACGCGGACGATGCCGGATGAGGATTCGGCATTGGCGCGCAAGCGCCAGAAGGAGTTGGAGCGATGAGCAAGAAGCATATGGGTTCGAGCATCGACGATTTCCTCAAAGAGGAAGGCATCTTCGAAGAGGCGCAAGCGCAGGCGGTCAAGGAGGTCGTCGCGTGGCAGCTCGCCGATGCCATGAGGACAAAGAAAATATCCAAGGTGCGCATGGCCACGCTGCTCAAAACAAGCCGCACCCAGGTTGACCGCCTCCTCGACCCAAAAAACGACATCACGTTGTCAAGCCTGCAGCGGGCGGCGGCGATGGTCGGACGGCGGGTCATGATCGAGCTGGTGTAAGGAGGGAAGCGGGAGAAACCCGTCTCGTACGGGTGTACGACAGAAAAGTGGAGTTCCGGGAATGCTTCGAATCAAAGCTCGTAAGAGCGGAAGAAAATAGCCCACGGCGCGAGCCGTGGGGAAGCCGCGAGATCGCGAAGCCCCGGCACGGGGCGAAAGACCGCGGCGGCGCCGTCTTCCGCCCCCTCCCGGGGCTCTTCCACGCACGCCTCATTCCCACGGCTCGCGCCATGGGCTATTTTCTTGCGCCCTTGCGGGCTGGAGAAGCGTCCTTGCGTACTCGCTACGCGCGGATCCCGGCGAGTTCCTTCGGAATCCGGAACCCCGCCACTTCCAAGTCGCGCACCCCCTTGGTACGAGAATGGGATTATGACCCGCGTGAGAATGGACAAGTGGCTCTGGGCCGCCCGATTCTTCAAGACGCGCGCGCTCGCTGCACGGGCATGTGAACTCGGCAGGATTGAGTCCAACGGGCAAGGAGCCAAGGCTTCGCGTGAGGTCCGAGCCGGCGACCTGTTGCAAGTGAAGAACGACGGCGGCGACTTTCAGGTGGAGGTCCTGGTCCTCAGTGAGATGCGCGGCCCGGCGGCGGTTGCGCAGACGCTCTACCGTGAGACAGAGGCCAGCCGGGAGTTGCGGCTGAAGTTGGCGGAAGAGCGCAAAGCGATGCCGCATTTCGAAGCGTTGCGGGAAGGCAAGCCATCGAAACGCGATCGCCGTGAAATCGACCGGCTTCGGGGTAGAGTATAAACACAGAACAGACCGGCATGGTCGAGCGTCCAGTCGCTCCTCGGCTGCCTCATCGCGCGAGCCAGCCCTTTTACGAAAAAGATAAACGGAGGTGTGATTGGGTGTATGATGGACGGCGGCTAGAATGCCAAGGCGGAAATCCTGGTTCTCATGAGAAGGAGAGTAGATGTCAATCAGCAGACGAAGGCTCTTTCTAGCATCGGCGTCGGGCGTCGCCGGGGCGGCTGCGCTGGCAGGGGCGCAGGCAGGCCGTTCTCCGGTTCGGAAGGCTGGGATCTCTCTTCCGAAAAACAGGCTTTCTCCGCTCGATGGCGTCGCGCGTGAGAACATCAAGATCACCGGCATCAAGGTGATGAATCTGGGGTACCGGCTCACCCCGGAAGAGGAGTGGCCGGACGCGGACAACAACGTCATTATCTGGAAAACCGAATCGGTGATCGCCGTTGTATCCACCGACGCGGGCATCACCGGCATCGGCGGATGCAGCCGTTACAACGGCCCCGAGGAAATGAGGCAGTACGTCGAAACCGTGATCAAGCCCATCATTTTGGGCAAGAACCCTTTCGACGTCGAGTACTTGGCCGGCGGCATCTCCGGACCCCGGGCCAGAGGGGTGTGGGCGGGGATTGACACCGCGCTTTGGGACATCGTCGGGAAGGCCAAGGGATTGCCGTTATACAAGCTCCTGGCCACCGATACCGAGCCCCAGTTGCGGCTGCGCGCGTACGCCAGCGGGGGCGAATTCACGTGGCGGAAGGGCTCCCGTTTCCCCGGCCCGGAAGACCTAATCAAACAGGCCCTGCGCCACAAGCAGGCTGGTTACACGGCATTCAAATTCCGTCCGGGCGGCGGATTCGGAAGGCTGGGAATCACTATCAAGGACTTCATTCCCTACCACCGCCAGTTGCGCCAAGCCGTTGGACCGAGTTTCGATTTGATTCAGGAAGCGAACCAGCGGTGGTCCATGGACCAGGTGGCCGAGATATGTCCTGTTCTGGAGGAGCTCAAATTCCTTTGGTTTGAGGAACCAGTCAGGAAAAACATCGACAATTATGTGAAGATCAAGAAGCTCCTTCCGACGGTCAAGATTTCAGGGGGAGAGACCGTTCCGACCAGAAGCGAACTCGTAGAATGGATGGACCGCGGGGCTTACGACATCGTTCAGCCTGGGTGCGACGACGCCGGCGTGACGGAAGCCTGGTACATGGCGCGCATGGCGCACACGAGGGGCAAGCTCCTGTGCCCGCACAACTGGCAGGATGGCCTCATCACGGCGGCGAATGCGCACCTCATGGCGGCCGTCCCCAACCGCTTCCTGCTGGAATCGAACATGACTCCGAATCCCTTCAAGGAAGGACTCTTCAAAGAGAAACTGGCGGTGAAAGACGGTTATCTCGATGTCCCCACCAAGCCGGGATTGGGAGTGGAACTCAAAGAAGGGCTTGAGGAGCAGTACCCGCCCCTCCCCGGGAACTGGAACAGGCCCGATCCCGACATGCCAGCGGGGTGAATCGCGCCGCTTGCCGCCGGATACGGGCTACACTATGAAGGTTGGGAAATGCGATGAACACCCATCCAGTGAGACTCATTCTCTGTCTGTCCGCCCTGTCCGTGTTTCCGGCCAGCGGGCAGGTCCAGATTACTCCGGGGCCTGAGAAGATCGTCGTCCAGATCGACGGCAAGCCCTTCACCGAGTTCCGCGTTGCGGGAGCCGACGTCACCAAGCCGTACCTTCACCCGCTGCGCGCCGCCTCCGGCACGTACGTCACGCGGATGTGGCCCATGGAGAACGTCGCCGAAGAGGAGAAGGACCAGAAGGACCATCAACATCAACGGGGGCTTTGGTTCGCCCACGATAGCGTAAACGGTCTGGACTTCTGGAACAACGAGGCTTCCTACACCACGCCGAACCGGGGCAAGATCGTTCTGAAACAGCTCGGCGCCGTGAAGAGCGGGAAGAACTCCGGGTCCATCGCCGCGAGGTTCGAATGGACCGACCTCAAGGGCGTAGCGCTTCTGCGCGAGGACCGCGTCATGACGTTCTACCGCGACCCGGCGCTGCGAACCATCGACTTCGATATCACGCTCACCGCGATCCAGAAGGTGACGTTCGGCGATGGCAAGGACGGCGTATTCGGAATCCGTATCCGGCCCGTGCTGCAAGAGGACAAAGGAACCGGCCACATCGTGAACGCCGACGGCCTCGCGACCGAAAAAGAGGCGTGGGGCAAGCCCTCGAACTGGTGCGATTATTCCGGGGACGTCCACGGCGAGAAGGTGGGGATCGCGATTCTCGACAACCCCGGGAACCCGCGTCACCCGGTGCGCTGGCACGTTCGCGCTTACGGCCTGTTCGCGGCGAACCCGTTCGGGCTTTCGGCATTCACCAACGACAAGACCCAGAACGGGGCCACGACCGTGGAGCCCGGCCAGAGGCTGCGCTATCGCTATCGCGTGATCGTTCACCCCGGCGACGCGAAGACCGCGGATATCGCCGGCCTGTGGAACAAGTACGCCGGCAAGAAGTAAGGAGCCCATTCGGAGCCGCGACCGCTAATGTAGTGCGTCAAGACAGCATCTTCGCCTCGCAACCGCGCGGAGTAGAATATTCGTAGCACAGCTCGCTTATGTCTCTTTTCAAGCCCAACCGGTACCGCGGCAAATTGATCGTGGTGGAGGGCATCGACGGTTCCGGTAAATCGACTCAAATTTCCCTTTTGAGCCATTGGCTGCGGTCGTGCGGTTACGCCGTGGCCTTCAGCGAATGGAATTCCTCGCCGCTGGTGAGGCAGACCACCAGGCGCGGCAAGAGGAAGGAAATGTTCACGCCCACCACCTTCAGTCTGATCCATGCCACCGATTTCGCGGACCGCATGGAGAGCTATATCCTGCCGTTGGTGAAATCGGGCGCCATCGTGTGCGCGGACCGCTACGCCTTTACGGCCTTCGCGCGCGACGTGGCGCGCGGGGTGGGACGCCGGTGGGTGCGCAATCTCTACCGCTTCGCCATTCATCCCAACATCGCCTTCTATTTCCGCGTGCCCCTGGACGTGGCCCTGGGCCGCATCCTGGGCGGGCGCGACGCCCTGAAATACTACGAGGCGGGCATGGACCTGGGACTGGCGCGCGACGTGGAGGAGAGCTTCCGCATTTTCCAGGGCCGCATCCTCGACGAGTACGAGGCCATGGCGAAAGAGGTCGGGTTCCACATCATCGATGCCTCGCTGCCCATCGAGGAACAGCAGCGCCAGATGCGCGAGATCGTGACCAGCGAACTGGGCGCCAACCCGGAGAGCGGCATCCTGCGCGTACCGCCGGAAGGAGAAATCGGTGCTCACACGACAGCCGCTGCAGTTCTATAGCGAGACGCTCCCCGGCGTCGATATTTCCGAGCTCCAGGGCAAGCTGGTGGTCATCGAAGGTCCCGACGCGGTGGGCCGCACCACGCAGATCGCCCTGCTGCGCCAGTGGCTGGAACGCGAAGGCCACGCCGTGCTCGATACGGGCATGGCGCGTTCGGCGCTGGCGGGCAAGGGCATCAAAATGGCCAAGGAAGGCAACACCCTCGGCCCCATTACGATGACGCTGTTCTACACCACCGATTTCGCCGACCGTCTGGAAAACGAAATCATGCCCGCGTTGCGCGCCGGATTCGTGGTGCTCATCGATCGCTACATTTACTCCATCATGGCGCGGGCCATCGCGCGCGGCGAGGACCGCCGCTGGATCGAACAGGTCGCCGGGTTCGCGCTGGTTCCGCACGCCACCTATTACCTGCGCGCGGAAGTGGAGACGCTGGTTTCGCGGGTCGTGCTGGGCCGTGGCGCGTTCGACTTCTGGGAAAGTGGCATGGACCTGCGGTTCGGACCAGACAAGTACGATAGTTTCGTCCGCTACCAGGCGCGGCTGATCCGGGCGCTGGATTCGATGGTCAAGCCCTACGAGTTCACGGTGATCGACGCCGACCAGCCCGTTTCGCGCATCTTCGCCGAGCTGCGGCGGCGCATCTCGCGGCTCTCCCTGCCGCGCGCCGCCCGCCGGGAGCGGCCGCGCCGTCCGGCGGTCAAGGCAGCCACCTGATGGAAATCTATCTTCTGCGGCACGGCATCGCCGAGACCGCCCGGCCCGGGCAGCCGGACGCGGAGCGCGCGCTTACCGGCGAGGGGCGCGACAAGCTGCGCCGCGTACTGCAGCGTGCGGGGGCAGCCGGTGTGAAGCCGGCCGCCATCCTCTCCAGTCCGTACCGCCGCGCGATGGAGACGGCGGCGGTGGCCAAGGAGGCGCTTGGTTACGGCGGCGAAATCGAGCGCGCCGAGGCCCTGGTTCCGAACGCCTCGCCTTTCGACGCGTGGGAAGAGATCCGGTCGCACAAATCGGAAAGCTCCATTCTGCTGGCCAGCCACGAGCCGCTGATGAGCTCACTCGCCGCTTTCCTGCTGGGTAGTCCCGCGCTCCAGGTGGATATGAAAAAGGCCGCGCTGGTGCGCGTGGATTGCGACCGCCTCGGCCCCCAGCCCAAGGGCGTGCTCAAGTGGATGATCACGCCCGCCACTTCGGCGTGAGTGGCGACGTGGGGCGGGCCTTTTGGCCCGCGATGACGCCTTCGGGCGGCATCCGCCGGGCGTCAGCCCGGCCGGTCAGGCGTGACCAAAGGCCGGGCTGGGCGGCGCCCAGCCTGGTGGCGCCGGAAGGCGCCACCGCGGGCCCAAAGGCCCGCCCCACCTATTCCACCCGGTAATTCGGCGCTTCTTTCGTAATAATCACGTCGTGGACGTGGCTTTCGCGCAGGCCGGCTGGGGAGACGCGCAGGAAGCGCGCCTTCTCGTGCAGTTCCTGTATGGTGGCCGTCCCACAGTAGCCCATGCCGGAACGAAGGCCGCCCACGAGCTGGTAGACCAGTTCGCCGAGCGGGCCTTTGGCGGCCACGCGCCCTTCGATCCCTTCGGGCACCAGCTTGGAGTTCGGGTCCAGGGCGTAGCGGTCGGTACTGCCCTGTGACATGGCCCCCATCGAGCCCATGCCGCGGTACGTCTTGAACGTCCGGCCCTGGTAGAGGATGGTCTCGCCGGGGCTTTCGTCGGTTCCGGCCAGCAGGCTGCCGATCATGACGGTGTCGGCGCCGGCGGCGATCGCCTTGGTAACGTCGCCCGAGTACTTGATGCCGCCATCCGCGATCAGCGGCACGCCCGCATCGCGGGTGGCGCGCGCGCATTCCGCAATCGCCGTGATCTGGGGCACGCCGGCGCCGGAGACCACTCGCGTGGTGCAGATAGAGCCGGGGCCGATCCCCACCTTGATGCCGTCCACGCCCAGCGAAATCAACTCGCGCGCGCCTTCGTACGTGGCCACGTTGCCGGTGATGAGCTGCACTTCGGGCAGCTTGCTCTTGATGGCCTTCACCGCCGCCATGACCCGCGCGCTGTGGCCGTGCGCGGTATCGATCGCGATCACATCCACCTTGCGCCCCACCAGTTCCTGCGCGCGCTCCAGAAAGTCCCCCGTGGCGCCCACGGCCGCGCCCACCCGCAGCCGGCCCTGGCTGTCCTTGGCGGCGTTGGGGTATTTCAGCTTCTTCTGAATGTCCTTGACGGTAATCAGGCCCTTGAGGTAATACTCGTCGTCCACCACCAGCAGTTTCTCGACGCGGTGCTTGTGCAGAATGGCGGAAGCCTGTTCCAGCGTGGTACCCACCGGCACTGTGACCAGGTTGTCCTTGGTCATGACCTCGCGGATGGGCAGGTCGAAACGGTTCTCGAATCGCAGGTCGCGGTTGGTGAGAATCCCGACCAGCCTGCCCTCCTTGGTGACCGGCACGCCGGAGATGTGATAGCGGTTCATGAGCGCCTGCGCGGCGGCGATGGGCTCGTCGGGACCGATGGTGATGGGGTCCACGATCATGCCGCTCTCACTGCGCTTCACGCGGTCCACTTCCTCGACCTGCCGCCGGATCGGCATGTTGCGGTGAACGATGCCGATGCCGCCCTGGCGTGCGAGCGCGATGGCCAGATTCGCCTCAGTCACCGTATCCATGGCCGCGGAGACGATCGGAATGTTCAATCCGATCTGCCGCGTGAGGTGGGTTGTCGTATCGACTTCGGCGGGCAACACCTCGCTGCGGGCTGGCTCCAGCAGAACGTCGTCGAAGGTGAGGCCCTCTGGAAGAACGTCTTGAATCATGGTTTCACCCATGATAGCAGCGAGTGGGGCGGGCCTCCTGGCCTGCCTTCTTGGTGTTAGGTGGTTTCCGAGGGGCGAGGCGCCGCCTCGCCCGCCGTTTTACCGCAACTCTTCCATCGCCTCGTCCAGCGCCGCACGCGACGGCCGGACCTTGGATTGCGGCAGGGTCGCCACCTGTTCGTCCGTCATGTTCAGCAGGTCGATGAAGGTCGGCTTCGTCGTATCCAGGTAAAGCACTCCGGTCAGCACTTCGCCCTTCTTCGCGGCGTCGTCCAGCACGGAAAGCGCGGCCATGCGGTCGGTCGGGTCGTAATCGCGGTGCAGCTTGCGGATACGCAGGTGCGAGCCGTCGTGCATCTCCACGTCGCGCACTTCGCCTTCCGGGATTTCCACGGAAATCTCTTCGAAGAAGGGTACGAAACTCAGCTCGTGCAGCGGCTCCTCGTGTTCCTTCACGTAGCTGTAGCTCTTGGTCGAGCCTTCGTGATCGTTGAACGTGACGCAAGGGGAGACCACGTCGATCAGGGAGAGGCCCCGGTGCGCGATCGCGGTCTTGATAATGGCCTGGAGCTGCTTCTTGTCGCCGCTGAAGGAGCGCGCCACGAACGTGGCCCCCCATTTCAGAGCCAGCGCGCAGCAATCGAACGGAGGCAGGTCGTTGTGCGTGCCTGTCTTCAGCGTCGAACCGAGATCGGCCGTGGCCGAGAACTGGCCCTTGGTCAGCCCGTACACGCCGTTGTCCTCGATGACGTAAATCATCGGCATGTTGCGGCGCACCAGGTGCATGAACTGGCCGATCCCGATCGACGCCGTATCTCCGTCGCCCGTGACGCCGATTCCCAGCAGGTTGCGGTTGGCCAGCAGCGCCCCGGTGGCGATGGCCGGCATGCGTCCGTGCACGCCGTTGAACCCGTGCGAGAGCCCCAGGAAATAGGCGGGCGACTTCGATGAGCACCCGATCCCGGAAAACTTGGCGACGTTCAGGGGATCGACGCCCAGTTCGTAAAAGCACTCGACGATACGCTCGGAAATCGAATTGTGGCCGCAGCCCGCGCACAACGTCGTCCTGCTGCCCTTATAACTCACAACCTCCAGCCCGAGGCGGTTGACCTTCTTGGGCGGAGGCGCGGTGGTGGTGCTCATTTGCTCTCCTGTTTCACGACTTCGTCGGTGACCGTGCGCGCATCGAGCGGCAGGCCCCCGTAGTAGCGCACGCTGCGCAGTTTGGCGATCAGGTCCGCGTCGAATTCCAGGCGCATCAGGCCCAGCAACTGCCCGTCGCGGTTCTGATCCACCACGTAGACCCGGTCGTGGCGGCGGATGAAGTCCTTCAGATGTTCGGTGAACGGATACGCCTTCAGCCGCAGGTAGCTGGCGGCGATGCCGTGTTCCCGCTCCAACTGGTCGCAGCTTTCGCGCACGGCGTAGTCCGACGTTCCCACTGCAACGAAGCCCATCCGCGCGCCCTCGCGGGCCTGCTCGACGGGTTCGGGCACGTGCTGGCGCATCACTTCGAACTTGTGCGCCAGACGGTCCATGTTATTGATGTAGTCGTCTTCGCGTTCGGTGTACTGCGCCTTGTCGTTGTGGCCGCTGCCGCGCGTGAAGTACGCGGCGGCCCGGTGTTGCGTGCCGGGCAGCGTCCGGTAACCGACGCCGTCGCCGTCCACATCGCGGTAGCGGGCGAAACCGCCGAGCCTCTCGATATCCTCGGCCGTCAGCACCTTGCCGCGGTCCATGGGCTTCTCCGGATAGGGGAACGGGTCGGCCATCCAGTTGTTCATGCCCAGGTCGAGATCGGTCATCACGAACGTCGGCGTCTGGAACTTCTCCGCGAACTCGAAGGCGTCGATCGACATCGAGAAGCACTCTTCGGGCGAGCACGGGAAGAACATGGGGTGCTTGGTGTCGCCGTGCGAAAGGGTCGCGACCATGAGCAGGTCGCCCTGCTGCGTCCGCGTGGGCAGACCCGTCGAGGGGCCCACGCGCTCCACGTCATAGATTACCGCGGGCAGTTCGGCGTAATATCCGAGGCCGATAAACTCCGACATGAGCGAAATTCCGGGACCGGCCGTGGCCGTCATGGACCGCGCTCCGGCCCATCCCGCGCCGAGCGCCATGCCGATGGATGCCAGTTCGTCCTCGGCCTGCACGATGGCGTACGTCGCCTTGCCCGTTTCGGGATCCGTGCGGAACCGCCGCATGTAGCCGATCAGCGATTCCACCAGCGAGGAGGACGGCGTGATGGGGTACCACGTCACCACCGTGACCCCCGCGAACATCGCCCCCAGCGCGCAGGCCGAGTTTCCGTCGATGATGATCTTGCCGGCGGTCGCGTTCATGCGCTCCACGCGGTAAGCGCCGCTCTCGGCGAAGGTCTTGGCGGCGAAGTCGTAGCCGGCGCTCGCCGCGTTCCAGTTCAACTCGGCGGCCTTGGCCTTCCGTTTGCCGAATTGCTTCACCAGCGCCTTGTGAACCTCTTCCATATCGACGGAGAGAATCCACGCCACCACGCCGTCGTAGATCATGTTCCGGACCAGCTTGCGCAGCTTGGCGTCCGGACAAACCGGCGCCACGAGCTTGTCGAATGGGACGGGGTAGAAGCGCAGGTCGCTGCGGAGTTCGTTCAGCTTGAGCGGCTCGTCGTATACCACCTCGGCGCCGCGATCCAGCTTCATGACGTCTTCCCGCGCGGTTTCCGGGTTCATCGCCACCAGAAAATCCACTTCCTTGCGGCGGCCGACGTAGCCCTTCTTGCTGGCGCGGATGGTGAACCAGGTGGGCAGCCCGGCGATGTTCGACGGGAACATGTTCTTCCCGGACACCGGGATGCCCATCTGAAAGATCGCGCGCATCAGGACGCTATTGGCAGTCTGGCTGCCGGAGCCGTTGACCGTCGCGACCTCAATGCTGAGATCGTTGACTACGACGTGCCCCGGCTGTTCGGAAACCGGCTCAGCCGGGGAAACCTCTAGTGTAGACATTGGTAGGAGTTCCTTGATGTGGGGAGTATGGCCCAGTACACTTTCGATATTGATTATACGTCCCTCTCAAAAGTTGCGTATGTGGCGCCGAACCTTACTAATTCTCTGACCGCGAGACTCGGTGCTACCGTGAAACCGCTCGCTGACGCTCGCGGCTCCGTACGGAGCCACGACGGTGAGGGAGTGGTTTCCCGCAAGAGCGCACCATAACACGGTCGGAGACCTGGTCCGGCGCACGAGCATTTACTTGAGCGTTTTCTCGATCGCGGCCTTGACCTCCGGGGAGTCCGGAGTGACGGCGGGCTCGAAGCGCGCCACCACCTTGCCCTCGCGGTCCACCAGGAACTTGGTGAAGTTCCACTTGATATCGCCGGCCACGGCCGGGTTGGCCGCGCCGCCGGTCAGGAAATGGTAGAGCGGCGCCTGGTCGTCGCCCTTCACGGAGATCTTGCTCATCATTGGAAACGTCACGTTGTAGGTACGGGAACAGAAGGTCTGGATCTCCTCGTTGGTCCCCGGCTCCTGGCCCCCGAAGTTGTTGGCCGGAAATCCCACGATGACCAGCCCGCGATCTTTGAATTCCTCGTAGACCGCTTCGAGGCCTTTGTACTGCGGCGTGTATCCGCACTTGCTGGCGACGTTCACCAGCAGCATGGCCTTGCCCTTCCAGGCCGCCAGAGGCGCGGGCTTCCCATCGATGGACGCCGGCGTGAAATTGTAAATGGTTTCCGCGGCAAAGCCGGATGCGGCTAATGCTGCGATTGCGGTGAGCGCGTAAATGAGTCTTAGCATCTTCCCCTCAGTAGATGCTTAAATTGTAACAAAAGTGGCACGTGGACCCCGTCAGTCCAACTTCAGCCGCACGTCGGCCTTCATTCCCGGAAGGATGGCCGGCATGGAACTGATGAATTCCACCGTTACCTCCTTGCCGTCGATCGCCTTCACGTCGCCCGTAATCGCCGCGTTGGTCAGCTCCGGAATCAGCACCAGCGCCGGCATTCCGGGGTAGATGCGTTTCAGCTCCTCCGGCTTCGGATCCACCACCACTTCCAGCCCGGCCAGGTCCGTGGCGATCTGAAACATCTGGTCGGCGAAGCTTTCCGCGGGCTGACCGATCTGGCCCTGGCGCGCCACCAGCCAGCCCTCTATGGGCGCGCGCACTTCCGTGGCGTCCAAATCGGTCTGCACGTCCTGCAACTTCTGGACCGCCTGCTCCAGCGGACCCTTCTCCCGCTCCACCAACTGCTGCATGGCTTGGATATTGTCGCTGGCGGCGCGCCAAGCCTTGTCCATCACGTCGAACGTCTGCTGCGCGGCCTGGTGCTCCGACTCGGATCTTTCGAAGGCCTGGCGCGGAATCGCCCCGGCCTCAATCCGTGTCTTCTGCTTGGCGTAAGACTCATCGGATTGCTGCAGGACGGCGCGGGCCTTCTCCACATCGGCGGCGGCGCGCGATTCCTCCAACCGCGCGTCGTTGACCGCGCCTTCCGCCCGGGTCACGCGATCCTGCGCCTTTTGCACGTCGTTGGAGGTATTCTCGCGCGCGGCCTCCAGGTTCGTGGCGCCCACGCGCGCCAACGCTTGACCCTCGGCGACTTCGTCGCCCACTTCCGCCATGAACGCCTCGATATTGCCTTTCACCGTGGCGCCGAAGGTCACCACGTGCTGCGCGCGAATCGTTCCGGTGAGCGTTGCGAATCCCGAGTCCACCGGCAGCGAAACCGCGCCCGCCGCGCGCGCCGGAGCCGGCTCGCGATGGCGCAGCCGCAACGCGACCGCCCCGATCGCCACGACGGCCAGCGCCACCGCCACGGAGACCGGAATCCATTTGCGCCGCATATCCAACGATTAGGTTAGCACCCCGAACCGCGCATCACTCCAGCACGAAGCCGCGTTGTGGGGCGGGCCTCCCGGCCTGCCTTCTTATCTCCGCCCGAACCGCGCGTCACTCCAGCACGAGGCCGCGCTCCTCGAGCAATTCGCCGGTCATCTGGTATAGGTTGATCAGGTTGCGGCGGTAATTGATCGATTGCTCCAGCACGGCGTTCTCGGCGACGTTGAAATCGGTCTGGGCCTGCAACACGAAGAACAGTTGCGTGATGCCCAGCTCGTACTTCTTCTGCTCGGCCGCGAAGCGTTTCTCCCCGTACTCGCGCGCCAGTTGGGCCTGCTCCAGGCTGGCGCGCGCGGCGTCCAGGTTCTCCACGGCGTTGAGTACCTGAAGGCGTAGGGACTGTTCCAGCTTGCGCAACGTCAGCGCGTCCTGTTTCTGTCTGACCAAAGTATCCGCCAGGTCCGCCGCGGCGGCGCGCCCGCGAATCGGCAGGCTGACCCTCAAGCCTAACTGGTAGACCGGGTAGCCGAGACCGAACATCTGGGTCAGCGCATCGCCCAGACCGCCGGGGACCCCCGTCGGCAGGTAGGTGCCACCCAGACCCTGCGATTCGTAGCTGCCGGTCAGCGACACGCTCGGCCGGAGCATTTCCGTGGCCTTGCGGATCTGGATGTCGTCGGCATCGAGCGCGGCCGAGACGGTTTGGCGGTCGGGCCGCGCCTGCATTGCCTTGCTCACCTCCGCCTCCTTGTCGGGCGCCGCCACAATCGGAATATCGAGCGGCTCCGTCAAGACGATGGGCAACGTCCGGATGGCGGGATCGAGATCGGCCCCCACCTGTTGCCGCAACGCATTTTCCCGCTGCGACAATACGCGCTTCGCCTGAATCACGCTGACTTGGGCGGAGGCGTAGTCCGATTTGGGCTGGTAGATGTCGAGCGGCAGCAGCGCGCCGGCATCCACCTGTTTCTGCGCCCGGTCGAGCGCGGCCGCGCGCAGATTCAGGAACTCGGTGGCCAGGGCCACGTTCTCGCGCGCCTCCACCACGTCCCAATAGGCGTTCTCGGCGTTGGCCATCAGCGCCGTCACCTGGTCGCGCAACTGGTAGTGGCTGATGCGTAGCGTGGAGCGCGCTAGCATAATGTTCATCTTGGTGATTGAAGCGCCGCGGTTGCGCAGCAGCGGGTGATCCACCGACACCGTCACGTTCGACTCAAGAATCGGGTTATACGTGCTGTACACCTGGTTGGTGGCGTACCGCACGCCGAAGAAGCTCACGCTGAGAGTGGAGCCCGAGGGCAACAGTTGCGAATAGGCCGCGCTGAGCGGATCTTGGCGCGTCTTCACCGTGGACACGCCTTCCAGGCTGCTGATCGAGGTCTCGGTGGCCCGCTGGCTGGAGTAGCTGGCCGAAACGTTCGGGTCGTAGTCGGCGAACGCCCGCTGAATGGCGTTGGCGGGGCTCTCCACCTGCAGCCTGGCCAGCGCGATATCGGTGTTGTTCTGGAGCGCCAGCTCGATGTACGCGCGCAACGAGAGTTCCAGCTTGCCATCCGTCACGAAATCGGAAAGCCGCCGGGGCGTTTGCAACTCCACGCGCCTCTGCGGAGACACGAAGTGCTGGCGGAACCACGCGGGACGCGGAAAAACGGAGACCGGCTCCACCGCGCCCCCTGGCCACGCCGCCGCCGCGATCAGAACGCAAAATAGAATTCGTCGTTGCATGCGAACCTCGCTTCTAATTCGGCTGAAAGCCGATAGCTGAAAGCTGAAAGCTGATAGCTGACAGCTTCCCCCTAGTTCAGCCTCACCCGATCGTAGCCATCGTACTGGGCCATGTCCGAGAGAATGACCCGGTCGCCGACCCGCAAGCCCTCGATCACCTCGATGGTGTTCACCGAGCTGCGTCCCAGCCGCACCTTCTGCCGCGCGGCCTCCTTACCGTCCGCATTCACCTTGAACAGCTCCGTGGCGCCTCCCTCCGCGGCGTTGGTAGGCTTTCCGACGTAGACCACGTCGTCCAAGCGTTCGATGGTGATGGTGCCATCCACGCTGAGGTCCGGACGGGCGCCTTGCGGCAGCGCTCCCTCCAGCTTTACGTCCACCACCACGGAACCGTCCCGCACGGAGGGGTCGATGCGCGAGACCTTCCCCGCGATGACGCCGTTGCGCGTGTCGATGGAGGCAATCTGGCCGATCTGCACGTCCTTGGCCTGCGTCTCCGCCACCTTCAATTCGGCCTTGAGTTTCCTGGGCTGCACCACGATGGCGAGGTCCGTTCCCGGCGCCACCCGCTGCCCACCCTGCACCAGCACCTGTTGCAAGACGCCCGCCACCCCCGCGCGCACCTTCAGCTCGCCCAACTGGTCGTGCCGTAACTGCACCAGGTTCCGCAGTTGCAACACCGAAGCTTCCTTCGCCGCACGTTGCGCCGCCAGCGATTCCTCCAGCGCCTTACCGCGGTCCTGTTCGATGGCATAGCGCGTCGAAAGCTCCTGGTAGTTGGTTTTCGAGAGGTTGTAATCCAGTTCGAGCAACAAGCCTTGCTTATAGAGCAGCTCGTCGTGGTCGCTCTTGGCCTTGGCATTCTTGTACTGCGCCTCCAGCGAGGCCAGATCGGAACGCTGGCTCAGCCGCTGCGATTCGAGCTGCGCCTTCACGTTGATGAGCTCCGATTCGGCCGTTTGCAGGTTGGACTTGGCGTCCAGCTCCAACTGTTCCATATCCGGGTTGCGGAGTTCCACCAGCAGGGTATCCTCGGTGACGATGACGCCGGGGAGCATCACGATGCGTTCCACGCGTCCGTCGTGGGGCGCCGGAATGTGAAGGATTTCCTCCGGCGCCAGCGATCCTAGCCCGCGCACCTCGCGGAGCATTTGCCCCCGCTTGACCGTATCCATCCACACCGAGCCCTTCTCCACGCTGGGAGCGGCGGGCTTCAGCCTGTAAAGGAAAAAGCTGGCAACCCCGATCCCGCTCAGCAGAACGGTTCCGATCACGATGCGTTTAATGAGTCTGTTGCGGCCTGCATTCAGCCGAGGTACGTCCATTTCTCACCCCTAGTCGATAGTGCCGTGCATGCGGGATGCCAGCGCAAATCCAAGGAAAATCGAGACCTTCAGGTCCGGTTGTGTCCCAAAAGCACAATTGTAGTGTTCGATAATGGGCAGTGGGCGCAGGGCTGCCACGGCAAGTCCCTTTGGAAGTATTTCGAGGCTCTCTCGGCGATACGCCGCGCCTCCGAAAAAGGGTGTTCCCACTTCAGGGTGATAGAACTTTGCAAGGGCGCTGGAGTCGAAGAAGTACGCCGCCAATTTCAGCGGTCCTCGCGCCTTTCGGAGGCAGCCACTTCGCTCGTTTCGTCGCCGTGAGAGTCTTGCCGGCGCACCTTTCAGGCACTACCCAGTGGCGCACGGCCGCTGCTGCCGCTGTACGATGAATAGTTGATCCGCTAAACGGAACCCTTATGAAAACTGCATTGGAAAACCTGGAGCCCAAGTCCCTTTGGAAGCACTTCGAGGCTCTTTCGGCGATACCCCGCGCCTCCGAAAAAGAGGCTAAGGCACGCGACTATGTCCTGGCCTTGGCCGCCCGCCTGGGGCTTGAGGCAATCCAGGACCAAGTCGGCAACACCGTGATCCGCAAGCCCGCCCGGCCCGGGCGCGAGGGGGCCGTCATGGCCGCCCTGCAAGGCCACCTGGATATGGTCTGCGAGAAGAACGAAGGTACGGCCCACAACTTCGACACCGATCCCATCCGCCTGGTCCGCGATGGCGACTGGT
>OCTA010001959.1_pt1 | contig 18883 bp, 19 predicted proteins | sample 1538991 | NCBI WGS metagenome assembly OCTA01 (sample SAMEA3539302, study PRJEB22396) | soil metagenome | biome: tundra; feature: field; material: soil | place: USA | collected 2010-05 | depth 0.15 m | reverse complement strand
GGCGGTGTCGGCGGCTAGGCCGAGGACCTGCCAGCCGGCCGTCCAGCGTTCCGGGGTCGGGTTGGCGGCGACCGCGGCGGCGACCGCGGCCAGCGCGGCGTAGGCCCGGTCACCGCGGGCGGGGAGCCGGAACGAGGCCGGGTCGGCGAGCACCTGCTCCGGATCGGGCAGGTCCATCTCGACCAGCCAGGCCAGGAACTCCACCCCGGCGCCGTCGCCGACGGCTCCCCGGACCAGGGCCGAACGGGCCTCGTCCCCGGCCCCGGAGGCACCGGCGGCGGCCATCAGCCGGGCCGCCATCTCCCAGGTGCGCGGGGACGGCCAGCCGCGCCCCGCCGAGGCCGCGTCGGACGGGGGAGCGCACGCGAGTGCGGGCCGGACCTGCAGGAACGCCGCGACCAGGCCGCGGGCCAGGATTTCCTCGGCCTGCCATCCGGCGGGCAGCGCGGGGACCACCGGGGCGGCCCAGCCGCCGGCCAGGCCGTCGGCCACCGACCGCGGGTCGGTCTGCCAGTCCAGGTGGCAGAGCCGGTTGGCCAGCGGCGCGGACAGGTCCCAGCCGTCGGCGGCCTGCTCGGGCGGGTTGGCCGCCGCCACCACGGCCACCTCGTCCGGCAGCATGAGGTCACCGACGGCCCGTTCGAGCACCACCCGGAGCAGCGCCGCCTGCACGGCGGGCGGCGCGGTGGACAGTTCGTCGAGGAACAGCAGGCCGTGCCCGGCCTCGGCGAGCCGCCGCGCCCAGGCGGGCGGGGCGAACCGGACTTCCCCGCCGACCACGATGGGCAGCCCGGCGAAGTCGGACGGCTCCCTGATCGAGGCGATCACCGTCTCGCACGGCAGGCCCATGGTCTGCGCCATGGCGCGGATCGCGGACGTCTTGCCGGTGCCGGGAGCCCCCCAGAGCAGCACCGGCACCCGGGCCGCCACCGCGACGCCAAGCGCCTCGACCGCCGGGTTGCCGCTGCGGGACTGCACGCTCACACTTCCCAGTGTGGAGCATCGGCGGCCCCGGCCGGCACGTCCCGCCGACCAGGCGGATCCTGGCCTGCGCCGCGGGCGTGCACGTCGAGCGGCACCGGGTCCGCGCCCGGCGCGCGCAGGGCCAGCACCCGGGCCTGCGGCCAGCCGGCCCGTTCCACCGCGACGACCAGTTGCCCGCCGGTCAGCGCCAGGCCGCAGGCCCAGACCCGGGCCAGCCAGCTGGCCGGCAGGGCGACCCGCAGCCGCCGCTGTTCCCCTGGCCCGGTCAGCTCCGCCTGACCCCACCCGGGTCCGGAGTGCAGCGACACGGTGACCTGATCCGGATCGATGCCGAGCCACTGCTCGGCGACCAGGGCGAGCCGGCCGGTGATCGCGGCGACCAGCGCGGGCCGGGCGGTCGCGCCGGGTTCCTCCGCGTGGGCCGCGGCCACCTGTCCGGCCAGCCGGACCTGAAATCCGTAGCCGAGCGCGAGCAGCGACAGCATGTCGTGCCTGCGCCGCCAGGCCTGTTCGGCCTCAGCCTGGGCCTGCTGCTGCCTGGCTCGCAGCCCCGCCACCGTCGGCGGGCTGGCCAGCTGCCAGAGTGCGGCCTGCCTCGGCCCGTGCAGGCCGCCGAAGCCGGCCCCGGACCCGGGCGGGCCGCCCTGCCCGGCGGCCTCGACGTCCGGCCAGCCGACGGCGATCTCGTCGGCCGGGCCGCGGGGGCCGACGGCCAGCACGGACAGGTCGCTGGTGTGCCGGTCCCACGCCTCCGCCAGCCGAACGCAGCCGGCTTTCTCCCCGCCCAGCGCGGCTAGCACCAGCTCGGCCTGCGCGTCGGGGTGTTCGGGCAGCCGGAGCTGCCCGGCTTCCCAGCGGACGGTGTGCCAGCCCGGGCCGCAGGGCACCTGAGCCTGGCAGCTGGGCAGGCAGTCGAACCACGGATCGTTAGGCCTATTAGTCACGGTGGTTACCCCCAGCGGAGCGGCAGCCGGACGCGGACCTGTGCCGACGGCCCCGCCGCCAGCACCTCGACCGAGGTCGTGGACCGGGCCAGCGGCGGCACCAGCTGCAGCTTGACCGCCCACTCGCCGTGGGTCTGGCGCACCCCGGCCGGGCGGCCCGCGTGCCAGCGGCCGCCGTTGTCCCGGATCCAGAACGACAGCGGAAAGTAGTAATCGTTACCGAACGGTCCCGTCCGGCGTTCCGGCACCAGGCCCCGGGCCAGCAGCTGGATCCAGCTGCTGCCGTCGGCGTTGAGCAGGCCGAGCAGGGCCAGCCGGATGCCGTCCAGTTCGGGCAGGGCGGCGGCCACGGCCGCGTAGCCGTCGGGCACCGGCGTGGTGTCCGGTCTCCTGCGCTGGTAGTGAGCGAGCAGGCTGAGCCAGGGTTCGGGCAGGTCGTACGCGGGCGGCGCGGTGATCCCGTGCCCGCTGACCCGCATGCCCGCGCACACCGCGGCGACCTGGCCGGGGACCGGGCTGAGCGGGGACAAGACGTCGGCGGCCTCCAGCGCGGCGATGACGTCGCCGAGCCCGGTGGCCATGATGCGCAGCGGTCCCGGCGATATCGCGGCCAGCTGCCGCCGCAGGTCGGGCGGGAAATCCGGGGCCACCGTGAGCAGCCGCTCGGCCAGCGTGATCAGCAGATGCTCGCCGGGGCTGAGCGTCAGCGGGCTGACCTCGGGCTCCGCGGCGGCCTCCGGGTTCGCCGGGTTCGCCGGGGTCTTCGGGTCCAGGTCGACCCGGACGGACCGGCCACCCGGCGCCGAGATGTCGAGCCAGCGCAGGTCATCGGGCGGCCCGGGCCGCAGTTCGACCTCGCCGGACCACTCCGGGCCGTCGCTGCCGGCGAAGTCCAGGTGGTAACGGAGGCCCCGGTCGTCGGTGACGGTGAACGCCTCGAACGGGACCATGCCGGGATAGACCGGGTGCGGGTCGAACGAGCTGTGCACCCGGCAGGCCATGGCGAACCGCGCCCCGGCCGCGGTGTGCGCGAACGACAGCAGGAACACCTCGCCGCTCAGCACCTCGTCACGGTACGGGATCCGCAGCCCGACCGGCACGAACCGGTCAGGGCCGCCCGGGCCGCCAGGGCCGTCCGGTCCGGGCGGTTCCGGGCCGCTCACCCCGGCCGGGAAGGCGGCCGGCCGAGCGTGCGGCCGGCCGGGCGGCCGGATCATCGGGCCGGTCCGGGCGAATCGCACCCGCCCGGGCCTGGGCCCGGTAGCCCCGGTAGTCCCGGCCGCGGCGGCCGGCGGGGGCATCGAACGTTCCGGTCGCTGCCGCACGCTCACGGCGAGATCGAGGTCGGCCAGGATGTCCGCGACGATCTCGTCGTCCACCGCCTGGACGGCGGTCAGGGCCTGGCTCACGATCGTCAGCTTGGCCGTGCTGCCGGCCAGGCCGGGCCGGGGCTGCCCGCGCGCGGCCGCCATCGGGCCGCGCAGCTGGCTTTCGGCCAGCACCCGCAGGTAGGTTTCCGCGCCCTCGCGGTTCATGCCCTCAGTGTCCCCCTTTCTGGGCTTTTTCCTGGCCGGCCCGGACCGGCACGACGGCGCGGAGCCGGGCCGAAGGCCCCGTCATCTCCAGCTCGAGCGTGCCCGGCATGACCGCCAGCGGCGGCGTCAGCCGCAGCCGGGTGACGGCCTCGCCGTCCCGCGGCGGCGTCAGCAGGGCGGCGAGATGGCCGGGTGCCGGGCTGGCCGCATCGATCATGCCCGCTTCGGTGAGCACCTGCACCATCTCGCCCAGGCGCAGGTCCGCGACTGACTGTGCGGTGTTCCAGGAGCGCGACAGGACACGCTCGGCCGCCGCGATCAGCGGGCGTTCGCCCGGGCGGGACGGCCGGGGGACCGGCTGCGACGCTCCCGGCCGGCCGGGCGGGGACGACCTGGCCGCCGGGCGGGTCGATGGTCAGCCGGACGAGCCGTTGTGCGCCGTTGGCGATCAGGTCAAGCCAGCCGACATCCGGCGGGAGTGCGGGGGAAAGCTGGATGCGGCCGTGCCAGGCCACTGTTCCGCCTTCGCCGTCGAAGCTGAGTGAGTAGCGAACCCCGCGGTCGTCGCACGCCCAGAGCTGGTCGTAGGGAAAATGCTGCGGTCCCGCCCCGGTGAGCTCAAGGTCGGCGCTCGATCCGTCCGGCGGCCAGTGCATCCGCAGGGCGACGGTGAGCGCCGTGGCCGCCGGCGTGCTCACCAGCGCCATCAGATGCACGTCGAACGGCGCGTGGTCGTTGTCTACCCGGACGATCTGGCCGAGCGGCGTTACCCGCGCGGGCTGCGCGGTGGGCCAGGGCCGCGGCTGCGTCCGGGCCTCCCAGTCGATCTCGTGACTCATCGGCCGGCCGCCGTCCAGGCCTGACCGGACTCTGAGGGCTGTCCCGAGGTCGGCCGTGACCCGCATCATGGCCTCGTCATCGAGCGCACCGGCGGCCACCAGGACGCCGCCGGCCCAGCGGATCCGCCGCACGCTCGCCTCGATGACCGGGCGCGAGATGCCCGCGTCCCCGTAGTGCCGCTCCGAATCCGGCGGGTACGGTGCTCGCCGCGCCCGGCGCAGCTCGGACTCGGCCCGCACCCGCAGGTAGGTCTCGGCCCGTTCGTCGCCCACCCCCCAAGCCTGCACCCGGCGGCGGCCCGGATGGGCCGTCCCGGACCGCTAAAACGGTGCGGGGCGGCCGAGTTCAGCTATCAGCGTCCGCAGCCGGGCGAAGGCGGGCTTGGTTCAGGCCGACGTGACGACGGGCTCCGGCTGTGCCACCTCGGCGGATGTCCAGCAGCGGACGATGTCGCGCATCGAGAGCAGCCCGGCCACGTCGTGGCCCTCGACCACGACCAGGTGCCTGAACCCGCCCCGCATCATCGCCGAGGCGGCGTCCTCCAGCGTCCAGTCGGGTGAGGCGTAGGTCAGGTCTTCTGTGCGGTGGTGCGCGACCAGTTCGGCGTCTGGGTCTTCGCCCGCGGCTACCGAGTCGAGGATGTCGCGTTCGGTCAAGATGCCGATGCCCGCATGTTCCGGGTCGGTCACCACGGCGGCCCCGATGTGGCGCGCGGACATCATCCGTGCCGCCTGCCGAAGCGTGTGCGCGGGCCCGATGGTAAGAACGAGGTGGGACATGCCGTCTCGTACTTTCACGAGTAACACCCCCTGGTTGCGATGCTTGTGCATTTGTGATGTTCTCCAGCATCCGTTAATTCATCCCAGAGAGCAAGCCCCCAGGCGATTACTCCAGGGCAGGATTCAGCTGGGCCAGCACCTCGTCGTGCAGATGACCGTTGGTGCACACCACGCTGCCGCCGTCCGGCCTGGCCTCGCCCTCCAGGGAGGTGAACCGGCCGCCGGCCTCGGTGACGATGACCTGCAGCGCGCAGATGTCCCACAGCGACACCTCCGGTTCCGCGGAGACGTCGCAGGCCCCCTCGGCGACCAGCATGTGCGACCAGAAGTCGCCGAACGCGCGGGTCCTCCACACCGACCTGGTCAGGCCGAGGAAGTTGTCGAGCCGCCCGCGATCGGCCCAGCCGCCCAGGCCGGAGTAGGACAGCGACGCGTCGCCGAGCTTGGTCACCCCGGACACCTTGCAGGGCGACGCCTTGGTCAGGCTGCGCCCGCTCCAGGCCCCGCCGCCCAGAGCGCCCCACCAGCGGCGGCCGAGGGCGGGCGCCGACACCACCCCGACGACGACGTCCGGCCCGTCCATCAGCCCGATGAGGGTGGCCCAGACCGGGACGCCGCGCACGTAGTTCTTCGTCCCGTCGATCGGGTCGATGACCCAGCACCGCGGGCCCGCGCCGGACCGGCCGAACTCCTCGCCGAGCACCGCGTCGCGCGGACGGGAGCGGCGCAGCACGTTGCGGAGCGACTCCTCCGCCGCCCGATCGGCATCGGACACGGGCGTGAGGTCGGGCTTGGTCTCGACCCGCAGGTCAAGCGCCCGGAACCGCCTGGTGGTGATGTCGTCGGCATTGTCTGCGAGGACATGCGCGAAGCGCAGGTCGTCGTCGTAGCGGGTCATCCGCGAAACGGTACCGTCTGGGACATCACGCTGACCAGCCCGGGCCTGCGGGCCGGCCCGCCCTGGCCGGGATAACCGGGTGTCGGCCGGCGGCCCGCGGGTCATAATGACGGGGATGGGGCATAACGCTGATGGTCTGCTCGCGGACCCGCCAGATCAGCTGCGGGCCTTCGTCCGGGACGGCAGGATCACCACGATGCCGGCCAGGGGGACCCGCCGCCGGCTGCTGCTTGACCAGGATGCCCAGGCCTTCGAGCCTAGCCGCACCTACCCGGAGGCCGCGGTCAACGAGGTCCTCAAGACGATCTTCGACGACTACTGCGCCCTGCGCAGGTACCTGGTCGACGAGGTGTTCCTATCCCGGACCGCGGCCGGCACCTACTGGCGCGCCGGCGGCACCGTCGGCTACCGGGTCCCCTATGTCGCACGGCGATATGTGCCGATCCGGCGCGCACCAGCGGCCGATCCTCTAATGTCTGTGCCTGATAGGCAGTGTTAGCGGCTTTTGTCCATCACCGGACCATCAGCCGCCGGACAGGGGACGGCCACGGACCATCGGACGGGTACGCCGAGACGGGCGGGTACGCCGAGACGGACGGGTACGCCGAGACGGCCGGCTGACGCGTCAGCCGGCCGCCCCGCGCGCCGTCAGCCGCCCGGGCACGGCCACCGTCATCCCCGGGCCCGTTCCGCCCCCCGGGCCAGGTATCTGCTGGGCGGCCTGCTCATGGTGCCGGCGCTGATCGCCGGGAGCCTGTACCTGACCCGCGGTCCCGCCTCAGCCGCCGCCCCGTCCGCCCGCGGCACCGTGACCTCGCTGCAGACGACGGACGCGTGCGGCTCAGCCCGGGCCGGCGCCTGCGCCGAGCCGAGCCCCATCGGCATCAGCGCCGCCGCCGTGCCGCAGGGCGCACCGACGGCCCGCCCCAGACGCCACCTCGCCCGGCCGACGCCGTCAGCCTCAGCGTCACCCCGCCATCCCGCCTCAGCGCCCAGCGCCGCACCAAGTACCTCAGCCAGCCCGCCGGCCACCCCGGCCACCCCGGCTGGCCCGGCCGGGCCGGTGCTCGCGCTCATCAACGCGGCCCGTTCGGCAGCGGGCCTGCCACCCCTGACGATCACGGTCGGCCTGGACCGCAGCGCGTCGGCGCACAACGCGCTGATGGCCGCCGGCTGCGGGCTCTCGCACCAGTGCCCGGGTGAGCCTGACCTCGGCACCCGCGAGACCGCCGCCGGGGTCCACTGGATGGCGGCCGGGGAGAACATCGGCGCAGGCGGCTCGGTGACCGCCACCACGGCGGCCCTCACCCAGCTGGCGGTAACCCTGACCCAGGACATGCTCAACGAGCAGCCGCCCAGCGACGGTCACAGGAAGAACATCCTGAGCCCGTCCTTCGCCCACATCGGCATCGCCATATACCGCGCCCCCTCCGGCACCCTCTGGCTAACCCAAGACTTCTCCAGCTAGCCCAGCCCCCAGCCCCCCGCGCCCGCAACCCGCCATCATCACGGAAATTCCGGCTTCCACGGAAGATCTGGTGCCTCCCCATTGCCCGGATCTTCCACGAAAGCCCGATCTTCCACGCAAAGTCCCCACTCTCGGGGAGTATGTGGCGCGAGTGTCCCGTGGTGCATCGGAAGGCATGAAATCGGGGAAGGATTTGGGCTTGAGGGAGAGCTTGTGCAACCCCAGTGCACCAGTGCGCCCCAAATGCACCTTTTCCGCCCAGAAGCTCGAATCCTCCCCCAAAAAGTTAAGGGGGGGCACTCGGGCTAGAGCTAAGAGGGCCAAGGCCCGGCTAGTCCGGGGCGCCTTCGCGGCTGCGCAGCAGGCGGCGCAGCGAGTCGAGCCTGGCCTCGGCGTGGTGCTCGCGGGCCCACTCGTCCAGGGCGCAGCCGGGGGAGAGGTGATCGCACCCGGCCGGGCAGTTGGCCGTACCTTCGGCCAGATCACCGAACGCCTCCACCACCCGCTCCGGGCTCACGTGCCCCAGCCCGAACCCGCGCAGCCCCGGCGTGTCGATCAGCCATCCGTCGTCGAGCGGGATCGCCACCACCGACGACGAGGTGTGCCTGCCCTGCCCGGTCACCGGGTTGACCCGGCCGGTCGCCCGGGCCGCCTCCGGCACCAGCGTGTTCATCAGCGTGGACTTGCCGACGCCGGACGGCCCGATGAGCACGCTGATCCGGCCGGTCACCGCGGACCGGACCCGGGCCAGGGTCTGGGGCGCCAGCGGTCGCCTGGTGGTCAGCATCGGCAGGCCGAGCGGCGTGTAGAAGGCGCGGACCTTGCGGCGGGAGGATCCCGGGTCCAGGTCGGCCTTGGTCAGCACGAGCAGCGGGTCGAGTCCGGCGTCGTACGCGGCGACCAGGCAGCGGTCGATGAAGCGGAGATTGGGCTCCGGGTCGGCCAGCGCGCAGACGATCACCAGCTGGTCGGCGTTGGCCACGATGATCCGCTCCAGCGGGTCGGTGTCATCGGCGGACCGGCGCAGCGCGCTGGTCCTCGGCTCGACCCGGACGATCCGGGCCAGGGATCCCTCCGCCCCGGAGGTGTCGCCCGCCAGCGCGACCCGGTCGCCGACCACCACCGAACCCTTGCCGAGCTCGCGCGCCTTCATGGCGACCACCAGCCCGGTGTCCGTCATGCACCCGTACCGGCCCCGGTCCACGCTGGCCACGAAGCCCGGCACGGCGCCGGGGTGCGCGGGCCGCCGCCTGGTCCGCGGCCGCGACCCGTGCCCGGGCCGGACCCGGACGTCATCCTCGTCGAGCCGGTCGTAGCCGCCCCGCGGGCTCACAAGGGGGTTCCGGGGGGATGGGTCCCCCCGGGATCGGGGGGACCCGGGGGGTCGTCCCCCCGGACTAGCACCGCCCAGACGTCGGTGAAGCCGGGGAAGGTCTTGGCCACGGTCTGCGCGTTGGCGACTCGCAGGCCCGGCACGGCCAGGCCGAGCACCGCCGCCGCCATCACCATCCGGTGGTCGTCGTAGCTGCCGAACGGCTCGCCCGTCGCCGGCGCCCGCAGCGGCCGCGGCCTGATCTGCAGCCCGTCGGGCTGCTCGGTGATGTCGCCGCCGAGCGCGTTGATCTCCTTGGCCAGCGCGGCCAGCCGGTCGGTCTCGTGGCTGCGGGTATGCGCCAGCCCGGTGAAGTCCGAGGGCGAGTCCGCCAGCGCCGCCACGGCGGTCAGCACCGGCGCGAGCTCGTTGACGTCGCGCAGGTCGGCGTGGATGCCATGGATCCGGCCGGTGCCGGTGATGGTCAAGCCGTCCGCGCCGACCTCGCACCGCGCGCCCATCCGGGTCAGCACGTCCAGGATCTGGCTGGCCGCCTGCAGGCTGTCCCGCGGCCAGTCGGGCACCGTGACCGTGCCCGCGGTGACCAGCGCCGCGGCCAGGAACGGACCCGCGTTCGACAGGTCGGGCTCCACCGTGATGGTGCCCAGGTGAAGCTGTCCCGGCCGCACCCGCCAGGCATCAGGCCGGACCCCCGAGCCGCTCGCGCCGGACATCTCGGTGACGTCGGCGCCGGCCGCGCGGAGCATCCGCACGGTCATGGCGATGTGCGGCGCCGAGGGTACCGGCGGTCCCGCGTGGCGTATCTCGATGCCCTCGTCGAACCGGGGCGCCGCCAGCAGCAGGCCAGAGACCAGCTGCGAGGACCCGGAGGCGTCCAGGGTGACAGGACCGCCGCGGACGGTGCCTTGGCCGTGCACGGTGAACGGGACCGCGGCCCGGCCGCCGTCATCGATGTCCGCCCCGAGTTGCCGCAGCGCGCCCAGAATCGGGCCGACGGGGCGCTCCCGGGCCCGCGCGTCTCCGTCGAAGTAAACGGCGGCCGAGGTCAGCGCGGCCACCGCGGGCAGGAACCGCATCACGGTGCCGGCGTTGCCCACGTCCACGCTGACCCCGGACCCGGCCGGCGGTGACCCGGCCGTGACACGCCAGCCCGTTCGGGATTCATGGTCTTGATCTTCGGTGATCCCGGTGCCCATGGCGCGCAGCGCGCCGGCCGCCAGCATGGTGTCCCTGGCCTGCAGCGGGTTGACGATCACCGCCGGGTCCTCGCTCAGGGCGGCCAGCACCAGGGCGCGGTTGGTGATGGACTTCGACGCGGGCAGCCGGACCCGGGCGCTTACCGGTCCGGCGGCCGTCGGGGAAGGCCAGGGCCGGTCGTGGTGGGCATCGGCGTGCATACGGCTGAGCGTATCGTTGTGCGCCCGTCCGCCGGGTCGAAGGGCTCGGCGGCTATGGGGAGCGTTCCGGCCAGGGTTTGGCCAGCGGTGTTTCCGGTTATGAATGCCAATCCAGGCTTAACGGGACGTGTCCAGACTGAACCTAGTTTAGGAAGATTGCATGTGCGGTCGTTTTGTGTCGGCGCGCAAGCGCCTTGAGCTCCTTGAGGAGTTCGGCGTCGACCGCGACCGCGTAGACACCTCACCCGACCCGGAGCCTGGCCCTGACTACAACGTGGCCCCGACCAAACGGGTGTTCGCGGTACTGGAAAGACCGGCCCGCGACGAGGAGCCGCAGGCCCGTGAGCTGCGGGTGGTGCGCTGGGGCCTGGTCCCGTTCTGGGCCAAGGAGGCTTCGGGCGGCGGCAAGCTCATCAACGCCAGGGCCGAGACCGTCGCGGTCAAGCCGTCGTTCCGGCGCGCCTTCGCCAAGCGCCGGTGCATCTTGCCCGCGGACGGGTACTACGAGTGGCAGGCCATACCGGAAGAAGGATCCAAACCGCGTAAACAGCCCTTTTTTATCTACCGAACGGACGGTGGTGCTCTCGCCTTCGCCGGAATTTATGAGCTCTGGCGGGATGAGGCGGTGCCTGCTGATCACGATCATGCCTGGCTGTGGACGGCCGCGATTATCACGACCCAGGCCACCGACGATGTCGGCCAGATCCACGATCGCATGCCCATGGTGATTTCCCGTGACCACTGGGCGGACTGGCTTGACCCGGATAATTCCGAACCTGGTCAGCTTCAAGCGGCGATGCTACCCGCCATGGCGGGCGGCGGCCTGACGTCGCACCCCGTTTCATCGGCCGTTAATTCGGTGCGGAATAACGGACCGGAGCTCATCGAGCGCCTGCCTGCGGATCCCGCCGACCAGGAGCGGCCACCCGGCGAGTTGTTCTGAGTCCGCGGCGGCCGGCTGGGCCCTGAGGTGAGCCTGGGCTGCGCGTCGCACGCGGACGGGATGCGAGGACATCAGTGGAGACTACCTTCGCCCGTAAGCGCCTGGAGGAGATGCGCGACGACCTGGACAGGTCGATCGCCGTCCTGCAAGGTGAGCGGCCCGGACCGCTGGCGGGCACCGGGTATCCGCAGGACTCGGCCGACGCGGGGTCTTCTTTGTCCGAGGCGGACCGGACCGAGGCCATCCTGCTGTCCGCCCGCGGCCAGCGCGACGGTGTGCTGGCCGCGCTCGCCCGCATCGAGGACGACAGCTACGGACAGTGCGTCGGCTGCGGGCACCAGATTCCCGAGGGCAGGCTCGAGGCGCGGCCCGACGCGGCCCGCTGCGTCGGCTGCCAGTCCAAGTACGCCAGACGGCTCCGCTAGCTGACTGGGGTTAGCTGACTGGGGTTAGCTGACTGGGGTTAGCTGACCGGGGTTAGCTGACCGGGGTTAGCTGACCGGGCGGCCGGGTTTGCGGGCCGATATCACCAGCTGCGCACCGAGGGAATCGTCGGAGCGCGCGGCGAGTTCGGCCCGGACCAGCTGCGGCAGGCTGTTCGGGTCGCGCCGCAGCAGGTGCGTCACCGTCGACTCCGGCAGTACGGTCCGCGACCGGATCCAGTTCACCGTCAGCCCGGCCCCGCTGAACAGCTCGCGGGCCTGGTCGGGTCCGTAGCATCGGGTCATCGAGCCGTCTGGCCAGGGCACAAGCACGACTTCGGCGTGCGGCAGGTCGACCAGGTGCGCCCAGTGATGCTGATCGGCCAGCACGGCCATGCCGAGTACGAGCGAGTCGACGCAGGCCAGCACCCGCCCGGACGGGCGCAGCACGCGGGCGATCTCCGCGATCATCGTCTCGGCGCCCAGGTGCATGGACAGCGTCCGGTCATCCGCGATGACGTCATCCGCGCACCCGTCAGCCAGGAAGGAAAGCCGGGTGGAGTCCGCGATCACCGGGATGATCCGGCCTGCGCTCCAGGCCCGCGCTCCGTCAGGGGGCGCTCCGCAGGGGGGCGCTCCGTCCAGCACTCGCAGCACGGTGTGCCCGGCCCGGGCGGCGAGTTCGGCGCCTGGCCCGCGCGGCCCCGAGACGTCGACGATGAGGTGCCGTCCCGGCGGCAGCCATGTCGTCAGCTGAGCGCGTGTCACCGCCGCGTGGAACTGCCAGTAGGCAGGCAGGTGATCAGTGATCGGCGCGGTAATCGCGCTGGCCGCATGTGCCACGGGCCTTGAACTCCTGACTTGACGTCCTCGCATCGAGGCCGCCCACATATTGTGTTCCCGGTTGAGCGCCTTTGTCACCTGTTGCGAGGGGTTAAGTCAGCCGGATGTTACCCTCTCTGACCCAGCTTGGGCCCGGCTCTGACCCAGCTTGGGCCCGGCTCAGGCCCGGCTCAGGCCCGGCTGGTACGGCGGTCGCGGAATGACAGGCTGCACCGTCGTGTTGAACGCGTCATGGCAGTGGCTGCACCACCTCGTGGCATCCGAGCGGAACCTTCTGATTCCGGCACGGTATTCTCCCGCTCATACGGTCTGCATGCCCGCAGTCCGGCCTCGGACTACCTGGAGGGGGTGGGTCCCGTTCCGGAGACTCTCGAAGAGCGCGGTGAGCGCTTCGAGCAGGATGTGCTGCCCTACCTGGATCAGCTGTACTCCGCCGGGCTTCGGATGACCCGTAACCCGGCGGATGCGGAAGACCTTGTGCAGGAGACGTTCGCCAAGGCCTACGCGTCCTTCCACCAGTTCCAGCAGGGCACGAACCTGAAGGCCTGGCTGTTCCGGATCTTGACCAATACCTTCATCAACACCTACCGCAAGCGGCAGCGCGAGCCGCAGCGTTCCGGTGCGGAGGAGGTCGAGGACTGGCAGCTGGCGCGGGCGGCGTCGCACACCTCGGGCGGCCTGAAGTCGGCCGAAGCCGAAGCGCTGGAGCGGCTGCCCGATTCTGACATCAAGCAGGCGCTGCAGGCGCTGCCCGAAGAGTTCAGGATCGCCGTTTACCTGGCTGACGTCGAAGGCTTCGCGTACAAGGAGATCGCCGACATCATGGAAACGCCGATCGGTACCGTGATGTCACGCTTGCACCGCGGTCGCCGTCAGCTGCGGGAACTGCTCCAGGACTACGCGTCGGATCGCGGCCTGGCGAAGACTGGTTCCGACGCCTCGGTAGCCGGGGAGGAAGCGCGATGAGCTGCGGAAACCCGCACGAGACGCCTTGTACCGAGGTGCTGGACCGGGTCTATGGCTACCTCGACGGCGAACTAGACGACATGGACTGCGCGAAGATCCGCAAGCACCTCGACGAGTGCGGCCCCTGCCTGCGTGAATACGGCCTGGAAGAAGTAGTAAAGCGCGTGGTGCAAAAGCACTGCAGCTGTGATCCGGCGCCCGCTGAGCTGCGCGCGAAGGTTCTCATCAGGATCAGGGAAGTCCGCGCGACCATCGAGTTCGCCGAGTAGCAGCCGACCGCCCCAGGCCGTCCGGGCGGTATCGACCCGATTTGGCTGCCCTGGCTCGTGCAAGTTGCCCGGAGTGACCCGATTGGTCATGTGTGGGGTAATTGCGCAGCATGTGCCGCCTTTGATCGCCCATTGTGACGGCCGTGCTCACGATTTGTTCAGGATGAGATTTGGGCCTGCGAGAAGTGTTGTGGTCACGTTATCCTTGACCTTGGACGATAACCGGTAAGCACTCGGCGGTCGTGGCTTGGAGGTCGGCGTCATGCGTCCAGGTACTAAGGTCACATCCACGCGGTGTGCAGCTGCACGAGAATCCGCGCGGGCAGCTGTCGCTTTCGGGATCACTTGGGGGTAACTCCACGGTCTATTGCTTTTGTCGCACACCCCTGACCGCAAGGGGGTAGATTGGCTAGGCTCTCGTGGGCCGCGCGGCTTTACGTCGCCGTGGTGGTGGCTGCCGCTGTGGTTCTGGTTGCCCGCGGCCCGTTCGCGTTCTCCTGGAATTCATGGCGTGACCTCGCCGTTCTGGGCTTGCTGCTCGTCATTTCCGAGTCGACGGCGACACGTTTGACCGCGGGCAACGTTTTCTGGTCCGCTAATACCACCGCCACCCTAGCCGCGGCGGTCCTGGTCGGCCCGGTGGGCGCCGGGCTCGTGGGCGCCTGCACGATCTTTAGCGTTCGGCGCGGGCCATCGCTGGCTCAGCGCATGTTCAACTCCGGCATGATGGCCCTGACCGCTTACCTGGCCGGCCGGGTCTTCGTCGCGCTGCACGGAAACGTCGGCATGCTCAACGTGAACTCCTTCCCCGGCATCATCGCGCCGTTCGCGGTCGCTGCCCTGGCTCATGTGCTGATCAACCATGCGCTGATCGGCGTCGTGCTCTGGCTGGCGCGCAGCCCCGAGGGAGCCACTCGCGCCGGGATGAGCCTCAGGCTGCTGTTCTCCGACCTTGGGTACGGAGCGTTCGGGTTGCTGATGGCGGCGCTGTGGACCGTGGTCGGGCCGTTCGCGCCGCTGCTGGCGCTGATCCCGCTGTTCGTGGCCCGCTGGGCGGTCGCGCAGTTCGCCGAGCAGCAACGGGCCTATGAGGCCACGGTGGGCGCCTTGTGCCAGGCGGTCGAGACCAAGGACTTCTACACCCGCGGTCACAGCGACCGGGTGTCGCGTGGCTCGGTGATGATCGCCCGGGAGATCGGCATGCGGGGCGCCCGGGTGGAGGCGATCAGGTACGCGGGCATGCTGCACGATGTCGGCAAGCTCGGCGTGCCAACCAAGGTCCTGCAGAAGACCGGGAAGCTGACCGAGGAGGAGTACGCGGCGATCCAGCTGCATCCGATGCGCGGGCTCGACATCGTCCGGGAGATCGGGTTCCTCGACGAGGCGCTGGCCGGGATCATGCACCATCACGAGCGGATCGACGGCCGGGGATATCCGATGGGGCTGGCCGGCGACGAGATCCCCGAGTTCGCCCGGGTGCTGGCCGTCGCCGACGCCTTCGATTCCATGACGTCCACCCGGTCCTACCGCGGTGCGCGGCCGACCGACGAGGCGATCGCCGAGCTGAGGAAGTGGTCGGGCACGCAGTTCGACCCGGCGTTCGTCGACGCTTTCGTGGCCGCGATTAAGCGCGATGGCTGGCAGCATCCCCAGCCGCCGGTGCTGGCCGCCGAGGAGCTGGCGACCGTCACGGCGCAGGATCACGACGATCCAAGCGCTCCGCTCCGCGTCATCGATAGCCTGTAGCGATCGTGATGACCGGACGACGACATGAGCTTCGCCGGTATCCCTGGCAGGTGCGGGATTCCGGCCAGCTGCTGCTGATGATGGCCGCGCTGGTGTGGGTCGTCGCCTCGGTGGCGCAGACCGCGGCGGCCGGGCTGCAGGGCGTCAGCAGCGCGATCGCGTTCGGGCTGCTGATCGCGTTCGGCGAGGTGCTCAGGCTCAACCTGCCGGGCGACCGCGAGTCGGCCCCGATCGGGTTCGCCGGCGCGCTCGCTTACGCCCTGCTCATCCTGGTCGGCGCTAATCTGGCCCAGCACAGCGCCGCGCAGGTGGTGACCGTGACCACGATCGGCATGATCGTCGGCGCGCTGCCGCACCTGGCCGTCGGCCGGCCCGCCCGGGTGAGCGGCATGGCCTCGCGCCTGCTCTGTGTCGCGTGCGTCGCCTACATATTCCGCCCGCTGGCCGGGGACGCCGCCGTGGTCAGGGACTGGGGCCTCGCCTTTTCGCTGATGACGTCGCTGGCCATCGTCGCGTTGCTGCTCGAGGTGGTCCTCACCGCCTTGCTGCGGGTGGACGAGCAGCGCGCCAGGTTCCGGGTGGCGCTGGTGGACGAGCTGCGCGTGCAGCTTCCGCTGGGTGCCGCGGTGGGGGCCTCGGCCCTGCTCATCGCGTTCGCCGCGGAAGTGATGGGGCTGGCCGCGCTGGTCGTGTTCACCGCTCCGCTGCTCGTCACCCAGGTGGCGTTCCGCCGGTACGCCGGGATCCGGGCGACCTACCTGCAGACCGTGCGGGCGCTGGCCAAGGTCACCGAGATCGGCGGTTACGTGGAACCTGGCCATTCCGAACGGGTCAGCAGGCTCGCCGTCGCCATCGGCCGGGAACTCGGCATCCACGAACCTCAGCTGCTCGAGCTGGAGTACGCGGCGCTGATGCACGACATCGGGCAGCTTTCGCTGCACGATCCGATCACCGGCGGAGCCACCATCTTCGTCTCGCCCCAGGACGCCAAGCGCATCGCCGAGTTCGGCGCCGAGGTGATCCAGCAGGCACAGGTCCTGGGCTCGGTGGCCGAGATCGTGCGCAGGCAGAACGAGCCCTACCGCGACGCTGACGCGCCTGCGCAGGGCCGTCTCGGTGGCGAAGGACCGGCCGGGCCGCCGCTGAGCAGCCGCATCATCAAGACGGCCAACGCCTTCGATGATCTGGTGGGCAGCTCGCTGGAACCGGGCCGGGCGGCGGCCGCGGTGCAGCAACTCAGGCTGGACACGGCCCGTGAATACGACCCGGGCACGGTCGAGGCCCTCAGCCGGGTCGTCAACCGCCGCTCTGTCCTGCAGCCGTGATCCGGTTCTGCCCAAAGCCTGGTGCCCCCACTAAGCTGGCGTGATGTTTGATTCGGTGCTTGTCGCCAACCGCGGTGAGATCGCCAGGCGGGTGATAAGGACGGCCCGCCAGATGGGGATCCGGGCCGTCGCCGTGTACTCAGAAGCCGACGAGGATCTGCCGTACGTCCACGAGGCCGATGAGGCCATCGGAATCGGCCCGGCCCAGCCGGCCCGAAGTTACCTGGACGCCGCGGCCCTCATCGCCGCGGCCGGCAAAGCCAGGGCCGCCGCGGTGCATCCCGGCTACGGCTTCCTCGCCGAGAACGCGGGCTTCGCCCGTCAGGTCATCGCGGCCGGCCTGACCTGGGTTGGTCCCGATCCGGCGGCCATCGAGCAGATGGGCGACAAGATCCGGGCCAGGAACCTGATGGAGCAGGCCGGGGTCCCGGTAGCACCGGGTAGCCGCGAGCCCCTCACCGACGTGACCGCGGCGCTGGCCCAGGCGGACCTGATCGGCTATCCCGTCATGGTCAAGGCCGCGGCCGGCGGCGGCGGGATTGGCATGGGGGTGGCCGCGGACCAGGCCGATCTCCAGGCCGCGTTCGCCACGGCCAGGTCGCGCGCGGAGCGGTTCTTCGGCTCGCCGGAAATCCTGATCGAGCGCTGCATCGAGCGCGCGCGCCACGTCGAAGTCCAGATCCTCGGCCTGGCCGACGGCCGGGTGATCGCGCTCGGCGAGCGCGACTGCTCGGTGCAGCGGCGGCACCAGAAGGTCGCCGAGGAGACTCCTTCACCGGGTGTTTCCGCGGAGCTGCGCGAGCGGATGCTGACCGCCGCCGTCCGGGCCGGAGAGGTGGTGCGGTACCGCGGGGCCGGGACCGTCGAGTGCCTGGTGGACACCGAGGCGGGCTCCTTCGTCTTCCTCGAGATGAACACCCGGCTGCAGGTCGAGCATCCCGTCACCGAGCTGGTCACCGGCATCGACCTGGTCGAGCAGCAGTTCCTGATCGCTGCGGGCGAGCCGCCGTCCTTCGACCCGGACGCCGTCAGCCCGTCCGGGCACGCGCTTGAGCTGCGAATATATGCCGAGGATCCGGTCCGGTTCCGGCCCGGGCCGGGCCGGATCACCGAATGGGAAGAACCGTCAGGTCCGGGCGTGCGGGTGGACGCCGGCTACCAGGCTGGTAATACGGTCACGCCGTTCTACGACCCGCTGCTGGCCAAGCTCTGCGTCCACGGCGCCGACCGTGATCAGGCCCTGGCGCGGGCCAGGCAGGCGGTGGCGCAGTTCCGCGTCGCGGGGCCGAAGACGAATCTGCTCTTTCACGCGGAACTGCTCGCCAGCGCGGAGTTCGCGGGCGGGGATTACGATACGTCCCTGGTAAGTAAGCTGCGTTCCTCGTAGCACAAATGCCTACAGATGAGGAGTCACCGGTGGCTGAGGTCCGCGCGGAGATGGTCGCGAACGTGTGGAAGGTGGTCGCTTCGGAAGGTGATCAGGTCGACGACGGCGACACCCTGGTGATCTTGGAGTCAATGAAGATGGAGATCCCGGTCCTGGCCGAGGGCCCGGGTGTGCTCACCAAGATGCACGTCGCCGAGGGCGACGTCATCCAGGAAGGTGACCTGATCGCCGTCATCAGCTGATGACCCGGTCCTTGGCCCCTTGGGCGGGCCAGGTCCGGGCCGGCGGGAAGGCGGGCAGGAACCGGGCGGCGGCTACTGCGGTGCCGACGGTGAGCACCGCGGTGCCCAGGGCCCCGATGCTCGCGCCGTGGACGAACGCGTGCGCCGCCGCGGCCTGCACCGCGTGCGCCGCGCCGGTCAGGAGCCTCACTTTCCCCGGTAGAGAGTGTGCACGTGTGCTCACCTGCGCCGATATGGCCCTTGTCGGCCAGCACGACCAGGCCGCAGGCGGCCAGCTCGCGGATGATGCACAGACAGCGATGGGCCTGCCACCCGCCCTGGATCTCGGGCCGTCCGACCCGCCGCGGTTACGGCTCCGGTGTTCCTGACGCTTCCGCTTCCGCTTGTGCTTGTGCTATCAGGGGGCCGTACATCTCGGCGTAGTTCTCGTAGTTAAAGGGGGCCTCAGGGTTCGCGCGCACCGCCGCGTCGAGCATCTTGGCTTCCTCGCCGACGAGGATCCGCCAGGCTCCGGATCGCACCCCGTCCAGGATGATGGTCGCCGCCTGCGCCGCGGTGAACC
>OCTA010001958.1_pt1 | contig 18888 bp, 16 predicted proteins | sample 1538991 | NCBI WGS metagenome assembly OCTA01 (sample SAMEA3539302, study PRJEB22396) | soil metagenome | biome: tundra; feature: field; material: soil | place: USA | collected 2010-05 | depth 0.15 m | reverse complement strand
GTATCACTCACTTGGCAAACTGCCCGAACCGGAGCTTACCCACGAATTCTTCTGACGAGTCTCCTTCGAAGGTCTTTGCCCCACGTTCAATAGCGGTCCACTTGTTGGCCCGGTACTGTTCAGGCATGAAGTTCATTTGTCCACAACCAATTCAATTGTACCCGGCCGCGTTCCGTGCGTGAAGCGTGCTTTAGTCTTCCTTCCGGCCAGCGTATACGGGCTTGAAGCGCTCCGTTCGTAATCTGGAATCGTAGTGGGGCCGTCGCCCTGCACAGGTCTTGTGGAAATGTATTGGCGTTCCTCGTTCATGCGACGGCCTACGCCGACCATTTGGCAGCGTTTGACTTCGTTACCGTCCACATCCAAGCTGATACCTCCGGGGCCGGAAAGAACGAAGACATCGCCTGTGATTTCGCCCCTTGAAATCTGGCGTAGCGCCTACGGTAGCAAACCTTTGAAGATCGAAGATGGGGCCGCTCCGTCCTTGGTGTTCTCTCTGACGGCGTAAAGGATGCAAATCTATGCCATCGCAGCGGTACCCGTTAACCGTATGAAATTCCAAGAGTTGGCCGAAAAAGGGACCACCGAATGAGAATTCGCTAGATTCTAAGACGGCCCGCCGTAGTGACTACAGCGGCCCCACGGGCCACTTCGCACAGAGCTACAGCCACGAGGCAAGGGACCACCGATTCAATAGCGGAAGTTCGGTGCTCTTCGGTCCTAAAGCCACCGGCAACGACGACGGCAACGGGACCGTGTCGGCGCATGCGCAGGCTAGCGAGGTACCGGTGATCGGGCGCCGGCGCCGGTCTGGTTTAGGCGCTAAACCTGATCTCGGAGCAACCATGTAACGTGCTCCCGCCCGATTTGGAGATGTGCCTTCCGGCATGTTGATGACAATCTGGCGTTCTCGGGTAGCCTGGGGGTTTTAGAAAACACTTCATCGTCGGTGAATCTTCGTTAGCCCACACGCCTCAAGCCGGATTCCCATTCGGCAAACACAGACGCAGCGAATGACACTAAAGATACCTGGATCGGCAATGTTATAATGCCCGTATGAATAACTTGAAAGATACCGACATGGAGTGTCCAACAAAGCATTGTGGGGCCACATTGGTTGAACCTGCCCAAGCCGTTCCAGGTTTGCTCTATGTGCCTGTAAAGTGCCCACGGTGTCACTTCACCGGACGTAGAGTAAACTTAATTGTGATTCCAGATGATGGTGAGGGTTGGGCGGAACTTTCAAAGTAGCCCACTGCCAATTCGCTCCCCATGCGGATTGTACACCCCGGCATAACCGAAGCCAAGCGCTTGGGAACACGCTGTTTGACCGGCGAGGAAGCGGCGGCGATGCGATCAAACCCCATGCCAGATGCACGAAGCTCCTGCATCTGCCGAAGCGCCAGGATGTCCCGTTGACGGTTTAGGGCGAAACTGGACCGAGGGATTGTACAATGGATAAGAGAATACCACAAAGGAAAAGCCGATGGCCGAACGAGTCTTGGACGCAAACACCTTTCCCGCTGCGCTTGCCGAAGTGGTTGTTGGCTGGCCGCTCTATCGGCGGTTCAAGTTTGTAGGCGATGTGTCGGTTGTGACCATTGGTAGTGGACGGGGGAAGACGCCCTGTGTGACACTGCCGGAAGAAGCGGCGAGGTATTGTGAACGATGCAAGACTGTACAGCGCTGGAGACTAGTGAAGCCACGTGCTAACTTCGGTAATGCTCAAATACCGATAATTGGGGAAGAAGAAGACGAAGAAATCAGAGCGCTGAGATTTGACTGCAAGAATTGTGAATCGGTCTTGATGGTCTTTTTGAAAATCGACATTAATCCGGGACGTGTCAGCGAGGTTGTGAAGGTTGGTCAGTACCCGGCCCTCGAATTGGAGCCTTCTCCGATTCTTGCCTCAGCGATGACCAAGGAAAACCTGATTCTTTATCGCCACGCCCTGACTTGCCGGAACTCGAACTTCGGAATTGCCGCCGTCGCTTACCTTCGCCGCATCATTGAAGATCGCCTAAACTACGTGCTCGATCTGATTGCGACCGCTCCTGAGAATGAACCCGACCCTGAGGCGTTGAAGCGGCTTTCCGAAGTGAAGATGGACAAGCGATTCTCCGAAAAGATTGACTACGCTGCTCGGATCTTACCGACGAGATTGCGCCTAGGCGGTCACAACCCGATTGCAACGCTCCACGATCTTGCAAGTGAGGCACTCCACGCCAAATCTGATGAGGATTGTGTTGAGATCTTTGATAGCTGCAAATTGGCATTCGAGTACGTCGTCAAAAGGTTGAAGGAAGATCACGACGAAGATGCCGCCTATCAAAATGCAATGAAGGTGCTGGCGGCAAAGAAGACAGGCAGGAAAACCTAAAAACGGCGCTCCAAGAAGGTGAGAAATTGTTTGCCAACGATTCCCGGACGGGACTCCGTTTCAGAATCCCGACGCCGGTAGACGAATCGACCGCACCATATTGGATTACAGTACCATGAGCGGATTATGATACAATGCGTAAATGGCGTGGATTTCACCTGAGTTCCTGCTTTCGGCTTATAAGGAGTGGAAAGCGTGGAGACAGTCGAGAGCACACGTATTGATTGAACCGTCTAGCAGGATCAAGGTGTATCACGGTCCTCATGAAACATATGAAGTCCACTCACAACTATTTGTGAGATTTGAGAATACTTCCGGCGCTCGTTTGCTTGCGAAGTCATTACATCTAGAGTTATACCTGTCTAAGAAATGGTTTTGGAATCGCCCCAAAAGTCTAAGGAATATTGACCTTCAAGTGCCAACGCAACAAATCGGCAATAGCGTGATGGCTATTAGGGAGCCCACAAACTTTAGTGACGTGGATATTACAACCGGTGTCAGTGTCTATTCTATACTGGCCGTACACAGATTTCCAGAGGGTATAGATCCGCCTGACCTCGGCAAGAGCCATCGCATGAAGCTGAGAATAAAGTGGGTGGGACAACGAGATCAGCTATTGACATGGAAAATAAACGGGTCTCAGGCAATTCGCACGTTAGATCCAGATATGTATCCCAATGAGAGGGAGAGTTCTGCCCCGTAAGCGTGTCCATTCAAATGGTAGCCCGCAGGCTAAACCGTCTTCAAGCAATCCCGCAACAGTGAGTCCTCTTGCCGACCAATCGTGTGCACACGTCTTGGGGGACGCCCTCGAATATTTGAAAGTTCCTCTTACACTGCCAGGAACTTTGCAGAGCTTTCAGTTGGCTTGGCGTGAAGATAACGGCCTGTAATTGCGACCGAAGAATGGGCAAGGGTAGCGCACACGGGATGAATTCCGGCACCACGGTCCATTGCGTGTGAAGCATGGGCGTGCCGGAACCAGTGCGGCGATACCTTGCGACGGATTCCCGCCCGCCGTGCAGCTTGTTTGGCAATTCGCAAAACCTGTGACCGGTCTAGGTGCCCGCCACCCTTGCGAGAAACAATAACGGGCGCATCGTCATCGGCACCAGCACGGAACGCAACAAGATCGTTCCAAATTGACATCGGAAGAACAACGGCGTGTGTCTTTGCGCCCTTGCCGAACAGCGTAATCTGCCCGGAATCGCCGTTGGCCTGGACGTGCCGCCACTTTACAGCGCATATCTCTGAAACCCTGCCGCCCGTAGCATAGAGCAGCCGCAGGAGCACCCGGTCCCGGCCTTCCGGTGTCAGGGCGATCATCTCGTGGATCTTGGCTTCCGGCAAGATGCGTTCTGCCAACGTGTCCATCACCCTTGGAGCAGGTTATCCATCAGACCTCGATTTGAAAATCGGAATAGTGTTGTAGAGCGGCTTCTTGCTCGTCGGCGCCGCGCACGTCGGATAGACGCGGGCCTTTGCGCAGCGCCGCAGCCAGGTCGGAAAGCCTATCGGTCGGCCCGGCGGCGTATACCTCCACGCGTCCATCGTCCAGATTGCGCACATAGCCGGTGACACCCAGCGCGTCCGCCACGCGCTGCGCATAGTCGCGATAGCCGCCGCCTTGTACGCGCCCGCGCACGAGGTAGAGGCGCGCGGCTTGGGGTTGGCGGGACATGGAAAAACGAGAATAGCATGATGAAAATGTTGCGAACGGAGAGCGGGCTTTAGTCATTTTCGGCTAGGCGTGGACTCCGATGCGCCGTGCTCCCGCGGCTGGGACTGTTTACTTCAGCAACTCTACCACGCTTCCGGCATCCAGCAGTCGCTCGTTCAGAACTTCCAATTCGGATACCGGCATTGCCGCCAGTTTTACAATGGCCCAACCCGGCAGCGCGCCAAAGCGCTTCGTAATCATCCGGCTCAGGATAGTGAGCATGCCCTCGCGGACGCCCTCCTGCCGCCCTTCCAGCAGGACTTTCTTGAATAAGGGTCCCAAGACATCATGTTCTAAAATACTGGCCGTAATCGGCATATTTCGCGCCTCCTGCTCTACCGTTTTCGCCAAGCGCCGCAATCCGGCCAGGATCATCAACTCCTCAGCAGTTCTTCCACGCTCTTGGCGTCCAGCACCCGCTCACTTAACTCTTCCAGTTCGGATGCCGGTAGTGCCGCCAGTTTTTCGCTCGCCCAACCCGGCAGGGCACCGAAGCGCTTCTCAATTTGCCGGCGCAGGATGGTCAGTTCGCCTTCTTGACGCCCTTCTTGCAGGCCCTTCTGGAACACCGGCCCCAAGACTTCGTTTTCCAGAATATTGATGTGAATCGGCATTTTCCGCGCCTCCTGCTCTACTGTCTTCGCCAAGCGCCGCAATCCAGCCAGGATCAACAACTGAGCCAGCGCGGTCTCCCGCTCCGGCGCCGCCAGACCCGCGATCCGCTCCACAATCTTGCGTACGGCCTCTTTATGGTCCTGCGATCGCGCCAGGATCGCAATTACATTATCGCCGACTTCCTCGCTTTCCAGCAGGCGATCTCCATCCAGCGTGCGAATATCGATCAGGCGGTACTGGAACAACACATCGGGACCGCGTAGTTTGCTCTCCATTCGCAGTTGCGGTTCGCCCACGTACAGCACGATCTGTTGCGGGAATCGTCCGAACAGCCGAAAGACACCCAGGCAGTACTCAGCCATGCGTAGCGGCATGGCCGAGTCATTGCCGCTTTGCAGTTCCACGTGGACCAGACCGCCGTCCACGGTCTCGCCGAGAAGGTCCAACCGGAGGTTTTGCACCTTTGGCAGCTCCACATCCAGCCATTTCGCGACCGTCGTGCCGGTCAACTCGCGCATGGTACGCGTGGCTGAACCTTGTAACGGCAGCTTCAAGGTGACGTCGTAATCCTGCATGAGAGTGCGCCAGCCGTCCGGGTACGCCTCGGCCCGCGCCTAACCCTTTGGCCGAAGCCGCCCCATGATTTGTGCTGACGGAAAAGGGTGGAATATTTGCCGGCTTTGTCTCCTCCGCGAGTGAATGGAAATTACAACCTCCCAGTTCAGGCTAATCCAGCGGAAATGTCTTCACCGCAGCATCGAGATCCGGGAGCGCAACTCCGGTGCTCGCATCTAAACGGAACGCCATAAGCAATTGCGCATCCGCTCCCCGACGGGGCGCCCTCTGGGCCCGGCTCCGAATGGGTGTGGTACCGAATTCGGTCTACGACAGGCTTGGCGACGACCCATGTGACGGACGGCGGCTGCGTTCGCTCAGACGAACTGATACTTCTCGCCCTTCTCGTCCCAGAGGATCTTCCGGTTGTTCTTGAACGAAAGCGTCGCCATGTGGCCGGAAATGGCCGCCTGCTGGCCGACTTCCGGCGACGCGATCACCTGCTCGTTGCCGCGAATCGCTTCCACCCAGTTACGGAAATGATTGATGGCCCCATCCCGCTCGCCGAAGTCCTTGGGACCGTTCAGGTGGACCAGTTGACGCGCCTTCACGCGGTCCGGCGCTTTGCCGCCGAGCAATTGCGGCGTGAAGTACAGGTCCATGCGGTTGAGCACTTCGATGGTGCCTTCGTTGCCGCACAACTGCTCGCCGTAGCCGTACTGATCGTTGCCGAAATAGCTGGAATAATTGATCTGCAGCTTGTCCGCGTATTCGTAGATGGCGCTGAAGGTGTCGGGAGTGTCGCGGTCGTCATCGGCGCCGGTCCAGCGGTAGATGCCTCCCGACGCCATGCAGGAAGACGGCACGGTGCGATCCAGCATGAAGTTGACGATGTCGGTCTGGTGAACCAGCAGGTCGGTGGAGATGCCGCCCGAGTAATCCCAATACAGGCGCCATTGATAATAACGGTGCGGATCCCAGGCGCGCTTCGGCGCGGGCCCCAGAAACTTGGCCCAGTCCGTGTTCTGCTCGTTGGCGTCCGGCGGAATCGCGTAGCGCCACGCGGGATTGTCGTCGGTCGAGTTGCGGTACCAGAACGCGCGCACGAAATGCACGTCGCCGATCATGCCCTGCTTCACCAGTTCCTTCGCCTTTTTGTAAAGCGACGAACTGCGGTTCTGCGTGCCCACTTGCACGATCTTGCCGGACTTCTTCCACTCGCGCACGATGTCGAAGCCCTCTTCGATGGTGTGGGCCAACGGTTTTTCGAGGTAGACATGCTTGCCGGCGCGCAGGGCGGCGATGGCCATGTCGTGATGCAGATGCTCCGGCGTCATGATGAAGACCGCATCGATGGAACTCGCGGCCAGCAGGTCGTGGTAGTCCTCGTAGGTGGCCGGTGTGTTGCCCCAGATGGTCTGCACGCGGTCCTTGCCGCGCGCCAGGTATCCCTGGAACGTATCGCAGATGGCGGTGATGGCGACGGTGTCCGGAGCGGCCTTCTTCAGCCAGTCGATGCCCGCGTTCCCGCGCGTGCCCACGCCGATCCAGCCGATGTTGATTTTGTCGTTGGCGCCGCGCGCGCCGATAACGGCAGGCCCGGCCAGCACCGCTGCCGTAGCCGTAGTTTTCAGAAAATCCCGGCGATCCATTTCGCCATTTATGATATCAGAGTGCGTGGGGCAGGCCCCCGGCCTGCGGCGGCCTCTCAGGCCGCCCCGTTCAGGTTTCAGCCCGGCTCCCCATCTCCGCACGGGCTTTGCCGATAGCCGCCAGGTACTGCCGGGCTTTCTCCTCGATCAGGTCGTAGCGCCCTTCCCGGATGAGCTTGGCGTCCACCAACTCTCCGCCCACGGCCACCGCGCAGGCGCCGGCTTTTAGGAATTCGCCGGCGGTCTCCAGATTCACGCCACCCGTCGGAATCATTTCGATTTGCGGGAAAGGTCCCTTCAGCGCCTTGATGTACTTCGGCCCGCCCACATTGCCGCATGGAAAGATCTTGACCACGTCGGCGCCGGCTTCCCACGCAGTGAGCACTTCGGTGGGAGTCAGCGCGCCAGGACAGATGACCTTCGCATAGCGCTTGGCGATTTCGATGGTGGCACGTTTCAAGCTGGGCGTGACCAAGAACTCGGCCCCCGCCAGCATGCAGATGCGCGCCGTCTCCGGGTCCAACACCGTGCCGGCGCCCAGCACGATCTTATCGCCAAACTGGTCCGCGATCTTTTCGAGCGCGCGCACCGCGCCCGGAACCGTCATGGTGATTTCGGCCGCGCGCACTCCGCCGCGGTAGATGGCTTCGATCGCCCGGATGGCGGTCTCGGCGCTGGACGTGCGCACGACGGGCACGATTCCGATCCCGATGATTTGAGACAGAATCTCTCTTTGCTTCATGGCTCCCAAGTTATCACGCCTGGCGGCCCGTACTATGCCATCAGCCGGCCACGGGTGCTTAACCGTTTTGGGGAACTCACCCGCTCGCTTACGCGCGCGGCTCACTAAACCTTGCGAAATCAACGCGACTGTTACCGAGCCGCGACCGTCAGGGAGCGGTTTCCGTCAGGAATCCCCAAAACGGTTAAGCACCCGCCGGCCACCGGCCGGAAGGGACGGCCGGACACGCCCGGTAACATAGACCTGTCCTGCTAAGAGATTATCCCCGCCATTTCCCACCAATTAGAAGTGGCCAGTACTCCGGATACTCCCATCCCCGGCATTGGGGCACGCCTGCCGTTGTGGCTGAAAAGGCCCTCGCCGGCCCTCCGGTACGGCGGCGCCATCCTTTTGGCCGCTCTGGCGCAGGTGGCCCGGCTGCCGCTCCATCCGCCCACCTTGATGCCATTCATCACGTACGTGCCGTTCATCCTGCTGGCGGCAGCGTTCGGCGGACTTGAACCAGGTTTGCTGAGCACCTTTTTGTGCGCCTTCGAATCGGCTTTTTTCGCCGTGCAGCCCGTCGGCAGTCTGCGGGTCGCCGATCCCCGGAACTGGCTGGGCATTGGAGCAATGGTGCTGACCGGCCTGGTCGCCAGCCTATTGCTTGAACGGCTGAAGCAATCCGGGAAGCGGCAGCGCGCCGCCTACCTGGAACTGGCCACCGTCCAGGCTTCCGCCCCTGTAATGCTGCTGGTAGTGGACGACGCGCTCCACGTGCAGAAAGCCAACGATCTGGCCGTTCAGTTTGCCGGACAAAACGTGTCGGACATACTGGGTCTGGGGCCTGGCGCGGCGATTGGGTGCCTGAACGCTTTGGCCGATCCCGGCGGATGCGGCCACGGGCCTGCCTGCACCGAGTGCGTCATCCGCCAAGCAGTATCTGATACGCTGCGCAACGGAACACACCACAGCGGTGTGGAGGCTTGGGTGCCTGTGTTCTTGGATGGCCGCGAGCAAAAGCGATGCCTGCAGGTTTCCACCGTCCCGATGCAACTCAACGGGTCCGGCAAGGCCGCGTTGATTTGCGCCCAAGACATCACCGAACGCAAGCAGGTGGAGGCGGAACTGCGCGAACAGCGCGAAGCGCTGCAGCGGCAAGCCCAGTTGATCGACCTGTCGCATGACGCGATTATTGCTGCGGATCAGAACCGGGTGATTACCGGGTGGAACACGGGTGCCCAGGAGATGTACGGCTGGACCGAAGCCGAAGCCGTCGCCAACGTCACGGACGAGATCTTCCAGACCAGCGCCACGATTTCAACCGGCACGATCAACGAGATCCTCAACCGGACCGGCCGCTGGGATGGGGAATTGGAACACTCCCACCGCGACGGGACGCGTCTGACTGTCGACAGCCGTCAGGTTCTGCAGCGCGATCCCGCGGGAAATCCCGCCGGAATTCTGGAAATCAATCGCGACATCACCGAGCGCAAGCGGGCGGAAGAGGCGCTGCGCGAGAGCGACGAGCGCTTCCGCGCGCAGGTAACGGCCAGTTCGGATGTGGTGTATCGCATGAATCCGGATTGGAGCGAGATGCGTCAACTTCGTGGCCGGGATTTTATCGCCGACACGGAAACGCCAAGCCGCACCTGGATTCACGAATACATTCACCCGGATGATCAGCCGCGCGTGCTGGCGGCCATCGACAAAGCTATCCGGACCAAGGGCATCTTCGAACTGGAACACCGGGTCCTGCGCGTGGACGGCACTTTGGGCTGGACGTTCTCGCGTGCGATCCCGCTGCAGGATGCGAACGGCGAAATCGTCGAATGGCTCGGCGCGGCGAGCGATATCACCGGGCGCAAGCAAGCACAGGAGGCTCTGGCCGCCAGCGAAAGCAGGCTCCGCGCCTTGCTGAACTCGGCATCGCAGGGCGTTGTGGCCATAGACGAGAGCGGGCGTATGGTTCTCGTGAACGTCAAGATCGAAGAGATGTTCGGATACACCCGCGACGAACTGCTCGGCCAACCCTTGGAGGTCATGCTGCCAGAGCGCTACCGGACAGCGCATGACGAGGATTTGCAGCAGTATTTCGCGCATCCCCATACGAGGGTGATGGGGCTTGGGATCGATCTTTGCGGCCGTTCCAAGAATGGCATCGAATTTCCGGTGGAGGTCAGTCTCAGTTGGATCGAGCAAGGTGGATCGCGGTTGGCGATGGCCATCATCACGGACATCACCGAACGGAAGCAGGCGCGCGAGCAACTGGTGGAGGCCCACCGCCGCACCACGGCCATCCTGGAAAGTATCTCCGACGCTTTCAACACCTTTGACCCTGACTGGCGCTACACTTACGTCAACGCCGCAGGCACCAGGATGGCGCACAAGTCGCGCGAAGAATTGCTGGGCAAAAACGTTTGGGAGTTGTGGCCGTACCTGGCGGACTCGCCGTTTGGGGCCGCCTACCGCCGCGCCGCCGCCGAGAACGTCCCGGTCCAGGTCGAGGCGTTTTACCCCGAGCCGCTCAACGCCTGGTTCGAGGTCCGCTGCTATCCAGCGCCCGAGGGCCTCTCGATCTTCTTTACCGACGTCACCAAGCGCAAGCAGGCGGAGGAGGAAGTCCAACGGCTGAACGCCGAGCTGGAACAGCGTGTCCGGGACCGGACCGCCCAGCTCGAAGCCGCCAACCAGGAACTGGAAAGCTTCGCCTATTCGGTTTCGCATGACCTGCGGGCGCCGCTGCGCGGCATCGACGGCTGGAGCCTGGCGCTGGTGGAAGACTTTGCCTCCCAGTTGGACGAAGAAGCGCGGCACTACCTGGGCCGGGTGCGCTCCGAGGCGCAGCGCATGGGACAGTTGATCGACGACCTCCTCCGGCTTTCCCGAGTCACGCGCGCGCCGCTCGAGCGCGACTCGGTGGATCTCACCGCACTGGCGCGGTCGATCGCCGACAATCTGCGGGAAATCCATGCGGACCGCCGGATCGACTTCACCATTCAGCCGGGGTTGACGGCCTGTGGCGACGCCCGGCTGCTGGAAGTCGCCTTGACCAACCTGCTGAACAACGCCGCCAAGTTCACGGGCAAACAGGCCGAAGCGCGGGTTGAAGTCGGACGGACGGAGCACGCAGGCCAGCCCGCGTTTTACGTGCGCGACAACGGCGCCGGCTTCGATATGGCTTACGCCCGTTCGCTGTTCGGGCCCTTTCAGCGCTTGCACCGGTCGTCCGAGTTTCCAGGCACCGGCATCGGCCTGGCCACCGTGCAGCGCATCATTCACCGCCACGGCGGGCGCGTTTGGGCCGAAGCGCAAGTGGACCGCGGCGCCACATTTTATTTTACACTGGGGTGAAGATGGCTAACAAAACAATTCTCCTGATCGAAGACAATCCCAGCGATATCGAGTTGACCCGGCGGGCCCTCGAAAGGAGCCACGTTGCCAACGAACTGGTGGTCGTCCAGGACGGCCAGGAGGCGCTGGATTATCTCTTCGGAACGGGCGCGCACGCCGGGCGTGAGGTATCCGATCTGCCGAGTGTGACGCTCCTGGATCTGAAGCTGCCCAGAGTGCCTGGCCTGGAAGTTCTGCGGGCCATTCGGGCCGATCCGCGCACCCGCCGCACGCCCGTTGTAATCCTCACCTCGTCGAATGAGGAACACGACGTCGCCACCAGCTACGACCTGGGCGTCAACAGCTATATCCAAAAGCCCGTCGACTTTACGCGGTTTGCGGAGGCCATCCGGCAACTTGGATTGTATTGGCTGCTCTTGAATGAGGCGCCGCCGAAAGCGCCGCCGGAAACAAAGTGAAGCTCACGCGCCCTCCAGAACCGTCTTGATCTTTTCCGCCACTTGCGCGGCGGTATAGGGCTTCTGAATGAAACCGGACAGCCGCTGCCCGGCGAAGCGTTGAATCGCCTCCGCCTCGTTGAAGCCGCTGGAGAGCACGATCTTCACATCCGGCCGCACCCGCCGCAATTCGCGCAGAGCTTCTTCTCCGCCCAGCACGGGCATGGTCAAGTCCAGCAGCACCAGGCTGACTTCCGGGCCGCGGCCACGAAGCAACTCCACGGCTTCCCGGCCATTCTCCGCCAGCAGCACTTGATAGCCCTGCCGCTCCAGAGCGCTCTTCGCCGCGCGGCGCACGAAGGCTTCATCGTCCGCCACCAGAATCGTGCCAGTGCCGCGGAGATCCGTGCGGCCTGCCTGTGCGCTGGCTTTGGCGGCCGCGCGCGGGCTGGCCGGCAGCAGCACTTGAAACGTGGTGCCCTCTCCGGGCGTGCTGCGGACTTTGATGGCCCCCTTGTGTCCCCGCACGATGCCCAGCGCCGCGGAAAGACCCAGACCGCGGCCGGAAAACTTGGTGGTGAAGAAAGGATCGAAGATCTTCGATTGGGTTTCCTGGTCCATTCCGCGGCCGGTGTCCCGCACCTCCAGCGCCACGTACACGCCCGGCTGAATCTCGGCACCCGCGAACGTGCCGCGGCTGGACTCGCGGTCGATGGATTGAACACTGGTGGCCACCGCCACCGAGCCGGGTTTGTCCTGGGGGATAGACTCTGCGCCATTGATCGCCAGGTTCATGATGAGCTGCTGCAACTGGCCGCGGTCCCCCTCGACCGCTGGCAGATCGGGCGCCAGATCCAGGCGCAGCTCGACCGTCCTGGGAATCGAGGTGCGCACCAGAGTGGTCATCTCGCGCGTCAACTCCGAGAGGTCCACAGGCTGGATGACGAAGCGGCCCTTTCCGGAATAAGCCAGCAGTTGGCGCGTGAGGTGCGCCGCGCTCTCGGCGGCTTTGATGACTTCTTCGACATGCGATCTGCCGGCATGTTCCGGCCCGAGCAGGTCTAAAGCCAGCGTGGCGTTGCCCAGTACGCCGGTCAGTAGATTGTTGAAATCGTGCGCCACGCCTCCGGCCAGCACGCCGATGCTTTCCAGCTTCTGCGTCTGGCGGAGCTGCTCATCCAGTCGCTTACGTTCCGTCACGTCCCGGTAGTTGACCACAATTCCGCCAATCACCCGGTCGTCCAACAGATTCTTGCCGACCGCCTCGATCCAGCGCCACGAACCATTCTTGTGCCGCACGCGATGCTCGCTGGTGACCACTGCGCCAGGGCGTTCGAGGAACGCGGCAAACGCCCCTGGCAAGCCTGGGCGCTCGTCCGGGTGGATCAAGTCGAGCACGCCGCGGCCGCGCAACTCCTGGCTCTCGTATCCTAAAATCGGGGGCCCGCTGTAGAGCAGTTTGCCGTGGGCGTCGAGCAGCACGAATCCATCCGCGCTGTTTTCGATCAGGGCCCGGAAACGTTGCTCGCTTTCGCGCAGCGCGCGCTCCACCCGCTTCAGTTCGGTAATCTCCTGGACCACCCCAGCCACCCCGACGATCTTGCCGGAGGCGGCTTTCACCGGATAGTAGCTGGCCAGCAGATCGCGCGGTCCGCCCGCAGCCGATGTCTCAGTCCGGAACTGCCAGTTGAGAACCGGCCGCCCGGACTCCATGATGCGCAGCAGGAGCGGCGCGAAGAAACGCGCGGCTTCCGGAATGACTTCCCATACCGTCCGGCCCAGATGATCGTCGGCGGGCAGACCGTTCATCGCCGCCAGCCGTTCGTTGATCCGCAGGTACCGTAAATCCGCGCCGATCAGGCACAAGCCCACCGGAGCCGTGTGGTAGATGTGCTCCAGTTCCGCCAACTCCCGCTGCGCCCGCTCTTCGTTCTCGCGCAGGATCTGCTCGAAGCGCTTCTGGCCGGTGATGTCGCGAAAGTTGACGACCACCGCCGCGACGCTCTCCTCGTCGAGCAGATTGGTGCCGAAATGTTCCGTCCAGATGACGTCGCCGTCTTTGCGGATCGCGCGCACCTGCACGGTGAGCGTTTGCCCCGGCATCGCCAACACTTCGCCCAGGCGCTGCTGAGCCAGCGGACGGTCCTCCGCCGCCACCAGGTCTAATGCGTTGCGGCCCACCAGTTCTCCGGCTGCGTAACCCAGGATGCGCTCGGCGGAGGGGCTGGCGTAGAGCATGACGGCTTGAGCATCCAGCAGGCAGATGGCGTCGAAGCTGTGTTCGATCAGCGCCCGGAAGCGCTTTTCGCTCCTCTGGAGGCCCTCCTCAAGCGCGCGCTGCCGGATGCGGTTCCGGGCCGCTTCCAGTTCGCGTTCCACCGCGTGCGCCAGGCGCGACAGCCGGTCCTTCATGATGATGTCGCGCGCGCCGGCCTTCACCGCGGATACGGCTGCCTCGTCCACCACCGTGGCGGATACCAGCAACACGGGCGCTGGTATGCGCTTCTCCCGCACTAGCGCCAGCGCGCCTTCGTAGGTGAAATCGGAGAGGCTATGCGCGCACAGGACCAGGTCCCAGGGCCGCTCGTCGAGCGCGGCCGACATTTCCCGCGCGGTGGCCACGCGCCGGTAGTCGGGAGCATAACCGGCGCGCCGGAGTTCCAGCACCGCGCGTTCCGCGTCTTCCACGGAATCTTCGACAATCAGGACATTCAGCGGGCGGCCGGCGATCCCCTGGGGGTGCATGCCTATTCATTGTAATGGTGATCCAGTGGGGCAGACCTTGTGGGGCAGGCTCTCAGCCTGCGCGGGACTCCCAGTCCCGCCTGGATATCTTCAACAGGCCTGCGATTGGGGCCTGTCATCGTATTCTGCGAGACTCGCTAGCTGCCGCCAGATGGGGTTCCTACCTTCTGGAAGATCGAATCGAGATCCAACGTCAGCCCGATCTGGCCGCGCTTCTCGCTTTCGTTGATGAGCTCCGTCCGGTTCGACCAGGTGAATGAGATGGGCACCTTTACCGTCCCACCCTTGATCGGCACCGTCACCTTTGCCTGAAAAATATCGATATTGCCCTTGGTTGCCAGGAGCGTGCTGGCGGCCCCAGGCAGCACGATGCCCGTCCCAGGGGCGGTATTGCCGGCGGGAATCGTGATCAGTGCGTTGTCCTTCATCCACTGGTAGTAGTACGCGAGCGTGAGCGTCGCAGGTCCCAACTTGGGGATGTCGCCGAGCCGCCGATCCGCCTGGACCGCGGCCTGGAGATCGCGCAGCCTGCCCTGCTTCACGCCCGTGGGAACGGCGTCGTACCATTCCGCGGCAAAGTTGGCGGTAAACAGCAGAGGCGCTTTGCTCGGTTGGTGCGAGAAGATCAGGCGGACGTTGGACATGTTCGGCTGGCCCAGCGGATGCCGCGAATTGAATTCCGTGCTGAAGTTCTTCGATTGGAGTTTTTGCAGAATCGCGTCACGCTGTGCGAAAGACGCCAGGACCGCGTTCTGCGCACGCTGCACCTTGGTCATAAAGTCCGGGTCTCGGGTGGCCATTGCGTCTATCAAATTGTCGAGTTGCTGCGCCAGTGTGCTCTCCAGCGAGTCGCTGTCGGCTTTCTGCAGCGCGTCGAGAAATGGACCCTCCCATCCGGTGCCAAGGTCTTTCATCAGCGCCGGAATGGCCGCGTCCAGTTCCTTTTCAGTGCTTGATGTGGATACAGCTTTCATCTGATCCACCCATTGCTTAGCAAAATCCGGAATCATCTGTTTCAGGTCGTACAACGACTTGTGAGACCAGTCGAAACGGACGCCCCAGGCACTCATGCGATAACCGCTGGCGAGAATGTTTGCCGCGGCAGGCGCTCCCGTGGCCCCATTCGGCAGCGAAATCGATGTTTTCGAGTACCTGCTTGGCCGCGCCACCACAGGTCTCAACCACCTGTAGCCTGGCGCCTGGCACCAGCGCTTCAAAGTGGATGAAAAAATAGTTCGTGCCACCAGCAACGTTGAAAGTGAAAGGCGCCGCGGTGACGTTGGTTCCGTTATACGACATGGATACGATCACGAGGCCGGATCCCGCGGGCCCGATCATGTCCAGGGTGAACGCCGCCCCCGTGGCGCCCGTGAAATCTTCGTTGCCCGTGGTGCTGACTGCGAGAGTGCATGGCATTATATTTCGATCTTCTTTGTACTGGAATTGCCTTTCTACCGGGCTGCATCGCCCTTCAATAGCTAAAACGCAAGGAGCGGACGAAAGGGGACACGCGTTCGCTTGCCTGCGGCCGTGCCGCAGCGGCCACTCACAAAGCCGATCCCCCAAGTTGTATCCTAAAAAGGAGGAGCAGCGACCACTCAACCCCCATCCACCATGGCCACCACCGCCACCCCCGTGCGCGACATTGAAATGACCCGACTGCCGAATGGCGTGCGCGTGATCACCGAGGTCATGCCCCACGTGCGCTCCATCTCCGTGGGCATCTGGATCGGCACCGGCTCGCGCCGCGAAAATTCCGAGCAGAACGGCATCTCGCACTTCATCGAGCACATGCTGTTCAAGGGCACCACCAACCGCTCCGCCGAAGATATCGCCCGCTCGGTGGATTCGGTGGGCGGCAATCTGGACGCCTTCACCGCCAAGGAACTGGTCTGCTTCAACACCAAAGTGCTCGACCAGCACCTGCCGCTGGCCTTCGATGTGCTCGCCGACCTGGTGCTCAATCCGCTCTTTCGCGACGAAGACATCGACAAGGAAAAAGGCGTCATTCTCGAGGAAATCAAGATGGAGGCGGACAGTCCGGACTACCTGGTCCACGAAATCTTTTCCTCCAACTTCTGGAAGGACCACCCGCTGGGCAAGCCCATCCTGGGCACGCGCGAAACCGTAAAGCGCTTCGACCGGCAGATGATCGGCGATTATTACCGGGCCGTCTACGCGCCTTCAAACGTGCTCATCACCGCGGCCGGGAATCTGACGCACGAGGCGACGGTGAAGCTGGTGAGCCAGCATTTCGAGTTGCTGCCGCCCAATGGCGAGCCACCCGCAGACCAGGCTCCCGCCACGCACGCGCGCATCGCCTTGCGCAATAAGAAATCGCTGGAACAGGTGCATCTGTGCCTGGGCGTGCCTTCGTATCCCCTGCCGCACGAGGAGCGTTTCGCCTGTTACGTGCTGAACACGCTGCTGGGCGGCGGCATGAGTTCGCGCCTCTTTCAGAACATCCGCGAGCGGCAGGGCCTGGCCTATGCCGTCTTCTCGGAGCTGAGTCCTTACCGCGACACGGGCTGCCTGTCGATCTACGCCGGCACATCCATCGAATCCGCCGGCAAAGTGGTCGAATCCATCATCAAGGAGTTCCGGGAGCTCAAGCAGGATGGCGTGAGCGGCGAGGAGTTGCGGCGCGCCAAGGATCACCTGAAGGGTTCGCTGATGCTCAGTCTGGAATCCACTTCCAGCCGCATGTCCAATCTGGCGCGCCAAGAGATGTACTTCGGCCGCTTCTTCACCCTCGACGAGCTGGTGGAAAGCATCGAGCAGGTCAGCGCCGCCGACGTGCAGCGCATCGCGCAGGCGTTCTTCGATCCGAAACAGATTGCCCTCACCATCCTCGGCAATCTGGACGGGTTCAAGATCGGCCGCGAAGACCTGGTGTGCTGAGCCATGAAGCTCCTGGTTCTGGCTCTGGTGGCCGTAGCCCTGGTTTTTGGCGCCAAGTGCATGACCATCCGCAAAGATCTGGTTTCGGAGCGTCAAGCCATCGATGCCGATTGGGCGCAGGTGGATGCTGCCCTGGAACACCGCGCCAGCATCGTGCCGGAGTTGACAAATCTAGTTCAGTCCGAAGCGCCCGCCGAAGGCAGCACGATCCTGGCGGTCAACGATGCGCGCAAGCTGCTGAGCGTCGCGCATAGCCAGCAGGAAAAGATCCAGGCCAATGCGCGGCTGGATCACGCTCTGGCGCGCCTGATGTTGCTGGTGGAGTTTTATCCCAAGCTCGAAAGCAGCAAGAAATACGGCGATCTGCTGGAGGCGCTGAAAGGCGCCGAATATCGGATTGCGGTGGCCCGCCGCAAGTACAACGAAGCGGTGGAACATTACAATGCGCGCATCGACCTGTTTCCGAACAACATCGTGGCTTCTGTAACGCGCCTCGGCAAGATCGACGCCTACTTCCAAACGCCCGCAATCTAACCTCGAGGCACTCATGATGGACACACCGGTTTTCCCCAACTACATCGATGGCCAGTGGGCGGATAGCGGTTCGCATTTCGAAAACCGCAATCCCGCCAACACGGACGAGATTGTGGGCCTGTTCGCGAAGGGGTCGGCCGGCGATATCGCGGATGCCGCCGCGGCCGCCGCCAGGGCTTTGCCCGCCTGGGCGAATCTGAATGCTCCGGCGCGCGGCGCCATTCTCTTCAAAGCCGCTGAAATCCTGGATTGGCGCCTCGACTCAGTCGCGGCCGACATGACCCGTGAGGAAGGCAAGACCCTCCCGGAGGCCAAGGGCGAAGTCCGCCGCGCGATCAACATCTTCCGCTATTTCGGCGGCGAGGGATCGCGGCTGGAGGGTCTGCTGGTTCCTTCCGAGCGCGATCGCGTACACATGTTCGCCATTCGCAAGCCGATTGGCGTGGTGGGCCTGGTCACGCCGTGGAATTTCCCCAGCGCCATCCCGGCGTGGAAACTGGCGCCGGCGCTGATCTGCGGCAACACCGTGGTGCTGAAGCCCGCCAGCGCCGCGCCGCTCAGCGCCTGGCGTCTGGTGAAGGCCTTGGACGAAGCCGGTCTGCCGAAGGGCGTGGTCAACTTCGTGGCTGGATCCGGTGGCGAACTCGGCCAGGCGTTGGTAGAAGCCCCGCCCCTCAAAGCTATCTCCTTCACAGGCTCCTGCCAGATCGGCAACTGGCTGCATGCCGAAGCTTCCAAACGCCGCTTGCGCATTCAACTGGAAATGGGCGGCAAGAATCCCACCATCGTGCTGGCCGATGCGGACTTCAACGCCGCGGTCGAGAACACCGTCAATGCCGCGTTCTTTTCCACCGGCCAGAAATGCACCGCCACCAGCCGGGCCATCGTGGAAGATGCGATCTATGATCGCTTCCTGGATGCCGTGGTGGAACGCACGCGCAAACTTAAGATCGGCGACGGGATGGTAAATACCACCGATATCGGCCCGTGCGTCGATCAGGCGCAACTGGATACCGTGCTGCGTTATATCGAAATCGGCCGCGCGGAGGCAGGCGCGCCCAAAATTGGAGGCCGGCGGCTCACCGGCGAATATTACGGCAAAGGCTATTTCGTGGAGCCCACCGTATTCGCCGATGTGACACCGGAGATGACCATCGCCCGTGAAGAAATCTTCGGACCCGTGCTGGCCGTCATGCGCGCCCGCGACTTCGAGGACGCTATGCGCATCGCCAACGATATTCCGTTCGGGCTTTCGGCCTCCATCCAAACCACCA